>JACXTT010004577.1_pt1 | contig 20496 bp, 31 predicted proteins | sample 9270951 | NCBI WGS metagenome assembly JACXTT01 (sample SAMN15532306, study PRJNA645909) | rock metagenome | isolation source: weathered quartz diorite | place: Puerto Rico | collected 2017-06-21
GCGTTCCCCGACGACCCCTACGGCCAGCAGCAACAGCAGCAACAGCAGCAGGCCATGCAGGTGCCCGCCGGCGCCTCGGGCGGCTACCCGCCTCCGGGGCAGAGCGCGGCGAGCGGAGGCTACGTCGCGCCCGCCGGGCAGATGACGCCGCAGCCGCCGCAGATGCAGCAGTCACCGGGCCTGCCGCCGGTCGCGCCGGTGCAGAAGAAGCAGGGCTCGTCGACGCCCATCGTCATCGGCGTGATCGCCGCGGTGTTGATCGGCGGCGCCGCGGGCGCGTTCCTGTTCCTGCGCCCGCGCGGCGGAGCGGCCGCCACCAGCGCGAGCGCCAGCGCCAAGCGCAAGGCGGCGAAACCCACCGCGTCGGCGAGCGAAGCGCCGCCTCCCCCACCGCCGCCGCCGACCACCCCGGCGTCCGCGAGCGGCTCGGCCGAGAGCGAGCCCCCGCCGCCCGAGGCCAAGCTCGATCTCACGCTGCAGTGCACGCCGCAGTGCGACGAGCTCCTGGTCGACAACGAGAAGATCGAGAAGCTCGAGGAGAAGAACAAGCTCGCGGTCCTCCCCGGCCGCCACACCATCGAAGCGCGCAAGCAGGGCTACATCACCCTGAAGGACACGCTCGAGCTCGACAAGCCGCTCGAAAAGGAACTGAAGCTGGTGAAGCTCGGCGACAAGCCGATGCCGAAGAAGTGCGGCCAGTTCCTGAAGTGCAAGTAGCCCTTCAATGACCGGTGATCGTTCGGAGGAGGCTCTCGAAATACGAGAAGGTCGCCACGAGCACGACGAGGATCAGAACGACGCCGAGGAGCGTCGCGCCGCCGAACAGTGCGGGTCCGGCGCCGACGCCGGAGCGAGCCAGCGGGATCGACCCGGCATCGGCCGGCTCCGGTTCGCTCGCGGCGGGAGGATCTTCGCCGCTCGAGGAGCGATCCGCGGCTGAGCGGGGCGGTCGCGGGTAGGTGCGGCGAGACGGGTTCGGGCCCACGATGAGCGCCCTCGCGGCGGTGTAGACGCCCGCGGCCGGTAGGAGCGCAAGGAACAGCACCCCAGGCCAGCGCCCGGCGATCGCGAGCCACACCAGGAGCACCGTGACGGCCCCGGTGAAGAGGGCGATCACCACCAGAAGCATCATCGCGCCGAGCGAGCGTTCGAGCGGCTGTGGCGAGTCCGCCTCGACGTTGGCGCGATCGACGAGCAGCTTCCGGTCGCAGGCGCGACAAATGCGATCGCCGGCGGCCGAGTAGAAGCCCTCTCCTTCGATTCGTCGACCGCAGTCGGAACAGAACGTCGTGGGTGGCTGCGATTCGAAGTGGGGTGCCGGCATCTTGGCTGCTACGCCTCCGGCCTTGGGCGGCGACTCCGCGCGCGGCGGCCCGCCTTCGTCACGGCGGGCCCCAGTTGTTGCCGTCGTCGTCGCTGGCGAGCGCGTACCAGCCGCGGCGGCCGGTCGCGCCGACGTCGGCGCTGAGCAGCAGGATGAGCCGGCCCGGGAAGCGGATGAGCGCGCCGTAGTCGAGGTAGCCGCGGTCCTCCTTGCCCTCGCCGATGATGCGCGGCAGCTCGTAGCTGTTGCCCCCGTCGTTCGACTGGCCGAGGTAGAGCGCCCAGCGCGATCCCGCGCGCGCGCGCATGACCGCGACGATGCCCTTGTTCGTCGGCACCGCCCAGATGTCGCGGTCGTGCTTCTCGCTCCAGATCGCGAACGGCGGCGCCTTCGGCTCGGAGCACTTGCCGTCGAGCGTGCAACGGATGAGCTGCGGCACCTTGCGCTTCTTCTCGGCGTCGCCCGGATCGAGCGTGGTCGTCTCCGTCACCACGGCGTCGGTGGCGCAGCCGAGCCGCGGCGCGTCGGAGGCGGGGAGCTTCACCGCCGCGGCGCGCTCGCCCGAGATCGCCAGCGCCCACGGCTGCGCGCCCGGCATGCGGCGGAAGGCGAACGCCCCGGCTTCGCAGCTCGGCCCGCTCGCCAGCACGTCGAAGGCGTTCGCGTCGGCGCGGTAGTTCGGCACGGTCGCGGCGATGCCGAGCGTCTCGCCGGGCTTCGGCCAGTTGTAGAGGTCGACGTTGCCGCCCTTGAGCGACACGAGCTTCGGCGGGCGCCCGTAGGGGATCGGCACGAACGTGCCCTTGTCGAGCGCCACCGGATCGGGCACGTCGCCGCCCGCGGTCGCGTACGCCACCACCGGCGCCTTGTTGCGATCCACCAGGAGCGACGCGCTCGGCCCGTCGAGCAGCGCCGGCCAGCCGATGCCGCCGGCGATGTTTACCGTCTTCAGCTTCGCGTCGTCGGGGAAGAACGTGCGCGGCCCGTTGAGCTGGCGCTCGTCGGGCTTGGCGAACCACACGCTGGCGTCGGCGATCGGATCGGGCCGCGGCGCGGCGCCCGGCTTGGTCGGCTTGGGCGGCGCCTTCGGCCGCTCGCGGTTGCCGGTGGTGAGCGTGATCGTGCCGTCCTGGCCCACGCCCCAGCCGAGCCACGGTTTGGCCGGAGCGTTCACCGAGGTCCAGGTGCGGCCGCGGTCGGTGGTGCGGAGCGCCCAGGCGGTCTCGTTGTCGTGCCCGAGCAGCACGGCGCGGTCCTCGTCGAGCACGATGACCCGGTCCCACGTCACGGCGCTCGGCGCGAGGTCGGGCTTCAGCCCCAGGCCGGTGCCGATCTGCGTGTTGACGATGTCGAGCGTGGCGCGGTTGGTCGCCGGGACCGGCACCTCCTCGACCGGCTCTTCCTTCTTCTTGCAGCCGAGCGCGAGGAGCAGCAGCGCGGCGCTACTCCACCGCCAGCGCGTCCATGCAGCAGCGGAAGCCGGTCGAGTAGTCGTGGTAGCTCGCGGCGTGCGCGGTGGTCGCGTAGCTGCAACCCTCGCCGTTGATGCGCGTGTCCATGTAGAAGCCGCCGCGAAAAGTCCCTGCCGCATCTTCGATCCACTCGTGGAGATTGCCCACCATATCGTAGACGCCGTACGCGTTGGTACATCCCGCGCGCTCGCCGGTCTTGCGCAGCGTGTTGGGGAGCTGGTTCAGCATCGGGTGGTCCATCGTCTCGTACCACATACGGCTCTCGGACAGGCCGAGCCGGCGCGTGAGGTCCGCGACCGGATGCTCGGAGCGCCCGTCGTCGTTGCACACGTGCGCGCGGCGGCTGTCGCCGTACGGGTAGAGCGTGCGCTTCGGCCCGCGGCAGGCCGTCTCCCACTCCGCGGGCGTGCACAGGCGCTTGCCGGCGTTGCGGCAGGCGCGCTCGGCCTGGACGCCGCTGATGTACGCCTGCGGCACCACCCCGGCCGCCGACACCGCCCGAAGCTCGCCCTTGTGCCCCGCGAGCGCCAGGTACGGCGACCAGGGCTTCTCCTCGCCGCCGGGCAGCACCTCGACGAGCGACGCCTCCCAGCGATCGATGCACACGTCGTCGAGCACCAGCGCCATCTCCGGCGGGCAGCGCGGCGGGCTCTCCATCGTGAGAAACGGATCGACCTCCGCCTTCGCCGGCTCGGGCGCAGGTTTGGGGGCTTCCACGGGCTTCGCCGCTGGAACCGTTGGAGCTCGAACGACCGGCGGCGCGGGCGGAACCGGAGCGGGCGGAAGAACCCTAGGCGGCGACCCGGCGCATCCGACCAACCCGACGAGCGCGCCGATCAAGCCAACCCGCACGCCCCAAGCTTAGTTTCCGAACTTCCCGGTCGCCAGTTCCCTGAGCGCCGCTCGTCATTCCCGCGACGGCGGGAATCCAGTTCGCAGGGATGACATTGGCTCAGAGCGAAAACGCCTTCTCGTAACAGGCGTCGTAACGCTGCTGGCAGTTCCCCTTCGTGGCGTTCATGCAGTCGGCCATCGCGCCGATCGCCGACTCGTTGAAGGGGTTCAGGTCCGCGGCGCAGCGCCCCGCGTCGAGGGCTTCGCCGCTCTTCGCGCAGACGTCGTGCCACTCCACGCAGATGCTGCCGACGCCGGGGTCGACGCAGGCGTCGCTGTACATGCGGTCGACGCACTTCGCCACGGGGTCGTTGTCGCAGGCCTGCGACGCCGGGATGGCCGCGAGGCACGACGCGAGGTCTTCCGCCTGGCCGCGCTCGAAGATGTCGAAGCCGTGCTTGCAGCTCGCCCAGCCGATCGACGACTGCCCGCCGCAGCTCACCGAGATCGCCATGTGGTCGCACACCGACGAGTCGACGTGGTTGCCCGCGGCGCCGACGCAGGCCGCGCCGCCGCCGGTACCGCTGCCGCCGCCCGTGGTCGTCGTGGTGGTGCCGCCGCCGCCGCTCCCGGTCATGCTGCCAGTGCTTCCCGACATGCTGCCGGTGCTGCCGCTGTTCGCGCCGCCGGCGCCGGTGTCGTACCCACTCGAGCTCGACGTGTCCCAACCGCTCGAACCGGTGGAGAAATCCGTGTCCCCGGTCTTGCCATCGACCAGCTCGATGACGCACCCGGTCGACGACAGACAAAGCGCAACCAGCGGAATCGAATAAGAAAAGCGGAACATGTGAACCTCCTCTTCGAGGGGTGTAGGACGTATCTAGGTCGATCGACGGACCAGGGGCACGGTTTCTTCAATCGCCAATGAGCCTAATAATTTCAAAGAACTGGGTGCCCTAACGCGGGGCGAGCGGGTTCGACCAGCGGAGGTTCGGGAAGCGGGCGAAGTCGGGGTCGTTCGAGAAGACCTCGCCGCCGACCTCGAGGGCATGGGCGGCGATCTGCGCGTCGGTGGTGAGGTTGGCGCCCGTGCCGATCGAGGCGAGCAGGCCGAAGGCGATGTCGAGGTGCCGCGCGCCGGGGGTGAGCAATGCGGCGTTGGGCCGCGCAAGCCACGCGCGCACGCGTGCGAGCGCGTCGTCGATCGCCAGGGGCGCGGTGAAGATCCTTCGGCTCGTGGCGATGCGGACGAAGCCGAACAGCACCACGGCCGCGAGCCCCACCGGGCGATCGCCGCTCATCGCGCCTTCCCACCAGGCGCGTGCGGCGCGGTGCTGGGGGAACGCGTCGATCTCGGCGTAGAGGATCAGATTGACGTCGGGGAGGATCATCGCGGTTCGTCGCGTGTGAGCTCGTCGTCCTCGAGCTCGTCGGCGAGCTTGTTGAACGAGGCGAGATCGATCCCCGGCTGGAGCGCGGTCTTGTGCGCTTTCACGTGATAGGCCCCGGCGGGAGGCGCTCGCTCGGGCCGGAGCCCTCGCCGCAGGGCGTCGTTGACCACCTGCTTGAAGGGACGGCGTCGGCGGTGGGCTTCCTCCGCCAGCATCGCGGCGACGTCGTCGTCGAGCGTTAAGGTGGTTCGCATGGAGACATCATGATGCCTAAATTGGAGACGTCAAGATGTCTTTTGCAGAAACTCAAAAACGCTCGATGGCGCTTGCTTGTGTTTCGGACTGTTGCTACAAAGCGCGTCCTTTCCCGTAACGGCGTCTTTGGGCGCCTCCTGCTCTCTCGGCCGCCGCGCGGGCTCGTCCCAGCCGGCGACGCGAGGGAGGAATCGAGGCGAAAGCCTCCAGGTGGCGATCGAGGCGTACGACGGCAAACCGAACCGATCAATGCCGCGGGCCCACCCCACCGGGGCGAGCGCCGCGGGCGACCGAGGAATCGACGATGATCAGCAAGGCCAGCGCAAGATTCAGCCGAATCGCACCCCGCAAGGCGCGGGTGATCGCCGGGCTCGTGCGCGGGCGCGACGTGGCCGAGGCGCTGCAGATCCTCCAGTTCACGCCCAAGAGCGCGGCGAAGGTGGTCAAGCAGCTGCTCGAGAGCGCCATCGCCAACGCCCGGCAGAAGAACGCCGATCCCGACAAGCTCTTCGTGAGCAAGGCCACCGTCGACAAAGGGCCGAACAAGTTCTGGCGTCGCTGGCGCCCGCGCGCGATGGGGCGCGCCACCCGCGTGACCAAGGGCATTGCTCACATCGTGATCGAGCTGGATCAGCGCTAACGGACCTCAGGAGTAAGTAAACAGTGGGACAGAAAACCCATCCGTATGGCTTCCGCGTCGGCGTCATCAAGACGTGGAGCAGCAAGTGGTACCAGGCCGGCGGCAAGTACAAGCAGTGGCTGCACGAAGACGTGCGCATCAAGCGCGCCATCAAGCAGTACCTGTACAACGCGTCGATCGCCGGCGTGGAGATCGAGCGCGCCGCCAACCGCGCCAAGGTGATCGTCTTCACCGCGCGCCCCGGCATGGTGATCGGCAAGGGCGGCAAGGGCATCGAGACCTTGAAGAGCGGCAACCTCAAGACCGCCGCCAAGGACGAGCCGAAGTTCCCCGGCGTCACCTCGTTCACCGAGAACGAGGTGTTCATCGACGTGCAGGAGGTCCGCAAGGCCGAGACCAACGCCCAGCTCGTCGCCGAGAACGTCGCGCAGCAGCTCGAGCGCCGCATCGCCTTCCGCCGGGCGATGAAGAAGGCGGTGGCGATCGCCATGAAGTTCGGCGCCAAGGGCATCCGCATCCGCTGCGCCGGCCGGCTCGGCGGCTCGGACATGGCCCGCGTCGAGACCTACCGCGAGGGCCGCGTGCCCCTGCACACGCTCCGCGCCGACATCGAGTTCGGCTTGGCCGAGGCGAAGACCAAGGTCGGGATGATCGGCGTGAAGGTCTGGATCTTCAAGGGCGAGGTCTTGCAGCGCAAGGCCCGCGCGATCGGCAGCTGAGAGAACGCCATGCTCCAACCGAAGAAGACGAAGTACCGCAAGGCGCAGAAGGGCCGCAACCGCGGCACCGCCTGGAAGGGCTGCGACGTGTCGTTCGGCGACTACGGCCTGCAGTCGCTCGAGCCCGGCCGGCTGACCTCGCGCCAGATCGAGGCCGCCCGTATGGCGATCCAGCGCCACTGCAAGCGCGCCGGCAAGTTGTGGATCCGGGTGTTCCCGGACAAGCCGGTCACGAAGAAGCCCCTCGAGGTCCGCATGGGTGGAGGCAAGGGCAACCCCGAAGAGTGGTGCGCCCCCGTCAAGCCCGGGCGCGTGCTCTACGAGCTCGCCGGCGTGCCCGAGGACGTCGCGCGCGAGGCGTTCCGCATCGCCGCGCACAAACTCCCGCTCGCGTGCCGCTTCCTGGCGCGCGACTTCTTGAGCCAGTGAAGGAGACACTCACGTGGACATCAACGAGCTACGCGAATGCAACGAGGAGCGCCTGCTCGAGCTCGAGAAGCAGCTCCGCCGCGAGATCTTCGACGCGCGCCTCAAGAACTTCACCAACCAGCTCGACGACACCGCGTCGATCCGCCGCGCCAAGAAGAACCTGGCGCGCGTGAAGACGCTCCTGCGTCTTTCGACCATCCGCCAGAAGAAGGATCAGGCCAATGGCTAAGGTTCCGCCCCCGAAACCGAGCGTGAAGAGCATCACCGGCAAGGTGCCGGCCGCCGACACGACCGCCAAGCACGGCTTCCGCCGCAGGCTCGTCGGCGTGGTCACCTCGAACAAGATGGACAAGACCGTCACGGTCGAGGTCGTCCGCCAGACGCTGGATCAGAAGTACAAGAAGTACCTGACCGCGCGCGCCCGCTACAAGGCGCACGACGAGAAGAACGAGTACATCCCCGGCGACAAGGTCGAGATCCAGGAGCACCGCCCGCTGTCGAAGAACAAGCGCTGGGTGGTCACGAAGCTCCTGTCGCGCTCGGAGGACACCGGCGCCGACGAGCTGAAGGACGAGGTGCTCGGCCTCCAAGCCGAGCCGCAGGGCCGCTGAAGAAAGGTGCGGAACCATGATTCAGGTCGAATCGATGCTCGAGGTCGCCGACAACTCCGGCGCCAAGATCGTCCGCTGCATCAAGGTGCTCGGCGGCTCGCGCCGCCGCTACGCGGGCCTCGGTGACATCATCGTGGTGAGCGTGCAGGAAGCGCTGCCCAACACCAAGGTGAAGAAGGGCGAGATCGCCAAGGCGGTCATCGTGCGCACGGTGCAGGAGCACCGCCGCCCCGACGGCAGCTACATCAAGTTCGACACCAACAGCGCGGTGTTGGTGAACGACCAGAAGGAGCCGATCGGCACCCGCATCTTCGGGCCGGTCGCGCGCGAGCTCCGCGCGCGCAAGTTCATGAAGATCGTGTCGCTCGCGCCGGAGGTGCTGTGATGCAACGGCTAAAGGTAGGCGATCTCGTCGAGATCATCACCGGCAACGACGCCGGCAAGCGCGGCACGGTGAAGCGGATCCTCAAGGACAAGGACCGCGTCATCGTCGAGGGCGTCAACATGGTGGTGCGCCACATGCGGCCGTCGCAGCAGAACACCGAAGGTGGGCGGATCTCGAAGGAGGCGTCGATCCACGTCTCCAACGTGATGCCGGTGAACGCCGAGACCGACAAGCCCGCGCGCGTGCGGGTCCAGACGGACGACGACGGCAAGAAGAGCCGCGTCGCCCACGGCAAGAAGGGCGCGGCCCTCAAGCAAGGTTGAGCCATGGCCAAAGAGAAGAAAGAAAAGGCGGAAGGCGGCGAGAAGAAAGAAGCCGCGCCGGCGGTCGCGTTCAAGTACGACGCCGGCTACGTCCCGCGCCTGCAGAAGCACTACCAGGGCCCGGTGCGCGCCGCGCTCAAGGAGAAGTTCAACTACGACAACGCGATGCGCATCCCGCGCCTCGAGAAGATCGTGGTGAACATGGGCCTCGGCGCCGCGGTGCAGAACCCCAAGATCATCGACACGGCGAAGGAGGACCTGCGCGCCATCACCGGCCAGCAGCCGATCACCCGCCGCTCGCGCAAGTCGATCGCCAGCTTCAAGCTGCGCGCCGGCCTGCCGATCGGCCTGACGGTCACGCTGCGCAAGAACCGCATGTGGGAGTTCTGCGACCGGCTGGTGAACCTGGCCTTGCCGCGCGTGCGCGACTTCAAGGGCGTGAGCCCCAAGGGCTTCGACGGCGCGGGCAACTACACGCTCGGCCTGAAGGAGCAGATCATCTTTCCGGAGATCGACTACGACAAGGTCGACTCCATCCGCGGCATGAACATCTCGTTCGTGACCACCGCCGAAACGAACGAAGAAGGCCGCGAGCTCCTCAAGCAGCTCGGCATGCCCTTCCGGACCTGATTTTTTTTGGCGCGCGGGCCCGAATACCCGCGCGCAGCAGAATCTCAAAGAGGAATTAGAGAAACATGGCGCGTGCTCAAGCCATCGCGAAGCTGAATCGCCCCCCGAAGTTTTCCACGCGGCACCGCAACCGCTGCAAGGTGTGCGGCCGCTGCCGCGCGTACTACCGCGACTTCCAGCTCTGCCGCATCTGCCTGCGCAACTTCGCGCTCCGCGGCGAGCTTCCCGGTGTCATCAAGGCGAGCTGGTGAGCAATCATGGTGAACGATCCCATCGCTGACATGCTGGCCCGCATCCGCAACGCGTCGCGCGCGCGGCACGACCGCACGGTCATGCCCGCGAGCCGCCTGAAGATGCGCGTGGCCGAGATCCTCAAGAGCGAAGGTTTCATCGCCGACGTGCGCGAGGCGGAAGACGCCCGCGGCCACAAGGCGATCGAGATCGTCCTCAAGTACGACCGCGACAAGCGCGCGGCGATCGACGGCATCAAGCGCGTCTCGAAGCCGGGACGGCGCGTGTACGTCACGCACGACGAGATCCCCAACGTCTTCTCCGGGCTGGGCATCGCGATCCTCTCGACCTCGAGCGGCGTGATGACCGACGGGGAGGCCCGCCGCCGCAAGGTGGGCGGAGAGCTCCTCTGCGAGGTGTGGTGATGGCCAGCGCGAACGCGAAGAAGGACGCCCCCGCGAAGGAGGCGCCGAAGACCTCGCGCGTCGGCAAGCGGCCGGTCGCGACCCCCAAGGGCGTGACCGTGTCCGTCGCCAACGCCCAGGTGAAGATCAAGGGGCCGAAGGGCGAGCTCAGCTTCGGGCTGCATCCGAGCATCTCGGTGGCTCAGGCCGACGGCAAGCTCAACGTCTCCTCGTCGGCGCCGGGCCGCGACGGCGCGCGCCTGCAGGGCATGACCCGGGCGATCCTCGCCAACATGGTGCTCGGCGTGACCAACGGTTACGAGAAGACGCTCGAGCTCCACGGCACCGGTTACCGCGTCGAGCTCAAGGGCCAGACGCTCAACTGCGTGCTCGGGTTCTCGCACCCGATCGAGTATCCGCTGCCGAAGGGCATCACCGCGGACATCGCCAAGGACTCGAAGGGCACGGTGTTCACCATCGCCGGCGCCGACAAGGCGCTGGTCGGCCAGACCGCCGCGAAGATCCGCGCGTTCCGCCCGCCGGAGCCCTACGGCGGCAAGGGCGTGCGCTACAAGGGCGAGAAGATCCGCGAAAAGGCCGGAAAGGCGGGCAAGTAACCATGACTGCGGCACCCCGAAAATTGGAAGGTCGCGAGCGGCGCAAGCTGCGCATCCGCAAGACCGTGAGCGGCACGTCCGAGCGTCCGCGCCTCAGCGTGTTTCGCAGCGCAAAGCACATCTACGTCCAGGTGATCGACGACGTCGCCGGCACGACGCTGGCGGCGGCTTCGACCATGTCGAAGGATCTCCGCGGAAGCGTCACCGGCAAGAAGAGCGAGGCGGCCAAGAAGGTCGGCGCGCTCATCGCCGAGATGTGCAAGTCGAAGAACATCGCCAAGGTGGTGTTCGACCGCAACGGCTACCGCTACCACGGCCGCATCAAGGCCCTCGCCGACGCCGCGCGCGCAGCCGGCCTCAGCTTCTAGAGAGTCAAGACCATGGCATTCGATCAGATCGACGAAGAACGGCTCAAGGAGCGCGTCATCCACATCAACCGCGTGGCGAAGGTCGTGAAGGGCGGCCGCCGCTTCAGCTTCTCCGCGCTGGTGGTGGTGGGCGACGAGGCGGGTCACGTGGGCGTCGGCCTCGGCAAGGCCAACGAGGTGCCCGAGGCGATCCGCAAGGGCAACGACCAGGCGCGCAAGAACATGTTCAAGGTACCGCTCGACGGCACCACCATCCCGCACGACGTGCTCGGCGAGAAGGGCGCGGGTCGCGTGCTGCTCAAGCCCGCGTCGCCCGGCACCGGCGTCATCGCCGGCGGCGCGGTTCGCGCGGTGGTCGCCTCGGCGGGGATCAGCGACGTGCTGACGAAGTCGCTCGGCTCGGGCAACAAGCACAACGTGGTGAACGCCACGGTGCAGGCGCTGAAGAGCCTGCGCAGCCCCGACGACTTCGCCCGCAAGCGCGAGGTCGAGCGCGATCGGCTGGCGCACAAGTCGCGCGCCGCGGGTCAGACCGCCGCGCCGCGCCGCCCCAAGCCGGCGCCGCCGGCCGCGCCGAAGAAGGACGACGCCGAAACGGCCACCGACGCCCCGGAAGAAGGGACCTGAGTCATGAGCTTGGCCAAGCAGCTGAAAGTGACGCAGAAGCGTAGCGTCATCACCGAGCCGCCCGCGATGCGCGCGGTTCTCAAGGGCCTCGGGCTCGGCCGGATCGGCCGCAGCGTCATCGTGGCGAACACGCCTTCGTTCCGCGGGATGATCAAGAAGGTGATGCACCTGGTGCAGGTCGAAGAGGTGAAATAGTCATGTCGATCCTGTCGCAATTGAAGCCCCCCGCCGGGGCGAAGAGGTCGCGCACCCGTCCGGGGCGCGGCACCGGCTGTGGCCTGGGCAAGACCGCGGGCCGCGGGCAGAAGGGCCAGAAGGCGCGCTGCGGTCACGGCAAGCCGGCGTTCGAGGGCGGTCAGATGCCGCTCCAGCGCCGCGCGCCGAAGGTCGGCTTCAAGCTGCCGCCGCGCGCGATCGCCGCGGTCGCCAACGTCAACGTCGGCTCGCTCGACGCGTTTGACGCCGGCAGCGTGGTGACGATCGAGACGCTGCGCGCGAAGCGGCTGGTGCGCGGTCAGTTCGAGGAGCTCAAGATCCTCGGCGACGGCGATCTCGGGAAAAAGCTGACGGTTCAGGCACATGCGTTCTCGGCCTCCGCGAAGGCGAAGATCGAGAAGGCGGGCGGCAAGGCCGAAGTGATCGCGAAGAGTGCACCCGCCGCGCCGAGTGCTAGCTGATCCGCGCTAGCCCCTATGGCCTCCACGATCGCAACGCTCGCCAACTGGCACAAGGTACCGGAGCTCCGGCGCCGGATCTTCTTCACCTTGGCGATGCTCGCGGTCTACCGCGTCGGCGTGTTCGTCACGACGCCGGGCGTGGACCGCAACGCGATGCGGCAGTTCGTGGGGCAGAACGGGCAGGGCCTGGTCGGGTTCCTGAACCTGTTCTCCGGCGGCGCGCTCGGCAACCTGTCGATCTTCGCGCTCGGCATCATGCCGTACATCTCGTCGAGCATCATCCTGCAGCTGCTCGGCATGGTGTACCCGCCGCTCGCGGAGATGCGCAAAGAGGGCGAGGCGGGCCGGCGCAAGCTCGAGCAGTACACCCGCTACGGCACGATCCTCTTGTCGGCGTTCCAGGCGTACGCGCTGGCGAACGCGATCCAGGGCAAGAGCGTCGCGATGATGGGCTCGGACACGAGCATCGTGAACGACCCGGGCATCCTGTTCATCGCGATGACCATCCTCACGCTGACCACCGGGACCGCGTTCCTGATGTGGCTCGGCGAGCAGATCACCGAGCGCGGCATCGGCAACGGCACCTCGCTCATCATCATGGCCGGCATCGTCTCGCGCGTGCCGGACACGGTCTTCGGTTATTTCCAGCAGAACGCGGGCGATCCCAAGCCGCTGAACATGGCGGGCGTCGCCGGCGCCCTGCTCGGGTGCATCGCGGTGGTCGCGTTCTTCGAGAACGGCCGGCGGCTCATACCGATCGTCTACTCGCGGCGCCAAGTCGGCCTACGCGTCTACGGCGCGCAGCAGACGCACCTGCCGCTGAAGGTGAACACCTCGGGCGTGATCCCGCCGATCTTCGCCTCGTCGCTGCTCGCGTTCCCCGCCACGCTCGCGAGCCTCAGCGTGCCCGGGATGCAGAAGCTGCAGAGCATGATGAACCGCGGCGACTGGCTGGGGAAGACCGGCTTCGCGGTGCTCATCGTGTTCTTCTGTTACTTCTACACCGGCATCGTGTTCCAGCCGGTGGAGGTGGCGGAGAACCTCAAGAAGCAGCAGGCGAACATCCCGAACGTGCGGCCCGGCAAGCAGACGGCCGAGTACATCGAACACGTGGTGAACCGCATCACCGCGTGCGGCGCGGTGTACGTCGCGGCCATCTGCACCATCCCGGACATGTTCGGCCAGGCGATCGGCGTGCAGATCACCTTCGGCGGCACGACCATCATGATCGTCGTCGGCGTGGCGCTCGACACGATGCAGCAGATCGAGGGCCACCTGATCAAGCGGAGCTACGAGGGCCTGACCGGACCGAGCCGGGCCAAGGTGCGCGGGCGGCGCTTCAACGCCCCGGCGGCCGAGCCCGAAGCGGCGCTCGAGCCCGTCGACGCGGACGCCGAGGCGGCCGAGCCCGGGGCTTGACCATGATCATCGTCCTCGTAGGCCCCCCTGGTTCCGGCAAGGGAACCCAAGCCAAGGTGCTGTCCGACAAGTACCGGATCGCCCATTTGTCGACCGGCGATATGCTCCGAGAAGCCAAGAAAAACGGCACCTTGGAGCCGGAGTACCTGAAGATCATGGACTCGGGCGGCCTCCTGCCCGACGCGGCGGTCATCAGCCTCATCGAGCGGCGCACGAAAGACGCGGACTGCGCCCGCGGGTTCTTGCTCGACGGATTTCCGCGGACCGTGCCGCAAGCGGAAGCTCTTCAGGGCATGCTCGACAAGCGGGGGATGAAGCTCGACGCGGTCATCCAGCTCGACGTGGCGCGCCATTTACTCGAAGAGCGGCTGATTTACCGGCGTACCGACGAAACCACTGGACAAATCTATCACCTTCTCTATACTCCGCCGCCCCCAGGGGCCGTCCTGGTCCATCGCAAAGACGACCAGCCGGAAGCCGTCAAAACTCGACTCGACGCCTACGATTCGATGACGGCCGCTTTACTGCCTTATTACCAACAGCGCGGCGCTCTCCGCCGCGTCGACGGGGTGGGCAAGTCCGACGAAGTCACCGGGCGAATCCTCGCCGCACTCGAACCGACCAAGTAACCACTCAATGGCGCGCAGAAACAAGGAGCTCCGGGCACCGAAAGAGCCCAAAGACGACAAGATGCAGTTCACGGGCATCGTGGAAGAGGCGTTGCCGAACGCCATGTTCCGCGTCGTGGCCGACAACGGCCTCGGAGTGCTCGCGACCATCAGCGGCAAGATGCGCCAGTTCTACATCCGAATCCTTCCAGGTGATCGCGTCACCGTCGAGGTGTCGCCCTACGACCCCACGCGCGGCCGCATCACCTACCGCCACAAGTGATCCAACCGAGTCCGTCATGAAAGTCCGACCGAGCGTCAAAAAGATCTGCGACAAGTGCAAAGTCGTGCGCCGCCGCGGCGTCGTGCGAATCATCTGCGAGAACCCGCGCCACAAGCAGCGTCAGGGCTGCTGAGAGGGGACAGGACCATGGCACGCATCGCAGGAGTCGATCTTCCCCGCCGCAAGCACGTCGCTTACGCGCTGCCGTACCTCTACGGCATCGGCCAAGCCACCGCGCGCGAGATCTGCAAGAAGGCGAACATCGCGCCGAACAAGCGCGTCGACGAGCTCACCGACGCCGAGGTGAAGTCGATCCGCGAGATCCTCGACTCCGACTACAAGGTCGAGGGCGATCTCCGGCGCGAGGTGCAGATGAACATCAAGCGGCTGATGGACCTCGGTTGCTACCGCGGGCTCCGTCACCGCAAGGGTCTGCCGGTCCGCGGCCAGCGCACCCACACCAACTCGCGCACGCGCAAGGGCCCCCGCAAGCGGATGGTCAGGAAGTAGAACCATGGCGAACCCGAAGACCAAAGCCAAGAAGAAGGTCAAGAAGAACGTCTCGCTGGGCATCGCCCACATCCGTTCGACCTTCAACAACACCATCATCACCATCACCGACGTGACCGGTCACTCGGTGGCGGCCTGCTCGGCGGGCGCGCGCGGCTTCAAGGGCTCGCGCAAGTCGACGCCGTTCGCGGCGCAAGTGGCCGCCGAGCACGCGGCGCGCACCGCGATGGACAACGGCATGCGCACCGTCGCCGTGTTCGTGAAGGGCCCCGGCGCCGGCCGCGAGAGCGCGCTCCGCGCCCTGCAGGCCGCCGGCCTGCGCGTGACGGTGATCCGCGACGTGACCCCCATCCCCCACAACGGTTGCCGGCCCCCGAAGCGCCGCCGCGTTTGAAGGTTAGCAAGTCATGGCTCGTTACATTGGACCCGTTTGCAAGCTCTGCCGCCGCGAGGGGATGAAGCTCTACCTCAAAGGCGATCGCTGCTACTCCGAGAAGTGCTCGTACACCCGCCGGCCGTATCCGCCGGGGCAGCACGGCCAGGGGCGCATCAAGCTCTCCGAGTACGCGATCCGCCTGCGCGAAAAGCAAAAGGTGCGGCGCATCTACGGCGTGCTCGAGAACCAGTTCCGCGGCTACTACCACACCGCGTCGCGCCGCAAGGGCCGCACCGGCGAGGAGATGCTGTCGATGCTCGAGCGCCGGCTCGACAACGTGGTGTACCGCCTCGGCTTCGCCGCGTCGCGCAGCGAGGCGCGCCAGCTGCTCCGCCACGGCCACGTGAAGGTCAACGGCAAGCGCATCGACATCCCGTCGTACGTGAGCAAGGTCGGCGACAAGTTCGAGCTGCTCGAGGGCGCGCGCAAGTTCAAGCGCGTCGAGGCCGCGGTCGCGAGCGCCGCGATGCGGCCGGTGGTGAGCTGGCTCGAGGTGGATCGCGCCAACTTCACCGGCACGCTCAAAGGCGCGCCGGTCCGCGACGAGCTCAACGAGCCCGTCATCGACGAGCAGCTGATCGTCGAGTACTACAGCCGATAATTCAGGAATCCATCGCGGGCAGAGGCGGTTCCGGAGGGTCGAGTGCGGCCGCCGGAACGGGACCTACGCGCGAAACCAACGAGAAAAGAGAGAAGCACATGAGTGGAAATGGCGATTCGCGAGGCGAGTTCATCGCGCGCAACTGGCGGGAGCTGATCCGTCCGCGCGGCGTGAGCATCGATCAGGAGAGCGCGACCGATTCGTACGCGAAGTTCGTGTGCGAGCCGCTCGAGCGCGGTTACGGCACGACCATCGGCAACTCGCTCAGGCGCGTGCTGCTCTCGTCGCTCCAGGGCGCGGCGATCACCGCCGTCCGCATCGAGGGCGCGCTCCACGAGTTCACGACGATCCCCGACGTGGTCGAGGACGTCAGCGACATGATCCTCAACATCAAAGAGGTCGTGTTCAAGGCGGAAGACGCCAAGAGCTACACGGTGCGGATCGACAAGGAGGGCCCCGGCCCGGTGCTCGCCGGCGACATCCAGGTCGTCGACGGGCTCAAGGTGCTGAACCCCGACCACCTCATCTGCGTGCTCGACAAGAAGGGCCCGTTCCAGGCGGAGCTGACCGTCAGCGTGAGCCGCGGCTACGTGCCTGCGGAGCGCAACAAGACCGCGATGATGCCGATCGGCACCATCCCGTGCGACGCGCTGTTCTCGCCGATCCGCAAGGTGAACTACACGGTCACCAACGCGCGCGTCGGCCAGGTCACCGACTACGACAAGCTCACGATCGAGGTGTGGACCAACGGCGCGGTGGCTCCGCAGGACGGGGTGGCGTTCGCGGCGAAGATCCTCAAGGAGCAGCTCAACATCTGGATCAACTTCGAGGAGGTCGAGGAGACCTACTACGCGCCGGGTGACGAGGAAGAGCCGCTCAACGAGAACCTGTTCCGATCGGTGGAAGAGCTCGAGCTCAGCGTCCGCTCGGCGAACTGCCTGCAGAACGCCAACATCCAGCTCATCGGCGAGCTGGTGCAGCGGAGCGAGCAGGACATGCTGAAGACGAAGAACTTCGGCCGCAAGTCGCTGAAGGAGATCAAGGAGATCCTCACCAGCATGGGCCTGTCGCTCGGCATGAAGATCGACAACTGGCCGATGCTCCTCGAGCGCTGGCAGGCGCAGAAGAATCAGTAGGGTACGAGTATGCGTCACGGAAAAGACGGCAGGCAGTTCGGCAGGAACACGTCGCACCGGCGCGCGATGTTCCGCAACCTGGCGGCCAACCTGGTCAACCACGAGCGGATCATCACCACCGACGCCAAGGCGAAAGAGCTGCGGCGCGTCGCCGAGCGGATCATCACCAAGGCCAAGCGCCTGGGTGAAGCGGCGCACACACCCGCCGACAAGCTCTCCTCGGCGGACAAGTCGAAGCGGCTGCACGTGGCGCGCCTGCTCGGCGCCTACCTGCCGCGCTGGGCGGTGGAGAAGGGCGGCGCCAAGAAGGACCTGATCGAGAAGGTGCTCGTCGACCTCAGCCAGCGGATGGCCAAGCGCGAGGGCGGGTACACCCGCATCGTCAAGCTTGGGCCGCGCCGCGGCGACGGCGCGTCGATGAGCCTCATCGAGCTGCTCGACGCCGCCCCGGTCCAGCCGCTCGAGGCCGAGTCGGCCGAAGCCGGCAAGACCGAAGAAGAGAGCGAATAACTCCGGGCTGGCGGGATTCCCGCTTTCGCGGGAATGACGGGCATGGCGCCGTCACTGCGCGTTGCAGCGGTGCACCGGCACCGATTCGACCGCGCTGCCGGACGACCACACGACCGGCACGGCCGCCCAGATCTGCCGTAAGAGATCGCAGTAGTCGCGATCGAAGGCGGCGAGATCCCAGCGGAGGCTGTCGCCGAGATCGCTCGCGGCGAAGAGCTCGTGGCCGTCCACGAGCAGGTGGTGGGCGCGGCCGTGGATGCGCTCGCGTGCGAACTGCTTGCCGTCGCCGAGGTTCCACAGGCCGACGGTGCCGTCGGCGTAGCCGATCGCGGCGGTGCCGCCGGGGCCGAGGACGATGCGCGCCGCGGCGCTCGCCGGGACCTGCTCGAAGGTGGGGGCGCCGGCGAGGCGGCCGTGCGCGTCGACGAGCTCGATGCCGCCGTCGCGGTAGCCGACGATGAGCGCGTCGGGACGGGCGCGGGCGATGGCGGTGACGCCCTCGCCGACGTGGATGCGCGCGAGCTCGGCGCCGCGCGGATCGAACGCGACGAGGTCGCCCTCGCTGGCGGCGGCGATCGCCCCGGCGGGGAAGAGCCCGTCCGCGGGGGGCAGCCAGGCGAGCGCCGAGACGGCGCGGGCGGGCCGGGAGACCTCGGCCTCGCGCGTGAGGATGAGCAGCGAATCGCGATCGGCGGCGACGCAGCCGGCGGGCAGCGCGCGAAGGGCGGTGACGGCGCGCTCGCTCGTGCGGATCGGGCGATCGGCGGAGACGTCCCACAGCTCGACGGCCGACTCGGTCTGGAGGCAGCCGAGCGGCGCGGTCGCCTCCTCGACGTAGACGGCGCGCGTCTCGATCGAGGCGCGCCAGGCGCGCGCGTCGTCCGGCGCCTCGCCGCCGGCGAGCGTTTGCCAGCCGCGGTGCGACCACAGCCGCACCGGCCGGGTGAGGAGCGCCGGCCCGCGCCATTTCGCCCGGCCGGTGAGCGGATCCCACAGGCGGATGGTGGCGTCGTCGCTGCAGCTCGCCAGCGACGCGCCGTCGGGGCTGAAGGCGAGGCCGTTCACCTCGCCGGCGTGGCCGTGCCAGGCGCGGGTCGTGCGGGTGGCGAGATCGATGACGCGCCTGTTTCCGTAGGCGCTGGCGGAGGCCACCGAACGCCCGTCGGGGGCCATGCGCCCAGTAGGGGGGCGCACGTCCTGCCTGGTGGGATGGGCGGTGGGAGCAGGCGGTCTGCGTGCTTGGCGAGTAGGGCGGCGCTCGGCGGGCGCCGGTTCACCTGCCACAGCCGTAGCGTGCCCTCGACGCCGGCGGTCGCCAGGCGATCGCCGCCCGCGTCGAGGCTGGCCGCGTAGAGGCGGTCGAGCGGCGCGAGCTTCACGAGCTCCTTGCCGCTCTTCCAGTCCCACACCCGCGCGCTGCCATCCATGCTGGCGGAGGCGAGCCGCTCGTCCTTGGCGAGGGTGAGGTCGTAAACCGCGCCGCTGTGGCCGGCGAAGCTCGCGCGCTCGCTGCCGGTCGCGGCGTCCCAGGCGCGGATCACCCCGTCGTAGCCGGCCGAGGCGACCGTGGCGCCGTCGCTCGAGAACAGCACGGCGACCACCGCGCTCTTGTGGCCGCCGTAGCTCATCAGCTCCTTGCCGCTGTCGGCGTTCCACAGCCGCACCGTGCGGTCGTGGCTGGCCGAGGCGATGGTCTTGCCGTCGCGCGAGAAGGCCACCATGTTGACGCGCGCGCCGTGGCCCTCGAGCACGCGCGTCACCCGGCCGCTCGCCGTGTCCCACAGGTGGATCGTGCCGTCGCCCGCGCCGGTGACGAGGGTCTTGCCGGCGGGCGAGAAGGCGATGCCCTGCACGCCCTTGTCGTGGGGCCGGTGCGCGCGCGCCTTCGCCCGCGCGGCGGCGACGTTCCACACCCGCACCTGGTAATCGAACCCGGCGGAGGCCGCGAGCGCGCCGGTCCTGTCGAACGCGACGCTCCACACCGAGTCGGGGTGGCCGCGGAGCTCGCCGAGGAGCTCGTTCGTGCGGCGGTCGCGCAGGCGGAGCTCGCCGGTGAGGCTACCGCTGAGGAGCAGGCGACCGTCGGGGCTCACCGCCACCGACAAGGCGCGATCGCCGTGGGTCTCGACCACGCCGCGGCTCGCGCCGCTCGCCACGTCCCACTCGCGCACCGTGCCGTCGTTGCCGGCCGAAAGCAGCGTCGCGCCGTCGGGGGCGAAGGCGACGTCGCGCACCGGCTGGCCGTGGCCCGCGAGCTCGTGGACGAGCGCGCCGCTCGCGGCGTCCCATACGCGCGCGAGGCCATCCATCGACGCGGAGGCGAGGTAGCGGCCCGACGGGTCGAAGCGAGCGGCGTAGGTCGCGCCGTGGCTCTTCAGCACGTGCACGGGCGCGCCGCTGTCGGCGTCCCACACCCGAATCGTCTCGTCCACGCCGGCCGAGGCGATGCGCTTGCCGTCGGGCGAGTAGCTCACGCCCCACACGCCGGCGCGATGGCCGCTGAGCAGGCGCACGGTGGCGCCGCGCTCGACGTCCCACACGCGCAGCTCCTCGTCCCAGCCGGCCGACACGAGCCGCGTGCCGTCGGGCGAGAAGGCCACCGCGTAGATCTTCGGGTCGCGGTGGCCGCGCAGGGCGCGCGTGGCCTGCGTGCGCACGTCGAACAGGTGGATGGCGCCGTCGCCGCACGCGACCGCGAGGAGCTTTCCGTCGGGCGAGAACGACACGCCGTAGACGTAGGTGCCGAGGCGCGCGCTCCACAGCACCGGATCGGCCTCGAGCTGCCACCACAGGGCGCGGGCGGCGGGCTCGTCGCGGAGCTCGAGCGCCATGCGGAGCTTGGCGCGGGCCTCGAGCTCGCGGCCCTGCGACAAGGCGCCGCGCGCCCCTTCGAGCAGCGCCTGGGCGCGGCGGTAATCGGCCTCGGCGCGCTCGCCGATGGCGCGGGCCTTCTGCTCCTCGGCGATGTCGCGCTGGCGATCGGCCTCGCGCTTCTGCAGCCCGAGCACCATCGCGGCGGCGCCGAGCCCGGCGATGGTGAGCGCGAGCAGCGAGGT
>JACXTT010004578.1_pt1 | contig 20495 bp, 29 predicted proteins | sample 9270951 | NCBI WGS metagenome assembly JACXTT01 (sample SAMN15532306, study PRJNA645909) | rock metagenome | isolation source: weathered quartz diorite | place: Puerto Rico | collected 2017-06-21
GGCCGCAAACAGCGAGTCTGAATCGCTGCTAAATGCGTGATTGTGCGAGGGAAATCATGGTGGGCAGTGCAGGACTCGAACCTGCGACCTCCTGCTTGTAAGGCAGGCGCTCTAACCAACTGAGCTAACCGCCCCTTTAGAATCAGGGTGTTACAAAGAATCGTAAAATTTGGTGCCCAATTTGGTGCCCAAGCGGCACTATCGAGGGCGAACGAACGGTAAAAATTGGGGCCATTTTTCGATCCTGTGCAGATTCTAAACCAGGAGCTGCGGTAAGCACAAAAAAGGGGCGCGGCCCGATGGAGAACAGATCGCCCAGGAAAAAGTGAAAAGACCGGCCGCAGTCAGTTGATCTGCTTCGGTGCCGCTGCTGGCCGGCGTGAGAACACGGCGTCCGCCGCCTGCTTCTGTTCGTCGCGCATCAAGTGCGTGTACGTGTCCAATGTGATTCGAGAACTTGAGTGCCCCAACCACTCTTGAGCGATCTTCACATTAGCGGTGCGTCGATAGATCAGCGATCCAGACGTGTGCCGCAGCAAGTGCATGCCATCGGCGCGAGCCTGGTCGAACTCAATACCTAGTTTTCTCAGTGCTGCCTGAAGCGCCTCGCGCAGTTGATCTGGATTCGCCGGCCGGCCGGTGCTCGACGCGAACACGTAATCATCCTGCGACGTGTAGACGCTTAGCATCCGGTGATTGAGCAACGCCTTGTGCAGATCCTCTACCATCGGGCGCGGGCGAATCGAGGCCGAGGTCTTCGGCGTTGTCTCTTTCCCGCGATAGATGGAGCGTCGGACGTTTAGCTCCCGACCGACGAAATCCACGTCGGACCACTTGAGACCGAGCGCTTCGCCCGTTCGAATACCGGTGAACGCCAATGTCGCAAAGAAAGCTCGCTGTCGGATCGGCACCGCGTCGAGTAGCGCGTAAAGTTGATCCTCAGTCAGGGCCGGCTTTTCGAGCTTTTCCAGCTTCGGCGCAGTTCCCTTCTTCACCGGAGTCTTAGCGATCAGCTCCAGATCCAGTGCGTGGTTGAACATTTTGGCCAGGATCGCGTGGAGGTTGCGCCGCGATCTTTTTCCGAGCCCCTTCGCCTCCATCGCTTTGTGAAATTCCACGACCGCGGTTGGCGTAATTTGGGAGAGCAGCATCGCCGAGAAGTAAGGAGCGATGTGCCTTTTCACAAAACTGCCCTGCGTGATCTGGGTGGACCCTTTCCAGTTTTCGCGCACGAACTGCGCCCATTCATTCTCGACGTAGCTGCCGAAGGTGCGCTCTACTGGCTGATGAGCCTCGCTGCCTTCTTCCGGCCTCAGCATGCGTGAGAGCTCGGACTGCGCTTCGACGTAATCGCCGTTCACGATTTTGCTGCATCGTTTGCTTTGGCCGGTGACCGCATCAGCAGCCCTCCAGCGAATCAGGTATTTCCTGCCCTTCTCACGTTCGATGATGGACCCCTCTTCGCGTCGTTTCATCGGCTCCTCCCTTCCCTCCGCTGACGCATTCCTACTGAATCCTGTGCCGGCGGACCCAGGCGTCGATGTCACACCGACGAAACCTAATCCGCGGCTTTTTGCCATCACCAATCGCGATATGCGGAAGGCGGTGGTAGTTCCTGTAGAGCCATTTGGCTGACATAGCCAGGTACTGCGCCGCTTGCGGAACGTCGAGCAGCGGCTCGGAACAGGGATCTGGGCTGGGCACCGAAGAACCCGTCTTGGGCACCAACGCATCTGCAAGTTGCTGATTTTGAACACTCATGTAATTGAAGCTCTCTAACCAGTTCTCCGAGTAACTGTCAGAGATTGATGGCACGTCACCTGCCAGGCTTGCGCGCGTTTGTCGTACAAAAAATTGCCCGCAACTCTTTGAATCTGAACGGCGTACGGCGGTCTTATGAACGCTGTTCGGACTGCACAGGCTTGCACTGCGAGGGAAAATCTCTTCCGCTGCGTCATTCGCTCGCGCGCGTGCACGGCCCTGCAGCTAGTTAATCCAGTCGTCTGCCTGTGCCTCGCAGCCCTCCTGCTCAGCGGGCGCCGGCGCTTCTGCCTCCCGGCGCTCGGCGTCGGTCAGCGGACCGCCGAGGGTGCCTATCAACAACTCGCGGAGCTTGTCCTTGGACATCAGGCCGCGGGCCGAACGCCTCACGTTTTGCCTCCTACTCGTCGCCACGTTTCTTCCTCCATCTCGCCTGTGCAGCTCGCGTGGCGATCCGGCTGCGCTCGGTTTTGGTCATCGTCTTGAGTCGGGCCAAACCCGCTTTCCGCGCGATCTCGGTCCGTCGGGACCGCGGGAGGGCCTTCTTGCGGGCTTTACCCCCCAAAACGCCGATCGCTCTGAGCTCTTTCGGCGAGAGAGTCTCAGCGCGCTTGCGTCCGCCCAGACGGCCCAGCGCAGCAGCGTGCGGGTTCTTCTTTCGCGTGGAGGAGGCGGGGGAGGGTTTAGCGCGCGCCAAACTCAGACCTCCTTCTCCGGCCGGGGATCTTCGAGCGCCCACAGATCACGCAGGCGTTGAACGTCGTCACGCTGCGCGCGTTGCTCCTGCTCGGCGCGGCGATATTTAGTTAGGAGATCCGCCGCATGGCGCAATATTAATTTCGCAGTCCTGTCCTTTTCTTTTCGAGCCATCTTCCTTATTTCCTCATCCACGTAAAGCACTACCAACTTCATGGACCCTCCCTTTGTTAGCATCACTAGCGGCACGCATGTTAGCACGAGAATGCGGTCTGTCAACAAGAATCTTCAGTAACAGCGCGCGTGGTCAGTGAACATGAACGCGCAGAACATCACCGTTCCTCCTGCACGTTGACGGCCAGCGCTGCACAGGCGCTTGTGTCGCGTGTTTGCGATGCGCAGTCGGAACCCGCGGGTACCCAGGGGAGGGCCGAGAAGGCCCCGGCCGGCGAAAAATCCTAAGTTCACTGTCGCGCGAATTGGGAATTTTCCCTATATCTTGACGTACACTCGGCTCGATGTGAGCTTCCGGGAATTCGAGTCGAGCTGCTTGGGGCTGTGGGACCGCGAGCGGGGTCAATGCGTGCTAAGGCCTGACTACGCCAGTCAACTTCTAGATCCGGTGGGACTGTCTCCACTTTTCCACTCGGTCTTGAGCCTCAGAGATCTGGTCTTGCGACATTTTCGACGTGAGTGTAGCGAGTCTCTTCGCACTCGGCTTATGTCCACTCGCGGCGGCCAGCGTATACCACATGTATGCGGATACATAATCAGCCGAGGCGCTGCCGTTATCGTAGTAATGATCTCCAAGAAAGGACTGTGCTAGCGGAACACCCTGGTCGGCTGCCTTTCGAGTCCATTCCAACCCTAGACTGTGGTCTTTAGGAACGTAGCGCCCTAAAAAATACGCTGTCGCGAGCTTCACCTGCGCTTTTGGATCACCAGCATTTGCCCGCTCAGTGAGCTTGTGAATGTTTGGCTTATTCGGAAGTCGAAAACTTACTTCGACGTTAATCTGAACAGCGACTGGCTTACCGTGTTGACGTGCCGGGTCAAACCTCCATTGCCTAACGGCGGCCATGGCTTGCTCATCAAGGCCTAGACCGATGGAACGAGCGACTTTGCACTCCTGGATGCGTCCGTCGGCCCCCACAACCACCCACAGAACGACAGTGCCCTCGTAATCGCTATCGAGGGCATCGGGCGAGTATTGCGGATCAGGGGCATACGTTGCCCTCGGAGCGGTAACATCGGGACCCACCTTTAGCGGAGCGCTGGGCGGATTGGAAGATAGTTGCGCAATCGCAGGTAGGGGTATGACAAGCATGCCGAAGATTGTGAGGTAGGCGGCAGTAACCACGTCGATATTATGCCAGCGTTCGTCAACGTGGGCCAGCGACGTAAGGGCTCGCACTCAAGCGGCAGAACCGGCCCGCCATACGCCGGAATCCTGTGTCGCCATTGCGTAATGCTGTCAGCCACGTCATTCAAGTTGTTGGCGTAACATCCCCTTAGCACAAGTTTGCGCTTTACTTTCCCCTGTCTGGCGAACAAAAAGCGCAAAGTTGCGATAACGCCTGTTTTGAGTCAGTACCGAGCTAAAATCCGCTTCGGCAAGGCGCGTTATGCCAAACGGAAAGCCGGGAGACCATCCACTCACCGATATCCTGATTCACAAACTCGACGTTTACGGTGGAGCCGCGGACCAGTTAATTCGGCAAATTGCAGACCTCTGCAGCCGTCGAGAACTAGACGAATGGTGGGAACGCGAAATCGGCTGGACACCGGAGCTTCACTTGATTGTCGGTAGAGCCAAGGTGCGCCTAAATGAGCTACGGCAACGCGCAGAACATGGCGGGTGGGAACGTCCCGGTTCTGAGTGAATCGCCTGTTTTCGAGTTGACGCCTGCCCAATGGTGGGGTCTTAGTGCAATCACTTAAGTTCATCAACCGCTACTGGCGAACGCGGACCAAGAGCAGAGTCTGATCATCCCGTTGCGAACCGTGCTGACGTACCTCCTCCATGATCTGTTCCCATATGCGAGGTAATGGTTGCGCAGCATTTTGCACGAGCAATTGTTCCAGCCGGGACAGCCCAAACTCCTCCTCGCGATCGTTGGGCACTTCGGATATCCCATCGGTGAGCAGCAGGAAAAGATCGCCTGATGAATAAGGGATGCGCTGAGTCGCATAGCCACTACCAGGGATGAGTGAGAGGGGGAATTGTTCCATCGAGAGTCGGGCGGTGTCCCGGCTGATATTCCGATAATGCAGAATGGGAACGTGCCCTGCCAGCGCGTATTCCACTTGTGCGGAACTGTCGAAGTAAAGCAACGCCAGAGTGGCGTACATGTCAGGTTCCTTGACGGCGGGGAGCACACGGTCCGCACTCTCGAGCAGGGCAATGGGCTCTGGTCGGAATTGAAGCGAGACCCTTATGGCGGTTTTCAACATTCCCATCAACTGACCAGCAGCCAAGCCGTGCCCAGACACATCCGCGATGTAGGCCAGCAGCCTTCCGTCGCTCTCAATGACATCGATTAGGTCACCGCCCATTTCTGTGCTGGGGATAGATTTGCCGTATACCTCAAGATTTGTGTTCTGCCACGAAATGGTTGGAACCAAGGTTGCCTGAATGCCATGGGCAAGAGCCAGTTCCATCTGCATTCGAACGCTATCCAAACCCTCGGTTGTGACGAAGGAAAGCAGCAGGCGATAGCCCAAGGCGCTGCCGAGCCCAATGCCCACGGCATCGAAGACTACGCGTGCACGCAGCGCATTCGGGAGCGGGAGGCTTGGGGAAGTGCTCACCACTCGGAAAGCCAGAATCGCAAGGACAGCCATGAACAGCCACAAAGGGAGAGCCAGACGGGATCTCTTGATCCTAGTTGCAAAGATGCCGACCGCCACAGCACCCGCGAGAACAGGCCAGAAAAAGCCATAACCCAAAGACGGATGGTTGAGCTGCAATAGATCAAGTGCGAAGCCAGCACCGGCAGCAATGAAGAAAGCCCCCAGCAGAACCTTTGTCATGCGCTTCAGGGGAAGCATCCGCCAGTAGGGACTGGAGGCGCTGGGATAGGCTGAAGCTAGAGTCGCCCGCCACTTGTGAGGCCAGTTACTCATCAGCGGTCCTTACTATGAAACGGCGGCCTATGACTATATATCTTTGGGCGGAAGGCCGCAGATTATACCGAGTCGGGCCGGCAGGATTGTTGTCGAAATATCCCCATTACACAAGTAGCACTTGAAGCCCCAGCGTCGCGCCATCGCTCCCTTCAAAAAGTCGGCGCCTTTCTTAACGCGCTCGCCTTCGCCTGCTGGATCGCGTTATTGACCATCGCCGTGTTGATCGTCCCTGTCGCGGTCGCCTGCTGGCACAAAAACTCAACGAGCGCCTGATCGAACGCCTCCGCCAGGTTCGCGTCGAGCTTAGCTCGCGCCGTCAGGTACGCTTGGTAATTCACGTCATTTGGGTTAAAACTCATTTTGCATTCTCCTTTCTGTGCAGCTAGGCCGCACACTCAGTTCTTGCTCCTCGTTCACCCTCTCGCGGAAAGTTGACGCAGGCGAATTCACCGAAATGTTCACGCGCCAGGTCGTCGTATCCCCGCGCGGCTTCCTCCATAGAGGCAAAGTGCCGGTAGCGATTCCCGCCCTTCACTCGAATTTGTGCTCGCCAGTAAAAAGGCCCATTAGCGCTGCGTTTGACATGGGCGATGCCCTTGAAGCCGAAGCGGTTCGACTTCTGCAGGCGCTGGTTCCAGGCGTTCTCGCGCGCATTCGCCCGTCGCAGATTGCTCCGCCGATTGTTCAGGCCGTTGCCGTCGCGGTGATCCACCCGGCGAAAACGAAAACCAGTCAGTAGGCGATGCATGAACACTATTCTCCGTCGCGAGCGGGAGACCGCGTAGCCTCTGACCGAGAACCAGCGGAGATCTTTCACCTTTGGGTAATCCGCCGTGTCGATGTAGCAGGGCAGCGTCTGTCCGTCACGCCGCTCCAGGGTGATGACGGTCGTCCCGTCCTGCCGATGTTCGACCTTGTTCTGCTCCCCCGCCATTTCGGCCTCTAGCGCTACGTAAACTTAAACAACAGAATTAGTGTACTATATCTATGAGATGTAGATCTGTGCAGCATGTATTGCTAAGAGATAACAGCTGCATAGGAGCAGGAGATGACGGTGGCAACTCAAGCATTAACAAAACACGCCGCCGCTTTGGGCCGGCACGGAGCCAGAAAGCGTTGGAACGGAACGACCAAAGATGAGCGTACCGAGGTCATGCGCTTGATGCGCGCAGCCAAGATTAAGAGGGCGAAGGAGGGGAAGCGTCCGCAGAATCCGGCCTTCGCCTGGATGAACGCGAAGCTCCAGCGCGACAACGAACGCTCCCGCGGAGAGGAACGCTAACACCATGAGCTGGTTCGATCCCGCTACCGACACAGACAACGCAGCGCCGGATTCTTCGACGCCTCCTCTTTTCGTGAACGCCGCGCGTTCGATCGTTGGAAAACCCATGAACATTCTGAAGGCTACGATTTTGCAGGGCCAACGTCGTCTACGTGGCACTCAGCCTCTGGCTGACGCAACTGGTAGTTCCTCTTCTGACGGAGGATCTAACGGCATCTCGTCTGCACAGGCGAGATCTGAGCTTTCAAAAGGCACTCCCCAGGAAAGCGGCGTCGAGGGCCTGAGCACAGATCTTCCGCCCGTTACCGGAACTGGCGGCAGCCGATACGATGCAGAAGGTCCATTGCCGAGCCTCCCTCCTTCGACTGTGCAGATGCCCACCCTGGCCGAACAAGGACCGCGGAACCCGGTGCTGAAGCTCTTCAGCCGCCTAACCGGCATGACCAAAGCCTCCCCCGCGCCGGGCCAACCCTACTCCGGGCCGATCGGTCCCGAACAAAAGCGCGCCGCGCTGGGAAGGTTCCTCGGTCGAGTGGGCGAAGGCCTGGAGATGGCAGGCGCCGGCGGCACGCCGGAGGAACGCACCGCGCGCATGGAGCTCCCGTTGGAGCGCGAAAAAATCGAGTCCCAACGAGAGCTCGCACGCGCTCAGTTGGAGAGCCTGAACGACTGGAGAGAAGCGCAGGCCGGCGTGAAGCAGCAGCAAGCGGACACTGCGCAGCAAAAAGTCGACGCGCAGATGCGCTCTAAGTTTTACGTGCCCGACGAAGCGCACCTTGGACAATATCGAAACATGACGCTGGACGAACTTGCCAGTGATCCAAATTACGAAATCGCGTCCGCGGCGAAGGCATATAAACAGCAGCAGGCGGCTCTAGCACAAGCTCGCACAGAGGCGCTAACAAACCCTAACTCGCTAACGCAACGAAACAAAGTTAATGAGCTGGCAGTGCGCGAGAAAATCGCGAGGGACAATTTGGCGGCGATGATGCAGCGTTTCGTTGCAGGGCAGGAACAACGCGGCGACGCGCGCACGGATCGCAGCTATCAGTTCCACACACAACAGATCAACGCTCGCGTTAAGCCCATTCAAGACCGTGCTACCCGCTTAGCGAACCTCACCGATTCGCTTAACGCGGGCAACCCGCAGGCTGATGCGCTGATCGCTCCCGAACTTTTGACCGTGATGGCGGGCGGAATGGGCTCGGGCTTGCGGATGAACGAAGCCGAAATTTCTCGAATCGTCGGCGGGCGGAACAATTGGGAGAGCATCAAGTCGGCGGCGCGCAAGTGGCAGCTCGATCCTAATCAACCATTCTTGATCACTCCGGCACAGCGCCAACAGATCTACGCGTTGCTTCAGACCGTGAACAATCGCGTGCAGCGGAAGCTGGCCGTGGCGAATGCTGCACAGCAGGAAATAATCAGCGCGCAGTCGCCGGAAGAGCACCGACAGATCTACGGCGCGTTCGAGGCGGCTCTCAACGCGATCGATAGCGAAACGGAGCAGCCGACCGGCCCGACGCCGATTCACGCTCTACCCTCTGTGCAGAATAAAGCTCGGAACGCGAGCAACGTCGTGGAGTACGAGCGCGGCGCGGACGGTAAGCTCCACCCGAAGGGAAGATAGATGTCGAAGAAAATTTCCTACGGCAGCCAAACGTTCGTCGTTCCCGACGATGCTACGGACGACGAGATCACGCAGATCGTGGATGCGTCCTCGCCGTCGTCGGCGAACGTTCCGCCCGCGATCAAGGCCGCGAGTTCGGGCGCTTCCGGATCATGGGGCGAGGAGCCGCCCGACGCGTGGCAGGGAGCCGGAGATGCAGTGGAGAACACCGTGACAAATCTGGGCGTGGGCGCTGCCAAGAGCTTGTTCGGAACGCTCGCCAACGCGGGCAGGTTTTCCGACTTGATCACACGCCGGTTTGCTTCTCCTGCACAGATGCAGAAGAGCGACGAAGAAATTGAGCGCTTGAGCACGCCTCGAAACACTGCACAGAAGATAGGCGGCGGCCTGGAGCAGGCGGCGGAGATGTACGTGACCGGCGGACCACTGAAGTCGGGCGCCGAATTTCTGGCCGGCAAGGCTCCCGCCATGATCGCTCGCGCCGCTGCACCGGCCGCCCGTATCGGAGCCGAGGCGCTGAACGCCGGAACGAGCGCTGCACTGCATGATGAGGACCCGAAGTCCGCCGCGATCTATGGAGCGAGTGGAGCTGCCGCTTCCGAGGCTGCACCCTTGATCGCTCCATCGCTGAAACGTTGGGCTCAGCAGCAATACGCGCGCTTTCTCAACCCAACCAAGCAAGCGACGAAGAACATGACGGAGCGTGTTGTCCCTGAGTTACTCGACCGCGGCGTGCGTGTTCCACGCGTGTCCGACAAAGCCGGCGCGGAATATCTCGCCGACAAAGCTGCACAGGAGGCTGGTAAGGTTGGTGAGAAGATTGGGCAGGCCGTCGAGAACGTTCCTTCGGCTGTGCAGCCTCAGATTCAGCCTATCCTCGATACCCTGGAGAACTACAAGAACTCGTTCATCGTAAACGGCGTGCGGGTTAATGAAGCCGCTGTGCAGAACGCAGAGAAGTTGCAAGATACGATTCACGCGCTTGGATCAAACGTTTCATACCAGAGTTTGAATCGTGCCCGGCAGATTCTCGACGAAGGCGTGGCGAGGGCTGGCGGATATTACGGCAAGACGCTGGCGGAAGGCTCCATGGTCGATGCCCAGCGCGAAGCCGCGAATGCGATGCGTCGGCAGTTATCGCAAGCCAGCCCCGACATCTCGAAGTTGAACGCGGAGTTTCACTTTTGGTCACAGGTTCGCGATATCGCGGAGGCGACGGCCGAGCGCAAGACTGGCCAGCAGGGACTCATCAACACTCTTTGGGGTATCGCCGGGACCGGGCTCGGCTTGGGCGAGCTCACCGGACATGGTGGTCCCATCGCCCACGGCGCCGAAGGAGCGTTAGCGCTCGGCATGCTCGCCAAAGCTCTGCGCTCACCCGCCTGGCGAACCACCTCGGCGGTGTTCAAAAATCAGCTGGCCACTCAGTTGGCAAACGGCAACGCTGGCGAAGTGATGAAGATCCTGGCGCGCGCCGGGGTGGCCGCTGAGCCATCACTCGGTGATCGAGCGTGGGCCGCAGCGCGGGACGCAGCGCCGCAAACGTTTCAGCAGAGAAAGTAAACAGGGAGAAGCAAAAGATGACGAACAACGAAACAGCAGTGACGGTCGCCTTCGTGGCGCTCGAACATGTAAAGCAATCCTCGGTCGGCGAGAACCGGCGCGAGGTGCGTCGAGAGGCGAGGATCGTGAAGCTTGGGCTCCGCTCGGTCGAAACTAGCGGGTTTCTCATCGAGCCGGTCGACGAACTCGCGCTTGGCGACTTCAAAATCATCGGGATCACGCCCGCGGTTTCTGCACAGGCGGATGTTGATCCGCCACGCTTCGAACAACCCGACGGGTTGGAGTTTTCGTTCGAGCCTGTGCAGAGTTTAGGCATCGTTCGTGACCGTGAGAACACGCTCAAGCTCGCCGTGCTGGCCGATCAGCCGACCGCGCTCCCGCAGGATGTCGAACTCGTGGGCGTGGTGCCCGCGCCGGTCGGGATGTACGCGGTCAGCGCGTACTCCACCGAGACGGACGAAGTTCAGCTCGGTTTCGCGGTTGCTGGCACGCCGCCGGTTGACTGGGTTGGGATCGCCGAACGCAAGCGCAACGCTGCACGCGCGGAGGAGCGCCGGGAGCGAGAGCAGCGAGAGCGGGAACGCCGGCAGGCCGAAGCGCGCGCAGAGCGGGAGTCTCGGGCTGTACAGAAACGTGAAGCAGAGCGCGTGCTCGTCGAAACATTCGAAACCACCGATCCTGAAGTCGCGGCGCGCCTGAGGGAGAGTTATGGGCGCATGCTGGTTCGAACGCGCAGACTCGGTGCGAAGTTTATGATCGAGGACTCAGAGGGACGCGGGGCGGAGATTTTAGCCACTGTGCAGCAAGAACGCGAGGAATTGATCGCGCAGGGCGAGGACCCCGACAAGATTTTCGAGCGGCGGCGTGACGAAGCGGCGCTCGCGCTGGCGGCGCGTTGAGAGTTAACCGACGGTCTGCTCACGATGTTGGTCGGATTTCCGACTGGTTTACGCCTGTACGTCCCGATTCCATCATTTGTGACGGTTCGCAAACTCACTGATTCTAAGCCTGATATTTCTTGTTTGAGACCGTGCCCTGCCAGCGGAAGTGCGAGTCTTGTTCCGATTTCAGAACAGAAGTCAACTGAACTCTTGACACTGAGGGCGGATTGCTATAGTGGGCCGCACGCTGGGAAATAATTCAGCCTATTGGGGCATGGCTCACAATCGAGATCGATGTGAAGTCGAAGGAGGTGTATGTGACCCGATTGTTAGTAGTTGTCTTCTTGTTCGCCGTTTTCCCTGTCAACACGTTGGCACAGCACCAGCACTCTGCATCTTCACTAGCGAGTAGTAACGTGTCAGAGTCGGATGCTGAGATGATCGATGGTTCAGAGCATCCGGAACTGGTCCCTGATGCAGTGGCCTATCGTCTGTACCTAGTTGTCGTTTCCGAGGCGCCCAACCCGACCGATGAGCAAAGGAATCGCCAAAATGCCCATCTCAGTAAAGTTGGCCTTGGTAAGAGCGATCTCCAATCGGTTGTTACGGTCCTGACTGCCTTCAAGGTTCAATATGGTCAGCTCATCGCAAACTACAACGCGGCGGCGGAGGTGGGCGCAACAGTAGACATCAAGGCCTTTTTGTCGCAACGCGACGGACTAGTGCAAGCTACGCGAGACAGGCTAAAGGCACTTCTCACGCCTGAGGCTATGGCTCGACTGGACCGCGTTGTGCAAAACGAAAAAAAGCAGATGAGAGTTTCTGCGACGGAGGCACAATGAAATCCATTCTGATACGCGTTATCTGTTTGCTTACGTGTGTGTCCGCGTGCGTCCGCACTGGTTTGGCTCAGGGTTGCGCAGTGACCATGACAAAGAACTTTAGTTACTACTTCACGCAAAGTACGGACACGGTGAAAATTTATACGACTGTGGTCATTGATGGGTCATCTAGTTGTACCCCAAGTCCCAGTTGTCCGTGCGGTAGCGCGACGCACACTCCGAAAGCCTATAATAAACTCGGTTCGGTTGGCGGCTGGGGATCAGGAACACCTCAATGCACGAATTGCTATCTCTCGTATCACAACAGCCAAAGCATCGCTGCTACGGCCGGCGTGCAATATCCTTTTGTGTACGCCGCTCAGGTCGACTGCAGCCTTGGGGGTACGGGCTTCTTTCTAGCCGGGCTTTTCAACGCGGCGATTCATTGGGGTCACGATTACATGTGGTATGACGACCCGCTACCGATGGGACCGATCAACAAATGTTCGTGGGCCTTGGCCGATCCAACTCAATGCCATCAGGTTTGTCGGGCCATTGTTGATCCGCTAACAGCTCCCTGCTACGCGGGACCGACCACGTTCAACTCGATGTTGGATCAGGTTCCGTGGGTTGAGGTTCAGCTAGGATCAAGAGTCTGGGGGGTCGGGCTGAATGGCTCAGTCTTTGAAGTTATGCAGGGCAGCGCCGGGCCACCTTCCGCATGTAGTTCCATCCCATCGCACTGGGGAACTTCGTGGTGAGTGCTGAACAAGTTGCCGTAATGGGCCGAGTTTTTGAATTGAAGCCGCTGGGCGGGACTGATTGGCGGACGAGAAAGCGGTTAGTCGAAGCCAAGCTGCGAACCGTGTTGAGCCTGGGGAGATTTTTGGAATCAGAAAATCTCCTCTACGGCCTCGCGAAGCACGACGGTTACTTGCGTGTGGTGCTCTTATCATCCGCCTCGCTGAGGTCGCTCAGGGAGGCACAACGGCAGTGTCGTGAACTCTCAATGGCGACCATCTCTCTGAAAGAAATCCTCGCGCGTGCGCGGTCTGAGGCGGCGGAGCTGTCTCACGGTCTTGTTACGGGCGAGCATTTGCTGTTGGCAATGCTGAGACATGATCCAAAGAGCGCAGTCGTGCTGCGACAATACGGTCTGACGTACGACAGAGCGAAACAGATAATAGTGGAACGAGGGATACCAGGCTACTGCATAAACCTATCGGGCTTTAAGCTGACTTTTTGGAGTGCCAAAATCAAATAGGCTCTAATCTCGGTCTGTAAAATGATCTACCTTAAGGCAGCAATTGCTGGAACGCTGACAGTCGCTCTGGTTGTCCTTCTGCGCTTCATCGCCGTTCGCCGTAACAGGTCTCCCCGAGAGATTTTTAGAAGTCAGGTTTTGTGGGCTCTGATGCTTCTCGGTTTCGCCCTCGGCGCCGGGCTATATTGGGAGTTTCATGGGATTGTGTTCTACACAGGACACGTTTCGAACTGACCCACAACGAATCGACCTAGCTACCCGGCGCCACCCTGCGCTGCCATGCTCGCTCGGGCAGTCGTCGCGCGATGTACCGCTCCTACTGCACAGTCGAATTTTCTCTGGACCCTCCCACGGAACGCTCAGGGAGCGATTCTAGGCACGTTCGGCCGGAGGGCCTGGAGGTCGGCTACAGCTGCACAGGCAGATCGGTCGGTGACGGTCGGTGCGGTTCGGTCAGGTTCGGCGCGGTAGGATGTGCAAAGTTTTGCATATTCTTCGCCCTACTGTATGGCGAACGTACGGCGAACAGAAGGACCAGCGCTGCGGCAACCTCTGAGCCGCCAAACATGGCGTCTGGCAAGGCTTTCAGGCCAGCCTGGGGCCACAAACGCGCTCCCTCGATTTGGGGTAAGATACATTCAGGAGCTTGAGAAAGTTTTATGCTTCAGATTCACGAACCTAAAGTGCTCGGAGTTTACGTTTCCGGGACCACGTTTGAGCGCCTGGAAGCCATGGCTAAGGAACAGCAGCGGACCAAATCACAGGTCGCCAGGCTGATTCTGGAACGTGCCCTAGCGAAGGAAGCGAAGAAGGCGTAACGAAATCTCCCGCTGGTGCCGACGGGACAAAATTTCTGCGCAAAGAGCTTGAGCCCGAGAGCAGTGTTGACGCACTGTTGTTCTCCCAGGCTCAGGTCTTTAAGGAACGATCTCTATGCGTAGTATATCGCAGTGGCAACGAAACGCCAACTCTAACTTTGTCCCTACCTCGCCGCGTCGGCAGGCCCACAGGCTCACGTTTGAAGAAATCTGCAGCCTGGACCCTCGCGTCCGCGAGCTGTACGAACTCACGCTCGGTATCCGCAAGGCTGCGCGGAACGCGAATTCATTCTGTGCAATCAACCACTGGCATGGCTCGCCACGTCAGCACGACCAGCGCTCGATCCGACGCCACCTAAAGAGCCTGGTAGGTCCCGGCTCCCACGCCGCTGATCCTCGTCTCGCGAGCTGGGCCGCGCATGACACCGTGCATCGAGTTCTGTGGGACGCCCTGCCGGGTTGCCGCGGCTGTGTGTGCTGCGGCGACGGCGATACGCCGGTGAATGATCCGCCCCTGTTGTTCGACGCGGTTCAGACGCACGACTCGAACGCTGCACAGTCAGGATTCTCGCAATGAACAGCACCAGTCTGTGCAGAGCTTGCCCGAAGTGCGACTCCGTCATGCGCCGCCGCGAGCTGCGGAGCGGTTATCGATGTGTTTGCACGAATCGCGAGTGCGGATTCATTCAGGACGATCAGCCAGTGATTTCTGCACAGGAAATGGATACGGAGACGAAAAATGGAAACGAACCTTCAATCGCAGTTTGAATATCAGGAGAGCGAGCTCCCGGTCGCCGCATTTCTGCTCGCGACGAACCACCGCTTGTTGGGCCTGCGTGAAGTCGGCCCGTCGCGCTTTGTCTTCCGTTTCGCGGAGGACGCCGAAGGTTCGACGCAGGAGGCTGCGCTGAGCTATTTAAGCGGCGCAACGGTTATCGCGAAGGATTTCGCAGGCGCCGAGAAGTCCCTAAAAAGTTTGTTGTACTCGCGTCCCAATCATGGATTGGGGCAGCGAAATTTCAATCGAAACCAGAAGGAGAATAGAAATGTCCACACAGGTCGTAACTAACGTCGAAACCAACCCAGCGCCTAAGGCGCCCAGCGAGAATCCCGCGATGGAGTCGGGAAATTCGCCGCCAAAAAAGCCTGCCCTGGGAGATGCTTCGCAAGTATCCGCAGCTCTGGCGGAAATCGAAGCTCTTTTTCCCGGTACTCCTCTCCCTGGCGGTAGATGGACAAAGAAGCCAATCACTCTTCCGAGGCCCAAGGCTGTAGCAGTTGCAACCAAGCCGCGGCCGATTCATGACGTTAGCCCCAGTGAGGATTTCCTCACAGACTATCTTCGATTCGCCGACTACCTAGAAATGCCCACTCGGGTTCATGCGGCGATGGCAATGTCTGCAGTCACAGCCGTTGCTAACCCTAACGTTGTTATTTGGAACGGTGATCTGAAGATCTCGCTCGACCTGTGGCAGATCCTGCTCAAGGCTTCAGGCACAGGTAAGAACTCAGTCCTGGGTCCCTTTAACGACGTTCTGGAGGCTGCAGATCTGGCTGACTTAATTAGCAATGTCGGGTTTGGGTCCTTCAGCCATGCCATGCAGCATTTTTCGCGAAGACCGAACAATTTACTCATTCTGCCTGAGATGAGCGCCACGCTCGAAGACTGGCGACACAAACAGTTCGCCGGCCTGATTCCCTGGACGACCAATCTGTATGACGAATTCAGAATTCCGAAGGGGAAGGAATACAGGGAGAGGGCAGATCAGGATGAAGAGAAACAAACTCCCGCGATCATCTTCAAGAAGCCACCCCGAGTCGGTATTCTCGGCATGAGTGCGGAGAGCTGGTTCTTCAGATCGATGCAGCGAGATGATGTGAAGGGAGGATTCCTCCCGCGATTCGTTGTCGAATGGGTTCAAGAGAAGGGGCGTCGCATCGCTACGCCTTGGAAACCTGCACAGTCGTTGGGCGTTCTGCCACGATTGGCCACCAGGTTGCAGCAAATTCGGGACCTTAAAGGAGATATGCGGCTGACGAAGGAGGCCCAGGCGCGATATGAGCGCTGGTACAGCGAAACCGCGGATCGCTTCGAGCGCTTTAGCAATCAGGCCGTGGCAGAACCGATCTGGCATCGACACAGAGTCCACCTATTCAAGTTTGCCGCAATCTATGAACTGTCGTCGTCAGCACAGTTAGCCATCACTCTGCCTTCGCTCGAACGCGCGATCGCGCATGCTCGCAATCTCGAACCCACGATCGTGAAGATTGCCGGGGTTCAGCTTTCGCACAATGGGGCAGAGCGCCAGGAGATTGAAGACTACCTCGAAGAAGGCAAAGCTGACGGGCGGAGTAGGCGGGACGTTTTCCGCAATCTCCGGGGCAAGACCGAATCTGAAAAGCTGGACATTCTCCGCGGACTGATGAGAGAGGAAACCATCTTCAGATTCTCGCGCAAGACCTCCGGCCGTTCAGCCGAAGACTACGTCCACCACAAGTTTGTGAAGGAGTACAGAGAGACGCACAAGAGTGAGGTCAAGGCGCTCGGAACGAATGACCCTTTCTGATCCTCCGCGTAATTAACCAAACGGTTAATTCGGCGCTTATATATTCCTGACCGTCTCGTTCAGGTAGGTAGTCGGGAGGTAGAGAGAGAGAGACACACACACCTGGTCAAAAGGTCGAAACTTGGCCAAAAGGGTTAAAGCATTTTGTTTCAATGTCTTACAACCAAAACCGGCTTCGTCAGTAGTTGGTCGTAACGGTCATAAGTAGTATTTTCAATAACTTAGAGCTGGTCAAAAGGTTCGGGTGCGCGCATCCGTGCCGGGTCCGGTTCTGTGGAAACCGCCGAACCAGGGGGATAGGGGCAGACCGGCCGGCGCCCGGTCGGCGGACCGTCGGTAGCGCGGTCTGCACAGTCGCTGCAGACGGAGGACGGTCGGCCAGCCGCGGGGTGACCGGCCAGGAGGCGAGGATCCAGGCTCGCCGGCGGACCGCCCGCCCTCGTAGTCTGTGCAGCTGCCCGCCGTGGGCGCCCAGGACGACCAGGGATACGCTCCAGGAGGGCTCGCGATTGGCGCTAGGGGTGGAGGCCGGCGCGGCGCGGTTTGGGCGGCCAGCACTGCGCGGTTTGGGCGGCCAGCACTCGTATCCATCCACCTCACTGTGCAGAATGGCCACGACTCCGTCAGCGGACTCGGAGGACTAGTACGTAACCTACGAGGAAGAGGACACCGGAGTACGCGAATGCCACGGACGGTGATACGGCGCTCCAAAGGAGGCCGATGACGAAGCTGGAAGCAAAGTCGCCCATGGCGTTGACCGCCGCAAGCATGCCGAAGGCCATGCCGTGCTGTTCTTGTGTGGTGAGCTCGGCAGCAATGGAGTCTTCCAGGGCTTCCTCGACTCCGACTACGATCCCGGCCAGCGCGAAAATTACCGCCAGCGGTAGCATGTTCGTCGGACCGGACATGAGAACGAGCGCCATGAAGACGGCGATTGCGTACCCTGCCGATAGGACTGCGCGGCGCCGCCGGACGTGATCTGAGAGCCAGCCGCCGAAATAAGCAAAGGCAGCATAAAAAGTGTTGTGGAGGAGATAGAGCCCAACCGCAATGCTGGCTGCCGCTGCCTTTCCATGCGCCGGTGCGAATACCTGCGTTGCAAACAAGATCAGCAGCGTGTGCGAGAAATCGCCGAGACCAAAGATGCCGACTGCAAGAAGAAATCTCCGGAACGGTACAGGCAGCTGGCGAACGCCAAACCAAAAGGAACCTGTCACTGGCCGGTGGTTCGCGGTCTCGCGCACCAGCAACCCCATAGTCAGCACCGCAAGGGCGCCGGGCAGTAAGGTCCACGCCAAAACCTGGTGATAGTTGTGTAATGTCAAGCGAAGGAGCCAGAGAGCCGTGATTGGAGCGAGGATCGCGCCGAGAGTGTCCATCATTCTCTCGAACCCGAAGGCGCGCCCGTAAGCGTCGGGTGAGACTCCAGCCGCAAGCAGAGCCTTTCGACCAGGCGTACGAACACCGCGCCCCAGCCAAGCGGCGGTGCGAGCTCCCAGAACATGCCAGGGACTCGTTGCCAGCGACAAAGCACCTGTGGCAAGAGCAGTAACGATGTATCCACACTCCACAAGAGACTTCCTGTGCTTCAAGCGATCGGTGTAGTGACCTGCCGCCAGTTTGGAGAAGCTCGAAAGGCCGTCTGCCGTTCCCTCGATCGTTCCCAGCCAGCTAGGCCCTGCGCCTAGCGATGCAAGAAAGGCGGGCAGGATGGTTGAGGCGATTTCGTGGCTCCAGTCGCTGAATAGGCTGGTGAGCCCGATTCCCAACGTGGTGCGGTTCAACCAGGTGCTGGGCGGGTAGGAAGTGTCTGCGTTCACAAATTCCTGACCTCCTACCCGGCATAAAGTGCGGTCACCAAGCCTACCATCGGCAGATGTGCGGGCCGCGCGGGCGGTTGGCGTCGAGCGAACTTTCGGACGTGTCGAGTTCCGTAAGAGGCCTCCGAGAGAGTCGGCCCGCGGCTATGACGGACAGAAGTGGTGGTTGCGAGCCCGCGGATGGAGTATCGTCGCAGCTGCTGTGCAGTGGGCCTGCGTATCATGCGGAAATTGATAACGTGTTCGGAACTGAGCCGCGTTAAAATCCCGAATCGGCGGGAGTAGCCATGAACAAAGATGCCCGATTGGATAACTCACTCATTGGTGCCGCTGGAGTGCACTACGCGGCATACAGGCTGACTCGGAGAGGCCTGCTGGCCTTGCCAACCGTTCGCAACACTCCCGGTACCGACCTCATTGTGACGAGCCTCGATGGTAGGCACCACGCAAACATCCAAGTGAAAACTACTCAATCCCCAACAGCAAAATTCTGGATTATCTGTAGTGCCAAGAAATTTGCCAAGTTGCCTTTCAGTGAACACGATTATTACGTCCTCCTCCGTCCACGAAGGACGGACGATCCGGCTGGGGAACTGGACGAGTTTGAGGGCTTCATGCTGACTGCAGACGAAGCTAAGAAAGAAATGGCTGCGCAGTTGCACTACTGGAGGACGATCAAGCGTCAAGAGCCCAAATTTAGCCTTTGCATTTACGTCGATAAAGGTCGCCGGGAGAAAGAGTGGAGACTACCAGAAGACAGCAAGGAAAAATGGCGGAAAAGATGGCGAACATGGAAGCTCGAAGAAGCGAACTAGCTCTTCCGCTTCGCTCTGAACTTCGCCCAACGTGCTCGCTGTGCAGCTGCGATCCTCGCTCGCCCCGTTGCCGAAAGCCTCCGTATCCTGCGGCCTAAGCCCGCGTCGCGATATACCTTCGCGAACGTCTTGAGTGCCGCATCGAGCCCGGCGAGCTGCCTCTGCACCCGATCTCGCTCCTGCTTCAACTGCTTCAGGAACCCAGGCAAGTTGGCCATGGCTTCCTCCTGAGTTGCAGATGTTAACAGAGCGTGCGTCCGCCGAGTATCTAACTTGACAGGGAAACAACGCGGAGATAGCATTCCGGCGCATATTCCTACAACGGTAGTAGTGTCCACGGTCGAGTTTGAAAGTCCACAGCAAATCCCCAGGGCAAATAGGACTTTGGCTCAGGAGGGGGAACGGCCTCGACCTGTGGCAGTGACGAAGAAACCCGCACGACTGGAGGTGAACGAATGAACAACGAAGAGCACGCGCAGCAGTGTTGGTCGGTTCTGGCGTTGCTAGCGTCAGAACAAAAATTGATTCCCTACTGGCGGCTCGCGAAGATCACTCGGATGGCCAATCCAGGTGTCAATGATCCGCTGGGCGACATAGCGTACTACTGCAAGCAACACAAACCTAGATTGCCGTATTTGAACATTCTCGCGATTGGTAAAGACAGTGGTGTCCCAAATTGGCCGGGGATGCCGGAGGACTTGGACCTCACGAAGGAGTACCGACGCATCTTCGCGGTTGATTGGTTAAACATGGACTGTCCGACAGCGAAAGAGTTTAAAGAGGCGCGGGAAGCCCACGAGAGGAAGGCTGCCTAGTTCCCAGGGTAGTTGGCTGATGGAGGCGAATCGGAACCCACCCACGCTCCCCCATGGAGGTTTGCGGGCTATTCGACTGAGGCGGCACCGAATTCTGCAGCTCCAACGCCACTGCGGGGCCTTGAAGTTGCAGTTGGGAATCGTTTCGATGTGGTGCGCGCTACCCTCATCGCGGCTGGAACCACAGGTCGCTGCGTTGCGCCTATGGAGAGTGCCTCCAAACCGCCGGCGCCGAGGTAACTACATTTACACTCATCGATCTAGACGAAACCCGCCCACCCTCGCTTCGAACGTCGCCGTCGCGCGCGCCTCCGGTGAAATTTTTGAGCTCGTCTTTTTTGGTGCCCAACCGGTGCCCAAGCTGGGGTAAAAGTGGGTAATCGCGGGCAATCGGCCGATCCAGCGCGGCCTGAAACGTCATGAAACGCAATGGGATAGCAATCTAGAGCAAAATTGCGGTTTTCCAGGCGCTCTAACCAAACTGAGCTAACCGCCCCCGCTAAGTTAAACTAGGATAACACTTTAGACTCTTCAGTACCACCCGGCGGTGCACAGAATCGGGCTTTCAGTGCACGGTGGTCATGCTTCTCCCCTTGGCCCGACAAGCCTTGGTGCGAAGATCGCCTGCCCCAA
>JACXTT010004579.1_pt1 | contig 20490 bp, 26 predicted proteins | sample 9270951 | NCBI WGS metagenome assembly JACXTT01 (sample SAMN15532306, study PRJNA645909) | rock metagenome | isolation source: weathered quartz diorite | place: Puerto Rico | collected 2017-06-21
CAACTGGGCATCCGCACGTACGACGAGCTGATCGGCCGTGCCGACCTGCTCGACAAGTCCAAGGCGATCACCCACTGGAAGGCGCAGGGCCTGGACTTTGCGTCGATCTTCTACCTGCCGAAAGTGGTGGAAGGCGCCGCCCTGTACCACGTAGAAGAGCAGGACCATGCGCTCGAAAAGGCGCTGGACCACAAGCTGATCGCACAAGCCAAGGCGGCGCTGGAACGGGGCGAACGCGTCTCCTTTATCTCGCCAGTGAAAAACGTCAACCGCACGGTCGGCACCATGCTGTCGGGCGAAGTGGCCAAGAAATACGGCCACGCCGGCCTGCCGGACGACACCATCCATATCCAGTTGCAAGGCACGGCGGGCCAGTCGGCCGCGGCCTTCCTGGCCCACGGCATTACCCTGGACCTGGTGGGCGAAGGCAATGACTATGTGGGCAAGGGCCTGTCGGGCGGCCGCATCATCGTGCGCCCGAATACGGAATTCCGAGGCTGGGCAGTCGACAACATTATCGTCGGCAACACTGTGCTGTACGGCGCAATTTCCGGCGAAGCTTTCTTCAATGGCGTGGCCGGCGAACGTTTTGCCGTGCGTAACTCCGGCGCCACCGCCGTGGTGGAAGGTTGCGGCGACCATGGTTGCGAATACATGACGGGTGGCACCGTCGTCGTGCTGGGCGCAACGGGCCGCAACTTTGCAGCCGGCATGTCGGGCGGTATTGCCTACGTCTACGATCCGGACGGTGAATTTGCCAAGCGTTGCAACACCTCGATGGTGGCGCTGGAATCGGTGGTCACGACGGCAGCCCAGGGTGACCGTGCCGCATGGCATAGCCAGAGCCGCAACGGCGAGCGCGAAACGGATGAGGTCATCCTCAAGCGCCTGATCGAACGCCACTTCAAGCACACCGGCTCGACCCGTGCGCGCAACCTGCTGGACGACTGGGCCAATGGCCGCAGCAAGTTCGTCAAAGTGTTCCCGACCGATTACAAGCGGGCCTTGGAAGAAATGCACAACACCAGCATGGAAGAAGCGCACGACAAGATCGCAGCGTAATCCGGACAGAATAGAAAAGGAAACATCGTGGGTAAAATCACCGGCTTTATGGAATTCAAGCGACAGGAAGAGGGCTACCTGGAGCCTGCCGCGCGCCTGAAGAACTACAAGGAATTCGTCATCCACCTGTCGGACGAGCAGGCCAAAGTACAGGGTGCACGCTGCATGGATTGCGGCATCCCCTTCTGCAACAATGGCTGCCCCGTCAACAACATCATCCCGGACTGGAATGACCTGGTTTTCCGCGGCAATTACCGCGAAGCCATTGACGTTCTGCATTCGACCAATAACTTCCCAGAATTCACGGGCCGCATCTGCCCGGCACCGTGCGAAACGGCCTGCACCTTGGGCATCCATGAAGACCCAGTCGGCATCAAGTCAATCGAGCACAAGATCATTGACACGGCCTGGGAGCATGGCTGGGTTAAGCCGCTGCCGGCCAGCACACTGACCGGCAAGAAGGTCGCCGTGGTCGGCTCCGGCCCAGCGGGCCTGGCCGCTGCACAGCAACTGGCCCGCGCCGGCCACGCCGTGACCGTGTTTGAAAAGAGCGACCGCATCGGTGGCTTGCTGCGCTACGGCATTCCTGACTTTAAGATGGAGAAGGGCCTGATCGACCGCCGCATCGAGCAGATGGAGCTTGAGGGCGTCAAGTTCCGCACCAGCGTCTTGATCGGCAAGGACTTCCCTGCCACGGTTAACAACTTCGCCAAAGAAACGATTTTCCCTGAAGACCTGGAAAAGGAATTTGACGCCATCGTCATGGCCGGTGGTGCCGAAGCGCCGCGCGACTTGCCGGTACCTGGCCGTGAACTGAAGGGTGTGCATTTCGCCATGGACTTCCTGCCCCAGCAGAACAAGGTCAACGCCGGCGACAAGGTCAAGGACCAGATCAAGGCCAATGGCAAGCACGTGATCGTGATCGGCGGTGGCGACACGGGCTCGGACTGCGTCGGCACCTCGAACCGCCATGGCGCTGCCTCGGTCACGCAATTCGAACTGATGCCGCGTCCGCCCGAGCAAGAGAATAAACCCCTGGTGTGGCCGTACTGGCCGACCAAGTTGCGCACCTCCTCGTCACACGAAGAAGGCTGCGAGCGCGACTGGGCCGTGGCCACCAAGCGCCTGGAAGGCAAAGGCGGCAAAGTGGAAAAGCTGGTGGCCTGCCGCGTCGAATGGAAGGACGGCAAGATGGTCGAGGTGCCCGATTCCGAATTCGAGATGAAGGCTGACCTGGTGCTGCTGGCCATGGGCTTTGTGTCGCCCGTACAGCAAGTGCTCGATGCCTTTGGCGTTGAAAAAGATGCACGCGGCAATGCACGTGCAACGACAGATGGCCAGGGCTGCTATCAGACCTCGGTCCCGAAAGTGTTTGCGGCCGGCGATATGCGCCGCGGCCAGTCGCTGGTGGTGTGGGCGATCCGCGAAGGCCGCCAGTGCGCGCGTGCCGTTGATGAATTCCTGATGGGCTCGTCCGTGCTGCCGCGTTAATATGGTAGGGTGGGTAACTCGTTACCCACCGAGCGCAAGCAAGATCTTATCGTTTGAGTGGGATTTAAGTTACCTACCAACGGAGATTCGCTTGGAAAGCACGCACTACATACGCCTGATGGCATCCTATAACCAATGGATGAACATCAAGCTCTACGAGGCCGCCGCCAAACTGCCTGCCGATGAATTGGCTGCCGACAAGGGCGCCTTCTTTGGTTCCCTGCTCGGCACGCTGAACCATATTGTCAATGGCGACACCATCTGGTTACGCCGGTTTGCCGCGCTCTTTGCCGCCAACACGGCGCTCGAACCGATCCGCCAGTTGCCTCAACCCACAGGCCTCGGCCAGATCCAGTTCACGGACCTGGCCCTATTGGCGCAGCGGCGCCAGCTGATCGACGCCGCCGTGCTGGCCTGGGCTGACACGGTGACGCAGGCCGACTTGGACCAGACCCTGCACTATGTCAATTCACGTGGTGAAGTCGGTGACAAGCCCTTCTTCAGCGTTGCCATGCATTTCTTCAACCATCAGACCCACCATCGGGGCCAGTGCACGACACTGCTGTCCCAGGCTGGCATTGACGTTGGGGTCACCGATTTATTGATGTTAATTCCCAACCAAGCCGCTATTTGATAGGCTGTTCCGCCATGGCTTTGAGGCGGTAGGCCTCGATCAGTCCTTCCTTCTTCATTGCCGCCAATGTGGCCGCCAGCGGTTTGGCCAGGGATTCGTGGGTCTTACGCAGATAGGCATAGACAGGAATGTCTTCCATGATGGCAACGTGCCGGATGCCCGCATCCCTGAATTCGGTCTGGCGCAGCGCGTCCTGCACAACAAGTTCCAATTCAATATAGACATCGGTGCGCCGGGCCAGCAGTTTGCGCAAGCCCAGCTCCGCCGAGGTCACGGCGCTGAGGCGCGCTGCCGCTACGTGCGGCGGCAATTCCTTCTCGCACAGGTGGATGCCGATGCGGCATTCAATCCGCCACTGGCTGCCTTCCAGTCCCTTCCAGCCATGGGGGATGCGCAGATCGCTGATGGCGAAAGCGGACAGTGCTGCGCTGAAATGGCTCTGCTCGAGCCGCACCAGGTTGGGAAAATCGGCGCCATACCCGCCATGCCGGTTGATGTCGCCATCGATCTCGCCCGCATTGGCGACCAGGGCAGAATGCCACCCGGTAAATGGGTAATTTCATTTCTCAATTGCTGGGGAGTGGATCCCAGCATAGCGCAGAAGTGCTGCCAGTTACTACCAATTGGACTGCTAAATAGTACCTTTCAAAAAAGCGGCTTGTACGTATCAGGACTGAATCAGGGGTCCCGGCCAGGGCAAAGCCAGGGTTTCCAGAAAGCTTATTTTTCTTGAAATAGGGGTATCAATAAAAACAAGGACTTAGGCGCACAAATATCTGACCCAAAGTTCATTAGTGTTGTATTCCCGCCAAGCGCCTGTCCTGGAAAAAGGGGGGCCGCCAGCAGAGATTGCAGTTTCTGCACTACAATATGCCTTCTCCAATACTGAGACTCCTTGTGTCCAATCTCGTCGAAATCCGCGATTTGCAATTTGCCTATGGCGACAGGACCATCCTGTCGAACTTGCGTATGGACTTCCCGCGTGGGAAAGTCATCGCCGTCATGGGTGGTTCCGGTTGCGGCAAGACCACCGTGCTGCGCCTGATTGGCGGCCAGATCCGTCCCCAGCAAGGCAGCGTCACGGTCGCCGGCGAAGTGGTGCACAAGCTCGATACGGAAGGCCTGTATCGGCTGCGCCGCAAGATGGGCATGCTGTTCCAGTTCGGCGCCCTGTTCACTGATCTGAGCGTGTTCGAAAACGTGGCCTTCCCGCTGCGCGAGCACACCGACCTGCCGGAAGAAGTGATCCGCGATATGGTGCTGCTCAAGTTGAACGCGGTGGGCTTACGTAATGCAGCAAAACTCAAGCCTGCCGAGATTTCGGGCGGCATGGCGCGCCGCGTGGCGGTCGCCCGCGCCGTGGCGCTCGACCCGGAACTGATTATGTATGACGAGCCTTTCGCCGGCCTTGACCCGATCTCGATGGGCGTGACGGCCAACCTGATCCGCAACCTGAACGATGCGCTTGGTTCGACTTCAATCCTGGTGTCGCACGATGTGCACGAGTGCTTCGCCATTGCCGATTATGTCTATTTCATGTCGGGCGGCCGCATCGTGGCCGAAGGCACGCCAACAGACATGAAGGCGTCGGACGACCCTTACGTCAAGCAGTTCGTCAATGCCGCACCGGACGGTCCCGTGCCCTTCCATTACCCTGGCCGTTCGCTGGCAGATGACCTGGGACTGGGGGCGCGCGTATGATCACAACGGTATTGGGCAAGATCGGGCGCAGCGTGCGCGAAGCGGTGGAAGGTGTCGGCTTTGCCACGCGTTCCTTCTTTACCCTGCTGGCCACGACGCCTGGCGCGATGCGCCGCCCGGGTCTGATTTCGGAGCAGATTCACTTTATCGGTAACTATTCGCTCGTCATCATCCTGGTGTCCGGCCTGTTTGTCGGCATGGTGCTGGGCCTGCAGGGTTATTACACGCTCAATCAATATGGCGCCGAGGAGCAACTGGGTCGCCTGGTGGCGCTGTCGCTCACGCGCGAATTGGGCCCGGTCGTCACCGCCCTGCTGTTTGCTGGCCGTGCCGGCACCTCGCTGACGGCGCAGATCGGATTGATGAAGGCGGGCGAGCAGTTGTCCGCGATGGAAATGATGGCGATCAACCCGGTGCAACGCGTGCTGGCGCCGCGTTTCCTGGCCGGCATGGTGGCCATGCCCGTGCTGGCAGCCTGCTTCTCGGCCATCGGCGTGGTTGGCGGCTACCTGATCGGCGTGCAACTGATCGGTGTCGATGCCGGTGCTTTCTGGTCGCAAATGCAGGCAGGCGTCGATGTCTGGAAAGAAATCGCCAATGGCGTACTGAAGAGTTTTGTGTTTGGCGTGGCGGTCACGTTCACGGCCCTGTTCCAGGGTTACACGGCGCAACCGACCCCCGAAGACGTGTCGCGCGCAACGACGCGCACCGTGGTAATCGCTTCGCTGATGGTGTGGGGGCTTGATTTCGTGCTCACCGCCCTGATGTTCAATAAATAGGATTTACAACATGCATAAGAAAATCGTTGATGTCTGGGTTGGCCTGTTCGTCCTGCTGGGCGCCGCTTCGTTGATGTTCCTGGCCCTCAAGGCCGGCAATGCCAGCACCTCTTTGAGCGGCTTCAACCAGCAAACCTACCAAGTCACGGCAAAATTCGACAATATTGGTGGCTTGAAGCCGCAAGGCGCGGTCAAAAGTGCTGGTGTTGTTGTAGGTCGTGTTGTCAGCATTAAGTTTGATGACAAGAGCTACCAGGCGCTGGTAACCTTGAACCTGGATGCCAGCTATAAATTCCCGAAGGACAGCTCCGCCAAGATCCTGACCGCAGGTTTGTTGGGTGAACAATATATCGGCCTCGAACCCGGTGGCGATACCAACAACTTGGCAGCCGGTGATCGCATTGGCCGTACGCAATCTGCAGCCGTGCTGGAAGACCTGATCAACCAGTTCATTTACAGCAAAGCTGCCGAAGGAAAGGACAGCAAATGATGCAAGCCTCCCCAGCGCGTTTGACGCGCCGGTTCAGTGTTGCCGTCGCCCTGACGGTTGCGCTGTCTGGCTGCGCCACCACGCCGGCGAGCAATCCCAAGGATCCGTTTGAGAAATTCAACCGGGCCATGTTGACCTTCAACGATACTTTGGACGAAGCTGCGGTGAAGCCGGTGGCAACGGCCTATAAGAACTATCTGCCGAACTTTGTGCAGCGTGGCATTGGCAATTTCTTCGGCAATCTGCAGGATGTATGGATTGGCGCCAATAACCTGATGCAGGGCAAGGGCGAAGCTGGCCTGACTGACTTCACCCGCTTTGTTGTCAATACAACCTTTGGCATTGGCGGCTTGTTTGACTTAGCCTCGGAAGCGGGATTGACCAAGCACAATGAAGACTTCGGCCAGACCCTCGGTTATTGGGGGGTGCCAGCGGGTCCCTACCTGATGTTGCCTTTCCTGGGCGCCTCGACGATGCGCGACACGCTTGCCATGCCGCTCGACCGCAAGGCAGATCTGTGGAATTACAAGGATCCAGTCTATGTGCGCAATATTGGCACGGCAGTGAGCCTGGTGGACCAGCGCGCCTCCCTGCTCGATGCGTCGACCTTGTTGGAAGAAGCAGCACTGGACCGGTATGAATTTATCCGCGACGGTTACTTGCAGCGCCGCCAGAACAAAGTATTCGACGGTGAAACGTCGCGCAAGAAAGCACAAGAGGCTGCCAAAGAGCAAGCCAAGGTGGAACCAGAAAAGACAGAGACTGAAAAGCCGGTGCCTGCTGCGGTGTCATCCGAAGCGGCACCGAAAGAGTTAACTCCGGTACCTGTAGCCGACGCACAGAGCGGTTCGCAGGCCCCGAAGTCCAACTGATCACGACCTATTGAACAAGATTGAGCCTATGAAACTGATTAAACACCTGATCACCGCTGCCTCGCTGGCCTTTGCTGCCGGCGCGATGGCCGCACCGGCAGCGCCTGCTGCTCCCGCCAATGAGGGTCCGGACGCCCTGATCAAGCGCATCTCGACGGAAGTGCTGGAAACGGCCAAGTCGGACAAAGACATCCAGGCTGGCAACCAGAAAAAAGTGATGGACATGGTCGAAAGCAAGATCCTGCCTTACGTGGACTTCCAGCGCATGACCTCGATGGCCGCTGGCCGTTTCTGGCGCGACGCCACGCCGGAACAGCAAAAAAACCTGACCAATGAGTTCCGCACCCTGCTGATCTTCACCTATTCGGGCGCCCTGTCGGCCGTCAAGAACCAGACCATCGAATTCAAGCCGATGCGCGCTGACCCGGCCGATACCGAAGTGGAAGTGCGTTCCTCGGTCAACCAGCAACGTGGCGAGCCGATCCAGCTGAACTACCGCTTGGCCAAAGGCCCGGCCGGCTGGAAGATCTTTGACATCAATGTGCTGGGTGCCTGGCTGGTGGAAACCTACAAGGGCAATTTCGCTGCTGAAATCGGCAAGACCGGCATCGATGGCTTGATCAAGGCCCTGTCTGAGCGCAACAAGAAGCTGGCAGCAAAACAAGCAGCTCCTGCTGGCAAATAAGGCGGCAAAGTCTGCATATGTCTGACAATACTTCCCTGCCGATGAACTCGATCACGGTCGCCAACGCCAGCATGGCGCTGGCGCAGGGCGTGGCTGCCATCAAGGGTGGCCAACGCGTGATTGACCTGAGCTGCATCCAGTCGGCCGATTCGTCGGCCGTTGCCGTGCTGCTGGCCTGGCAACGTGCCGCCCGCGCTGCCGGCGCTGATTTGCGGTTCACCAATATGCCTGCCAACCTGCAATCGCTGACGACCCTCTACGGCGTCGACAGTTTCCTGTCCGCCGCCCGCGCTGCCTCCCCGGCAGACCTGCACCACCATTGATCCTGACCCCGGTCCTGGCCCGCAGGCGTCGCGGGCGGGGCTTGCGCGTGTCGATTGTCGTTTTCCCCTATAATTGACCGTTTCCCCGTCGCACTTTATTCGCATTTGTCTATACATTTGCACATCGAAAAGCACAGCATGGCAGCGATACAGATTAATCAAGTCGAGAAGAGCTACAAGAGCCTCAAAGCGCTCGGTGGCGTTTCCCTGAAAATCGAAGAGGGCGAGTTCTTCGGCTTGCTCGGCCCCAACGGCGCCGGCAAGACGACCCTCATTTCCATCATCGCCGGCCTGATTCGCGCCGACTCGGGCAGCGTGTCCATCCACGGCCACGATGTGGTGACGGACTTCCGCGAAGCGCGCAAGAAGCTCGGTGTGGTGCCGCAGGAACTGGTATTCGACCCCTTCTTTACCGTGCGCGAAACCCTGCGCCTGCAGTCCGGCTACTTTGGCCTGACGAATAACGACAAGTGGATCGACGAGGTCATGGAAAACCTCGACCTGACCGGTAAGGCCGACACCAATATGCGCGCCCTGTCCGGCGGCATGAAGCGCCGCGTGCTGGTGGCGCAGGCGCTGGTGCACAAGCCGCCCGTCATCGTGCTCGACGAGCCGACCGCCGGCGTTGACGTCGAGCTGCGCCAGACCCTGTGGAAGTTCATCTCGCGCCTGAACAAGGAAGGCCACACCGTCGTGCTGACCACCCACTACCTGGAAGAGGCGCAAGCCATGTGCCAGCGCGTGGCCATGCTCAAGCTGGGCAAGGTGGTGGCGCTCGACACCATGTCGGCCCTGATCCGCCGCATCTCCGGTTCCCAGCTCAATGTGCAACTGTCCAGCGGCGCGCTGCCCGACAGCCTGAAGCACCTGGTCTCGCACGAGGAGAAAGGCAATGGCAAGAAGATCAGCCTGCGCGTGAACGAATACAGCGAAGTCGAAGGCATCCTGGCGCGCCTGCGCGAAGGCGGCGCCGTCATCGACGACATGCAACTCCAACAAGCCGACCTGGAAGACATCTTCCTGCAGATTATGGAAGGGAAGGACCTGTGAACTTCATGTCAGTGGGTTTCCAAACCCTGCTCTATAAAGAGACCCTGCGTTTCTGGAAGGTCGCCACCCAAACGGTGGCGGCGCCGATCCTCACGGCCCTGTTGTACCTGCTGATCTTCGGCCATGTGCTCGAAGGCCATGTGGAAGTGCGCGGCGTCAGCTATACCGCCTTCCTGATCCCAGGCCTGGTGATGATGAGCGTGCTGCAGAATGCGTTCGCCAATTCCTCGTCCTCGCTGATCCAGTCCAAGATCACCGGCAACCTGGTGTTTATCCTGCTGCCGCCCCTGTCGCACTGGGAGATCATTTCGGCCTATGTCATTGCGTCGATCGTGCGCGGTGTCGTGGTCGGCCTGGGCGTGTTCGTCGCCACCGTCTGGTTTGCCCATTTGAGCTTCCAGTGGCCCCTGTGGATCCTGGTGTTTGCCATCCTGGGCGCCGCCATCCTCGGCACCATGGGTGTGATTGCCGGTATCTGGGCGGAGAAGTTCGACCAGCTGGCCGCTTTCCAGAACTTCCTGATCATGCCGGCGACCTTCCTGTCGGGCGTGTTCTACTCGATTCATTCGCTGCCGCCCTTCTGGCTGACGGTATCGCATTTCAATCCGTTCTTTTATATGATTGACGGATTCCGTTACGGTTTCTTCGGCACCTCCGACGTCAACCCTTGGACCAGCCTCAGTATTGTGTCGCTGTTCTTTGTGGTCCTCGCTGGTGCGGCGATCAATTTGCTTAAGCGCGGTTACAAGCTGCGCCATTAATTCGGATTTAACATGGCAACAACCCCTGAACTTATCCACGGCTATATCTCGGCCGGCCTCGAATGCACCCACCTGGAAGTGGAGGGCGACGGCCAGCACTTCACCGCCGTGATTGTCTCGCCTGCCTTTGCCGGCAAGCGTCCGATCGCGCGCCACCAGCTGGTTTATGCTGCACTGGGCGACCGCATGCGCGAAGAAATCCACGCGCTGTCGATGAAGACCCTGACCCCGGAAGAATACAAGGCATAAAAAGAATATGGACAAGCTCAACATCCAGGGTGGCAAACGCCTCGACGGCGAAGTCAACATCTCCGGCGCCAAGAACGCGGCACTGCCCATCCTGTGCGCCGGCCTGCTAACGGCCGACACCATCGAACTGTCGAATGTGCCGCACCTGATGGACGTGCGCACCATGCTCAAGATCCTTGGCCAGACGGGCCTGAAGGTGGAGCAGAACGACGACAAAGTGTCGCTCAACGGCGCGGCCATCGACAAGCTGGAAGCGCCGTATGAACTGGTCAAGACCATGCGCGCATCGATCCTCGTGCTGGGCCCCCTGGTGGCGCGCTTCGGTGAAGCCAAGGTGTCGCTGCCGGGCGGCTGCGCGATCGGCTCGCGGCCCGTTGACCAGCACATCAAGGGCCTGCAGGCGCTGGGCGCGGAAGTGACCATTGAAGGTGGCTACATCTACGCCAAGGCCAAGAAGCTCAAAGGCACCCGCATCGTCACCGACATGATTACGGTGACGGGTACGGAAAACCTGCTGATGGCTGCGACTCTGGCCGAGGGCGAGACCATCCTGGAAAATGCCGCGCGCGAACCGGAAGTGACTGACCTGGCCAACCTGCTGGTGGCCATGGGCGCCAAAATTGAAGGCATTGGTACGGACCGCCTGGTGATCCAGGGCGTGCCATCCCTGCATGGCGCCAAACACGAAGTCATCGCCGACCGCATCGAAACGGGCACCTTCCTGTGTGCCGTGGCGGCAACGGGCGGAGACCTGATGCTCAAGAACACCCGCAGCGACATCCTCGATGCAGCACTCGACAAATTGCGTGAGATCGGCGTGATCCTGACCACCGGGCCGGACTGGATCCGCGCGCAAATGGCCAGCCGCCCGAAACCGGTGAACTTCCGCACCACCGAATATCCGGGCTTCCCGACCGATATGCAGGCGCAGTTCATGGCTGTCAACACGGTCGCCTCCGGCACCAGCCATGTGACCGAAACGATTTTTGAGAACCGCTTCATGCACGTGCAGGAGATGAACCGCCTGGGCGCCTCGATCCACATCGAAGGCAATACCGCTTTCATCAAGGGCGTGGACCACCTCGTCGGTGCGCCGGTGATGGCGACCGACCTGCGCGCCTCGGCTTCGCTGGTCATTGCTGCCATGGCGGCGCGCGGCGAGACCATCATCGACCGCATCTACCACCTCGACCGCGGCTATGACCGCATGGAAGTGAAGTTGTCCCAGGTTGGTGCCGATATCGTCCGTATCAAATAAACGCTGAATGCCATCTATGACTGGATTTGCTCCTGCCGATAGCTCGAAACTGATCCTGGCCCTGTCCAAGGGCCGGATCTTTGACGACACCATGCCCCTGCTACAGGCGGCAGGCATTACCGTGAGCGACAATCCAGAGACCTCGCGCAAGCTGATCCTCGATACCAATGATCCGGATATCCGCGTCATCATCGTGCGCGCATCCGATGTGCCCACCTATGTGCAGTATGGCGCAGCGGACCTGGGCGTGGCCGGCAAGGACGTGCTGCTCGAACACGGCGGTGAAGGCCTGTACCAGCCGGTCGACCTGAATATCGCCACCTGCCGCATGTCGGTCGCTGTCAAGAACGGCTTCGACTATGCGACGGCCGTGCGCCAGGGCGCGCGCCTGCGCGTGGCCACCAAGTTCGTGCAGACCGCACGCGAGCACTTTGCCGCCAAGGGCGTGCACGTTGACCTGATCAAGCTGTATGGCTCGATGGAGCTGGCCCCTTTGGTGGGCCTGTCCGATGCCATCGTCGACGTTGTCTCGACCGGCAGCACCCTGCGCGCCAATAACCTGGTGGAAGTGGAAGAGATCATGGACATCTCCTCCCGCCTGGTCGTCAACCAGGCCGCATTGAAATTGAAACGCAAGCGATTGCAACCCATCATCGAAGCGTTTGAACGTGCTTCACAAACCAAGAAGTAAGCCGCCTTATCATGCAGATCAAACTACGCAAGCTCGATTCCACCGCCCTGGATTTCAAAGGCCAACTCGAAGCATTGCTGGCGTTTGAAGCGAACACGGACGCCGCCATCGAGCAGGCCGTCACGACGATCCTGAATGATGTGCGCACCCGCGGCGACGAAGCCGTGTTGGAATACACCAATCGCTTCGACAAGATTCCCGGCGAACCCGATACCATGGCCGCGCTGGAAGTGAGTAAGGCCGAAATGATGGAGGCCCTGCGTAGCCTGCCTTCTGCCCAGCGCAGCGCCTTGGAAACGGCTGCAGAACGCATCACCCTGTTCCACGAGCGCCAGCGCGACGAACTGAAGGACTTCAGCTACCGCGAGGCCGACGGTACCGTTCTGGGCCAGCGCATTACGCCGCTTGACCGGGTTGGCCTGTATGTCCCCGGGGGCAAGGCGGCCTACCCTTCTTCCGTGCTGATGAATGCGATCCCGGCCAAAGTCGCCGGGGTGAACGAGATCGTCATGGTCGTGCCGACGCCGCGCGGCGTCAAGAATCAAATGGTGTTGGCCGCCGCTGCATTGGCGGGCGTCTCCCGCGTGATTACCATTGGCGGCGCGCAGGCCGTTGGCGCACTGGCTTACGGTACTGAAACCATCGCCGCCGTCGACAAGATCGTTGGCCCGGGCAATGCCTACGTGGCCGAAGCCAAGCGCCGCGTGTTCGGCAAGGTCGGCATCGACATGATCGCCGGCCCGTCCGAGATCCTTGTGCTGTGCGACGGCACGACCGACCCCGACTGGGTTGCCATGGACCTGTTCTCACAAGCAGAACACGATGAACTGGCCCAGTCCATCATGCTGTGCCCGGACGAAGACTATATCGCCAAGGTGGAAGCCTCGCTCAACAAACTGCTGCCGACCATGCCGCGCCAGGGTGTTATCCGCGTATCGCTGGAAGACCGTGGCGCCCTGATCAAGGTGCGCAGCATGGAAGAAGCCTGCGAGATCGCCAACATGATCGCCGCTGAACACCTGGAGATTTCGGCCGCCGACCCGCGTCGCTGGGCCGACCAGATCCGCCATGCCGGCGCCATGTTCCTTGGCCGCTTCTCGTCGGAGTCGCTGGGTGATTACTGCTGCGGCCCCAACCATGTGCTGCCCACTTCGCGCACGGCGCGCTTTTCGTCGCCGCTGGGCGTGTACGACTTCCAGAAACGTTCGTCAATGATCCAGGTGTCCGAAGCGGGTGCACAAACCCTGGGCAAAGTGGCGGCGGAGCTGGCCTATGGCGAAGGCCTGCCGGCCCACGCCCGCAGTGCCGAACTGCGCATCAAGGGCAACCAATGAGCGACTGGCTCGACAAAGTCTATTGCGAAGATGCGCTGGCCGGGCTGGCCCGCGTGCCGGACGGCTCGGTCGACCTGATCCTGACCGACCCGCCCTATAACCTGGGCAAGGACTACGGCAACGACTCCGACCAGCAAAGCGTGGCCGACTACCTGGCCTGGACCGAGCAGTGGGTCGACGCAGCCCTGCCCAAGCTCAAGCCCAATGGCAGCCTGTATATTTTCCTGACGTGGCGCTTTGCGCCCGAGATCTTCGTCATGCTCAAGCAACGCATGACGATGATGAATGAGATCATCTGGGATCGCCGCGTGCCGTCGATGGGCGGCAGTGTGCGCAGCTTCTCGTCGGTGCATGACACCATCGGTTTCTTCGTGAATCGCAAAGACTACTATTTTGACCTCGACGCCGTGCGTATCCCGTACGACGAGCAAACCAAGAAGGCCCGTTCGCGTTCGATTTTCGTCGGCGCCAAATGGCTGGAAGTGGGGTACAACCCCAAGGATCTGTGGAGCGTATCGCGCCTGCATCGCGAGCATCCGGAGCGGGAAGACCACCCGACCCAGAAGCCGCTGGAAATCATCGAGCGCATGCTCAAGGCTTCCTGTCCGCCAGGTGGCGTGGTGCTAGACCCCTTCATGGGTAGCGGCACCACTGCCATCGCTGCCAAGCGCTGCGGGCGACATTACATCGGCTTTGAACTCAATCGCGACTACTGCGACATCATCCAACGCCGCTTAGCGGAAACGGTGACGGAACCAGTGGCAGCGCCTGAGGCAAAGCCGGCCCCGAAGCCAGCGGCCAAGCGCCCGTCGCGCAAGAAGCCAGACACAGAAACTGTTTAGAACGAGGAAGGCCATGTGTGCCAAACCAGTCAGTATCGATGCATTAATCAGTAATACCATCCGCGCCGATGTGCGCAAGATCGCCAGCTACCAGGTTGCCGACGCCAGCGGCTACATCAAGCTCGACGCGATGGAAAACCCGTATGAACTGCCGCCAGCGCTGCGTGCCGAACTGGGCGAACGCCTGGCCGCGGCGACGCTGAACCGCTATCCCGTGCCCTCGTACACCAGCCTCAAACAGCGCATCTGCCAAAAGCTCGGTGTGCCTGCTGGTTATGACGTCATGCTTGGCAATGGTTCGGATGAGATCATTTCCATCATCGCCATGGCAACGTCACAGCAAAGCGGAGGCGCCGCAGCCCAAGGTGCGCCGGCGACGCAGCACGGTGGCCGCAGCGTCATGATGGCGCCCGTGCCCGCCTTCGTCATGTTTGCCCGTTCGGCCCAGTATGCCGGCATGGACTTTGTGGGCGTGCCGCTCAAGGCCGACTTCACGCTCGACCTGCCTGCCATGCTGGCGGCGATCGAGCAGCACAAGCCCGCTGTCGTTTTCCTCGCCTATCCGAATAACCCGACTGGCAATCTGTTCAATGCGGACGACATGGTGGCCATTATCGAAGCGCTGGGCGAAAACGGCATCGCCGTCGTCGATGAAGCCTACGAACCGTTTGCCCGCACCAGCTTCATGGGCCGCCTGCCGCAGCACCCCAACCTGGTGGTGATGCGTACCTTGTCCAAGCTGGGCCTGGCCGGCATCCGCCTCGGCTATGCCTCCGCCGCCCCAGCCTTGCTGGAGCAATTCGACAAGGTGCGCCCGCCGTACAACGTCAATATCCTGAGCCAGGTGGCCGCTGAATTCGCCCTCGACCACATCGAAGTACTCAACGACCAGGCCGCCCAGCTAAATCTTGCTCGCGGTCAACTCTCCGAGGCCCTGGCGGCCTTGCCTGGAGTGCAAGTTTTCCCTTCCAGCGCCAATTTCCTGCTGGTGCGTGTGCCAGATGCCGACACCGCGTGTGCGAATCTCGTCGCCAGCAAGGTTCTTGTCAAAAATATGAGTAAAATGCACGAGACGCTGGCCAATTGCATCCGTGTGACCGTGAGCACTCCTGAAGAAAACCAAGCATTCCTCACTAGCCTCCAAGCGAGCATCACTTTATGACCCGCATTGCCGACATCACCCGCAATACCAACGAGACGCAGATCCGCGTCGCCATTAACCTCGACGGCACCGGCAAACAGTCGCTCAATACGGGCGTGCCCTTCCTCGACCACATGCTCGACCAGATCGCCCGCCATGGCCTGATCGACCTCGACATCCAGGCCAAAGGCGACCTGCATATCGACGCCCACCACACGGTGGAAGACGTCGGCATCACGCTCGGCATGGCGGTGGCCAAGGCCATTGGTGACAAAAAAGGCATCAAGCGCTACGGCCATGCCTACGTTCCCCTCGACGAGGCACTGTCCCGCGTCGTCATCGACTTCTCGGGCCGCCCCGGCCTGGAAATGCATGTGCCCTGGAAGCGCGCAATGATCGGCGGCTTTGACGTCGACCTCGCCCATGAGTTCTTCCAAGGCTTCGTCAACCACGCCCTGGTGTCGCTGCATATCGACAACCTGCGTGGCGAGAACGCCCACCACCAGTGCGAAACCGTGTTCAAAGCCTTTGGCCGTGCCTTGCGCATGGCTGCCGAGCTGGACGAGCGCGCAGCGGGCACGATTCCTTCGACCAAGGGCAGCCTGTAAGCACACACTGCCATGAACAAAATCGTTGTCGTTGACTATGGCATGGGCAATTTGCGCTCCGTGGCACAAGCCCTGCGCGCGGTGGCGCCTGAGGCCGATGTGCGCATTTCCGGCGAAGTGGCCGAGATTGACCGCGCGGACCGTGTCGTGCTGCCCGGCCAGGGCGCCATGCGCGACTGCATGCGCAGCCTGCGCGAATCCGGTGTGCAAGAAGCGCTGCTGCGTGCCTCCAAAACGCGGCCTATGATGGGCGTGTGCGTGGGCGAACAAATGCTGTTTGAGCGCAGCGAAGAAGCCGACACGCCGGGCCTGGGTTTGTTGCCGGGCAAAGTTGTGCGCTTTCAGCTCGATGGCCGCTTGCAGGCCGATGGCTCGCGTTTTAAAGTGCCCCAGATGGGCTGGAACCGCGTGCAGCAGTCGCGCGCGCACCCGCTCTGGGATGGCATTGCCGACAACAGCTATTTTTATTTCGTCCACAGCTATTTCGCCGTGCCGGAACAGGCCAGCGACACCATCGGCAGCACCGATTACGGCGCGCCGTTTTGCTGCGCCGTGGCCCGTGAGAATATTGTCGCAACGCAGTTCCACCCTGAAAAGAGTGCAACGGCCGGGCTAACCCTGTATAAAAATTTCGTTCACTGGAACCCTTGATTCACCCTACCACCTCTACTTGACCAACCTATCATGCTGCTCATTCCTGCCATCGACCTGAAAGACGGTCACTGTGTTCGCCTTAAACAGGGCGATATGGAACTTGCTACGGTTTTCTCGACCGATCCTGCGCAAATGGCGCTGCATTGGCTCAAGCAGGGCGCGCGCCGCCTGCACCTGGTTGACTTGAACGGCGCCTTTGCCGGCAAGCCAAAGAACGAAGCGGCGGTGAAATCGATCCTGCAAGTGGTGCAGGAATACGCGGAAGAAAACGACATCGACGAGATCCCCGTCCAGCTGGGCGGCGGCATCCGCGACCTCGACACCATTGAGCGCTACCTCGACGACGGCATCAGCTACGTCATCATCGGCACCGCCGCCGTCAAGGAGCCAGGCTTCCTGCATGATGCCTGCGGCGCCTTCCCCGGCAATATCATCGTTGGCCTGGATGCCAAAGATGGCAAGGTGGCCACCGATGGCTGGAGCAAACTGTCCGGCCATGAAGTGATCGACCTGGCCAAGAAGTTTGAAGCCTATGGCGTCGAATCGATCATCTACACTGACATCGGCCGTGACGGCATGATGCAAGGGATCAATATCGAAGCGACCGTCAAGCTGGCCCAGGCCGTCAAGATTCCCATTATTGCTTCCGGTGGTTTGCACCAATTGTCCGATGTGGAAGCCTTGTGTGCCGTGCAGGACGAAGGCATTGAAGGTGTCATCTGCGGTCGTTCGATTTACGAAGGCACGATTGACCTGGCCAAGGCGCAACAGCGCGCCGATGAGCTGACCGACAGCGAAGAGTAGAGGTGGTCGGCCATGCCGGCCGTGAAGAGACAATATGCTTGCGAAACGAATTATTCCTTGCCTGGACGTGACTGATGGTCGCGTCGTCAAAGGCGTCAATTTCACCGAACTGCGCGATGCAGGCGATCCGGTGGAAATTGCACAGCGCTACGACGGGCAGGGTGCGGACGAAATTACCTTCCTCGACATCACCGCCTCCAGTTCGGGCCGTGACCTGATCCTGCACATCATTGAAGCGGTGGCGTCCAAAGTGTTTATTCCGCTCACCGTTGGCGGTGGCGTGCGTGTGGTGGAAGACGTGCGGCGCCTGCTCAATGCTGGCGCGGACAAGGTCAGCATGAATACCTCGGCCGTGACCAACCCCCAGCTGGTGTTCGATGCCTCGCAAAAACATGGTTCGCAATGCATCGTCGTTGCCATCGACGCCAAGCAGGTATCGCCGGGCAAATGGGAAGTGTTTACCCACGGCGGCCGCAATGCGACGGGCCTGGATGCCGTCGAATGGGCGCAGAAAATCGAAAGCCTGGGCGCGGGCGAAATCCTGCTCACCAGCATGGACCGCGACGGCACCAAGGTGGGCTTTGACCTGGGCCTGACCCGCGCCGTGTCGGATGCCGTTTCGGTGCCGGTGATCGCCTCGGGTGGTGTTGGCGGACTGCAAGACTTGGCCGATGGCATCAAGATTGGCCATGCCGATGCCGTTCTAGCAGCTAGCATCTTCCATTATGGCCAGCATACGGTGCAGGAAGCCAAGCGTTTCATGGCGGCGCAGGGCATTCCGATGCGGCTCGATTGAACGACGGGGACAGCATGGTGACCGCAACAAGCTCAGCCAAATGGCTCAATAAGGTCAAGTGGGACGAACATGGCCTGGTGCCGGTGATTGCGCAGGAGGCGTCTACCGGCGAAGTGCTGATGTTCGCCTGGATGAACCGCGATGCGCTGGCCAAGACGGTCGAACTGCGCCAGGCCGTCTATTGGAGCCGTTCACGCAAGAAGCTGTGGCATAAGGGCGAAGAGTCGGGCAACTTCCAGACCGTGCTCGATATGCGCCTGGACTGCGACGAGGACGTGATCCTGCTCAAGGTGGAACAGGCGGGCGGCATTGCCTGCCACACGGGCCGCCATTCCTGCTTCTTCCAGCAATTCAACGGCACAGGATGGCAAGACATTGAGCCGGTGCTGAAGGACCCAGAAACAATTTACACCAAGCCAAAGAAAAAGAAATGAGCGATACCCTCGACCGCCTGGCGGCCATCATTGAATCGCGCAAGCTGGCCAATGGCGGTGATCCGGACAAATCCTATGTTGCCCGCCTGTTTGCCAAAGGCGACGACGCCATCCTGAAAAAGATCGGTGAAGAAGCCACCGAAACCGTCATGGCCGCCAAAGATGCGCGCGTGGCGGGCGACAACAGCAAAGTGCTGTATGAATGCGCGGACCTGTGGTTCCATAGCCTGGTCATGCTGGCCCAGTTTGACCTGACGCCGCAGCAGGTACTCGATGAGCTGGCGCGCCGCGAAGGCATGTCCGGTATCGAAGAAAAGGCGGCCCGCAAGGACGTGCTGCGTGACCAGGACGAATCGAATAAGCACTAAGAACAGATCCAATCAATGAAAACCGGTTCCTGCCGCCAAGGGACCGAACCCAAACATGAAGGTTGAGTCATCGTGGAAAACTGCATTTTTTGCAAAATTGCCGCCCGCCAGATCCCATCGACCATCGTCTATGAAGATGATGAGTTGTTGGCCTTTAAAGACATCCATCCAGCTGCTCCCGTGCACTTGCTGGTGATCCCCAAGGTCCATGTGGCGACCTTGTCAGATTGCAATGAAAGTCATACCGCGCTGCTGGGCAAAATGCTGGCCCTGGCGCCCAAACTGGCCGTTGAGCATGGCTGCGCGGTGAGCTACGACGCCAATGGCAGCGCCCATGGTGGCTACAAGACCCTGATCAATAGCGGTCCGGACGGCGGGCAGGAGGTCTACCACCTGCACCTGCATATGTACGGCGGCCCCCGCCCTTGGCGCGGCGGGCAGCACTAAGTATCCCGCGAGGCCAGCCCTAGCCCCCGTTTGGGCAACATTAATTTACATAAATCAGGCTTTTGGGGTCATCAGCAGGACACGGGTGGGTAGTACAATGCCCCCGCGCCATCCTGCTGATCGCGTATACTGGATATTTGGGGAAGCTCAGGTCTTCCTCACTCGCTGAATAACAGGCGCAAGCCGCCTTGTAAGGAGAAAACAATGGGTTCGATGAGTATTTGGCACTGGTTGATCGTGCTGGTAGTGGTGATGCTGGTATTCGGTACCAAGAAGCTGGGCAATATCGGTTCCGACCTGGGCAAGGCCGTCAAAGGCTTTAAGGACGGCGTCAAGGGTGAGGAAGAAAAAACCAATACTGCCCCTCCAGCCCAGGTGGCCGACAAGTCTACGATCGACGTCGACGCCAAAGAAAAATCCAAGCACTGATTGCGGCTGACGCCACATGATTGATCTTGGCCTGACCAAACTCGCCGTTATTGGCGTTGTGGCACTGGTGGTCATCGGCCCCGAAAAGCTGCCCAAGGTGGCCCGCATGGCCGGCAGCTTGTATGGCCGTGCCCAGCGCTACCTGCATGACGTCAAATCCGAAGTCAGCCGCGAGATCGAGCTGGAAGAACTGCGCGCCATGCAAAAAGAAGTGCAGGAGTCGGCCCAGTCCTTCAAGTCTGAGGTCGAGAACACCATCCAGCAAAACCTGGACGACGCCGACGCTGCCTGGCGCGACCATCCCAAGGCCTCGCCCGTGGCCACGGCCACCGTCAGTGACCAGGAGCGCAAGGCGCGCGAGTTCCGGCGCAAAAAGCTGGTGCGCAATTCCGCCATTCCCGGCTGGTTCAAACAGCGCACCGGCGGCAAATCGCACATCATTTCCGGCGCAGCCCGCGTGAAGAAATTCCGCCCACAAGCGTCCCGTACTTCCTTCTTCCAATGACAGAAAAAAACGGCGGCGAAGAGACCTTCATCTCGCACCTGATCGAGCTGCGCGACCGCCTCGTCAAATCCTCCATCGGCAT
>JACXTT010004580.1_pt1 | contig 20485 bp, 14 predicted proteins | sample 9270951 | NCBI WGS metagenome assembly JACXTT01 (sample SAMN15532306, study PRJNA645909) | rock metagenome | isolation source: weathered quartz diorite | place: Puerto Rico | collected 2017-06-21
GTCCTCTGTTCGCTGCCGTTCGAGGAGCAATGGTATCGCGAGCGCGGCGTTGCTGCGGAATACGTCGGGCATCCGTTTTTCGATGAACTGCCGAAGCAGCAGCTCGATGCGGCCTTTCTCGACGCGCAACGGCAGCAAGGCGGAACCGTCGTCGGCATCTTGCCCGGCTCACGCACGGAGGAATTGCACCGCAACTTCCGTTCGCAACTGCGGACGGCAGCCATTATTCATCAAGCGCGTCCGGATACGCGCTTCCTCGTCGCTTGCTACAAGGAGAGCCAGCAGAGGGTTGCCGAGGAGATGCGCCGCTCGTTCGTCAACTTGCCGATCCAGACATTCGTTCACAAGACGCCGGAGATCATCGAGGCGAGCAAAGTGTGCCTGTCGGTATCGGGGTCGGTGTCGCTGGAGTTGCTCTATCGTGTCAAGCCGACCGTCATCGTCTATCGCACCAATCAGCTGGCGGAGATGCTCAGGCCACTGTTGTTGACGGCGAAATACATCACGCTGGTGAACCTGCTGGCGGACCAGATGCTCTATCCGGAATTTTCCGCCATGCGTTGCGAGGCGCCGGAGGCGGCACAGGCAATCCTGCACTGGCTCAATGACGAGAGAGCCTACGGGGCGGTGTGCCAGGAGTTGCTGACGCTGCGTGAACGGACGGCATTGCCCGGCGCGTGTGCGCGGGCCGCGCGGCAAATCGTTGGGGTAGTCGCGGAGAAACGAAGCATCGCGGCGTAGCAATGCGCGCGCATTTTAGAATCGCACGCCGATTGTCAAAAGGAAGCTCAAATCCTGCGAATCGCTGGTTCGCTGCAGCACATCGCTCCAGGTATAGGCCCATTCGAAGCGTACGCCCGCGTGGAAGATAAAGTTGCGGCACGGAAATTCGACATCGGTATGTGCCGCAGCATAGGTGGTGCCGACGACGTCGACGACGTGGCCGAATTCGTTAAAGGCCACGCGCTCGGAACCGTAGCGTCCGCCGGCGTCAATGCCGAAGCGCCAATTACAGCCGTCACTGTTGGCCGCTTCGCGAAGATACCATTGGCGGCCAAGGCCGAGGCCGACCGACGTGCGATTCATGCCTTGCACTGAGAAAGTCGTACGGCCGGCGACCCCCTGGAAGACGATCTGGTCAGAGCGTACGCCGTTCTGGAAGAAGGTGACCGGGAACTGCGTATTCCCCGCGCCGCCGCCCCCCTCGTTGGTGTTCATGATGTGAAGATCCACGACCCAGGCGCGGTTGTGCGGCTCGTTGAAGAACAACACCCGTGCCCCACCGGTGATTGACCAGCCGGTCTTCAGCTCGCGGCTCAGCGTCATGCCGCCGACCGGCACGGACGGGCCGGAATTGACATAGATCTCGGTGTAGAGCGGCGTGTAGACCCCGTGCTTTCCCTCACAGCAATCACGCTTGTACAGAATCCAGTCGGACAACCCTCCATTCGCCGGGACGGTAGGCCGATACGGTGTCGCCTCGGGAGTGATTGGCGGCGGCGGTGGATAGATCGGCTGAATGCCGGTCTCTTGCGCATTGACTACCGAACCACTCAGAGAGGACGTCAGGATCAGGACGATAAGCCATCGTTTCGTTTTCATGGACAATGCACCCATCGGTTTCGCGCGTCCGGTGGGACGGATTTTCAATCCATCCCGGGTTAGCAGGGACGAATTGAAAATCCGTCCTACTCTACGTACTTCGGCAAAAAAATGGGTGGACCTTGACAGAAAGACGGGATTTGCAGCCTGTGCCGATCATGCCGATAAGCTGGGCAAGGCGGAGGTTTCGTCATCACCGCTTGCGGCTTAGATCTTGATAATCTGCTCGCCGACCACCTTGGCGCGAAGGATGTGCTTTTGCATCGCCTCCTGGAATTGCTGCAACTTGACGACGACGGCATCGAAACGTTGAATCTGATCGTCGAGGCTGTACTTGGGGTCCTTTGGAGTCGTGATGCAGATCGACAGATCGCGGATAGCCTGCTCCACTTCTTTTTGCAAGAACTCCAGCATCGCCTGGGTGTGCTTGTCGGTGTCCACGACGAGCTCGTGCAGGTCGCGCAGCAGGTTGCCGTGAAAACTGGGATCGAGGGTTCGATCGGGATCGATCTTGGCCTCCGGCGCCGTGGCCGGTGCAGGCGCCTTTTCCACGCCGCTGCCTTGGGCGGCCGCCTGGGTGGCGAGGGCGGCTTCGAGCGCCGCACGTCCCTTCTCCCAGTTCGGGCGAATCTCCAGCGATTGCTTGTAATGGGCGACGGCCAGCGCGTACTGCTCTTTCTCCAGAAAGATGTTGCCCAAGTTGTAATGGGCGTCGTACATGCGCGCGTTCAGGCGCAGCGCCTCGCGGTAGGCGGTGATCGCCATTTCGAGCTGGCCGAGCTGCTTGTGGACGAGGGCAAGGTTGTAATAGCCCTCGGCCCGGTTGGCATCGAGCTGGATGCCGCGCCGCAGGGTGGTCAGCGCTTCGTCGTATTGGCCTAGACGATTGTGAACCGCGCCGAGGTTGATGTAGGCGCCGGCGCGCAAGGGATCGAGGCGGACCACTTCCTTGAAATGATAGACGGCACTGTGCATATCGCTCAGGAGAAAGCAGGCCGTGGCAATGCCGTAATGAACGTCCGGACTGTCGCTTTTGTAGCCGAGGGCCTGCTGATAGATTTGCCGAGCTTCTTGGTACTGCCCGCGCGACAGAGCTTCCTGCGCCTTTTGTCGCAGCAGTTCTTGCGAGTCTTTGGCCATCGAACGAACCTCCGGGCGGCAGTTTGGGTTGATTATAGCTTAGCAACGATCGCAGATGCAACGTGAAATCAGCAGAGAAGTTGCGAGAGATTTGCCGATGGAGCGGCGGGTAACGATTATGCCGCTTGCGGCTTAGCGCTCGCGTGGCGCCTTGCGGGGGTTAAGCCGCAAGCCGCATGGCTCACGGTCGCGTGTTGTAGCGCACCGCCGCCGTCGCGATGCGCAAGGCGCTAGCGTGATCGTAGCCGACGCAATCCGACGATTGGCTGCGCTCCAGGGCGCAGCCGATGTCGTACTTGCTGTACAGCACGACCCAGCGGCCGTCAATCTGGATGCCTTCCAGGTATGGGTCCATCGGCAGCATTTTACCTCCCTTCTGGACCCGGCAGACGATGCCGGTGTTGGCCGACAGGACATCGTCGTTGTTCAGCTTGGCGTCGAAGATTCGATCGCGATTCTTCTCGTCACTGGGCACGCGCACCAGCTTTTCGTTGGGAAACAGCTGCTGGGTGAACTTGCGGAACGATTTGTCGAATGCCTCGTCGCCGCAGCAGGCGTCGGCGAGCAGCAGACCGCCGTGCTCCAGCGTGAAACGCAGCGCCGGCAGATGATCGTTGGCAACCAAAAACTTGCCTTTTCCATGCATGTAGAGAAACTTCGCCAGACCGACGCTGGTTTGATCGCTCAGCAGCAGCTGGCCGGTCTTGAGCTTGACGTCGAGCCCGGTCGCCTTGTGGACGTGCTCCATCAGATTGGTCATCGCCTTCGGAGCCGGCTGCCAATCGCTCGAATAACGCACCTGCATGACCTGAAAGGCGCCCCGCGCGCGCGGCTCCTTCATGTCCTTGGGGCCAGATGCGATCTCGACCGGCGTCAAGCGCGGCTGCGGCGACGTCCGCCCCGTCGCATAGGCGACGATGTTGGCGCCAAGCCGAAACGCCAGCGTCGAATTGCCATCGTCCCGGTTCGATTCCCAGTAGCACGACAAATCCTGCGGGCTGTAGAGCATCACCGTTCGGCAGCCGACTTCCAGCTTCAACAGCTTGTACGGCTCGCCGGGCTGAATCTTGTTCTCGCTCGTCCAGACTGGGTGCGACGAGTCGACGTAGGTCAGCTCGTTGCCGTCCCAGATGTCCTTGACGAGTTCCTTGATGCCGTCATCGAATGCCTTGCGGTCACAACAAGCCTCCGCGAAGATAAAACCGCCGTTCTCGACGTAGCGCTTGATGAGCTTTTTCTCAACGCCTTGCAAGCGTCCCTCGGGAGAAAGGTGGCCGGTGACATAGAGGATCGGCGCTTGCAGCATGTCGGCGACGATAGCGGCTTCGTCGTCCGGTGTGAGGTTATTGCCCCTGGCATCGACCGCGCGGCGAATGTCATAGGTCTGCCAGCCGAGCGGCTTCTTGCCGAACATGTCGGTGGACCTGGCGAGATACTCGGTGAGATGGCGCAGATCGTTGCGATCGTTGTTCCAGTCGAGGTCGTTCTCATCACGGCCTTTGATGCCCCAGGCACCGTGCACCAACTTGCTGATGAGCACCGGCGTGCGGCCCTTCGAGAGGAAGAGCAAGGCGAAGCTGGTATTGACGTGCGGCCAGCGGTCCCAGCGCGACAGGGCGATTTGCCAGGAGCCGTCACCTGCCTGGGTCTTGGTGAGATACTCACAGCCCTCGCGATACCAGTCGTGCTCGCCGAAGAAGCGTTGGCCGGAGAGTCGGCCGGCGCGTTCGAGACCATAAAGGTGATAGAAGGTGCGGTGCTGGATTTCGACGTTGAAGTTCTTACCGATCCATTGCAGGGCCCTGGCAGCGGGGGCGTTCTCGTGGTAGTCGCCGCAGTTCTTGAACTGGCCGTTAGGCTGCCATTGCTCGCGGTCGGCATTGAGTTCCTGGCCGGCGATCAGCAGGCCGCACAGGCCGGCGACGGTCATGGTGGCCGAGGGGCCTTTCTCATCATTGGGGGCGTAGTCGAGCGAGTAAATCCAGGAGCCGTCCTTGTTCTGCGTGAGCGTGTAATAGTCGCGAATCTCTTCCCAGACCTTGCGATTGATGGGAATGCCCGCTTGCCGGCCGTACCAGAGGGCAAGCATGGCGTACTGGGAATTGGAGGCGTCGGAGTCCTTGATGCCCTTGCGATTCTCGTACTGCCAGCCGATGAACTTGCCATCCTTGTAGACGCGCGCTTCGAGGAGCCAATCGACGTTGCGTTTGATCTGAGCGCGATCCTTGGGATTGCCGGCCTCGGCAAGGGCCATCGTTTGCAGGGCCCGCACGTAAACCTTGGGCGACTCGATGGCGCGCAAGTTGGCGAGCCCGTTCTGGATACTTAGCGTGCGTTTCGCTTCGAGCTGCGGTTGGTCGAGAAGCACGCCCTCGCAGTTGAGCAGCGCCAGCAGCGCGAGCGCCGTCGGGCCCCCTTGATACTGGCTGGCGTTGTCCTTGTCCTTGGGTTCCTCCCACGAGCCGTCGTCGCGCTGCTGGCTGACGACGAACGCGACGCCCTCGGCGATGCTGGTCTTCACTTTCTTGACGAGAGGCTCCGGTTGGGCCTGGGCGACGCCCGTGAAAGCGAAGACGAGCAGCAGCGATAGGATGCGCGACATGAAATGGCTCTCCGACAATTCTTCCCGTGGTGCTATTGTGCCAGGATTCAGCGACGACTGCAAGCCCCCCTTGCCCGCAGCGCAAGCAAGGCCAACGCGTAACCCCTTGCTTGGGCTGCGGGCCAGCATACATTGAAGATATTCGCTAGGGGTGTCCGCGGACTGCGGGCTGAGAGCAAACCCTGGGACCTGATCCGGATCATGCCGGCGTGGGAAAGCGAGCCTCCCTTCAACCGTGCGCATTTTCCGACGGTAAGCTCCGGTCACTTACGCTCCCGGCTCGCCAAGAATGTGACATGCCGCTCTATCTCTTCATCTGGAATATGCTTTCCTGGACCATCACCGTCGCGGTGCTCTGGCCGGTAATGTTTCCGTGGACGAAAGTGGCGTACCGTATCTGGCATGGCCGGACGCCGATCGAGGAGGAGCTGGAAGAAGAACTCTGGACGCGCTCGTTTTATGCTTCGACTGCGCTGACCGGCGCCGCCATCGTTATTCTGCTGCTCGATTACGTCACTGTCGATTGGCTCGACCTGCCGGCCGGGCCGGTGCATTGCGTCTACTACGTCGCCTTGCTGACGTTGGCCGCCGGCATGATGTACTACTGCTTCTTCATGGAGGACTTCTTTCAGGGCCTGAGCCTCACCGTAATCTATCTCTACATCCCGGTCGCGGTGTTGTTTGTCGTCTGGCTGATCATTCATCGATTTTTCCCCTATGGGTTATTCAGCTATGTGCTGAGCTGGCTGAAGAACCCGGAGATACCTTGAGTTTTCCCGTCTTCGCTTAGCGCCCGCGCGGCGCCATGCGAGCGCTAAACGTGAACACAACAGAAAAGGAACCCATCCCATGACCCAGCTCGAATCCGCCCGCCTGGGCGTCATCACCGCTGAGATGCACTACGTAGCCAAGCGCGAGGACCTCGATGCCGAGCTCGTGCGCTCCGAGGTCGCCCGTGGCCGCATGGTCATCCCCGCCAATGTCAATCATCTTGCCAAGCGCCTCGAGCCAATGTGCATCGGCGTCGCGTCGTTGTGCAAGATCAACGCCAACATCGGCAACTCGGCGGTCACTGGCACTGTCGAGGACGAGCTGGAGAAGCTGCATACGGCCGTCCATCTCGGCTCCGATACCGTCATGGACCTCTCCACCGGCGGCGAGATCGACAATATCCGGCAGGCGCTCATCGACGCCTCGCCGGTGCCGATCGGCACGGTGCCGATCTATCAGATCATCCAGAACGTCAAGGACCCCGCCGACATTACGCCGACCATGATGCTCGACATGGTCGAGCACCAGGCCCAGCAAGGCGTCGATTACATGACGATCCACGCCGGCGTCCTGCAAGAGTACTTGCCGATGACGACGAAACGGATCACCGGCATCGTCAGCCGCGGCGGCGCGCTGATGGGGGGCTGGATGCTGTCCCATCACAAGCAGAACCCGTGGTATACGCACTTCGACGAGCTGTGCGAGATCATGAAGAAGTACGACGTTACCTTCAGCCTCGGCGACGGTCTGCGTCCCGGCTGCCTTGCCGACGCCAACGATGCCGCCCAGTTTGCCGAATTGAAGACGCTCGGCGAACTCACGCTCAAGGCCTGGTCGCACGGCTGCCAGGTGATGATCGAAGGCCCTGGGCACATCCCGATGCACCTGGTCAAGATGAACGTCGAGAAGGAACGCGAGCTGTGCCACGACGCGCCGTTTTACGTGCTCGGCCCACTCGTGACCGACATCGCGCCGGGCTACGATCACATCACCAGCGCCATCGGCGCCGCCCTCGCCGCCGAAGCCGGCGCCGCCATGCTCTGTTACGTCACGCCCAAGGAGCATCTCGGTTTGCCGAACAAGGACGATGTGCGCCAGGGCGTCATCGCCTACAAGATCGCCGCCCATGCCGGCGACATCGCCCGTGGCCGCAAGAACGTGCGCAACCGCGACGACGAGCTCTCGAAAGCCCGCTTCGCGTTCGATTGGGAAAAGCAGTTCGCGCTGTCGCTCGACCCGGCCACCGCCAAGGCGATGCACGACGAGACGTTGCCGCAGGACGTGTTCAAGTCGGCGAAGTTCTGCTCGATGTGCGGCCCGAAGTTCTGTTCGATGCGCATCACGCAAGACATCCGCACCCAGGCGGGCGAACTGGCGATTGCGGAGTAACAGGTCCTCCCTGTTTCGCCGCTTGCGGCTTCGCGCTCGCGTGGCGCCTAGCGAACGCTAAGCCGCAAACGCCTTTGTATATTGAACACCATGAACCTCCTCCTGCAAATTCAAGGCAAGCTCCGCGCCGCCCTGCACGGCCTCATTGCCGATGTCGAACCATACGTCGCCATGGTCAAGCCGACGCAGGATGCCAAGCATGGCGACTACCAGGCCAACTGCGCCATGTCGCTCGCCAAGGCGCTCGGCAAGAAGCCGCGCGAAATTGCCGAGACCATCGTCGCCCGCCTCGAGCTCGGCGACCTATTGGATAAGCCCGAGATCGCCGGGCCCGGCTTCATCAACCTGCGCTGGCAATCGGCCTGGCTCGCCCAGAAGGTTCAAGCGATCGCCAACGACGATCGGCTCGGCGTCACGGTTCAGCCGGCGAAAACGGACGTCATCGACTACAGCTCGCCGAATGTTGCCAAGCCGCTGCACGTCGGCCATCTGCGCAGCACCATTATCGGCGACGCGCTAACCAGGCTCTTGCGTTTCCTCGGCCACACCGTCGTCACCGACAACCATCTCGGCGACTGGGGCACGCAGTTCGGCATCCTCCTGTACGGCTACAAGAACCTGCTCGACGCGAACGCCTACCAGAACGATCCCGTGCGCGAGCTGACGCGCATTTACATCGAGGTGCGAAAGCGCATCGGCAGCGACGATGAGGAGGCCGCCGTCAACCCGATCGCCGAGGCGTGCCGGGCCGAGACCGCCAGGCTGCACCAGGGGAACGCGGAAAACGTCGCGCTGTGGCAGGACTTCATGCCGCACTGCCTGGAGGAGATCCACGCGATCTACCGCAAGCTCGGCGTGTTGCCGTTCGACCACGAGCACGGCGAGAGCTTCTACAACCCGATGCTCGCCGGCGTCGTGGACAGCCTCTTGCAAGCAAAGATCGCGGAGGTCGGCGATGGCGGCGCGATCATCATCCGCTTCAGCGAGAAGAATGTCGCCCTCGTGCGCAAGCGCGACGGCGCCTTCACGTATACCACCAGCGACCTCGCGACGATCCAGCATCGCCTAAAGGAATGGCAGCCGAGCGCGCTGCTCTATGTCGTCGATTTTCGCCAATCGCAGCACTTCGCGAATCTCTTTGAAGCAGCGCGGCGCTGGGGAGTAACGAACGTCGAGCTGACCCACGTCAGCTTCGGCTCCGTGCTCGGCGGCGACAAGCGCCCCATCAAGACGCGCGAGGGGGGCGCCGTCGAACTCGGTTCCCTCCTCGATGAGGCGATCCAGCAAGGACGCAAGGTCGTCGATGCCAACAGCCCCGAGCTGGCCGACGCGGAACGCGCCGCCGTGGCCGAAGCGGTCGGCATCGGCGCCGTCAAGTACGCCGACCTGTGCCAGAACCGCACCTCCGATTACATCTTCAGCTTCGACAAGATGATGGCGATGGAAGGCAACACCGGAACCTACATGCAATACGCCTTTGCGCGCTGTCAGAGCATCATCCGGAAGGCCAACGTCGATCCGCAGGCGCTGCGTCAACAGTCACCGCCGGTTGCCCTCGACACGCCATACGAACGCGCCCTGGCGATCCAGCTCCTGCGGCTCGAAGAGGCTCTGCTCGCCGCCGTCCTGGAGTATCAACCGAGCGCCGTCACGTCGTACCTGTGGGACCTGGCGAAAACGTACAGCGGCTTCTTTCAGAATTGCCCGGTCCTCAAGGCCGAGACCGAGGCGCTGAAACAGAGCCGCCTGCTGCTGTGCGATCTGACGGCGCGGGTTTTGCAGAAGTGTTTGGATTTGCTCGGCATCAAGACGGTCGAGCGGATGTGACAAAGATCTGCCGCTTGCGGCTTCGCGCTCGCGCGGCGCGATGCGAGCGCTAAGCCGCAAGCGGCAATTGGGGGGTCCCCATGCGCGTCGGCATCATCGCCTTGATGCAAGAATCCAACACGTTCATCGCCGAGCCGACGACGCTCGCGCATTTCGAGCAAGACCTGCTCCTCGAAGGCGACGCCGTCCGCGCTCGCTTTGCCGACGCCCATCACGAAGTCGGCGGCTTCTTCGCGGGACTGGCCGCGGAACGCCTCGACGCGGCGCCGATCTTCGCGGCTCGTGCCCTCCCCTACGGCATCGTCGCCGCGGATGCGTTTGAAGCCCTCCTCGCACGCATGGATGCCGCGCTCGACCGCGCCGGCCCGCTCGATGGCTTGCTCGTCGCGCCGCACGGGGCGACCGTCGCGGCAAATCATCCCGACGCCGACGGGCACTGGCTGACGCGCCTAAGACAACGCTTTGGCAAGAAGTTTCCGATCATCGGCACCCTCGATCTGCACGCCAACGTGTCGCCGCAGATGACGGCCGCGTGCGATGCCTTGATCGCGTATCGCACCAATCCGCATCTCGATCAACGTCAGCGCGGCATCGACGCCGCCCGCCTGATGGCGCGGACGGTGCGCGGCGAGGTGAAGCCGACGATGGCCGCCGCGTTTCCGCCCCTCGCGATCAATATCGAGCGCCAGCTCTCCGCCGAATCGCCGTGCAAGGGTGTGTACGACTTCGCGGACGCCATGCTCGAAAAGCGCGGCGTCCTGTCGAACAGCGTCGTGCTCGGCTTCCCGTATGCCGACGTGCCAGAGATGGGGGCGTCCGCAATCGTCGTGACCGACAACGATTTTGCGCTTGCGGAGTCGCTGGTGTCGGAGCTGAGCCAGTTCTGGTGGGACCGCCGCGAGGCGTTCTTGGGCCAGCTGATCTCGATCGAAGAGGCGTTGCAGCAAGCATTCGAGCTAGATGGCCCGATCACGCTGCTCGACATGGGAGATAACGTCGGCGGCGGTTCGCCGGGCGATGGCACCGAACTGGTACACGCCTTGCATCGCAATCCGAAACTGGCGCCGGCCTGCGTTTGTCTTGCCGATCCGGAATCGGTCCAGCGCGCGACCGCATCCGGCATTGGCGCGGGCTTGCGCCTGAGCGTCGGCGGCAAGACCGACGATCGGCACGGCAAGCCGTTCGAGGCCGACTTCCAAGTGAAGGGCCTTTGCGACGGGAAATTCCAGGAGACGCAGCCACGTCACGGCGGCTTCCTCGACTTCGATCAAGGTCCGACCGCGGTGGTCGAAACGGCCCAGGGCTTGACGATCATGCTGACCACGCGGCGCATGGTGCCGTTCAGCATCAGGCAACTGACGAGCTGCAATCTCGACCCGGCGAAGTTTCGCATCCTGGTCGCCAAGGGCGTGCATGCCCCGGTCGCCGCGTATGCGCCGGTGTCGAAGCATTTGATTCGCGTCGATACGCCTGGCGTTACCACGGCGGACCTGTCGCGCTTGAAATATCGGCTTCGGCGGCGGCCGATGTTTCCGTTCGAGCGCGATGCGGAGTGGTAGCCCCTCTTTCCATGCTACCCCATCAAGCACGCGGTTTCAAAGTCGGTTGTAACGAGGGCCTGTGTGGCCGTGTGGGTGTGTGTAAAACTCGCGCGCGCAATGCAACCCATTTCGCGCGGGCTGTTTCACCATGGGGTGTGGGGCCGTGTGGGTGTGTGTAAAACTCGCGCGCGCAATGCAACCCATTTTACGGTAGATCAGATGCCATACAGCGGCGCGTACTTCGCCCGCAGGTACGCGATCAACGGCTGGTGGCTCAACGGCTGCCCCGTCACGCGCCGGCACAACTCCCCCGCGCGATAGCGCCGCCCCTGCCGATGGATCTTCTCGTTGAGCCAACCCTTCAAGCGGCCAAACCTGCCAACGCGGAAATCGGCGTCGAGATCGCCGAGGTCGTGCCGGGCTTGTTGCATGAACTGGGCGGCGTAGAGATTGCCGAGCGTGTAGGTCGGGAAATAGCCGAGGCCCCCCATGCTCCAGTGGATGTCTTGCAGACAGCCTTGCGCGTCGCTGGGGGGTGTCAGATCGAGCATGTGCTTGAGCTTTTCGCTCCAGGCGCCGCGCACGTCGATGGGCTTCAGGTCGCCCGTCACCAACGCTTGCTCCAGCTCGAAGCGCAGGATGATGTGGATGTTGTAGGTCGCCTCGTCGGCCTCGACGCGGATGAGCGATTTCTCGACGTTGTTGGCAGCGAAGATGAAGTCGTCGAGCGAGACGTCGTCGAGCGTGCCGGGGAAGGTCTGCTGCAAGCGTGGCAAGAAGTGTTCCCAGAACGGCCGGCCGCGGCCAACCTGGTTTTCCCAGAGCCGCGATTGCGATTCGTGGATGCCGAGCGAGGCGAAGCTACCGGCGGGGGTGCCGAAGTGCTCAGGATCAAGGCCTTGCTCGTAGATGCCGTGGCCCGCTTCGTGGAGGATGCCGAAAAGCCCCTGGTTGATTTCACGCGGATGATAGCGTGTGGTGAGCCGGCAATCGCCCGGCCCGATGCCGGAGCAGAACGGATGCACCGTGGTATCGAGCCGGCCTGCCTTGAAGTCGAACCCGATCGCGGCGGCGGCGGCTTGCCCGAAGATGTGCTGCCGCTCAACGGCGAACTCGCGCGTCAGGATGTCCGTGCGCGGCTTCTTGCCCGAGGCCGCCACGGCGCCGACGAGCGGGATCAAGTCGGCGCGCAAGTCGGCGAATACCTTGGTGATCTGGGCCGCCGTCGCGCCCGGCTCGTATTCGTCGAGCAGCGCATCGTAAGGCGACTCCTTGTAGCCGACGGCTTTCGCCTCCTCGCGCTTGAGCGTGACGATCTTGTCGAGCCACGGGGCGAATGAGGGGAAGTCGCTCTTCTTGCGTGCCTCGGCCCAAATGTTCTGCGCTTGCGACACGGTCCGGGCGATTTCCTCGACGAGTTTGCTCGGCATCTTGACGGCGCGCTCGTAGGTCCGGCGAATCTCGCGCACGTTGCCCGCCTGCGTTTCATCCTTGACGACTTCGGCCTGACCGAGCAATTCGCCGAGCCGGGGCGCGGTGAGCAGCGCGTGGCCTTGCTTGGCGAGATAGCCCATCTGCTCAGCGCGATGGCCGGCGCCTTTGGGGGGCATGTTGGTGTGCTGGTCCCAGCCAACCAGGGCGCCGATCGATTCGAGCAGGCGGAATTCCTTGTAGCGCTGGATCAATTCGTGATAGGCGTCCATGACATTTCCTTCATGTTTCTTACACAAGCCCGCGGGTGAGATACTCCAAACCCGCGCCGGTTCGGAGTATCTCACCCGCGGGCTTGCCTTATGATGACGTATGGTCGTGAAGGATGCGCCAGCCCGCCGGCGTCTTGCGCAGAATCAGCGTGAAGATGCCGGTCGGCTGCTCACTTTTCAATTGCAAATGAAATCGGCCGCGCACGAGGGCGTGATCGTCGCCGAGCAGTTCGATCGACAGCTCCTTGAACGAAAGCTTGCCCATCTCCTTGCCGTCGCCTTGGTAGGTTTTCTGATAACGTTCGAGGGTCGCCTTCCAGCCCTTGGTCTTTTTGTTGCCGGAATAGAAACTGAGATCCTCGGATTCGAGATAGCCTTTCATGAAGCCGGACAGATCGCCCTTGTTCCAGGCGACGGCCTGATCGTCGAGGACGCGTTGGATGGCGGCGCGCTCCTGCGGCGGGTCCATGGCAAGAGCAATGGCGACGGCGAGGACCGTTGTGTACATCATCGAATTCTCCTGCCGCTTGCGGTTTAGCGATTGGCAACACGCGCGCGAAACCGCAAGCGGCGATCACGGCGCCAGCAGGTCGCGCAGCTTGCGCACCGCACGCAAGTAGCGCATCGACGCGGCGGCTTCCGTCAGCCCGAGCGACTCGGCGACCTCCTGGTTCGCCAGCATCTCGTAGTGCCGCATCAGGATCACCTCGCGGTCGTCATCGTCGAGCTGGGCGATGGCGTCACGCAGACGATTCTGCATCTCCTGCTGAATAGCGGCCGACGCGGGGGTCAAGTCCCGATCGAGCAACTGCCCCGCGAGATCGAGCGACGAACGATCCGACCAGGCGGGGCGGTGGATCGGCTGCTCGCGATCGACGCCGCGCTTCTGCGCCTGATGATGCCGGCGATGGGCGTCGATGAGATGGTCCTTGGCGATGTGCCGCAGCCAGAGGTGGAACGGCATGGCCGGCGCCTTCAAGTAGTCCTTGAGCCGACGGCTCGCTTCGATCAGCACTTCCTGGACGACATCGCTGGCGTCGAGCCGCTGCACGATGGCCGGGTCGAGGCGCAGATCGATCATGCGGCGGATCGGCTCGCGGTGCTTGGCCAAAAGCTGCTCGACGGCATCGGCATTGCCGGCTTTGGCTTGATCGAGCAGTTCCTGGGTATTGGTAGTGTCGGGCCACATAGGAGATTATCCAGGCGGGATTCGGGTAACCTCAGGTAAGGATGCTCCGAGTAGGCAATACCGAAGAGAATCGATTTTCCAAACGTAACCGGTCCGCTGCTTGCAGTCAACCGAAAACGAAAGATTCAACACGCCGATCGCCTTTCGAGGTTGTGATAATTGGCTGTTTGACTTTACGATGACCAACGTCCACTCTTACGAACACTTAATCCGCCGCCGCCCGAATGAACTTGTCCGCCGCAGTGTTTTCGTCCACAATGGATGGCGTCTGCCGTCGCTCACGCTTCCGGCTCGTTAGGAGTAATCGTCATGCCGAGAATCCGTTGGTCGCTCATCATACTCTCGTTCTTCATCGCCTCAGCAAACCTGCGTGCCGACGACTGGCCGATCCCGCGCGGGCCGTCGCGCGAGCCGTTGCCGTATCGTTATGACGCCAAGGTGCTCAAGACGATCCCCAAGCAGTTCCTTGACGACTCGACCGCTTGCGTGCTCTACTCCGGCTCCACGCATCTCATCGAACCGGACGGCACCGTCGAGGCCGTCTCCCACGAGATTACCCGGCTCAATAGCCGCAAAGGAATCGACAAGTATGGCGAGTTTCGCTCCATCTCGTTCGATCCGACTTACGAGAAGTTGACGCTCAACGAGGCCCGCATTCTCAAGGCGAATGGCAAGGTCGTGCCGATCGAGCCGAAGCATGTGCAACTGCGCGACGTCGCCACCGATTTTCAGGTGTACGAGCAGGACAAGCAGCTTGTCATTTCGTTTCCCAACCTCGAAGTCGGCGACGCCTACGAGGTCAAGTGGACGGTGCGCGGCAAGAGCAAGGAGTTTGCCGGGCATTTCTTCTCGCGCTACACCTTCGGCGACGATCATACGCCGGTGCTGCTCGACGAGTTCCGCGTGCGCGTGCCGAGGAACAAGACGTTGAAACATGGTACCGTCAACGGGACCGCCGACCTCGTCATCACCGAGGCGGACGGCGAGAAGTTGTATCACTGGGCAGTGCGCAACAAGCCGGAGTTGCCGCGCGACGAGGATCGGCCGTCGAAGGAAGAGCTGCGGCTGCAAGTATCGGTGTCGACGTTTCCGAGCTGGGAGGCGGTCGGGCAGTGGAAGCAGAAGGTGCGCGCGGAGTGCTGGAACTGCACGCCGGAGATTCGCAAGGTCGTCGACGAGGTGACGCGCGGGCTGAAGACGCCGGAAGAGAAGGCGAAGGCCTTGACGTACTGGGTGCGTCGGCGCGTGCGCTACCTGTCGCGCGGGCCGGGCGGGGCGGGCTACACGCCGCACTTGCCGCACCAGGTGCTGAGCAATCGGTACGGCGATTGCAAGGACCAGGCCCAGCTGTTGGCGGTGATGCTGCGCGAGATCGGCCTGCCGGTCTGGCTGGTGACGCTGGGAACGCTTGACGACGGTCAGGTGCTGCCTGACGTGCCGTCGCCGTGGGGGACGCACGCGATTTTGTTGACCAAGATCGACGGGCGCGACTGCTGGATCGACACGACGGTATCGCTGGCCGCGTGGGACTTCTTGCCGCGCGGCGATCGGAGTCGGCAAACCTACATTACGCAAGATGGCGACCTGAAGCTTCTCAGGACGCCGGCGTTCACATACAATGATTATCGTATCGAGCAAACCACCTATCTGACCATCCAGCCCGACGGCACGTCGCGCTGCAAGCGCGAGTCGGCGTACCATCACTCCGCCGCGTGGACCAAACGCGACAAATGGCTCGAAGTCCCGCCGGGCGAACGCCGCCGCATCGTCAGCGCCGAGCTTCAGGACGCCCACAGCAAGGCCAAGCTGCTGGCGCTGAATATCGACGAACAACGGCTGCTCGAATTTGATTCTCCGGTGCGCGCCGACCTGGAGTTCGAGATTCCCAAGCATTTCACGGGGGACACGACGCGCGAGGGGAGCGTGTCGGACAGCCCGGTGTGGACCTGGTTTCTCGGCTATAACCTCGACGCGGATCGGCGGCTGCCCTACGTGCTGCCGACGCAGTTCGAGTCGATCCACAAGTATGTCGTGCAGCTGCCGCCCGCGTACCACCTGGAGAACGTGCCGGAGGACCGCAACGTGAAGAGCTCGTGGGGATTCTTCAAGCTGAAGGTAACGCCCGATGCGGCCGACGCGCGACGGCTCGAGCTGCACATGCACATGCGGCTGGAGAAGACGCGCGTCGAGCCGGCGGAGTTTGCCGACTTCGTGCGCTTCCAGGACGACGTGAGCCGGGCGTACCGCGTGTGGCTCAACCTACGGCCGACCGTGCTGCTCGCCGACGCGCCGCTCCTGGAGAAGCTGTTCGAGAAGAAGGGGACGGGGGATGCCGCGTCGCTGCGGATTCTGGCCAAGGTTTATCTGAACAGCGATCGTGCCGAGGACGCGCGGCGCGTGCTGGACAAGGCATCGCCGCTGTTTGCCGACGACGCCGGCCTGTGGGAGCTGCGCGTGCAAGCGTCGGCCAACATCGACGAGGAAGACCGCCTCTTTCGCGCCATGGTCAAGCAGTTTCCCAACGAACCGAAGTACGCGGTCGCGCTGGGGGCGGCTTGCGTGCGGCGCGAGGACCATGACGAGGCGCTCAAGATTTTGACGCCGTTGACGAAACACGCCGCGCCGATGGTGCGCGGCGCGGCCCAATATCAACTGGCGCGCAGCACTTATCGGCAAAAGGACCCGGAGCAGGCGCTCAAGCATCTGCAGGCGGCACTGCTGGCCGACTCGTCTTCGCTGGCGACGATCGACGCCCTGCACTTCAAGGCGCGGGTTCACGAGAAGCTCGGGCAGTTCGAGAATGCGATCAGCACCATGAAGGCCGCGGTCGATGCCGACGCGACGGCGCGCGACGCTCTGGAGTACCTCGTGCGCCTTGAATTGCAGGCGGGCGAGCGTGATGCCGCCCTCGAACATCTGCGCCGCTACACCGTTGCTGCGGAAAAGGATTTGTCGAGCCTGGTCAAGGCAGCGGATCTGCACCTGGCGCTGAATCGTTACGAGGAGGCGTTCGACCTGGCGAGCCGGGCGCGCGAACTGGGCTTCCAGGCGAAGGCGCAGCGCATTCTCGGCCTGGTGCACCTGGGCAAGCACGAGTATACCCAGGCGGCTTTCCATCTCGAACGCTGCGATATCGACGCCAAGGCACTCACGGGGCTATTGCAAGCGCACCTGCGCCTGGGTGATCTCGCCGCCGCTCAGCGCCGGCTCGATACGATTCGCACGATCGAGATGCCGAGCAAGGAGCTGGTCACGCTCGAAAAGGACATAGCCTACCTCGTGGAACGACGCGATCTGCTGCTCACGCATTGGCAGGCGCCCAAGGAACAAAAGGCGGCGGCCACGCGCGTCGTCAGCCGCTATCTGTGCGCCGAGCGCGGATTTGCCCAGCGCTGGCCGCGCGAGCACCTCGAACGGCTCGTGCAAGACGCAGCGGGCGAAAACCTGGTTTACGCCCCGATCCTCGCCATGCGCGGCTGGCTCTTGCTGGAAAAGGGACAATTGCGCAAGGCCCTCGCCGACGCGGAGGCTGCCCTCAAGTTGCAGCCGAATGAAGCGCGGGCCCATCTCGTGCGCGGCCGAGCGAGAATGGAGCAAGGCAAAGGCGAGGCGGCGGTGGACGACCTGCGCAAGGCGGCCCAGCTGAGCAAGCGCGAGGACGCGGTCATCCTGCACTGGCTGGCGGCCGGACTTTTGGAAGCGGGACGCACGAAGGAAGCGGTCGAGGCGCAACGGCTCGCCCTTTTGTTGCGGCCCAACGACGCGGAGATGCAGGAACAGTTGCGGCGGATCGAGATGGTGCAAGCGAAGGACACCAATGGCGGATCAAGGTGACATGAACGGATACAAGAATATCAGCGGCCGCGTCCTCCGCGACCACGCCCGCTCCGGCACGTTCGCGGGCGTGACCTCCGGCCTGGCGCTGGGCCATGTGCAGGCGAACCTCGTGGTGCTGCCGAAAGCGCAAGCGTTCGACTTCTTGCTGTTCTGCCAGCGCAATCCGAAGCCGTGCCCGCTGCTGGACGTGACGGAGGCGGGCGACCCGGAGCCGAAGCGGTGCGCGCCGGGCGCCGATGTGTGCACTGACTTGCCGAGGTATCGCGTCTATCGGCATGGCGAACTGATCGATGAGCCGACGGACATTGTCAAGCTCTGGCAGCCCGACTGGGTCGCGTTTCTGATCGGTTGTTCGTTCACCTTCGAGAACGCGCTGCAGCAAGCGGGCGTGCCGGTGCGGCACATCGACGCGGGCTGCAACGTGCCGATGTATCGCACCAACATCGCCTGTCAACCGGCGGGCATGTTCCACGGCCCGATGGTGGTGTCGATGCGCCCGATGACGCCGGCGCAGGCGATCCGGGCAACGCAAATCTGCACGCGCTTCGCCCGCGCCCACGGCACGCCGATCCACCTGGGCGATCCGACGGCGATCGGCATCCGCGACATCGCCCAGCCCGACTTCGGCGATCCGGTCGTAATCGGCGCCGGCGAAATCCCCGTCTTCTGGGCGTGCGGCGTCACCCCGCAGGCAGTCGTCATGAAGGCGAAGCCGGCGCTCTGCGTCACGCACAAGCCGGGGCATATGTTCGTCACGGATTGGAAGGATGTGGATTTGGAAGGGTAGGCAAATCGACCGGCAAAGGGTATGATGTAAAAGCAACGAGGAGACGCCGGCATGAGCAACTCGGAATTATTGACGGGCATGAGCGCCGAGGAACTTGAAGCGCTGGCCGACAGCCTGCTGGCGCCGGCCGCCCAGGCCCGCCTCGATGACCTGTCGACGCGGCGCAAGGAAAGCCCGCTTTCTCCGGACGAAGACGCCGAGCTTGACCGCTTGCTGCGTAAGTCCGATCAACTCACTATTCTCAAGACGCGGGCACGGTACACCCTGAATCAAACCAATGCGGAAACGGCCGGGTCATGAGCGCCTACATTCCCATCGACCTGCAGCGCCGCGTTCGCGAGCGCTTTTCAGATCGCTGCTGTGGGTTGCAATGAGTGAGCATCCTCCTGATCTGGATTAGTTGTTCACTCCCGGGAGCCGGCCTTTCGTTCACAGCGCCTTCTTCAGTACCTGCGACCGCCGCCCGCTGGCGTCATAGCGCTGCCGGCGCGGCGGCGGCAGATCGTCGGGCGTGCCGAGCTGGAACTGTCCCTTCTTTACGAAATAATTGACGGCTTGCGTCGATAGGCAGAACAATTCGCCGGCGCCTCCTTGCCGGGCTTGCTGCTCAACGAATTGCATGAGCCGGGCGCCGATCCCCTGGTTCTCGTATTTCGCGCCCACGCAGACGCACGCCATCTCCGCCTTCTTCACGTCGGCATAGGTGTGCAAGGCGATGCACCCCGCCAGATTGCCATCCACCTCGAACACGAAGTAAGCGCCGATCTGCCGTTCGATTTCACCCAAGGTTCGCGGCAACAACTCCTCGTTTTCGACGCTGTTCTTGATCATGTGATAGATGCCGCGGGCGTCCTTCTTCTGGGCCTTGCGGATGGCCTGGTACTCGTTGGTGTGGACGAGGGTGCCGATGCCGTCGTTGGAGAAGACCTCGGCGAGCAGACCTTCCTCGACGGTGCCGTCGATGATATGGACCCGCGGCACGCCGCCGCGCAGCGCCTTGACGGCGCTCTGCAGCTTCGAAAAGCTCGAGCCGACCAGGTCGGCCTTGTTCCTCTTGAGCAAGACGTCCGCCTCATCGACGGTAAGCTGCCGCACGAGTCCATTGTCGGGCATATCGGCCCGATTCAGGGTGATGCCGGGCATGGTGGTGAGGTAGATCAGCTTGACGGCTTGCAGGGCGTTGGCGACCTCGACGGCGACGGCGTCGGAGTTGAGGCGATAGGTGGCGCCCTCGCCGTCCGAGCCGAGCGGCGGGACGACGGGGACGATGTCGTTCGCGAGGAGGGCCTTGAGCAGGGTGACATCGACCCGCTCGACCCGGCCGGTGTGCTGTTGATCGACGCCCTGCAAGATGCCGGCGGGATGGGCGACGACTGCGTTGGAATAGGCGCCGCGCAGGTCGGTGGCGGACAACCCTTCGAGAACTTCATGAGTGACGCGATTGGCGGCGGTCAGGGCAAGCTGGAGCGTGGCGGCATCGGTGACGCCGGTGCCGTCAAGGTTCGACGGGGTCCTGCCGGTCTCTAGCGCGAGTTTGCCAATCTGATGTCCCGCGCCGTGCACCAGGGTGACGCCGATCCGCAGACTGCGCAAGAGCGCCAGATCGAGCAACAGGTTGCGGAAGTTATCGTGTTCGACTACGGCGCCGTCGAAGGCGATGACGAAGACCTTGTCCCGATACTGCGGGACGTAGCGCAAGATCTCGCGCAGATCGACGAGCCGCTGCATCGACGTTTTCGGGACTGGAGCGCTGTTGTTATTTGTGGCCGCCATGGTTCTTCCAGTATAGCCTACGGGCAGACAAGGAGACGGGGAGACGGCGAGCGATGTACCTATTGACAATCAAACATCAAAAGTCCGGTTCGGTATCAAAGTCAATGTACGTAGACGTCGTTTTTTTGGGCTCTTCCGGTGAATGCGTGTTTTCCTGTCAAGGTCGGTTGAGCTGGAAACGATTTTTTCCTTTGCTTGTCCCCCGCGGACGTGAACTTCAGGGGCAAAATCTGCCATAATCCCTGGAAAAATGCCAATTCCTGAGGGTCAGCAGATCTTGACCTTTAGCTCTCCTGAGAGGGTCGTCACCAGCCGGATACCACG
>JACXTT010004581.1_pt1 | contig 20485 bp, 12 predicted proteins | sample 9270951 | NCBI WGS metagenome assembly JACXTT01 (sample SAMN15532306, study PRJNA645909) | rock metagenome | isolation source: weathered quartz diorite | place: Puerto Rico | collected 2017-06-21
GCAGTTCCGCGTTGGCGTCGAAGGCCACCGGCTTCCCCATCGCCAAGATCGCCGCCAAGCTCGCCGTCGGCTACCGCCTGGACGAAATCCGCAACGACATCACCCTTAAGACGCCGGCCTGCTTCGAGCCCACCATCGACTACGTCGTCACCAAGATTCCCAAGTGGCAGTTCGAGAAATTCCCCGGCGCCGACACCACGCTCGGCACCCAGATGAAGTCGGTCGGCGAAGTCATGGCCATTGGCCGCACCTTCAAGCAGTCGCTGTGGAAAGCCATCCGCAGTCTCGAGACCGGAAAGGCGTTCGGTTCGGAGACGTTCGACGAGAACCTCATTCCGCAGAAGCTCATTACTCCCACCCCCGACCGGCTCAACTACATCCGCTTCGCGTTCGAGCGCGGCTACACCGTCGAACAGATCCAGGAGATGACCGCGATCGATCCCTGGTTCCTGGAACAGGTGCGCCAGGTGGTGGCCTTTGAAGGCGAGCTGAAGGGGCTGACCATGGAAACCGCCGGCCGCGACCACCTGCTGAAGGCCAAGCGGTTCGGCATCTCGGACTCCCAGCTCGCCCGGAGTTGGCGCACCACCGATCTGGCCGTGCGGTCGCGTCGCAAGCAGCTAGGCGTCCGCGCCGTGTTCAATCGCGTCGACACCTGCGCCGCCGAATTCGAAAGCTTCACGCCATACCTGTATTCCAGCTACGAAAACGAGTGCGAGGCCGAGCCCACCAACCGCAAGAAAATCATGATCCTCGGCAGCGGCCCGAACCGTATCGGACAAGGTATTGAGTTCGACTACTGTTGCTGCCACGCCTCCTTCGCGCTGCAGGAATTCGGGATTGAGTCGATCATGGTCAACTGCAATCCCGAGACCGTATCTACCGATTACGATACGTCCGACCGACTTTACTTCGAGCCGCTGACTCTCGAAAACGTTCTCAACATCGTCGACACTGAGAAGCCCGACGGTGTCATCGTACAGTTCGGCGGCCAGACGCCGCTCACGCTGGCCCTCCCGTTGAAGCGCCAGGGCGTGCCGGTGATCGGGACGGATCCTGAAAACATCGATCTCGCCGAAGACCGCAAGCGTTTCGGCAAGCTCCTCGACGACCTGGGCATTCCTTCTCCGCCCAACGGAACCGCCACCGGACCCGAGGAAGCCTGCGAAGCCGCCCGCCGCATCGGCTATCCCGTTCTGGTGCGCCCCAGCTATGTGCTCGGCGGCCGCGCCATGGTCATCGCCTACGACGAAGAGGCCGTGCGGCGCTACATGCGGGAGGCGGTGTCCTTCTCGCAGGACCGCCCCGTCCTGATCGACCGTTTCCTCGAAGACGCCATCGAAGTGGACGTCGACGCCCTCGCCGACGGCGAAAACGTGCTGATCGCCGGAATCATGGAGCATATCGAGGAAGCCGGCGTGCACTCCGGCGACAGCTCCTGCGTGCTTCCCGCGCATTCCATCGCTCCCGCGCTACTCAAGACAATCGAGGAATACACCGTGCGCCTGGCCCTCGCGCTAAATGTAATCGGACTGATGAACGTGCAGTATGCCATCAAGGACGGCGTGGTCTACGTGCTGGAAGTGAATCCCCGTGCGTCGCGCACGGCGCCCTACGTCAGTAAGGCCACCGGCGTCCCGCTTCCGAAAATCGCCGTCGGCCTGATGACCGGCAAGAAGCTCGGCGACTTCCGCCATCTCACCAGCGGCCTGGTATCGGGAGTCCTCCCAGTCCCACAGGTATTCGTGAAATCGCCCGTTTTCCCCTTCAACAAATTCCCCGGTGTGGACCCGGCGCTGGGCCCGGAGATGCGCTCCACCGGCGAAGTGATGGGCGTCGGCGAGAATTTCGGGGAGGCTTTCGCCAAGGCGCAGTTGAGCGCCGGCACCCCGCTTCCCGATTCCGGCTGCGTGTTCTTCAGCGTGAACGACCGCCATAAGCAGGAGGCGGTCCTTGTCGCGCGGCGCTTCGCCGAATTGGGTTTCGATCTCGTCGCCACGCGCGGAACCGCCAACGTACTCAATGCGGCGGGCCTAAAGTGCAAGACGGTTTTCAAGATCAACGAGGGCCGGCCCAACGCGGTCGACCTGTTGAAAGCCAACAAAGTTCAGCTCATCATTTACACGTCCACCGGCGCGCATTCGTTCAGCGACGAGAAATCCATCCGCCGCTCCGCGATCATGCATAGGACGCCCTGCATCACCACTATGAGCGGCGCGAAGGCCGCCGTGGAAGCTGTAGCGTCGCGCCGTTCGGACCCCATCCGCGTTTGGAGCCTGCAAGAGATTCACAGCGGCTCCGGCGTCGCCGCAAGTAGCTCAGGCGTTCCCGCTTGAGTGGCTCAGGCATTCCCGCCCGAGTCGAGTGACGGTGGGGCAGGCGGTTTCGCCTGCCGAGGCAGACTCGCAGCCGCGCGCAACTCCGAGGCCGCTAACGCCCCGCCGGATCGAAGGCTATATGTCAATCAAATTCCAAAACGCTCAACGAAAACATACGAGCCTGCTCGCCTCCGCCGAAAAGCAGGCGCTCATCAAGCTCGCCGCCAAAATGCCCGCCTGGGTGAATTCTGATCACCTCACCGTCCTCGGTCTGCTCTCCCTCCTCGCAGCCGGCCTCGGCTACTGGTGGGCGCGAACGAATAACCTCGGCCTCGTCGTCGTCAATATCGGGCTGGCCCTCAACTGGTTCGGCGACAGCCTGGACGGCACGCTCGCCCGCGTGCGCGACCAGCAGCGCCCCCGTTACGGTTTCTACGTCGACCACATCGTCGACTGCTTCGGCGCGCTCTTCCTGCTCAGCGGGCTGGCTCTATCCGGCTTCATGAGCGCCCCAGTCGCCATCGCGCTGCTGATCTGCTTTCTCCTCCTGGCGATCGATTCCTACCTCGCCACCTATACGCTCGGCCGCTTCGAGCTGTCGCACTGGAACATGGGCCCCACCGAACTGCGGATTCTGCTCTTCATCGGAAACATCGCGCTGTTCTGGCGCCCGAAAGTGGATTTCTTCGGACACTCTTATCCGTTATTCGATTTCGGCGGCATCATCGGCATCGCCGGAATGTCGCTGATGGTTCTGGTCTCCGTGATCCGCCACACGGTCGAACTCTACCGGCTCGAGACGACTTCTAAGCCATCACACCGCACCACCGCCCGGGACTGCTCCCATACCCCGGAAACACAGCCTCCAGATTCTCCCGCCCCAAGTGCCGCGCGACCAGTTCTCCCAGTACATCCCTGAAGTCCGTGGTCACCGCCAGGTCGCGGCCTTCGTACAGTTGTTCCGGCTCCAGCCCCGGCCACTTCCCGTAGACTTTCCCGCCGCGAGTCGCCCCGCCCATCACGAACATGCAGTTGGCGTGCCCATGATCGGTACCGCGCGCCCCGTTCTCCCGCGCCGTGCGCCCGAACTCCGACATCGTCACCAGCGCCACGTCTTCCATGCCGTCGCCCAGGTCCCGCCCAAACGCGCCCAGCGACTTTCCAAAATCCGCCAGCAGATTCGCCAACTGGCCTTCGGTCGGCGTCCCGGCGACTTCGTTGGCGTGATGATCCCATCCGCCGATGTCGGCGAACGCTACCTCCAGCCCCGCCCCCGCCCTGATCAATTGCGCGATCTGCCGCAAGCTCTCGCCCAGCCGGGAGCGCGGGTACTCCGCCCCGTTCGCCGGCGAGTAAGTCTGCTTCTGCAAGGATTCCAGCAGCGACACCGCTTCAAAAGTGTCCTTGCCCGCCCCGTGCAGCCTGGCATCCACGCTCTGCGCGTACATCGACTCGAACAGCCGCGCAGCAGCCGCGTCCCGGACCTTGAAATCGGCCAGGCGGTTCACTGCTACGGCGCTGTTCGTTCCCCGCATGGCGCGCGCCAGCGTGGCTCCCATCGACACCGCCCGAACCGGCGACGGCTTCCCTTCAGCCGGACCCAGCGCCCGGTTCATCCAGCCGTCGCGCGTGGCTTTGAAGCCCGGCGTACCCGACTCCATGTAATCCTGCGCGTCGAAGTGCGACCGCGTCGGATCCGGCGAGCCCGCTGCGTGAAGCACCGCCAGGCGCCCTTCGTCGAACGCCGGTTTCAATCCGGCCAGCGCCGGGTGCAGACCGAAGAAGCCGTCCAGATCGAGCGCATCCTTTCGCGGAATCGCGATCGACGGACGCAGCGCGTAATAACGAGGATCGCCGTGCGGGATCACGATATTCAATCCGTCCGCGGCGCCGCGCTGGAAGATCGCCACCAGCACCTTCCTTGAACGTCCCGCTCCGGCGCCAAACGCTGTGCGCGCCAGCCAACCGGGCAGAGGCCCTATGCCCGCCAGGGCCAATGCCGAATTGCGCAAAAAGATTCGACGCGAAGGCATCTCTATCTCCTCTGAAAATCCGGACTGCCCAGCAGCAGGCCGGCCGCTTGCCCCGGCTGCGCGTTCTCAAGCGACATCCTCGTCTCCGGCGACATCACGCGCACGCTGGGGATTCTGGATGCGTCCACTTTCACGCCCGCCAGCTTGTTCCCCGCTAGCGCAACCGCGAAATTCAGCCGGCCCAGGAGACCGGCCGAATTGACCCACTCCTCGCTGGAGTTCGAATAACCCGTCGGTTCCTGCTTCCGGTAAAGAGGCTGGCCCAGTTGCGCCACCTGCTGCGCCAGCGCCGCCGCGCTCGACACCTCGGCATCCATCCCACGCGTCGCGCTCACCACCATCTCCAGCGGCGTCTTCACCTTTGCCCGGTAGGCGCCTTCCGCCCAGAATTCCTTGGATTCAAGCATCGTTTTCATCACCATGCGCAAATCCCCGCCGTTTTTCAGATAGACCTTGGCCATGCGGTCCACCAGCGGCGCCGGCGGATCGTCGGAGACAAATCGAACGGCCAGTTTTCGCGAAACAAAACGCGCCGTCGAAGGATGCCGTGCCAGCAGGTCGATCACCGCCAAGCCGTCCTGCTTCCCCCCGCCCGCCGGAATCCGCTCGCCCAGCACAAACTTTTCGCCGTCATCATGCAGCCGCTCGTTGAACTCGAAGCCTCCGCCTTGGCGCGGGGCGTGGATCGTCCATCCCGTAAAACACCGCGCCACTTCGGTAACGTCCTTTTGCGTGTACCCGCCGTCGACGCCCAGCGTATGCAGCTCCAGCAGCTCGCGCGCATAGTTCTCGTTGAGTCCGCGCTTCCTCTTCGCCCCCCTGCCGGCCGCGGCGTCTCCTCGCACCGACTGCCAGTTGTCGAGATAGAACAGCATCGCCGGATGCTCCGCGGTGGCCAGTACCAGGTCCTTGAATCGGCCCAGAATGTGCGGCCGGATGGCATCCCGTTCGTAGGAGGTCACCAGGTATCGGTCCGCCCCCTTGTCGAGAAAAATGTTGAAGTGATTGAACCAGAAATCGGCCAGCACCTCCGCCAGTTGCCGTTCGCTATAAATGGCCCGGAGCAGCTTCCCCTCCGCGAGGTCATTCGCGATCACCGCCTGCGGACGCGTCGCCTTCAAGGCGCTGCGGCGTTCTTCCGCGGCCGCGCCGGGCGCCAGGCCCCGCAACGTGCCTCGAGGCAGCACGTTCATAAGCGCCATTCTTTTGTCCGGAGGCAGGGACCTGACAAATTCCCGTCGCTCCTCCGGCGTGCTATCCCGCAGCGCGCGCAGCTCGTTTCCGGAAAGCACGTCGTTCAGCTTGGTCAGATTCTTCACTGCCCTGCCCGGCGGGTACGCCGCCACCATTTGAGCGGCGCTCATCTCCAGGGTCTCCAGCGGTTTTAGCCTCTCGGCCAACACGGGATTCTCGGCGATGCGGTCGGGATGGAGTTGAAGCTCGATCCACTTCTTTAGACCTGTCTTGCGGACCGTCTCCAACTCGCCCGGCCGCGCTCCGAACGTCAGGCGATCCAGCGCGTGCGCGATCCTGTCGTCCTCGGAAATCCTGCCCCGAAGCGGAAAAGTGGCGAGCACCATCCCCAAGATCAACGTGGTGATAAATGATTTCCTCGGCATGACCTTACATCTCTATCAACGCATCAGCCATCCAGAAGTTGCGCCCCTTGAGCCGCGCTATCCAAGCCGCGCCATTGAAAGCCTCACCAACTAAGCCGCTCCCACGAACGCCTCGTATAAAGCCCTTCTCTCCTCACGCCGATAGTAGACCAGAGGGCTCTTACTTGGGACGTTTACTCTCACAGGACGAAATCGACCAGGTATTCCGCAAAAATCGGGATGCCGAGGACGATCCAGCGCTAAAAGCGGTGGCTTATGACTTTCGCCGCCCGGACCGCATCGCCAAGGACCAGCTTCGCGCTATCCACCTTTTGCACGACAACTTCGCGCGCAATCTGGCGTCAAGCCTGTCGGCCTATTTGCGAGCCTACGTCATCGTGAACCTGGTTTCGGTGGAGCAGCTCTCCTTTGCCGAATTCTCGCAGTGCCTGCCGTCTCCCACCTGCATGGTGTCGCTCGGCATGAAGCCCTTTGACGGCAACGCCGTTATGGAGCTGAACCCGTCCCTGGTCTTCCCGCTGTTGGAGATGCTGTTGGGCGGCAACGGAAAAGCTGCCGCTGCCAAGATCACGCGCGAAACCACCGAAATCGAGCAGAGCATCCTGGATACGCTCTTCCGCATCATTCTTCACGACCTGCGCCTTGCCTGGCAGGCCGTGGCGAACATCGCGTTCACGATCGAAGGCCGTGAAACCGAGCCTCAGCTCCTGCAGATCCTCGCGCCGAACGAAGCCATCGTCTCCATCGGCCTTGAAATCCGCGTCGGCGAGAACGCCGGCATGATGAACATCGGCATGCCGTCGATCATCGTCAAGATGCTCCGCCAGAAGTTCGACCAGCAATGGTCCATCCGGAAAACAGACTCAACCGAGGCCGAACAGCGGCGCATCCTGGAATTATTGAAGCCAGCCGGCATCCGCCTCGACGCGCGGCTGCTGGGGCCCACCATCAGCATGGAGGCGCTGCTCAACTTAGCGCCCGGAGACGTCCTGAGCCTCAACTGTCCCGTCGACCGGCCGATTGTCTTGCAGGCGAACGGGCGATCCAAATATACCGGATGGCTGGTTTCCTATCGCAACAAAAAAGGATTTGAAATCGACCGCCTGGCCGACTGACTCCACTAGGCCGCGAAGGCCCGCCCGATCCTCAAGGACGCCCGATATAATCGGTCCGCCCGCCGTCCACCGTCAAATTCTGCGCCGTCACAAAGCTGCAATCCGGATGCACCAGAAATGCCACCGCCTGGGCGATGTCTTCCGGCCGCCCCACCCGCCTGACCATCGCTTTCGCCGCCACGTCGCGGGTCATCTCCGCCACTTCCTCCTCGCTCCGGTCCTGCACCGCCATCTCCGTCAGCACGTACCCCGGCGCCACTGAGTTGACCGTAATCCCCAGCGGCCCCAGCTCCATCGCGAACCGCCGGGTCAGAAGGGACACCGCCGCCTTTGTCGCCGCGTAGAACGTAGTGCCGTCGAGCGACGTGCCGTGCGCCGCAATCGACGTCACATTCACGATGCGTCCCCAGCGACGCTGCTTCATCCCATCGACGAAGGCGCGGGTCACATGCACCAGCCCGTCGACGTTGACGCGGCGCATTCCCTCCATCTGCGAGAAGTCGAAATCACCCAGGTCTCCGCGGCGGAACACCGCGGCATTGTTCACCAGGATGTCTAGCGGCCCGAGTTCGGCCCCAATCCGCTCCGCCATTGCCCGCACCTGCGCCGCGTCGCCCACATCCGCCCTGACGGCCAAAGCCCTTCCTCCCCCGGACCTGATCTGATCCACTACCGCGGCCGCCTCCGCTTCCCTTTCGCGATAGTTGACTGCGACAGAGGCGTGGTCGCGGGCCAGGCGCAGAGCGATGGCTTTCCCGATTCCCCGGGAGGCGCCGGTCACCAGGGCGGTTCGTCCGGATAGAGGCATGCCGAGCATCATAACGCGGAGAAACGGCGCTGTGGTTCGCCGCGCCGGCCACTATAATGGCTGGACGTATGAAGCGCATCGGAATCGCGTCGATTTTCCTCGTCCTGGCCGCGGCCGCCTTCCGTAAGGAGGCAGCCAGCCAGCCCAATCTGGTGAACCAGCTCGCCACCGGCGTCTATTACCGCACCGCCGAGCCCGACAAGCGCATCATCGCCAACACCGGCTGGGTCGTCTTTCGCGACTACGTTCTGGTCATCGATGCTAATTACCCCTGGGGAGCGCGCGCCGTGATTGACGACATCCGCCGTACCACCAGCAAGCCCATCAAGTTCGTCTTTGATACCCACTATCACGCCGACCACGCCTTCGGGAACAGCATGATGGTCGACGCCGGAGGCACCATCGTTTGTTCCGCCGCATGCGCCGAAGAGTCGCTCCGGAAAAACACGGTGAGCTGGGCGAAAACTCCCGGCGAAGGCGATTTCGACCTGAAGAACTACCGCCTGGAGCATCCGCAGGTGACCTTTGGCGACCGCATGGTATTCGATGATGGCGCTCATCGCGTGGAGCTGATCCGCCTCGGACCCGGACATACCCTCGGCGATGCCGTGGCCTGGCTCCCCAAGGAGCGTATCCTTTTCACCGGCGACCTCTGCGTGAACCAGGCCGGCAACAACGTCGCCGACGCCGACGCCGACCCCGAGAATTGGCTTCGCGCCCTCGACGCCATGGCTCTCATGGATGTGATGAAGCTCGTCCCCGGACACGGCCCCCCGGGCGGTCTCGACACCGTCCGCGGACAGCGCGCTTACCTCGCCGACATGATCAACGGCGTGCGCGCGGCCATGGCCAAAGGCGCTTCCGCCGATGACGCGGTCAAGACAATCGACTTGGCCCGCCACAACCCGTGGGGTCAAAATGCCCAGCGCAACGCCGTCTCGGTCAAAGCTGTCTACGCCAAACTGAAAGGAAACTGACGCGCCGGGCGCGAAAACAGCATCTCCCTGGAGCCTGTGTTACGCTCAGAAAGCAAGTCGAGGAAGATCATGAAACCATCCAATCGCAGAGAGTTTCTACGTGTTTCCGGCGCTGCCGCTGCCGCGCTGTCGATCGGCAAATCAAGAATTCTCGGAGCCAACGACCGTGTGCGTTTGGCCATCATCGGCCTCGGCGGACGCGGCAGCGACCACGTGCGCTCCTATCTGGGCATCCCCTCCTGCGACATCGTCGGACTGGTCGACGTCAACCAGGAAGCGCTGGAGCGGAACACCGCGGTCGTCGAGCGCGCCGGGCGCGCCAAGCCCACCGGCTTCTCCGACATGCGCAAGGCCTTCGACGACAAGGAAATCGACGCCGTCTCCATGGCCACGCCGAATCACTGGCACTCGCTCGGAACCGTATGGGCCTGCCAGGCCGGCAAAGATGTCTACTGCGAAAAACCCGCCAGCCACAATCCGTGGGAAGGCTCGAAGATGGTCGATGCCGCGCGGAAATATCGCCGTATGGTGCAGATCGGCTCGCAAAGCCGCAGCATCCCACACAAGATGGAAGCCATGCGCCTGCTAAACCAGGGCGCCATCGGCAAGGTCTACCTAGCCAAAGGCCTCTGCTTCAAGCGGCGCAAATCGATCGGCAAAAAGCCGGACGGCCCCACGCCCCCGGGCGTGAACTGGGACCTCTTCCTCGGGCCCGCGCCATTGCGCGCGTTCAATGAGAATCGCTTCAAGTACAACTGGCACTGGTTTTGGGACACCGGCAACGGCGACATCGGCAACCAGGGCGTGCATGAGATGGACGTATGCCGCTGGGGCCTCGGGCTCACCGATCCGCATCATGCAGGGCTGAAGTCCGTGATTTCCACCGGCGGCAAGTTCGCCTACGACGACGATCAGGAGACGCCCAACACCCAGCTCGCCACGTTCGACTACGGCGACCGCCAGGTGGTGTTTGAAGTCCGCGGGCTGCTGACCAACGCCGAAGGCGCCTTGGCCCCCAGCGGTGGCAACTGCGTCGGCAACATCTTCTACGGCTCCGAAGGCTACATGGAAGTCGATGGCAACGGTTACAAGTTGTATAAAGGCGAGGAGCGCAAGCTGGAGGCGGAAGGAAAGCGCGACAAGTCTATGACCGAGAATGCGCGGCATATGACGAACTTCCTCGAAGCCGTCAAGAGCCGCGACGGCCGCAGCCTGAACGCCGAAGTTGAAATTGGAGTGGCGTCGGCCGCCCTTTGCCACTTTGCCAACATCAGCTACCGCGTCGGCCGGATGCTGCACTTAGATGAGCGGGGCGCCAAATTCGCGGGTGACGAGCAAGCCAACGCCCTGCTCACAAGAAAGTATCGCGCCCCCTACGTGGTACCTGAGAAAGTGTAGCTTCGCGCCCGGGGCGCAGAACTCTCAGTCTGCCGTGCCGAGACTCGTCCCGGCACTTTTTCGATCGACGAGAAATCTCCCATCACGCCGCCCTGATCAACCACGCCGCCGTCAGGCTCCACGCCAGGCTCACAACCATGATGCCAACCCCGATCCTGCGCTCGTTGCATAACCGGAACCACAGATAGACGCCCGTCGCTCCCAGCAAGAACATCGCCAGCGAAGCGAACGCTACAAATCCGCCCCACACATTCATCGGCGCGTACTCGTGCCAAAACCCGCGAGCGTGATGCAAGCGGTTCAGAATTCCCCAGAATCCGGCTCTGGAGATCTTCACTTCAGCCGTGCCAGTGGCCGGATCATATCGGACGTCATAAACCGTTCCTGGCCGAACGATACGAAACTTTGTCCCCGCCACATCCCTCAGATCTCCCCCCAAGCCGCGGTCCATCAGCTCTCGCGCGGCCGCCCGCGCATCCAGCCTCGCCGGAATCGAATAACTTTGAGCGCTAACCCGCGGCTTCAGCGAGAACCATTTGTTGTGGGCCATCTGTACCGCGCTCAGCCCGTACGCCAGGACAAAGAGGCCGCAAAACAGGCCCGTCAGCAGATGGGTATCGCGAAGGAGCCGGTACATGCTCATCGCACCGAGAAACACAGGACCACCAGCGCGGCCGATCCCACCGCGAAGGTGAGCTGCGCCGCCCGCCAACCGGGTCGCGAGGCCAGCCACAAATAGACTCCGGAGAGAACCATGCCCGTCAGCGACCACATCGCGGCTTCGTTGTACCAGGTCCAGAGTTTCAATCGAATGTCCTTTTGGTATTCCCCAGGGGTCATGCCGTGAATGTTGTTGAGAAAGCCCCACACCCTGACCCGGCGCCGCTCAATCCGCAGCCGCCCTTCCTTCTCGAGGACCGTCGCCCGGGTCATTCCGTTGGGCGAATAGAAGTCCAACTCCAGGTCGTTCGCGCCGTTCCGGTGGATCGCCCAGTCCGGAATCGGTCCCGCCAGTGGCGGCTTGAGCAACTCGTACACGGCGTCGGCGGCGGCTTTGTCCCCTGCCGCGCCCGCCGGATTGAAGGGGAGGAATTCGATGGCCGGCGCCTCAGCTTCCGGCTGCCCCGGAGGCGGAGAGGCTGTGCCGTCCAGTCCGGCGACACCGTAGACCATCAGGGCCGTGAAGCTGAACAGCCCGGCATACATGTGCAGTTTCCGGATCAGCGTGCGCATTAAAGAATCTCTTCGGGCCTGTAACCGATCGACCGGACCGCCTCGGCGTACTTCACGCCGCAGGTCTTGCCGCGGTAGAGCGCGATCGCTTCCTTGGTCTGCTGCGCCGGGTCGCGCGTACTCGCAACATAAGGCTCGTTCCGTACCAGCGCCATGAATTTACCAAGCCAGTCGATCGCCGCCGGCCACTCCTCGGTCACATCCACAAAAGTGTCGGGCTCGAAGCCGATGGTGTGGCCGGGTCCGTTGTCGTAATAGAACATCCGCCGCGGACCGCGCACCGGACGCTTCTCCAGCACCGGACTCGCATACCGCAGCGCGATCTCGCTCAGCCGCGACGCCACCACATGGTCGTCGTGATGATCGTCCCGCCAAAGCAGGAACGCGATGTCCGGCTCGACGTCCGCCACCAGCCCGGCCACCGCTTTCTTGGTGTCCGAATTCACGTCGTAGAGGTGCGATTTGAAATTCAGATACCGCATCTCGACTCCGTAGTCCTTCGAGATTGCCGTCGTTCGCGCCAGCAGCTCTTTCTCACGGCCGCTGATTGGAGACCAGTTGGAGTAGTCGCCGATTATCGCCGCAATCACCACGCGGTAGTTCTTGCGCACCGCCTTAAGAAGGATGCCGGGAACGCCGAACACGCAGTCGTCGTAGTGGGCGCCGAGCGCCAGCAGTGTAGGCATTCTCCTGAGGATACCGGAATCGGCCGGGTGGGGCAGAATTCATCCTGCATGCTCAAGTGACTCGCCTAAGGCTGGCGTGGCGCAGGCTCTCAGCCTGCTGGTCCAGATTCGTCTCGACAGCGCCCGGACAAACCACTCCTCGCGCCGCGAAATCGTCGCTGGACTCCAACGCCGCCGTCTAGAAAAACAGCTTCAACCCGAACTGGATAATCCGCATCGGATTCCGCAGCCCCCGGATCTCTCCCATGCGCGGCGCGTCCGGCGAAACCGAGTTCACGCTGGCGAAGCCGATATTGTTCGGATCGCCGAAGTACGGCGTGTTGAGCGCATTGAAAAACTCCGCCCGGAACTGCAGCTTGATCCTCTCCGTGAAATTGAAGTTCTTGAACATGGAGAAGTCCAGGTTGTGCTGCGGCAGATCGCGGATGATTCCCACCCCGGAGTTCCCGTAGTGACAAAGGTCTGGCCGGCTCGGAATGTTGCACGTTACCCGTTGAAACGCCGACGGATCGAACAGCAGCAGCCGGTCACGGCTATCCAGCCGGCCGTCGCGAATCCGGTCCGGCCGCGCGCTGCTGCCCGTATTCAGATCGTTCCCTTCGCTCGGCGTGAACGGGAAGCCGGAGCGAAGCGAAATGATTCCGTTGCTTTGCCACCCGCCGATCAAGTGCTTCAGAGGTCCGCGCAAGTGCGCGCCCGGCAGCTCCCACACGTAATGCGCGACGAACACGTGCGTCTGATCGAAGCGGAACAGCCCGCGCGAAGCGCCCCGGTTGCGCGGATCCTGGATGAACGCGCCTTCGTTGCCGCCTGCTTCCCCGTCGCCGTTCGCCTTGCTGAACGTATACGCGGCGCCCAGCGAGAGACCTCGCGCGAATCGCTTATCCAGCTTGGCCTGGAATGCGTGATAGAACGAATTGCCGTAGCTGTCCAGATACCGGATCGTGCTGACCGTCTGGATGCCGTTCTGCGGCAGCGCCGGATCGTAATAGTCCTGGAACGGCCGCCGCGACTGCACGTCCGTATTCGACGACGGTAGTGCGTCGTTGTAATTGCCGATGCTGTTGCCGGTGTGGGTGCCTTTGTTGCCTACATAGCCCAGCGTCAGCGCAATGCTCTTCGGCAGCTCCCGCTGGACGTCAAAATTCCACTTCCATACGTCGCCGTCTTTGATGTCGGGCTTGGCATGCAGCAGCGCCACCGGGCGCTTCACCGCCACGCCGCCCGATTTCGTCAGGAACGGATCGTTCAGCGTTAGAATCGGCACGCCGTCGCGATACTTCCTGGTCACCACGTTGGCCGGTCCGCTCACGCCCGCTACCGGAATCGTCTGCGCGGCATCGGTCACGGACTGGTACAACAGGCTCCCGGACTTGGGCGGCATCAGGTTCAGAATCGTCCAGTTGTTTAGATGCTGGATGTTGTCGAACCAGCCCGCGCCCATGCGCACCACCCATTTTTCCGACGGACGGTACGCAATACCGACGCGCGGCATGAAGAAGCCGATTTTCTGATCCCACAGCTTGACCGCGCCGTTGCTGTCAACGGTGGCCGGATAGACAGTCGGAATCGTCCGCCCCGTCGACGTTTGGTAGCCCTTGCCGCGGCCCGCGTCCTGGCCTTCGCCTACGAAGTCGAAGGTCCGCCACAGGCCTTTGGAATCGCTTGGAACGCCGACGTAGTCGTAGCGAAGTCCCAAGTTCACGGTCAGCCGCGGCGTGACCTTCCAGTCGTCGTTGACGTAGCCCGCCATGCGCGTGGCCCGCGGGAAGGTCTGCGGCTCGCCCTCGGGAGTTTGCGTCGAGTTCGGCAGCCCCATCAGAAACGACGCGAAATCCAGTCCCGTCTCGTTGCCGCTGAAACCAATCGATCCCTGAGCCAGGTTCGCTCCGGCGCGTTCCATAGAGATCCGGTAGACTTCCGCGCCCATCTTCAGAGTGTGTTTCCCCTTCAGGATCGACAGGTGGTCGCCGAACTGGTACGTGTTCATGCGGTCCAGGCCGTTGCCGTTGATCCGCTCGCCGATCGTGAAGCCCAGAATCGGCACGCCCTGTTCCCTCGGCGTCAGCTTGCGGTTGCCATCGTTAGGCTGTCGGAACTCGCCGATACCCAGTGAATCCACGTCGAAGTTTCCCTGGTTGTGAAGCGAGGTCAGCGTGTCGTTCGAAATGTTGAATCCGAACCGCGCCTCGTTTATGACGTTCTGGCTGAAGGTGTGGACCCACTGCGTGGCCAGGTTGCCCACGTGCGACGGCGTGTAAACGGGAAAATTCGGATTGATGTAGTTGTTGTCCGTGCGCGACCAGTCGATCGCGATCCGTCCGAAAATGCGGTCCTTGTCGCTGAAGTAGTGATCCACGCGTCCGTAGTACTGGTTGGTGTTGACCGGCTGGTCGATAGCCTTTCGCACCGTGAAATCCAGCGGATCCAGTTGCTGGAAGTCGGCGTGGGGTAGAAATTTGTCGATCACGTTCTTCGCGCCCGCGTGAATGCGGTTCTGCGGGATGATGTTCCCCGGAAATGGCTGCCCCGTGTACGGATCGTAAATCAGAATCGGATTGCGGATCAGCCGGCCCGTGGCCGGATTCACGGGAGGCGTCAGCAGCTCGGCGAAGTTGCCCGCCCGGAACTGGTCCTCCGGGAGCCAGGCGCTTTGCACGCTTCCCACTACTTCGCGCCTCGCTTCCCAGTTGAACGCCCAGAACGTCTTGTTGCGGATCAGCGGTCCGCTCACCACGACGCCGAACTGGTTCCGCCGGAGCTTGTTTTTCGGATTGCGCGCTGCGCCCGGAGCGGTGCCGAAGTTCAGGAAGTAGTCTTCCGCATCCAGCTTGTCGTTACGCAGGAATTCGAACAGCGTGCCGTGCAGGCCGTTGGTTCCGCTCTTCATAGTCATGTTGACCACCGCGCCGCCGCCGAATCCGTACTCGGCCGAATAGGCGTTGGTCTGAATCTTGAATTCCTCCAGGGCCTCCACGGAAGGCACGAAGTTCGTAATGTGAATACGCGGATCCTTGGCGTCCACGCCGTCCAGGCTCACTACCTGGAAAGTCTCCCGCACGCCGTTCGCGCTCACCGAGAAGCCCGCGCCCGGAATCGGGAAGCCTCCCAGTCCGTCGCCGCGGCCGGTGCGCTCGCCGAACTGCACCCCTGGAATCAGCACCGCCAGGCTCACTACATTGCGTCCGTTCAGGGGAAGCTCGATGATGCGCTTGTTCTCGATCACGCCGCCCACGTTGGCGGTTTCGGTATTCAGCAAAACCGACGAGGCGGCCACCTCCACCGTTTCCGACACCGCGCCCACCTGCAACTGAAAATCCTGGCGCACCTGCGCGGCGGTCTCCACGCGCAGCCCCTTCACTTCGTCCGTCTTGAAGCCGGACATCTCCACCCTGACGTTGTAATTTCCCACTGGCACCAGCGCGAATGTATACCCGCCCGTCGCGTTGGTTTGTACGGTGTTGGTAACGCCTGTAGCCACATTGGTGATCGTCACCTTGGCGCCGCCGATCACGGCCCCGGTTGAGTCGGTCACCAGCCCCTCAATGGTTTGCGTTGTCGATTGCGAAAGCAACAGCGCGGCGAATGCCAAATATGGCAGTACCGGAAAGTAGCGCTTCATCGGGTCCCCTCCCGCTGGCTGAGTGTTGGGATAGGATTAGCATTTTTTGGGGGGACTAGTCAAGGCAACTTGAGATATAAAAAAAGGGCCGCCGGAGCGGCCCCACGTTTCCCTTGAAGCGGCGCGTTTAGAAGAACAGCTTCAAGCCAAATTGCATGCGCCGCATCGGGTTGCGGATGCTTCGGATCTCCCCATCGCGGCTGCCGTTCGGTATGATTTGATTCGCGCTGGAAAAGCTGATTCCGTTCGGGTTGTTGAACCAGGGCGTGTTGGTCGCGTTGAAGGCTTCCCAGCGGAACTGCACCTTCACCGATTCTGTGATGGCGAAGTTCTTGAACATCGAGAAGTCGACACGACGTTCGCCCGGGCCGCGCTGATTGTTGTATCCATCGTTTCCCAGGTGGCACAGATCCGGCCGGCTGGCGATCTGGCAGGTCACCCGCTGGAACGCCGCCGGGTTAAACCACAGCTTTCGGGTCGGATCGCTGAGGTTGGGATCGCTGACCACATCGGGACGAACCGAGCCGTTCGGAAGAGAAAGGTCGCCCGCGCCCTGTCCCGTCGTGAAGGCAAAGCCTGAAGCGATGCTCAGAATTCCGTTTACCTGCCAGCCGCCGACCACGTAGCGGATCGGTCCTCTCAGATGCTGTCCAGGCAGTTCGTATACCCAGTTGGCGATAAAGCGATGGGTTTGATCGAAATTGAACAGCCCGCGAGAAGCGCGCCGATTGCGCGGATCCTGTAGAGAGGCGCCTTCCTGGCCGCCGTTCTCGCCGTCGCCGTACGCTTTGCTGTAGGTGTAAGAGATACCGAAGGTCAGGCCCGTGGCCATGCGCTTGTCCAACTTCACCTGCAGGCCGTGATAGAAGGACTCGCCGAAGGAGTCGATGTAACGGATGCGGCCCGTCGCCTGAACACCGAGCGCCGGCGTCGCCGGATCGTAGAATTCCGGATACGGCCGGTTCGACTGCAGGAATGTCGTGGCCGGCTTGAGTGGGTCGTTCCAGTTAATGACGCTGTTGCCGACGTTGGCGCCCTTGCTGCCCACGTAACCGATCGTCAGCGCCATGGTGTACGGTAACTCTCGCTGGACGTCGAAGCTCCACTTCCATACCTGGCCGTCCCTGTAGTCTGGCGGAAGGTAAAGGACATCGATCGGGCGAACAGTGGATGTGCCGCCGCCTTTGGTGAGGAACGGATCGTCGAGGGTCAGGATATTCGACCCGGGCACGTACGTTTGCGTCGAGAACGAATAGTTCTGGCCGTTGGCGCCGACGACATTGAACGGAGGTCCCACCCGCATCGACGTCTGGTAAACCTGGCTGCCTGCCTTGGGTGGCATCAGGTTGAAAATGGTATAAGTGTTCTGGTGTTGAAGGTTGTCGAACCAGCCCGCGCCCGTGCGAATAACCCACTTTTCGCTTGGCCGGAAGGCAATGCCAATACGAGGCATGAAGAAGCGGAACGACTCTTGCGCCGCGAGCTTCTTAGCGCCCGCATCGCCTAGCGCTCCCGGGAAGACCGAGGGAATGATCGTTCCGTCCGCTTTCTTATAGCCTGCTCCGCGTCCGATATCGGTGCCGAGACCCGGTATGTCGAGCGTCCGCTGCAACCCATGCGAATCGATCGGCCAGCCGTTGTAGTCGTAACGCAGGCCAAGGTTCACCGTCAGTCTGGGCGTCACCTTCCAGTCGTCGTTGATATAGGCGCCGGAGCGGTGCGCGGCCGGAAATGTCAACGGAAGTCCTTCCGGCGTCTGGGTGGTGCTGGGACGCCCGATCAGGAAAGAGGCCAACGAATACCCAGCCTGCGCTCCACTGAACCCGAGTAATCCCTCTTCGAGATTGGCGGCGCCGCGTTCCATGGAGAGTCCGTAGTATTCCGCGCCCATCTTCAAGTTGTGCTTGCCCTTGAAAAACGAAACGTGGTCGCCGAACTGGTACGTCTTCATGTTGTCGTAGCCATTGCCGTTGGTGAGTTCCTGGAGCGTAAAGGGCAGTCCGGTGAACTGTGGAATACCGTGCTCTCGGGGCGTCAGCGCCCGGTTTCCGTCGGAGGGGATGCGGAACAGGCCCACCCCCAGCGAATCCATGCTGAAACTCGTGTTGTCCGTGCGTGGATTGAACGTAAGGTCGTCGGAGAAGTTGTATCCGAAACGAGCCTCGTTGATCAGGCTCGGCGTGAAAGTGTGAATCCACTGTGTGGCCAAGTTGGTCACTTTCGAATCGACGAACACCGGCAAATTTGGATTGATGTTGGTGCGCGTCAGATTGGACCGGTCCCAGGCGAGGCGGGCGAAGACGCGGTCCCGGTCTGAGAAATTGTGATCCACGCGGGCGAAATACGTATTCACGTCCGTAGGCTGCGGGACTGCCGCCCGTGCCGTGAAGTCGGTGGGATCCTCCTGCACGAATTGCGCCTTCGGAATGTAAGTGTTCAGCATCTTCAGCGCGCCGGGGTGCAGGCGGGATTGCGGGATGGTGTTGTTCGGGAACACTTGACCCGTGTCCGGATCCCAGATGATGGTCGGCGCGACGAACCGGCCGTTGGCCGTGTAGCCACTCTGCAAGCGGCTGAAATCCCCGTTGCGGAATGCGTCGATGGGAAAATTTGCGGTCTGCACCACCCCTTCGCGCGTCCGGCGGGATTCCCAGTTGAACGCCCAGAAGGTCCTGTTCTTACCGTTGTACAGTTTGGGAATCGTGACCGGACCGCTAAGCACGAGGCCGAACTGGTTCTGGCGGAGTGTGTTCTTCTTCAGCCGCGTGGTGCCCGGCGCCAATTCGAAGTTAAGGAAGTAATTCTCGGCGTCGAACGTGTCGTTGCGGAGAAAGTCGAACAGGGTTCCGCGCACTCTGTTGGTGCCGCTCTTCATCGTGACGGTCACCTGAGCCCCTCCGCCGAATCCGTACTCCGCCGTGTACGCGTTGGTCTGGATCTTGAACTCTTCGATCGCCTCGATGGAGGGCACGAAATTCATGATGTGGATGCGAGGGTCCTTTGCGTCCACGCCGTCGAGCGAAGCGACCTGAAACGTCTCGCGCTGCCCGTTCGCGATGACGCCGAATCCCTGGCCGGGGATCGGGAAGCCGCCCGAGCCGTCGCCGGTGCCGGTGCGAACGCCAAACTGCACCCCCGGGACCAGTACGGCCAGGCCCTGCATGTTGCGGCCGTTGAGAGGCAGCTCCACGATACGGCGGTTTTCGATCACCGCGCCTGTCGTCGCGTTTTCCGTTTGCAGCGTGACCGCGTTGGCCACCACTTCAATGGATTCCGTGACGCTGCCGACGTCGAGCCTGAAGTCCTGGCGCACCTGAGCCGCGGTTTCGAGGCGCAGGCCCTTGACCACCTCGCTCTTGAACCCTTGCAGTTCGCACTTAACGGTGTAGTCTCCCACCGGCACCAGCGGGAACGTGTAGTTGCCCGTCGGGTTGGTTGTTGTGGTTAAAGCAACCTGGGTACCCTCGTTCGTTGCCGTCACTTTGGCTCCGGAAATTGACGCACCCGTCGAATCGGTAACGAGTCCCTGTATGGACTGGGTTGTCGATTGTGCGAACAACCCCGCCATGCCGCCCACTACGATCAGCGCCCCGCCGGCCCACCAGCAAGCACTGCGAGAGCTCTTTAGGAAATAGCTTTGCATCCGTTCGCTCCTTGCATGTCATGCATCCCTGGATCTGGAACCCTGAGTGTGCTTTGGGAATCGTTGTGCCAAAGCGTCGCGCGACGAGGCGATCTGTTTCAATGGGGAACGTGAAGGACAGCGCGGCCTACGAGGCACGTTTTCGTGAGAACACCTCCCCCAGAGGATGTTATCTTCAGACTTAAAGATTAGGCGTAGTATATACCAACGCGCCGTTGACCGTTACCGCGCTGTTGTCCGCTTGGTCCCTGCGCTGCCGTCTCCACAAAAAAGGGGCCGCCGGAGCGGCCCCTCGCTTCTTCTGATGCGGCGCGCTACCGAGCCGCGACCGTCAGGGATCGGTCCCCGACGCTGAAAACTACCAGATTACTTTCAGCCCAAACTGAACGTTGCGCATCGGGGAAATCAGGCTGGTCACAGCGCCCGGCCCGGCGACGATGTTCGCCTGGCTCGGCCAACTGATCTGTCCCGACGCGTTCTTTACCGGCTGGAAACCGCCGCCCGTGTTGAGGCCGCTGTTCGGAACATTGAACTGCGGCGTGTTGAACAGGTTGAACAGCTCGCCGCGGAACTGGATCTTGAACCGCTCGCCGATCTTGAAGTTCTTGAACGCCGAGAAATCAATGTTCTTGAAACCCGGGCCGCTAAGGATGCCCTTCCCCGAGCTGCCGTAGTGGCAGGCTTCCGGAACAGCGGCGCTGGCGCAGCTCACAATGCGGAAATCATCCGGATTGAACCACTGCCGGATGTTCTGGTTGCTGGCCGAACCCGAACCCGCCCGGTCCGGCCGAACCGGTCCGTTCCCGGTGTTGATGATGTTGCCTTGGCTCACAGTGAACGGGAATCCGCTGCGGAGGCTGATGATGCCGTTGGTCTGCCAGCCCGCGAAGATGGCTCCGGCAAACCCTTTCGACAGCGAATGCGGCGCCGGGATGTCGTAGACGAAGCTCATCGCCGCCACGTGCCGGGCGTCGAATCCCACCGGGCCCTTTTCCGCCGCCCGATCATTGGCGTTCTGCAAGGTGTTCGAGCC
>JACXTT010004582.1_pt1 | contig 20483 bp, 12 predicted proteins | sample 9270951 | NCBI WGS metagenome assembly JACXTT01 (sample SAMN15532306, study PRJNA645909) | rock metagenome | isolation source: weathered quartz diorite | place: Puerto Rico | collected 2017-06-21
CTTCGGCGCCAAGGCGAGCGAGATCATTCACGAGTGTTCGCTCGCGATCGGCGCCGACCTGGACGTGCAGGCGCTGGCGCAGGCGATCCACGCGCATCCGACGGTGATCGAGGCCGTCGGAGAGGCCGCCGAAGACGTGGACGGTCTCGCGATACACCTGATCCGGCAAGAGGTGAAGGCCGCGGCGCGGTAGTTCGCGCGGCGGGCGCGGGGGAGCCCGCGTCGGGGCGGGTCGTCCGCCCGACTGAAGCCGGCGGGTCACGGAGCCGCTGTCTCATCGCCGCGGGCGTGCTTTTTCGCTTCGGTCGCCCTCCGTCGTCTGAGAGAATTTCGCCGCGTGCCCAGCCTCTCGGGCCCCGGGGCTGAGACGCGGTTCGGCATCTCCGTGACACCCGCCTTCCCCGAGGGCTACGACCCACTCACGTCCCCGCCTCGATCCGCTCAGGAGGAGTCATGAAGTCCGTGCGCAGGCCCGCTCGCGCCGTCCGCAACGGGTTGCCGTGGGTTCCGATCGCGTTGACGCTCGTCCTGATGGGGCCCACGCCGGCGTCGGGTCGGGCGCGGCCCGGAGCGGAGTCACCCCAGCTGATCCAGCCCGACGCCGACGCCCGGCTGACCGAGACCGAGCTCACGTTCGCATGGACGGCGGCCCCGGGAACGAGCGAGCACTTCCTGCTGATCTCGGAGCGGCCGTTTGATCCCTCGTCGTGGACGAGTCTCCCCACGATCGCGGACGTGCGGGTGGTGCGCGCGACACGCCCGGTCGTCGGCTGGTCGCAAGTGGGAATCGACCTCACGGCGGACGCGCACGTGTGGTGGGCCGCGGCCGACCGCGATCCGGTGACGGGGCGACTGATCGTCTCGGGGGTTCGCTCGACGGTCGTGCTGCGCCGCTTCTGGAATCGCGCCGCGCCGTCGCCGCTGGTGTCGATCTCGCCGGTCGGTCGCGCTACGCCCGCCGCAACCGGACCGCACCGCATCCATCTCGAAGCGGGCTTCGAGATCGATCCCGCGATCGGCGGGCCGTCGGTCTCGCTGTCACTCCAGCAACCGGCGACGCCCACGGGCGGGCGCAAGTCGTTCCTCGTTTATTACGGCGACGCCGATCCCGAGGACGCGCGGCGCGCGATCCTGGCTTCCGGTGGTCGAGTGGTGAGCTACGTCCCCGATCGCACGTTTCTTGTGCGCACGAGCGCAACGGCCGAGCCGACGCTCGGAACCCCCGGCGCGTGGACGGGCGTCTACCAGCCGGCCTACAAGCTGAGCCGGCGGCTCGCCGCGGACGCCGCGGCGAGGCAGACGGTGAGCGTACTGCTGTTCCCCGACGCGGACCTGCCGGCCGTCGCCGACGCGGCTCGCGCCACGGGCGCGGTGGTGCAAGAGCGGTCGGACAACGGCATCAACAAGATCCTGCGCCTCGAGCTGACGCGGTCCGCCGTCGACGCCATGGCCCTCCATCCCGACGTCGAGTGGATCGAGCCCTACATCATGCCGCAGGCGTGGAACCAGTTCGCGCAAGGCATCGTGCAAACGGGCGTCGTCGGCAATCGACGCGTGTGGAACCTGGGGCTCAAGGGCGAGGGCCAGGTCGTCATGACGACGGACGCGGGGATCAACACGCAGCACATCCAGTTCAGGGACACCTCCGTCGCCATCAACACGTTTGGCAGCTATCCGACCCACCGCAAGATCATCGAGTACGACCGCGGATCGGACAATCCGGCGATCGTGTTCGGCGACCACGGCAGCTTTCACGGCACGCACACCGCTTGCACCGTGGCGGGCAACGACGACCCGCTGGGGACGAGCCTCAACGACGGCATGGCGAAGAACGCCAAGCTGTGGTTCGCGGACCTCGCGGGGCCGCTGCTGGGAACGGGCGTGGCGCCGCCCACCGACCTGAACGACCTGTACCAGCCGGGCTACAACGGCAACGCCGGCGGCGCGCCGCGGCTCTGCTCGAACTCGTGGGGCAGTGACGTAGCGGGTGCGTACACGATCGAAGCCCAGCAGGTCGATCAGTTCATGTGGAATCACCCGGACTTCCTGCTGTTTTACGCGAACGGCAACGCCGGACCGGGCGGCGCGACGGTCGGGTCGCCGGCCGTCGCCAAGGACTGCGTCGGCGTCGGCGCGAGCGGCAACAACACGTCGCTCAACTCGCTCGCGGGCTTCTCGAGCCGCGGGCCGACTCAGGACATGCGCCGCAAGCCGACGATCGTCGCCCCCGGCCAGAGCCTCACATCGGCCTCGTCGGGGGACTCGAGCTACGCCACGCTCCAGGGCACCTCGATGGCCTGTCCGGCCGCCACGGGCTGCGCCACCCTGATCCGCCAGTACTTGACCGAGGGCTGGTACCCGACCGGAGCCAAAGTGCCGGGGAACGGCTTCACGCCGTCGGCTGCCTTGATGAAGGCCATGGTCGTGAACTCGGGCAACAACACGATCACCGGCACGCAGGTCCCCGACAACCTCGTCGGCTGGGGCCGCATCGACGCCGACAGCGTGCTCTATTTCTCGGGCGACGCGCGCCGGTTGCTGCTCGTCGACCAGACGAGCGGGCTCGGCAACGGCCAGGCGATCGACTACGTCGTCGACGTGACCGATGGCAGCATCCCGCTCAAGGCGAGCCTGGTGTGGACCGACTATCCCGGCAACCCGCTCGCCTCGATCCAGCTCGTGAACGATCTCGATCTCACGGTGTCGAACGGCGGCACGACTTATTTGGGCAACGTGTTCACCGGCGGCGTGTCCGTCGCCGGCGGCAGCGCGGACCATCGAAACGTCGAGGAAGGCGTGCGGGTCGCGTCCCCCGCGACCGGGCTGTGGACGGTTCATGTGAACGCCACGAACGTGGCCGCGGGGCCGCAGCCGTTCGCGCTGGTGGTCACCGGCGGGCTCGGCACCACGGCCGGAGCGCTGGCGCTCGATCGGGCATCCTACGGCTCGGGCGGCGTCGTGCAGTTGCGGGTCACCGACACGAACGCGTCGTCGCCGGTGAGCGTCACCATCGCCTCGACGAGTGAGCCGGCCGGCGAGGCGGTCAGTCTGACCGGTTCGAACGGAGTGTTCACGAGCTCGATTCCGCTGTCGGCGTTCGCCGGTTCGGCGGGTGACGGGGTGCTGCGCGTGTCGAACGGGGACCAGATCACCGCGACCTACGTGGACGCGTCACCGGCGGCGACGATCACCGCCAAGGCGGCCGTGGTGCTCGACCCGCCCACGATCTCGAACGTGTTCGGGCAGGGGTCGGGGCCCGGCGCCGCCATCGTGACCTGGACCACGAATGCCAGCGCCGACTCGCGCGTTTTTTACGGCACGACTCCCGCGCTCGGCTCCGCGACCGCGCTCGACGCGCTCGCCGTGGTGTCGCACGCCGAGTCGATCTCGAACCTGACGATCGGACAGCTCTATTACTACGACGTCGAATCGACGGATCTGCAGGGTAACGTCACCCGTGACGACAACGGCGGGGCCCACTACCGCTTCACGGCCGGCCGGCCCGCCGACGTGTTGCTCGTCTACGACGGCATCGGCTACGAGAAGGCGAGCCGATACGTCTCGGCGCTGGCCGCGACCGGCTGGAGCTACGATCTGTGGACGGGGGACCTGTCGGCCAACCCGCGACTCGGCGACTCCTCGGCGGGCATGCGCCAGTATCGCGCCGTCTGGTGGCAGAACGGGATCGAGAACTATCCGCCGTTCACCGACGCCGCGCGCGATTCGATCGCGGCCTATCTGAGCGGCGGCGGTCGAATGGCGGTCACCGGTCACGACGTCGCTTGGGCGAATGGGGATTCGCTGACGTCGCCGTTCTACACGATCGATCGCGGCAATTGGCTCAAGAACACGCTGCATACCCAGTGGCTCGTCGACCCCGCGACGTGGTCAGGCCTCACGGGCATGGCGGGCGACCCGATTAGCGGCGCGTACTCGGGGGGCGTGTCCTACACGCCGGCGCGGGCGGGAGGCGCGGGTGACGAGGTCGCGGGCATCCCGGGCGCCGGCACCGCCAGCAACGACTGGATCAGCGGCAGCCCGGCCCCCAACGTGTGCGGCTTCCGCTGGGTGAGCGGCACGCCGCTGGGAACGCCCGGAGTGGGCGTCTGGGGTGGCTCGCCGACTCGGCTCGCGACCGAGTACTTCGAGTGGTCCACGATCGACAATGCGTCGGATCCGTCGGCGATCCGCAACGACGTGCTTCAGAAGACGCTGGTCTGGTTGATCGGTCGCGACAAGCCGCAAGCGGCGGTCACCGCGCCGAACGGCGGCGAGGTGCTCACCGGCAACAGCACGAGCATCACCTGGACCGAGAGCGTGCCGAGCGGCGCCGGCGTGTCGGCACGCACCATCGAGTACTCCCTCGACAACGGCGCCTCGTGGACGACCCTGTCGACGGCCGCCGGGCCGTCCCCCTACGTGTGGGACCTCACGAACGTGCCCAATACCTCTCAGGGACGCGCGCGCGTGCGCGTGACCGATGGCGGCACGCCGACCCTGTCGATGACCGACATGAGCAACGCGGTGTTCACGATCGACCGCGTCGGGGCCGACGTCTCGGGCCCGGTCGTCATGGCCGGCTCGATCGACGCGGTGCCGAACCCGATCGACAACCAACAACCCGCGACCGCGACCGCCACGGTGTCCGACGCCGGCACGGGTGGCGCCGCGGTGTCGCAGGCCGAGTGGTCGTTCGGGGACGCGCCCGCCCCCGCGGGCCAGGGCCATGCCATGTCCGGCGCCTTCGGCACCCCCACCGTCGCAGTGTCGGCGGCACTCACGACCGCCGGCTTCAGCCCCGGCGTCCACCGGCTGTGGGTGCGCGGCCGAGACGCGGTCGGCAATTGGGGGGCGGCCGGCTCGGTCCAGCTGGTCGTCAACGGCCCGCAGCCTTTGGCGGTCGTCGAGCTGCCGCGTGACTACGCGTTGAGCCCGGGCGCACCCAACCCGGCGGTGTTCCGCTCGATCATCAGCTACTCGCTGCCCCGGCGGGGGCCGGTGGACCTGGCCGTTTACGACGTCTCGGGGCGCCGGGTGCGGTCCATCGTCCGCGGGCCGGTCGAGGCGGGCGTCCACCAAGTGGTTTGGGATCTCCACGACGATACGGGTGGACTGGTCAGAGCCGGGGTTTACTACTATCGTCTGGCGGTCGCGGGCCGGACCTTCACTCGCCGGCTGATCGCGCTCAACTGATCCGGCCGCGGGGGCGGAGCCAGCGCGTCCCGCGCGCCGGCGCAGGATGCGCGGCACGGTGTTGAATTCCCGATCCCGGAGAATGGGCATGACGGTTCGCGTGGGGGCTGCCTCGGATGTCGGTCTCAAACGGACCCAGAACGAAGACCGCCTCGCGGTTTGGATTCCCGAGTGGCCCGAGGCGAAGACTCGAGGCGTGCTGCTGGTCGTCGCCGACGGCATGGGCGGGGCGATGGCCGGCGAGATCGCCAGCCAGCTCGCGGTGGAATGCGTCCTGAACGCGTACCGTGAGGGCAAGGGCGACATTCTGGACGACCTGCGGCACGCCTTGCTGACGGCGAACCACGTGATCCACGAGCACAGCCAAGCCCACCCCGAGCTGCGCGGGATGGGCACGACGTGCACAGCGGCGGTCGTGCGGGGCAACGACGCGTACTTCGCCCACGTCGGAGACAGTCGTGCCTACCTGGTCCGCGATGGGTCGATCCGCCAGCTCACGCAAGACCACTCGTTGGTCGCGCAGCTCGTGGAGCACCGCCACATCACCCCCGAGCAAGCGAAGGTCGACCCACGCCGCAACGTCGTCACTCGCAGCGTGGGCGTCGGCGCCGAAGTCGACGTGGACACTCAGCACCTGGACGGATCGCTGCTCCCGGGCGACACACTGGTGTTGTGCAGCGACGGCTTGCACACGCTCGTCGACGACGTCGAGATCGCCCGAATCGCCGCCGGGCCCGACCCGGAACGGGCGTGCTACGGCCTGGTCGAGCTGGCGAACGAGCGCGGGGGCAGCGACAACATCACGGTCGTGATCGGCCGCCTCGAGGACTGACGTGATCACGGCCTCCCCGGCCGGCACATATCCGGCGAGTGGGAGGGCGCGCCCCTGAGGCGCACGGCCCTCAGCACGATCGTCCTCGCGACGCTGGCGTCGATCGTCACGACCGCCGCCTGCTGGCTCGCGTGGGCGCGCGTGCGCGACGCCGTCGTGGGCGAGTTCGAGCAGCGCCTGATCCGGGTCGCCCGCACCGCGGCCACTCAGATCGCCGCCGAAGCGGTGGACGAGGCGCGCCGCCGCGGCGAGGAGAGCGGTGGGTACCTGGCGCTGCAGGTGCAGCTCGTGACGCTGCGCAGTGCCACGGGAGTCGAGAACGCATCGCTGATCGACACGACGCGCGCCACCCTGGTGGACGCCAGCGCTCCCGAGGAGACGGAGCGGCTGATGAGCCCGCTCGCCTTGCTCGCCCCGGCGCCGCTCACCCGCGCGCTGCACGGCCGGCCCGCCGTGTCGGAGCCGTACGGGCAGCGCGCGGTCACCCTGCGGGCGGCGTTCGCCCCGGTGATCGAGCGCGGCCGGGTCGTCGCCGCGGTCGCCGTGGAGGCTGAGCCGGCCTATCAGGAGCCGCTTGCCGCGCTGCGCCGCCGGCTGGCGCTGATCGCGCTGCTCAGCGTGGCGACGATCCTAGCCTTGGCCGCCGTGCTCGTGCGCAACGCCGTCGCGGCGGCGCGGCTCGAGCGCCGGCTGTCGCGAGCCGAGAACCTGGCCGCGATGGGCCAGCTCACGGCGACGCTGGCCCACGAGATCAAGAATCCGCTCGCGATCATTCGCGGCTCGGCCGAGCGACTGCAGCGCGGCGATTCCGAGCAGCAGCGCATGACCCAGTTCGTGATCGAGGAGACCGACCGTCTGTCGCGCACCGTGGCGCGTTACCTGCAGTTCGCCCGCGGTGACGAGATCCCGCTCGAGAACGGTGACGCGCTCGCCGCTCTCGAGGCGACGCTGGCGCTGCTCGAGGGTGAGTTCGCCGCGCGCCACGTGACGCTCGAGCGCTCGCACGGCGCCGTCGATTCGGCTACTGTGCGGCTCGATCCCGAGTCGCTGAAGCAGGTGTATCTCAATCTGTTGCTCAACGCGATCGAGGCAATGCCGGACGGCGGCCGGGTGCGGGTCAGCGATCGCGTCGGCGCGGGCAGCGTCGACATCGAGATCGCCGACGACGGGCCGGGAGTTCCACCCGAGGTGCTGGAGCGACTCGGCAGCCCATTCGTGACGACGAAGGCGAAGGGCTCGGGGCTGGGGTTGTTCCTCGCGCGTCGTCTGGCGCAGTCTGCGGGTGGGGACCTCACGATCCGCAGCAGCAGCGGACGTGGCTCGATCTGCCACGTGCGGCTGCCGCGTGTGAAGGAGTGAGCGTGCGCGTTCTGGTCGTCGACGACGAGGTCCGCAACGCAGAGCTGACCGCGCTCGCGCTGCGTGACGCCGGCCACGAGGCGGAATTCGCGAACGGCGGCGCCGCGGCGCTCAAGCAGCTCGACACCGGTCGCTTCGACGTCGTCGTCACCGACCTGCGCATGGCGCCACCCGACGGGCTCGCATTGCTCACGGAGGTCAAGTCGCGCTGGCCGCACATCGGCGTGGTGCTCATGACGGCGTACTCTAGCATGGATACCGCCCGCCGCGCGCTGCGCGACGGCGCCTACGACTACGTCGACAAGGAGGGCGGCTTCCGCGACGAGATCGCCGCGATCCTCGATCGATTCGCCCGCGAGCAGGGGCTCAAGGCCGACAACGAGCGACTCACGGGCACCGTCGAGTCGATGCGGCAGGGACTCGCCACCATCGTCGGGACGTCCCCCGCGCTGCAGCAGGCCGTGGAGCTGGCTCGCAAGGTGGCCGCGACCGATTCGACTGTGTTGCTGCGGGGGGAGAGCGGGTCGGGCAAGGATCTGTTCGCGCGCGCGATCCATTTCTCGAGCCGCCGGTCGGCCGGGCCGTGGGTCAAGGTGAATTGCGGCGCGCTGCCTGAGAACCTGCTCGAGAGCGAGCTGTTCGGCCACGAGCGCGGGGCGTTCACCGGGGCGGTGCGGCAGAAGCCCGGGCGGTTCGAGGATGCGAACAAGGGCACGCTGTTCCTCGACGAGATCGGCGAGCTGCCGATGTCGCTGCAGGTCAAGCTGCTGCAGGTGATCGAGGAAAAGACGTTCACGCGCGTGGGAGGGAACCGGCCGCTCACGGTCGACGTGCGCATCGTCGCAGCGACCAACCGGGCGCTGGAAGACATGGTCGGCGAGCGCCAGTTCCGCGAGGATCTGTTCTTCCGCCTCAACGTGTTCCCGGTCCGACTGCCGCCGCTGCGCGAGCGGATGAGCGACCTGCCGGGACTCGTCGACTTCTTCATGCAGCGCCACGGCGCCTCCGCCGCCAAGCTCACGCCCGCCGCTCTCGAGGCGCTGCAGCGATACTCGTTCCCCGGCAACGTGCGCGAGCTGGAGCACACCCTCGAGCGCGCCCTGATCCTCGCGGGCAGCGATGCCATCGGACCCGAGCACCTGTCGTTCGCGCGGCCCGAGGCGTTGCGGGCCGGCGGCCCCGCCGCCGCGGGCGGGCCGGCATGGGTGCCAGAGATCCCCGCCGAGGGGCTGTCGCTCGAAGTGCTCGAGCGCGAGCTGATCCTCAAGGCGCTGGCGCGCGCCGGCGGCAACAAGAGCCAGGCCGCGCGGCTGCTGGGGCTGACCCGCCGGACGCTCTACTCGCGCATGGAACGCCACGGCCTGCGTACCCCCGGGGAGGCCGACGACGCCGAGTCGGACGTCGCCAACGAGGCGGGGAAGGAGACCTCGTGAATCTGCTGCGGGGCCTGCTGCTCGAGAACATGGGGCTCAAGCTGGTGGCGCTGGTGCTGGCGCTCGTGGTGTACCTGCACGTCTATACGGATCGCCCCGCGACGATGACGATGACGTTCCCGATCGAGATCGCCGACTTGGGTGATTCGCTGGCGCTCGTGTCGCAGACGCCGCTGGCCGTGTCGGCGGAGCTGAAGGGCACCGGCAAACAGCTCATCCGCCTGCGGCTCGCCGAGCCGAGGCTCCACGTGTCGCTCACCGGCGTCGGCCCGGGCCGCTTCCAGCGTGCGCTCACGGCGCAGGACCTGCCGATGGTGGCGCAGATTGGACTCGAGGTATCGCGGTTCGCGGGGCCGCAGATGCTCGAGCTGCAGATCGATCGCTACGGCGAGCGCGACGTCCCCGTTGCCCCGCGGATCGAGGGGGCCCTACCGCCGGGCGCGACGTGGTCGGGGCAGTGGATCGCAGATCCGACGCACGTGCACCTTCGCGGGCCGCGCAGCGTGATCGTGAAGCTCGACAGCCTGCGGCTCGCGCCGGTCCGACTCGACGCCACGCACGATACGTTGCGGGTGGTCGCGAATCCCGCAACCGTGCCGCCCGGGTGTCAGCTCACGCCCCTCGTCGTCGCGCTGCGCGTGCCGATCGCACGCGGCGCGCGCTGAATCCGGCTCACCGCGCGACCACGAGTCGCTCGACGATGACTCGCGACGGCGTCTCGTATTTCACGAAGTACAGCCCCGCGGCGCCTTGGTGGCCGCGCGTGGTGCCGTCCCAGGTGAACGTGTAGCGCCCCGGCTCGTAAACGCCCGTCGCCAGTCGCTGGATCTCGCGTCCCTGCAGATCCACCACGGCGAGCCGGACGCGGGCTTCGCGTGGCACCGCCATTTCCACGACCGACGAGCCGCTCATCGGATTGGGGTGCGCGCTCACCGCGAACTCCGCCGGCTGGTTCGGGGGCACGTTCAGCTGCTGACTGATCGTGAAGTCCGCGGCGCTCGCCGACACCGCGGTGTTGGCACCCGCGTCGTGCGCCGTCACCTGGACGCGCGCGGTCGTCGTGTTGAGGTTCGGCACCGTCCATCCGTACGACCCGGTATTGGCGATTCCCGCGGCGATCACGGTGGGGTAGGAGGCGCCGCTGTTCGTCGACAACCGGAGGTCCACGCTCGTGACACCGACGTTGTCGCTGGCGGTCCACAGGATGTTCTGGGCGCTGTTCGCTGCCCACGCCTCGCCGCCGACGGGTGAGGTGATCGACGCGGTCGGGGCGACGTGATCGATCGTCGCATAGACGTCGAGCTTGCCCCATCCCCAGGTGCTGTTCGGCACGGCGCCGGTGAACCCATCGCTGCGGGCGTGAGCCTTCATGGACAGCTTCACCTTGCTGGGCGAGGAGCCCGGCTGGTATTGCAGGAACAACGCCGCGGCGCCGGAGACGTGGGGCGCCGAGAAGCTCGTGCCCTGCGTCACCTCGTGCTGGCCGTCGTCCGCGTCGGCACAGAAGCCAATCGCCGCGGCCTGCGACGAGTGGGTCGTCGCGACGCCGAAGCCGGGCGCGCTCAAGTCGGGCTTGATCACCCCGTCACGCCGTGGGCCGACGTTCGAGAACGAGGCGATCGCGCCGAGCGTGGGCGGCAAACTGTAGCCGCAGCCACCGTTCGCGCACGACGTCCACGAGGCCTTCGTCGCGTGGGCGGCGACCGCGATGACGCTGTCGCCGTCGGCCGGCTCGCCGACCATGGTCGTGTTGTCGAGGCCGGTGACGACCGACGCGGTCAACGCCGAGGCGCCGAAGCTCGAGCCGTAGATCCAGATGTCCACGCGCTTGCCGATGTTCGCGGCGCCGTTGCTGACGACGTCGATCTCCCAGGTGCCGTTCCGGGGGGCGTTCGACGCCACGGAATCGTAGACCTGGACTTCGAACTGGCGATCCTTGCTGGTGCCGCCGAAGCCCAGCGCGCTCGACTGGTTGGCGACGAACAGCTTGCCGCCCTTGCCTCCGGAGGACGGGAGGTCGCGGTCGATCCCCTGACCGAATCCAACGGACAAGGTGTCGGTAGCGTTCGGACCCTTGACGCGGATCGTGTAGCTCGAGGACGGGTCGTACCACCCGGTCACCACGACGAAATCGTTGAACGTGCCGGATACGGGCGTATAGGACGGAATCGAGAACGTGAACCGGTCCGCGCCCACGGTGGTCGAGGTCGTCGTCAGCCGGCCGTGGATCGGCGTGCCTTGGTTGTTGCCGGCAGAGGCGACGACGATCCTGCCGGGGCCGGTGAGGGAGCTGATCGCGCTCGAGAAGAGGTCCGTGCCGTCGTGAGGTCCGAACTGGCTGCCGAGCGACAGGTTGACGACGGCGTCCAAGCCCATGGCAGCGGCCTTCTTGAAGATGTAGTCCACGCCGTCGATGATGCCCGAGTCCGATAGGTCGGTCTTGACCTCGATGAACTGGGCGAGCGGCGCCATGCCGACGAAGCGATACGCCGACTGCGAGCAGCCGGTCAGCGAGCCGTTGCCGACGAGCACTCCGGCCACGAGCGTGCCGTGACCATTGGTGTCGCGCTGGCGCACGATGCCGGGGGTGTTGTCGATGTTGAGCTTCGTCCACTCGCTGCCGTAGCCGAATCCGAGTGGGCTCGGCCCGACGGCGTCCGTCTGATCCCAAATGTATTGGATCCGCGTCTTGCCGAGATCGTCATTGAAGTCGGATCGCGTGAAGTCGATGCCGGTGTCGACGTCACCGACGAGAATGCCGGTCCCCGCGCGCCCGTTGTAAGTCGGCGGGATTCCCACGGCCGCGTGCTCGAGGTCCGCGCGCACGTCGGGAATGCTGAGGTTCAGGTGCAGTTCCTGATAGCGGGACAGCCGGACGCTCCGGACCCCCGACACGCGACGCAGCACGCCGATCTCGTCGGGGCGCACGCGCGCGGTGAACAGCCGGCCCGCCTGGGTGACGACTCGCAGGCCCGCGGCCTCGAGTTCGGCGCGGCTGCCGTCGAACTCGAGCAACACGCCGAATTCGCTGGGTGGGGTGTAGCTCTCCCGCGGGGGCGCGAACTCGCGGCCGAACACGCGCGCCGCGAGCCGGCCGCTGCGGTCGAACGGACGGTTCGCGACGGGAATCGGTGCGCCGGCCTCGATCGCCCTCAGGCCGCGGTCCAGCTCGACCTTCTCTGCTGAAGCAGCAACGCCGGCGCTCGCGAGCACGAGCAGCAACGCCGGTGGGAGGTTCGCAAGGCGAGGTCGCATCAAAGGTGTCTCCTCCGAGGATGTTTTCGACCTGGCGGCACGGCCTCTTGAGCGCGCGTCATTATACCCTTCGGACTTGCGCGGACGGGCCAGCCTCCCAAGAGACGCGCCCCGAACCACTGGCTCGGGGCGCTGGGTTTAATCAGTTGGCGGGGAGGAACCGCGCCGGATGGTGGCAGGCTGGGCTGGGTAGGACGCGGCTCTCGTGCGCCCCGCCGTCGAGCATGTCAGGGCAATCGACATGCCAGCCATTTTCACCAGGGCGTCGCCACCGCAAGCCGCTGAATTCTCGGTGCGCGAACCCACGCGTCGACGCGTGGGTGGCGGATCGACCCAACGCCCGCATCGCGTTGCGCAAGGCGGGCGCGGGTGGAGTGCATGGCCAGGCGACGTTATGGGTTCGGACCGGGCGCGGGACGATCGGTCGCTCGGTGGGGCAGGCGGCCCATGAGGGTTGTTCGGGCCTCGGTGCCGATGGCCGATCAGGCGCCGCGGACGAGAGGATCGCCACCGGGTCCGACGCACCCTTGACAGGGAGAGGTATGCCCCCTAACCTTGCTCTTGTGGTTGGCAGGCGCGGCACCCGCGCCGCGCGATGATCGAGCAGCCCTCGCACTCCGGGCCCGCGCCTCCCCAAGACTGCAGAACCAGATCGCCCGGTTCCTGTTCCTTCAAGGCGAACTGATCCTCCCCCATAGCTTCGATCCGGCCTTCCTCCAGAGAGAGGCCTGCTCCTAGAGACACACCGCTCCAAACTCAATCCGAAGGGCTCGACCCAATCGAGTCTTCACCCGGCGGCCATCCCCGCGGCCGGACAATCCAGGATCGACGACGGCCCGGTCGTACCGCGAGCCCGCCGCCAGCGCAAGACCCTCGAGAGGCGCATTCGCGATGGAAACGCAGACCATCCAGACGATGGAGCTCCACGAGCTCAAGACGAAGACGATGTCGGAGCTTCTCAACCTGTCCCAAGAGCTGGAGATTCAGGGAACGAGCGGCCTGCGGAAGCAGGAGCTGATCTTCAAGATCCTCGAAGCTCAGACCCAGAAGAACGGACTCATCTTCGCCCAAGGGGTTCTCGAGATCCTGCCCGAGGGCTACGGCTTCTTGCGCTCGCCGACGTACAGCTATCTGCCCGGGCCCGACGACATCTACGTGTCGCCGTCCCAGATCAAGCGCTTCGATCTGCACACCGGCGACACGGTGTCGGGTCAGGTGCGGCCCCCCAAGGAGGGCGAGCGCTATTTCGCCCTGCTGCGCGTCGAGGCGGTGAACTTCGAGAGTCCCGAAGCGGCCAAGGACAAGATCCTGTTCGACAACCTGACGCCGCTCTACCCGATGGAGAAGTTGAATCTCGAGACCAAGGACCGGTGCATCGAGACCCGAATCATCGATCTGCTGTGTCCGTTCGGGAAGGGGCAGCGTGCGCTCATCACCTCGCCGCCCAAGGCCGGCAAGACGATCCTGCTACAGAAGCTCGCGAACGCGATCACCGAGAATCACCCCGAGGTCGTGCTCATCGTGCTGCTCATCGACGAACGGCCCGAAGAGGTGACCGACATGCAGCGCACGGTTCACGGCGAGGTCGTGTCATCGACGTTCGACGAGCCGGCCGAGCGCCACGTGCAGGTCGCCGAGATGGTGATCGAGAAGGCCAAACGCCTCGTCGAGCACAAGAAGGACGTCGTGATCCTGCTCGACTCGATCACGCGTCTCGCTCGCGCACACAACACGGTGATCCCGCACTCCGGCAAGATCCTGTCGGGCGGCGTCGACGCGAACGCGCTGCAGCGCCCGAAGCGGTTCTTCGGCTCGGCGCGTAACATCGAGGGCGGCGGCTCGCTCACGATCATCGCCACCGGGTTGATCGAGACCGGGTCGCGCATGGACGAGGTCATCTTCGAGGAGTTCAAAGGAACGGGTAACTCGGAGCTCGTGCTCGATCGCAAGATCTCGGACAAGCGCATCTTCCCCGCCATCGACATCAACAAGTCGGGCACGCGCAAGGAGGAGCTGTTGATGACGCCCGACGTCCTCCAGCGCGTGTGGATTCTGCGAAAGTTCCTGAACGAGCTGAACCCGGTCGAGGCGATGGAGTTCCTGATCTCGAAGCTCTCCGATACGAAGACCAACAAGAAGTTCCTCGAGAGCATGAATCAGTAGCTTCGCCCCTCGGCACCTTCCCCGCGACGGGGACCCCGTGTCGGACGGCGTAGAGAGGGGAGCCTCGTGGACGGTAGCCCCGAAAAGACGCAGCTCGGTTCGTCGAGCCGCGACTCGATCCGGCGCAGCTACGACGTGGTGACGGATGAATATGTCCGTCGCATCTACGACGAGCTGAAGGACAAGCCGCTCGATCGCCAGCTGCTGGATCGGTTTGGCGACAGCGTGCGCAGCGTGGGCGCGGTGGGCGACGTCGGCTGCGGGCCGGGACATGTTGCTCGCTACCTGCACGAGCGCGGCGTGACCGTGATCGGTGTCGACCTCTCGGACGTCATGGTCGGCGCCGCCCGCCGCCTCAACCCCGGCATCGAGTTCCGGCAAGGTGACATGACGGCGCTCGACCTGCCCGACGGTTCGTGGGCCGGGATCGCGTGCTTCTATTCGATCCTGCACATCCCACGCGACGAGGTCGTCGGCGCGCTGCGGGAGTTCCGGCGCGTGCTGCGTCCCGGTGGGCTGCTGCTGATCACGTTCCACATCGGCTCGGAACTCGTCCACCGCGACGAATGGTGGGGGCACGACGTCGACGTCGATTTCTTGCTGTTCGAGCCCGACGAGATGGTGCGTTACTTGGGCTCCGCCGGATTCGACATCGAGGAGATCGTCCAGCGCGACCCTTACCCGGACGTCGAGTATCCCAGCCGGCGTGCCTATATCTTCGCGCGGTCCCGCGCCACGGACCAGGAGGGAGGACGCCCATGACCGATGAGCACATCGACGTCGCGCGGCTCGTGGAGCGCGGTGAGGGAATCACGGTGATTCGCGGCAGCGGTAATTGTCGCGACTGGAACGGCATTCACTACAAAGTGGGGATGTCCCGCGCGAACGTGGGCGCGACGAAGTTGTCGATGAACGTCGCGACGATCCCGCCGGGCGGCGTGGCCGGTGCGCACATCCACGTCGGCTTCGAGTTGATGCTCTACATCCTGGAGGGCCGGGTGCGTCACGACTACGGCTCCGGGCTCTCGAAACGGGTCGAGAATCGGGCGGGCGACTTCATCTTCATCGAGCCCGGCGTCCCTCACGAGGTCTACAACCTGAGCGACACGGAGCCGGTGGTCGCAGTGGTAGCCCGCTCGGACGCCGACGAGTGGCAGAACATCGTGTCGTATGACCGCACGCGTGAATGAGGCGCCGCAGTACCCTCCACGCGACCTAAAGGCAGCCTAGACGAGGGTCGAATGAGCCTGGGCCAGGGAGCTGAGGTCGCGCGTCACAGCCACGCCTGAGCCTTGTCACGCCTCAACTGGAGCACCCGCACGTCCGGGTCCACGACGATGTTCCCCGGCTTGAATCCGCAGCGGATCGACACGTCACGCGCCTCGCCCGCACCCAGCGTCACGGCGACGCGCGCGTCGCGATAGTCGCGTTTCTGCTTGCCGGTGCCGTCCAACCGATCCTCGTTCGCCGCGGCGACCTCGACCGGCATGCGGCCGGTGCCGTCGTTGCGGACGTTCACCGTCGCGATCCAGCCATCGCCCTGCTGCGATCGATGCGCGGACGTGAGCTTGTACTCGGGCAACACGGTGCCCAGCACCCACTGGCTCACGAGGGAATCGTAGGCGGCCCTATCGGGTGCGAAGCGACGCATCGTCGCCAGGTAATCCTGCAGCGCCGGGTGGTCCGTCGTGTCGCGGAACTCGCGGACGAACTCCTGGATCCCGCGCAGGGCGGCATCGCGGCCCATCAGGTCCTGCATCATCCACAGCACCCAGCCGCCCCGCTCGTAAATCAGGCGTGAATCGCCTTCGCGCGACTCGTCGACCTTCGTGAGCGGACGCTCGGCGTCCTCGCGCCGGCCCGTGGCGTAGCGCTTCTCGCAGAAACGCCGGAACGCCATCCCGCCCTCGGCGCCCTGCACCTGCTGCGTCAGCAGCATGGTCGAGAAGTGCGCCATGCCCTCGGCCAGGATCTCGCTGCCCGGGCCCTCGGCGGGCATGATGATGTTGCCCCACCACTGATGCGCGACCTCGTGCGCCGTGATCCAGAACGCCGCGTCGGCCTTGGGCTCGCTCTTCGTCAGGAACCCGATCCCCTCGGCGAACGTGATGTTCGTGGGCGAGCCCTGCGCGTAGTCGGCGGGCGCCGGGAACTCGGAGAGCCTCAGGTCGCGCCACGGGTAAGGGCAGAACCAGCGCGAATACCAGCGGCGCGACTCGACCATGGCTTGCAGCATTTCGTCGATGTTGTAGGGGTGGTGGGCGTCGTAGTAGAGGGTGGCGCCCTCTCCCCGCTTCACCTTCCAGCGGCCGGCGCAGAGATTGAAGATCCGCACCGGATGGTCGCTCTCCCACAGGACCGTGCGCCGGCCGTGGTCGACCGTGTCGCCCTTCAAGACGCCCGTGGCGTTGTAGGTGTAGTCCGCCGGCCCGGTGACGCGGATGCGTGTAGGGAAGTAGCCGAATCCCATCGCCAGCGCCGGATTCGTCTGACCCACGAAGAAGCTGTCCGGAAACACGCGTGGCTCGGTCTTGTTCTGGTCCTCGACGCCGATCTCGCGCACGTAGCCGATGATCGGCACCCAGCTCGGCGCCTCGAATCCCGTCAGCACCACGCCCGACGGCAGCACGAACTGCTGGTAGGTCCCGCCGTTCTTGGTGACGCCCTTCGGGAACACGCCCTCGTAGCGGAATCCGATCGTCACGCTGTCCCCGTGCGCGAGCGGCTGGGTCGGCGTGAACACGCACAGGCGCGAGCGATCGTCCGGCTGGTACGGTTTCCCGTCGAGCGTCCAGCTCAGGCTGTCCCACTGCTGTCCGGCGGTGAGCGGGAGCTGCGGCAGCGGCTCCGGGTGCGGGTTCGTGAGCACGTAGTGGCCGCTCACGCGATACCAGCGCCGCGCCGGCTCGAGCGTCACGTCGAGGTCCACGCCGGCGAGCGACGGCAGCGGAGCCCGGTTCCAGGTCAGGAGGTTCTGCTTCCAGTAGTCTTTCTGCCGCTTCCTCGTCGCGGCACCCTGGAAACCCTCCTGCACCGTGAAGTAGAGCACCGTGCCCGCGATCAGCGGCACGAGGATGAAGGGTGACAGCCCGAGCATCGTGCGCCCCAGCGCCGAGGGGCGCAGGCGTTGGACGACCCGCGTGGCGTCGTGCTCGCGCCGCGGGAACACCCGCACGGTGAGGATCACGAACAGCAGCGCGAAGCCCAGCGCCTCGAGGCGATTGAGGATCAGCGCCCGGCGATCCAGCTCGAACACGCCCAGATCGGTCCAGCGCACCGTGCTCCACAGGTCCCAGTTCCCCACCCAGTTCATCCGATGCTTCGCCTGGAACAGTCCGGTGACGACGAGCGCCGCGAGGCCCAGCCCGTAGGTCGTGAACCGATTGCCCGTCGCGGCGTAGCCGAGCGTCACGAACGAGGTCCACAGCAGCAGCGTCGGAATCAGCAACAGGCCCCACACGATCGCGAACGGACCGAGGTTCATGGGGACCTTGCCCTGGACGAGCAGCACGAGCACGGCGCCGACCAGGCAGGCGAGGATCACGACCGAGGCGACCACGGCGTTCGCGAGCCCCTTCGCGAGCAGCAGCGCGCTGGTCCGCAGCGGTGTCGACCACGAGATCGAGGCGATCCCGGTGCTGCGCTCGCGCTGCAGCGACTCGACCGTGTAGAACAGCAGCAGCAGGCAGAGCAGCAGGGTCAGCGTGTTGAGCAGCCGCACGGCGAGCGTGCCCGGCGTCGCCAGCAGCGTGGTGTCGAACGCCCCCGTGCTGACGACGCTGCCGTACGCCTGTAGCAGGATCATCGGCACGAACAGGTAGAGCCCGGGCTGGCTCGCCAGCTCGCGCAGCTCGACGCGCAACACCTCGGCGAGGCCGGAGACGAATCCCGCCCGAGACGTCGTCATGCCGAGCGACGCCAGCGGCTTTGGCAGCAGCGAAACGGCATCCGGCAGCGCCAGGGCGGGTGCATGCGATCCCACGCGCCCGTCGCTCCCGGCCATCGGGGTCGCCGATGGCGGCGCCCAGCCACGGACGTGGCTCGCGCCACGCAGGTCGCGGGCGAAGCGGCGCTGCGACCAGGCGACGGCAGCGAGCCCGATCGCGATCCACACGAATCGCATCGCCACGAATCCCGAGTCGAGCGGGATGCTCTTGTGATTGTAGAACGAGACGCCGCGATCGGACTTGAGCCACGCTTCGCTCAGCCAGCGCACGCCCCCCGGATCGATGAGCTGGAGCGCGTAGTTCAGGCGCGGGTCGAGCCAGTTCGGCGACCACTCCCAAAGGAAGAACGCCCCGGCGAGGATCGCCGCCACCGGTGCGATGAACACCAGCACCGGCTTGCGCGTCAGCGTCCCCAACGCGAACGAGGTGCCGGCCATGAACACGATCGTCGGCAAGCCGAATACCAGCGCCGGCCGCAGATAGTTCATGATCGCAAACGGTCCCAAGATGTCGCCGCGGTCGCCCTTCGGCAGTGCGTGATTGAAGAACGCCGACAGCGACAGATGGAGCACGAGCACGCCGACGAAGCTCACGAGCACCGCGGCGAACTTGCCCCAGATGTACTCGGCCGGCGTGAGCGGTGTGGCGTGCAACACCTCGCCGACCTTGTGGTCCTGATCGTGCACGACCGACAGACCCGCGGCGACGGCGACGAAGAAGCCGTAACAAGCGCTCACCAGGATCGCGAGCAGCTGTGCGACCGCGAACTCCGACGTGATCCACGCCTTGGTCCCGCCGACGGCCGAATTGCCCGAGCCGACCGAGGCCTGACCGGTCGACATCTGCTGCGACAGGAAGCCGAGCACCAGGATCAGGATCCAGAACAACGGCCGCCTCGCGTTGTGCGCCAGCTCGAGGCGGAACACTTCGCCGAAGCGGCGGAGGCTCATGCGCGCTGCCCGGCCGCGACGGGCACGTCGCGCACCGCGCCGTTCATGGATCCGGTCCGCATCATGACCAGGTAGGCGTCCTCGAGCGTGGGGGCCACGGGCTCGAAGCCGGTGGGTGGCCGGTGATCGGCGGCGTAGACGCGAACGCGATGATGCCCCTCGACGAGAATGGCCTGCGTCACGATCGCCTCGGCATGGAGCGCCGGCAGCCGATCGGGGGTGAGCGTGCTCTCGAAGATCGATCTCGCGATCGCGGCGCGCGCGTCGCCGGGCGTCGTACGGGCAAGCAAGCGGCCGCCGCGGATCACGGCGAATCGCGGGCACAGCACCGCGACGTCCTCGACGATGTGCGTGGACAGCACGACGGTCCGGTCCAGCGCCAGCTCGGCGAGCAGGTGATAGAAGCGGAGCCGCTCCTCGGGATCGAGCCCCGCGGTGGGCTCGTCGACGATGATGAGCCGCGGGTTGCCGGCGATTGCTTGCGCGATGCCGAGGCGCTGGCGCATGCCGCCCGAATACGCCTTGACCTTGCGGCGTGCGGCGAACGTCAGGTGCACGCGCTCGAGCAGCTCGGCGGCGAGGCGCTTGAGCCCGCCCGGCGCGTCGACCCCCTTGAGGAACAACAGGTGCCGCAGCATCGCTTCGCCCGACAGGTGCGGGTAGAAGCCGAAGTCTTGGGGCAGGTAGCCGAGGTGCGCGCGGAGTCGATCGGGCGCGGCGAGGACGTCTTCGCCGTCGAGCAGTACGCGTCCCGAAGTGGGCTCGAGCAATCCCGCCAGCACGCGCATCAGCGTCGTCTTGCCGGCGCCGTTGGGACCCAGCAGACCGAACATCCCTCTCGGGATGTCGAGGTCGATGCCTTGAAGGGCGGGAACCGGACCCGGATAGATCTTGACCAGCTCTCGAATCTCAAGCATAAGGGGCCTCGTGCCGAAGGTGGGGACCGACCTCACTACGGTTCGCCCGGGTGACGGGTTTCACCCCAGCATGATCCGCCGCCGCGGCCAGCGGAATGTTGCCGCCATGAACGATTCGGACGTCCAGTACGCGCCGATGACGGTCGCCGATTACGAGGCCGTCAGCGCGCTGTGGAGGGTGACGCCGGGGCTCGGTCTCGGGGCCTCCGACGCGCGTGAGCCAATCGGACGCTATCTCGAGCGCAACCCCGGTTCGAGCTTCGTCGCTCGGATCGCGGGCGAGGTCGTCGGCGCGGTGCTGTGCGGCCACGACGGGCGCCGCGGCTACCTGCATCACCTCGCCGTGGCGGTGCGCTGTCGCGGTCGCGGCGTGGGCCGACAGCCAGCGTGAGCACGCCGTAGCGCGAGTGAGGAGCCGGATGCCCGGGGAGCCG
>JACXTT010004583.1_pt1 | contig 20480 bp, 14 predicted proteins | sample 9270951 | NCBI WGS metagenome assembly JACXTT01 (sample SAMN15532306, study PRJNA645909) | rock metagenome | isolation source: weathered quartz diorite | place: Puerto Rico | collected 2017-06-21
ATGATCGGCGCCTTGCGGGCGAAGGTCAGGGAGTGGCCACGGCGCAGCAGGTAGTCGGAAATGATCCCGCCCAGTACCCCACCGACAAAGCCGCAGATCGCCGGCAAGGAGGCGATGAAGCCGGCCTTGAGGATGGTCATGCCACGCTCCTGCACCAGGTACACCGGGAACCAGGTCAGGAAGAAATAGGTGATGCCGTTGATGCAGTACTGGCCCAGGTAGACGCCGAGCATCATGCGGTTGGTCAGCAACTGGCGCACATAATCCCACTTCGGACCGCCACCGGCGGCCTTGCCCTGATCCATGTCGACCAGGCCGCCGTTCTCGGCGATATGACTGAACTCGGCGTCATTGATCATCGGGTGCTGGCGCGGGCTGTGGATAACTTTCAGCCAGATCAGCGAAAACAGCACGCCGAGGCCGCCCATCACCAGGAACACGTGCTGCCAGCCGAAGGTGAACACGATCCAGCCCATCAGCGGCGCGAACAGCACGGTGGCGAAGTATTGCGCGGAGTTGAAGATCGCCGAGGCGGTGCCGCGTTCGGCGGTGGGGAACCAGGCCGCGACAATACGGGCGTTACCGGGAAAGGACGGCGCTTCGGCCAAGCCCACCAGGAAGCGCAGCATGAACAGAGCGACCACGGCGGTGGAGACGCCGAACTCGCCGACATAGCCTTGCATCGCGGTGAACAGCGACCAGGTGAAAATGCTCAGGGCATAGACTTTCTTCGAGCCGAAACGGTCGAGCAGCCAGCCGCCGGGAATTTGCCCGAGCACATAGGCCCAGCCGAAGGCGGAGAAGATATAACCGAGGGTGACGGCGTCGATACCAAGGCTTTTTTGCAGGCTGGAGCCGGCAATGGCGATGGTGGCACGGTCGGCGTAGTTGATCGTGGTCACCAGGAACAGCATGAACAGTATCAAATAGCGGACGTGGGTCTGCTTGAGCGCTTGCATGTAGATGTACTCCCACTCTTTATTTTTTTACGCGGGTAAAAACATTCAGTGATGTACCGCACGGGGCTTCAGGCAAGGGCCCCGTGCGGGTAAAGCGGGTTACGAACCGATGTAGCTGGTCTTGACGACGGTGTAGAACTCCTGCGCATAGCGACCTTGCTCGCGGGAACCGTAGGACGAACCTTTGCGCCCGCCGAACGGTACGTGGTAATCCACACCCGCGGTCGGCAGGTTGACCATCACCATCCCGGCCTGGGAGTGGCGCTTGAAGTGGTTGGCGTACTTCAGCGAGGTGGTGGCGATACCGGCGGAGAGGCCGAACTCGGTATCGTTGGCCATGGCCAGCGCGGCTTCGTAATCGGCCACGCGGACAATGTTGGCCACCGGGCCGAATATCTCTTCGCGGCTGATGCGCATCGAGGCTTCGCTGTCGGCGAACAGGGTCGGCGCGAGGAAATAGCCTTCGGTATCGCAGGTCACCAGTTCACCGCCGGACACCAGGCGCGCGCCTTCGGACTGGCCGATATTGATGTAGCTCAGATCCTGCTCAAGCTGTGCCTGGGACACCACCGGACCGATGTCGGTACCGCTCTTGAGCGCGTGACCGACCTTGATCGAACGCATGCGCTCGGCCATCGCCTCGACGAACTTGTCGTGAATCCCGGCGGTGACGATCAGCCGGCTGGACGCCGTGCAACGTTGGCCGGTGGAGTAGAACGCACTCTGCACCGCCAGCTCGACGGCCTGCTTGAGGTCGGCGTCATCGAGAATGATCTGCGGGTTCTTGCCGCCCATCTCCAACTGCACCTTGGCCTGGCGCGACACGCAGTTGACCGCGATCTGCCGGCCGACGCCGACGGAACCGGTGAAGCTGATGCCGTCGACTTTCGGGCTGTTGACCATCGCGTCGCCCACCAGGCGACCGCTGCCCATCACCAGGTTGAACACACCGGCCGGGAAACCGGCGCGGGAAATGATTTCCGCCAGGGCCCAGGCACAACCCGGCACCAGCTCGGCGGGCTTGAGCACCACGCAGTTGCCGTAGGCCAGGGCCGGGGCGATCTTCCAGGCCGGAATCGCGATCGGGAAGTTCCACGGGGTGATCAGGCCGACCACGCCAAGGGCCTCGCGGGTCACTTCGACGTTGACGCCCGGACGCACCGACGGCAGGTAATCCCCCGACAGGCGCAGGCATTCGCCGGCGAAGAACTTGAAGATATTACCGGCGCGGGTCACTTCGCCAATGGCCTCGGGCAGGGTCTTGCCCTCTTCCCGGGCCAGCAGGTGGCCCAGCTCGTCGCGGCGGGCGAGAATCTCCGAACCGACCTTGTCCAGCGCATCGCTGCGGGCCTGGATGCCGGAGGTGGACCAGGCGGGAAACGCCGCCCGGGCGGCGTCGATGGCCGACTGCACCTGGGCCAGGTCAGCCTTGGCGTATTCGCCAATGACATCGGACAAGTCCGACGGGTTGATATTGGCCGAGTAATCGGCGCCGGCGACCCACTGGCCGTCGATGTAGTTGTCGAAACGCTTTGCATCTGCCACGGAAAACCTCCTGAACCGAAAAAGCCGCTGATCGCTCAGCGGCCTGGTTTATTCGTTCTTACTGTGCGCCTTGCTTGTCGATCAGCGCGGCCAGGGCTTCGTATTCTTCCGGCAGCAGATCGGTCAACGGCGTGCGCACGGGACCGGCATCATAGCCGACGATCTTCGCCCCGGCCTTGATGATGCTCACCGCGTAACCGGAGCGACGGTTGCGGATATCCAGGTACGGCAGGAAGAAGTCGTCGATGATCTTGGCGACGGTGGCGTGATCGTCCTGGGCAATCGCGTGGTAGAAATCCATCGCGGTTTTCGGGATGAAGTTGAACACCGCCGAGGAGTAGACCGGCACGCCCAGGGCCTTGTAGGCCGCGGCATAGACTTCAGCGGTCGGCAGGCCGCCGAGGTAGCTGAAACGGTCACCGAGGCGACGGCGAATCGACACCATCAGCTCGATATCGCCCAGGCCATCCTTGTAGCCGATCAGGTTCGGGCAGCGTTCGGCCAGGCGTTCCAGCAAAGGCGCGGTCAGGCGGCAGACGTTGCGGTTGTAGACCACCACGCCGATCTTCACCGATTTGCACACGGCTTCGACGTGGGCGGCCACGCCCTCTTGGCTGGCTTCGGTCAGGTAGTGCGGCAGCAGCAGCAGGCCCTTGGCCCCCAGGCGCTCGGCTTCCTGGGCGTATTCGATGGCCTGGCGGGTCGCACCGCCGACACCGGCGAGGATCGGCACGCTGCCGGCGCAGGTATCGACGGCGGTCTTGATCACTTCGGAATATTCGCTGGCCGCCAGGGAGAAGAACTCACCGGTACCGCCGGCGGCGAACAGCGCGGTCGCGCCGTAAGGGGCCAGCCACTCCAGGCGCTTGACGTAGCCGGCACGATGGAAATCGCCCTGGGCATTGAAATCGGTCACCGGGAAGGACAGCAAGCCGGAGGAGAGGATGGACTTCAGTTCTTGTGGATTCATTATTCGAACACCCTGGGAGCACGTTGTGATGAAAGAGACAGCGCAGACTGGCTGATGTCGTACGTCATCGTACAACTTAAATAACAAAGGTCAACAGGAATCTCACAACCTTTTCCCTCCTTGACGTAGGAATTTTTTCATCTATGCTCAATTTTAACTGTATATATATACAGTTAATTTGAACGAAAAAGACGACATATCAAGGAGCCAGAGATGTCAGCTACTCAACCGATCCCACAGGATTTCCTGCTGCATGACGGCAAGGTCATTGCCGAACTCGACACCCTCTTTACCGAACAAGGCGTCGCGATTCCGGGCGACGGCGCGGCCGTGATCCTGCTCGCCGAAGGTCATCACACCCTCAAGTATCACCAACCGACGACGCCCGGCCTCGCGCTCAAGGGCTCGCCCCAGGTCCGTTTCGAAGGTGGCGAACACACCGCCATCGGCGACAGCGCCCTGCTGCGTTTTGCCAAGGATGCACCGGCCATTCCGGCCTGGCAGGTCGAACTGCATCTGACCAACGGTCTGGCCTTGACCTACGGCCAGATTATCTCCCTGGGGGGCGACTTCTACGGTATCCCGGACCGACCAATCGCCGATGGCGTCACCCCGGCAGAGCGTCAGGCGCGCTTCACCGCGTCCTTCAACTCGCTGGCGGTGCTGTCCGCCTCCCGGGAAGAAGCGCAGCAGATCCTGCAGGTGATGAAAACCGAGATCAACGCCGCCAACCAGGCGATCAAGGACGGCAAGCAACCTCACGAAGCCTACGACGAACTGGGCGATACCCTGTCCGGCGAGTGGAACAGGATCACCGGCGGCGGCAGCTTCGCTTCGCCGCTGTATCCCCTGGGTCGCTACCTGAAACTGGCCGCGAGCAACTGGGACCACTTCGGCGAATGGGCCTTGCTCGCCTATCAGGCCGGTCACGCCGCCGCGCTGCAACAGGCCGTGGTTGCCCACAAGAGCGGCACCGACCAGGATCTGGAACTGGCCTATGCGATGAATGCGTTTGCCGATCATTTCCTCACCGACCTGTTCTCCGGTGGCCATTTACGTGTGCCACGCAAGCAACTGGCCGACAGTGTCACGCCCAGCGACGTGGGTTCGCTAATTTCCCGCTTCATGCACGACGAGGACAGCAAGTACGGCCTGAAAGTCAGCAACGCTCGCGGCGAGCGCTGGAATTGCTACGGCGACAAACGCTATTTCGACACGATCGACAGCGGCAACCGGCTCCAGGTCAAACAGGCGGTGCAGCAATCGGTGGATGAAGTGTTCGCGGTGTTTCTCAGTGGCGTCGTCGTCCCCCCCGAGGCCTATGCCGCCCTGCGCTCGGTGCCGGACCTGGCGAAGGTGGAAAACAGCCAGGACAGCCTGAATTTCGCCCCGCTGTTCGCCCTCAAGGGCAAGACCGTGCTGCGCCGCAACGACGTCAACAACCTCAACGACCGCAGCCAGAGCGACAGCTGGTGGGGCTGGAGTACCTACCTGTTGCTCAAGGACTACAAGCCGAACCTGCCCGCGGGCTACCTCAATCCTCCTGGCGTGGCTCCGGCGATCAAGGCCGATGGTTGGCAGAGCCGCACGCCCAGCGAACCCAACTGGCTGCCGGGTAATGCCGTGCGGTATGCCTTCAGTTCCACCAAGGGGCTGGACGAGTCCTATATCGGCCCGTGGACGGCCTATGCAGAGCTGACCGATCGCTTTCAGCCCACATTGACTGTGCCGGTGGACGCTTCAGTCGGGGCGACGGGGCGTCATGTGTTCCGCCAGTTCCGTGGCGGTTCGCCCGAGCTGATCGCCACGCTGGACGGCCAGGCCACAACCTTTATCGACAATCGTCAGTGACAGGGAGAGCACCCATGACCTTTACCGTAAAACTCGAACTGGCTTCCGGTCAGTCACTCAAGGATATGCCGCTGGAACTGCTGGGCGATGGCGTGGCGATTGCCCGGGCGACGGCGGATGCAACCGGGAAAGTGGTATTCGCGACGTCGGCAAAAGCGGCGAAGTGGGCGGTGCGTGTGGATCGGACGATCCTGAAACGCGCATAGAGCCCGCTTTTGTAGGAGCAAGCTTGCTCGCGATGGTAGCCCAGGCGTCGCGGGGTGCCAGATACCCCGCGTTATCGTTGACGACCATCGCGAGCAAGCTCGCTCTTACAATTGCGTGCCCCTCAGATTGATCTGGATATGTGCCGAGCTCCTAGCCCCGCTGCGCCTCGGCCTCTTCATGGGCCTGGCGCAGCCGCTCGCGGCTGTTGGTCAAATGCAGGCGCATCGCCGCCCGCGCCGCATCGGAATCCTGGCGGGCAATCGCTTCATAGATCTCTTCATGCTCGCGTCCCAGCCGGTTCATATAGTGCTGCTGGTCATCATGCGCCAGCCGCGCCGAATTCAAGCGGGTCCGTGGAATGATGCTGGTGCCCAGGTGGGTCATGATATCGGTGAAGTAACGGTTACCGGTGGCCAGGGCAATCTGCAGGTGGAACTGGAAATCCGAAGCCACCGCATCACTGGCATGGGCCGCGCTTTCATTCAGCGCATCCAACGCCGCACGCATCGCCGCCAACTGCTCCGGGGTCCGCCGCTGCGCCGCCAGCCCCGCCGACTCGACCTCCAGGCTGATGCGCAACTCGAGGATCGCCAGCACATCGCGCAGAGTCACCACCGTCGCCGGATCGATGCGAAAACCGCTGGGGCTCGGCGTGTCCAGGACAAAGGTACCAATGCCATGCCGGGTTTCCACCTGCCCGGCCGCCTGCAGGCGCGAAATCGCCTCGCGCACCACCGTGCGACTGACGCCATGGGCATCCATGATCGCCGACTCGGTGGGCAACTTGTCGCCGCGCTTGAGCTGGCCGTCGCGGATCTGCTCGGTGAGCACCGTAACCAATTCCTGGGCAAGGCTGCGGCGCTTTCGGGTCGGGCGAAGCCCGGCGCTCTGGTTTTCCATATCGAACATCTATCTCGGCTGAACGGCTGAGCCCGCATCATAGCTCAACCGGGTTGTACGATCACTGTGACTATGCGCTGACCGGTTCCTGGGTGACCAGGTGTCCGCGCTCAATGCGCAGATGCCGTGGGTGGAATTTGTTCAGGCTGCTGCGGTGGCCGACGCTGACAATGCTCAAGCCCGGGATCTGGTCGATCAGCGCCTGATACAGCACCGCCTCATCTTCCTCGTCCATGGCCGCCGTGGCCTCGTCCAGGAACAACCATTGCGGCGCATAGAGCAAGGCGCGGGCGAAGGCCAGGCGCTGCTGCTCACCCGGCGACAACATGCGCTGCCAGTGATTGCTCTCATCCAAGCTCGGAATCAGCTGTTGCAAGCGGCAGGTTTCCAGAACGTGGACATAGCGCTCTTGGGTATAGGTCTCACCCGTCTGTGGATAACTCATCGCGTCACGCAGACTGCCAATCGGTAGGTAGGGCTTTTGCGGCAGGAACAGATAACGCTGGGCCGGCAAGCGGATACTGCCGTGCCCCTCGGGCCAGAGGTTACCCATGGCCCGGAACAACGTACTCTTGCCACTGCCGGAGCGGCCACTGAGCATCACACGCTCACCTGGAGCGACCACGATATTCGCTCCTGCCAGCAAGTGGCGCTCGCTTCCCAGGTCCAGATCAAGGTTCTGCACCTTGAGTTCGTCGCCCTCGCTATGCACATCGATGGTCCGTACACGATCTTCGTTTTCGCTCATGGCCTGACGGAAACTCAGCAGACGGTCGCAAGTAGCGCGCCAGGCAGCAAGAGTCGTGTAAGCATCGACGAACCAACTGAGACTTCCCTGCACACTGCCAAATGCCTGAGAAATCTGCATAAGTCCGCCCAGCTCTATCTTCCCGGAAAAGTAGCGCGGGGCCGCAACGATGAATGGGAAGATGATTGCTATCTGGGTATAACCGCTGGTAAAAAAATTCAGGCGTTTTCTGACGCGCATGATTTCCCAGAAGTTACCCCACACCATGCCAAAACGCGAACTCAGTCGGCGATTCTCATTGGACTCGCCATTGAACAAAGCAATGCTTTCAGCATTCTCGCGAACCCTCACCAGACTGAAACGAAGGTCCGCCTCAAAGCGTTGTTGGTTGTTGTTGAGACCAATCAGCCGGCGCCCTATCACGTGCGTCAACCAACTACCCAAGAGCGCATAGACCAACGCCGCCCAGAACATGTAGCCGGGGATCTCCACCCCCAATACCTCGATACTTCCAGATACCCCCCAAAGAATGACCGAAAAGGACACAAGGCTAACCAGATTGCTGATGAAGCCCAGTCCCAGATTCAATGTACTGGTGGTAAACGAGTTGAGGTCTTCCGATATGCGCTGGTCAGGGTTATCTGTATAGCCTCTGCGCTCAAGGTGATAGTAGTTCTTGTCAGCAAGCCATTTCACAAAATAGACTTCGGTGAGCCACCGACGCCACTGGATAGTCAGCATTTGCTGCAGATAGGAACTGAAAACACCCGTGGCGATCGCTACAGCGGCAATACCGCTGAACACCAGCAGCAGGTGAGTAAAGGCCTCGTAGTCCTTCTTCTCGAGGGCATTGTAGAAGTCACGGTTCCAGCCGTTGAACCATACGGAAATGGCCACGCTGAAAAGCGAAAGGCCCAGGACCACCAAGAGCAGTAACCAGGCCTTCCCTTTTTCCTCGCTACGCCAGTAAGGCGTGATCAGTTTCCAGACTCGTCCCAGGAACTGCCCCTGTACGGCATCGTTGACCGCGGAATACTCGGCGTTCTTCTCAGTCATTCTTCAGGCTCGGTTAGCGTAAGAAATTTCACCAACCGATCATAGATGATTCGAACCCGGCGTAGGGCGCTTTGCGACGGATTCGTTCAGCACCGGTTCAGCGCCGCACCGGTCGCTTCTGCAATTTGCGCTGCAAGGTCCGCCGATGCATGCCCAAGGCCCGGGCGGTGGCGGAGATATTGCCTTCGTGCTCGGTCAATACGCGCTGGATATGCTCCCATTGCAGGCGATCCACCGACATCGGGTTCTCCGGCACCAGGGTATCGAGGTCGGCATGCTCGGAGAGCAAGGCCGCCAGCACGTCGTCGGCATCCGCGGGCTTGCACAGGTAGTTGCAGGCCCCGCGCTTGATCGCTTCCACCGCCGTGGCGATGCTCGAATAGCCGGTGAGGATCAGCACGCGCATCTCCGGATCGAGTTCCAGCAGCTTGGGCAGCAGCACCAGGCCGGAATCGCCGTCCATCTTCAGGTCCAGCGCGGCGTAGTCCGGCAGGTCCTGCTGGGCAAGGATCAAGCCCTCTTCGGCGGAACCGGCGGTACTCACGCGAAAGCCGCGACGGCTCATGGCCCGTGCCATCACGCGGGTAAAGGTGGCGTCGTCGTCCACCAGCAACAGATGCGGCAGTTCCTCGCCTTCGACCTGGATCTCGTCACTCATGCTTCTTCTCCTCGGGCAACACGGGGCAGGCGCAGCTCGGTGAGCGTGCCGCCTTCCTCATGACTGTAGAGTTTCACCGAGCCGCCGGCGCGTGTCACGCTGGCCTTGCTCAAGAACAGGCCCAGGCCGAAGCCTTTGCCCTTGGTGGTAAAAAACGGTTTGCCGATCTGCTCGGCAATGGCCAGCGGCACACCCTCGCCGTGGTCACGAATGCTGATGGTGAGGGTCTCCTCATCCCAATCGAGTCGCACTTCCAGGCCCTCTGGGCAGGCATCGGCGGCGTTGTTCAGCAGGTTGAGCAAGGCCTGGGTCAAATCCGGCGGCGGCGCCAGGCGCGGCACATCGCCCTGCCCCAGGCGCTGGAAACGATAACTGGCTTCCGGGCGCATCAGGTGCCAACGGTTCAGCGCCTCGTCGAGCCAGGCCGTGACGTCCTGCATTTCCACCGCCATCCGACGATTGGCCTCGGCGGCGCGGACCAGTTGCTGCAGGCTTTCCTTGCACAACTTGACCTGGTCCTGGAGCACGCTCAGGTCGTCCTGGAGCAGCGGGTCCGGATGATCCTGGCGCATTTCCTTGAGCAACACGCTCATGGTCGCCAGGGGCGTGCCCAGTTCGTGAGCGGCGCCGGCGGCCTGGGTCGCGACGGCCAGCAGTTGCTGGTCACGCAGGCCTTCTTCACGGCGCAAGGCGCGCAACTCTTCCTGGCGACGCAGTTCCTCGGCCATCTTCGCGGCGAAGAAGGTGATCACCGCAGCGGCCAGGGCGAAGCTCAGCCACATGCCGTAGATCTGTAGTTTTTCCCGGGAGATCGGGAAGGTTTCCAGCGGATAGAACTGCACCAGCAGCAAAGTGTACAACGCCAGCGCCACGCCCGAGAGGACCACAGAATAGCGCCAGGGCAAGGTCACCGCGGCGATGGTCAGTGGCACCAGGTAATAGGAAACGAAGGGGTTGGTCGAGCCACCGGAGAAATACAGCAAGGCGCTGTGGATAAACAGGTCGCAGGCCAGTTGCACGGCGTACTCGAGCTCGGTGACTGGCCAGGTGGTGCGCAGGCGCACCACCGTGAAGGTACAGAGCACCATGGAGCAGGCCAGGGTCATCGCCAGTTGCAGCCAGGGCAACGGCAGCAGCTGGAACCAGTAGGCAATGCCCACGGAACCGGCCTGGGCGGCCAGGACCAGAATACGGATAAAGGTCAGGCGCCAGAGGTTCTGGCGAGTCGCGGACAGCAATTGAACGGGGGCGAGCATGAGCTCTCCTGATGAGCGCTCCAGGCGGGTCGCCACGAGTATAACCAAGCCGGGGCGCGGGCAGGCAAATGTGCGGCAAACCGCCACAGCCTCTCAAACACACCGAGCCTCCCCTGTAGGAACCGGCTTGCTGGCGATAGCGACCGTAAGGGCGATATAAAACTCAAGTTCCCCAATCGCCCCGCCCGGCTCCCAGCAACTTATCCGGCCTTGCCACATGTATTGAAGTTGTAACGACGCGAACCGGACAATCCCGGCGTAGTCTGATGTCTGCACGCGGGACTGCCCGACACCACCCGCGCACCGAATCCCAAGGAGCTTCATATGCACTTCACGCGCCGCGCCGCCCTTCTCGCCCTCAGCCTCAGCACCCTCGCCAGCCTGCCGGTCCTGGCCGCCGACGAGACGCATTACAACCAGATTTCCCTGCGCGCCGAAGCCAGCCAGGAAGTGGCCCGCGACCTGATGATCGTGACCCTCTACACCGAGGCGCAGAACAGCGATCCGGCCAAGCTCGCCGCCGACATCACCACCACCCTGAACAAGGCACTGGGCCAGGCCAAGGCGGTCAAGGAGATCAACCTGAGCCAGGGCAGCCGCAACAGCTACCCGATCTACGACAGCAAGACCCAGAAGATCACCGGTTGGCGTGAACGCGCCGAACTGCGCCTGGAAAGCAGCGACTTCGCCGCCCTGTCCAAGCTGACCGGCGAACTGATGCAGGACCTGAAAATGCAAAGCATGGACTTCGCCATCGCCACCGCCACCCGCAAGACCAGCGAGGATGCCCTGCTCAAGGAAGCCATCGCCGCGTTCAAGGCCCGCGCCCAACTGGCTACCGAGGCCTTGGGCGGCAAGGGCTACAAGATTGTCAGCCTGAACCTCAACAGCAATGGTTATCCACAGCCGTTCCCACGCGGCGCGATGATGATGAAGGCCGCGGCCATGGACGCCGCGCCGACGCCGCAAGTCGAAGCCGGCAAGGCGCAAGTCAACATGAATGCCGATGGGGTGATCGAGGTATTGCAGTAAACACGGGCTTGCAGCCTCGCGGTGGGCACCAGGACCTCGATAGGCCGTGCTAGAGTCGGACCTCCCCCCGCTCTATTGCGCACCTTCGAGGCCTTTCAATGGAAAAGATTGCCTTCAAACCCCTGCTGCTGGCTGCCACCTTGCTGGCCTGCCCCCCCCTGGCCCAGGCGGCCTCGACCCTGGTCTACTGCTCCGAAGCCAGCCCCGCCGGCTTCGACCCGAGCCAGTACACCAGCGGCACCGATTTCGACGCCTCGGCCGAAACCGTGTTCAACCGCCTGGCCCAGTTCAAGCGCGGCGGCACTGAGGTCGAACCCGGCCTGGCCACGAGCTGGGACGTCGCTCCAGATGGCCTGGCCTACACCTTCCACCTGCGCCCCGGCGTGAAGTTCCATACCACCGACGACTTCAAGCCAAGCCGCGACTTCAATGCCGAAGACGTGCTCTTCACCTTCCAGCGCCTGCTCGATGCCAATCACCCGTTCCGCAAGGCCTACCCTTCCGAATCGCCCTATTTCAGCGATATGGACCTCAACACCACGATCAAGAACGTCGAAAAACTCGACGACCAGACCGTACGCTTCACGCTGAACCATATCGACGCCGCCTTCGTGCAGAACCTGGCCATGAGCTTCGCCTCGATCCAGTCCGCCGAATACGCCGACAAGCTGCTCAAGGAAGGCCGTGCCGCCGATATCAACCAGAAACCGGTGGGCACCGGCCCGTTCGTGTTCAAGCGTTACCAGAAGGACTCGCAGATCCGCTACGTGGCCAACAAGGACTACTGGAAACCCGAGGACGTCAAACTCGACAACCTGATCTTCGCCATCACCCCGGACGCCGCCGCGCGCCTGCAGAAGCTCAAGGCCGGGGAATGCCAGGTCAGCGGTTATCCGCGCCCGGCGGACATCGAGATCATGCGACAGGACAAGAACCTGGTGGTGCTCCAGCAGCCGGGCTTCAACCTCGGCTTCCTCGCCTACAACGTCACCCACAAACCCCTGGACCAGCTCAAGGTCCGCCAGGCCCTGGACATGGCCATCGACAAGCCGGCGATCATCAAGGCCGTCTACCAGAGCGCCGGCCAACGGGCGCAGAACGCCCTGCCGCCGGGCCAGTGGTCGTATGACCCGAACATCAAGGACGCGCCCTACGACCCGACCAGGGCCCGCGCGCTGCTCAAGGAAGCCGGCGTGGCCGAAGGCACCAGCATCGACCTGTGGGCCATGACCGTGCAACGGGCCTCCAACCCCAATGCGCGGATGTCGGCGCAGATGATCCAGGCCGACTGGGCCAAGGTCGGGATCAAGGCCAATATCGTCAGCTATGAATGGGGCGAGTACATCAAGCGCGCCAAGAACGGCGAGCATGACACCATGATCTATGGCTGGACCGGCGATAACGGCGACCCGGACAACTGGCTCGGCGTGCTCTACAGCTGCGCCGCGGTCAAGGGCAGCAACTACGCCAAGTGGTGCGACCCGCAGTACGACAAGCTGATTCAGCAAGCCAAGCTCAGCAGCAACCATGACGAGCGGGTCAAGCTCTACCAGCAGGCGCAGAAAATCCTCAAGGAACAAGTGCCGATCACCCCGATCGCCAACTCGACGGTGTTCCAGCCGCTGCGCCGGGAAGTGCACGACTTCAAGATCAGCCCCTTCGGCCTGACCCCTTTCTATGGTGTGAGCCTGGGCCTGTAACCCTACGCCCCAACCGGGTGCGCCAGGCACCCCGGTTGCCCACCTTCGGTGCGCCCCGTGCACCTGAAAAGTCCCTCGAAAGCTGTCAAATGCGTCAAGATTTACACATATGCGACATTCATGTACGTTCGTGCCACTCTTCGACGCTTGGCATGCCTCTGCATCTTGCAATGGGTATGGGGCCTGCATAAGTATCCGCAGGTCGACTCACGAGGTCGTCCTCACTACCAAAAATGACAACAAATCATGAGGCCACCATGCTTAAAAAAGCAGTCATTCCGTTTTTAGTCGGCGCAGGCCTCTTGGCCAGCGCACCGTTCGCCGTAGCTGCGACTAACCTGGTGTTCTGCTCCGAAGGGAGCCCGGCCGGTTTCGATCCAGGCCTGTACACCGCCGGAACCGACTTCGATGCTTCCGCGGAAACCATGTTCAACCGCCTCAGCCAGTTCGAACGTGGCGGCACCGCCGTGATTCCTGGCCTGGCGACCAGCTGGGATGTTTCCCCCGATGGCCTGACCTACACCTTCCACCTGCGTGAAGGCGTCAAGTTCCATACCACCGATTACTTCAAGCCGACGCGCAATTTCAACGCCGACGACGTGCTGTTCACCTTCAACCGCATGCTCGACAAGGACATGCCGTTCCGCAAGGCCTACCCGACCGAATTCCCGTACTTCACCGACATGGGCATGGACGCCAACATCACCAAGGTGGAGAAACTCGACGACAAGACCGTCAAGTTCACCCTGAAGACCGTGGATGCCGCGTTCATCCAGGACTTGGCGATGAGCTTCGCTTCCATCCAGTCCGCCGAGTACGCCGACAAGCTGCTCAAGGAAGGCAAGGCCAGCGACATCAACCAGAAGCCGATCGGTACCGGCCCGTTCGTCTTCAAGAGCTACCAGAAAGATTCGAACATCCGCTACACCGGCTTCAAGGACTACTGGAAGCCTGAGGACGTCAAGGTCGACAACCTGATCTTCGCCATCACCACCGACCCGTCGGTACGTGCGCAGAAGCTCAAGAAAGGCGAGTGCCAGATCACCGCCTACCCACGTCCAGCCGACATCGCCCCGCTCAAGGCCGACAGCAGCCTGAAGATGCCTGAGCAGGCCGGCTTCAACCTGGGTTACATCGCCTATAACGTGATGCCGGTCCTCAAGGGCCAGACCGCCGCCAACCCACTGGCCGACCTGCGCGTGCGCGAGGCGCTGGACATGTCGGTGAACAAGAAGCAGATCATCGAATCGGTCTACCAGGGCGCCGGCCAACTGGCCGTCAATGCCATGCCGCCGACCCAATGGTCCTACGACACCACCGTCAAGGACGCCAAGTACGACCCGGAAAAAGCCAAGGAACTGCTCAAGGAGGCCGGCGTCAAGCCAGGCACCGAGATCACCCTGTGGGCCATGCCGGTCCAGCGTCCGTACAACCCCAACGCCAAGCTGATGGCTGAAATGCTCCAGTCCGACTGGAAGAACATCGGCCTCAACGTCAAGATCGTCAGCTACGAGTGGGGCGAATACCTCAAGCGGGCCAAGGGTGGCGAGCAGCAAGCCATGCTGATTGGCTGGAGCGGCGACAATGGTGACCCCGACAACTGGCTGGGCGTGCTGTTCGGCTGTGATGCGGTCAACGGCAACAACTTCTCGAAGTACTGCTACAAGCCCTTCGAGGACCTGATCAAGGAAGCCAAGTCCACGCCGGACCAGGCCAAACGCACCGAGCTGTACAAGCAGGCGCAACACATCCTCAAAGACCAAGTTCCCTATACACCCATCGCACACTCGACGGTGTACCAACCCATGAGCGCCAAGGTGCAGGACTTCAAGATCAGCCCGTTCGGCTTGAACTCCTTCTACGGCGTCAGCGTCAGCAAGTAAGGTTGCGCGAAGACGGCGTCCTGACCGGCGTCGTCTTCGCGTCCCCCGCCAGATTTGCAGGAATTGTCCGTAGTCCATTCGCTGTAACAGCAGAATGGAACTCTGCTGCACAGAGTTTTCCTACAACTCTCTAAGCCTCTACGCATTTACCGCGTCGACTTGGCCTCGTAACGTCAAGACTTCGCTGATATGCGTTCACGAGCGGCATTGCTGCATTTACTGACTTGATCGGCGATTTTCCCGTGTCCCCACACGGCCATCGTTCGCCGATGACAATAAAAAAGGATTGGGACCGTCATGCGCCAGACCTTCACGTTATCCGCATTGGTGGGAGCCGCCCTGTGGGCGGGTTCCCCTTTCGCCCAGGCTGCCGGCAGCCTGGTGTTCTGCTCCGAGGGCAGCCCGGCCGGGTTCGACACCGCGCAGTACACCACCGCCACCGACAACGACGCCGCCGAGCCGCTGTACAACCGGCTGGTGGAGTTCGTCAAGGGGGAGACCAGCGTCACCCCGGCGCTGGCGAAGAACTGGGATATTTCCGCGGATGGCCTGGTGTATACCTTCCACCTGCGCAGTGGCGTCAAGTTCCACACCACCGCGTACTTCACGCCGTCCCGCGACTTCAACGCCGACGACGTGGTGTTCACCTTCAATCGCATGCTCGATGCCGGGCAGCCGTTTCGCAAGGCCTATCCCACCGAGTTTCCGTACTTCAACGGGATGAGCCTGAACAAGAACATCGCCAAGGTCGAAAAGACCGGGCCGCTGACCGTGGTCATGACCCTCAACTCGGTCGATGCCGCGTTCATCCAGAACATCGCCATGAGCTTCGCCTCGATTCTCTCCGCCGAATACGCCGACCAGTTGCTCGCGGCCGGCAAACCGAGCGACATCAACCAGAAGCCCATCGGCACCGGACCGTACGTGTTCCAGCGCTACCAGAAAGACGCGCAGATTCGCTACGTCGCCAACCCGCAGTACTGGGACCCGGACCAGGTCAAGCTCGACCGACTGATTTTCGCCATCCACACCGATCCCTCGGTGCGGATTCAGAAACTCAAGCGCGGCGACTGCCAGGTCACCCTGCACCCGCGCCCCGCCGACGTCGAGGGGTTGAAGAAGGACCCCAAGCTGCAGGTCCTCCAGCAACCCGGTTTCAACCTGGGCTACATCGCCTACAACGTGCAACACAAACCTTTCGACCAGCTCCAGGTCCGCCAGGCGCTGGACATGGCGGTGAACAAGCCGAGCATTCTCAATGCGGTCTACCAGGGCGCCGGCCAACTGGCGGTCAACGCCATGCCACCGAGCCAATGGTCCTACGACGAAAGCATCAAGGACGTCCCCTACAACCCGGAAAAAGCCCGGGAGCTGCTCAAGGCCGCCGGGGTCAAGGAGGGCACCGAAATCACCCTCTGGGCCATGCCCGTGCAACGCCCGTACAACCCCAACGCCAAGCTGATGGCCGAAATGCTCCAGGCCGACTGGGCGAAGATCGGCCTGAAGGTGAAGATCGTCAGCTATGAATGGGGCGAGTACGTCAAGCGCACCAAGAATGGCGAACACGACATCAGCCTGATCGGCTGGACCGGCGACAACGGTGACCCGGACAACTGGCTCGGCACCCTCTACGGTTGTGACGCGATTGGCGGCAACAACTACTCCATGTGGTGCAACCCGCAATACGACAAGCTGATCAAGCAGGCCAAGCTCGTCACCGACCGCGACCAGCGCGTGGCGCTTTACCAACAGGCCCAGCGGTTGCTCAAGCAACAGGTGCCCATTACCCCCATCGCCCATTCGACGGTCAACCAGCCGTTAAGCACCAAAGTCGAAGGTTTCAAGGTCAGCCCCTTCGGTCGCAACGTGTTCTCGGGCGTCAGTATCGAACAATAAAACCGTGACCCGTGCCGCTGGGGCGAATGTCGCCCCCGAGCAACTTGCAGCCGAAATTCGGCAAAACTCTGCCAAGCAAACGATTGCGCAAGCAAAAAGTGTCCACCAAAAAAAGCCGGACCAACCAATAAGACCGGTATTAAAAAAAGAAGATAAGGAGCTTTACCTTGAAACTCTCTCACAAAGCGTTATTGGCCTTGGCCATCAGCAGCGCCACCGTGATGGCTCATGCTGACACCCAGAGCCAGGACTTCGTGCCGACAGGCCTGAGTTCGACCAATGCGCAAAACGACGCCAAAGGTTTCTTCGACGGCCAGAGCCTGGGCGGCACCACCCGCAACTGGTACGCCAACGAGTTGAAACGCCGTAACGACCGGTTCAGTTACGACAAACACGGTGTTGCCACCCCTATTCCACGCCGCATCAACTGGGTCCAGGGGACCATCCTCGACTACAGCTCGGGCTTTACCCAAGGCACGGTTGGCGTCAGTACTGAAGTCGCGCTCTACAACGCCATAGCCCTGGATCGCAGTCGCGAAGACATCGCCGGCGGCGGCAACCGCACCCTGGCCAACCGCAATGGCGACGCCGTCGACCAGTGGAGCAAGATCGGCCTGGCCAACGTCAAGTTCCGCGTGTCGAACACCACCCTGACCGCCGGTCGCCAGAACTTCAGCACACCGATCGTCGATGTCATCGGCAACCGCCCACTGCCTTCAAGCTTCGAAGGTGTGAGCCTGCACAGTGAAGAATTCAACAACCTGTCCTTTGACGCCGCCACTTTCGACCGCGTGTCGCCGCGAACCGAGGAGAGCCTGTCGAAGTTCCGCAGCGAGTACACCAACAACAGCGCGCAGGCCGATCACGTCAATACCGCCGGCCTGAACTATCAGCCGTTCAAAAGCCTGAAGACCAGCCTCTACGTGGCCAACGTCGAGGACTTCTGGAACCAGTACTACTTCGGCGCCACCCACGAATTGGGCGACACCTCGGTGCTGGGCCTGACGACCGGCCTGAATTACTACAAGACACTGGACACCGGCAAAAAGGCGATGGGTGAAATCAACAACGACGCCTACTCGTTGTCGCTCGGCCTGACCCACCAGGCCCACAGCCTGACCTTCTCCTACCAGCAAATCGACGGTAACGAATACTTCGACTACCTGCACGAAACCAACGGCATCTACCTGGCCAACTCCATGCTGTCGGACTTCAACGGTCCGAACGAGAAGTCCTTCCAGATTGCCTATGGCCTGAACATGGCCCAGTACGGTATTCCCGGCCTGAAATTCAACATCTATGAAGTCCACGGTTGGGGCATCGACGGCACCCATTACACCGGCACCGCCTACGACGTGAAAAACCTCAACGGCGAGCACCATTACGAATATGGCATCGGCACCTCCTACGCCGTACAGAGTGGTCCGCTGAAGGCCACCTCCATTCGTGCGACCTACACCACCCACCGCGCCAGCGCGAACCAGGGTGATGGCAACATCAACGAGTTCCGCCTGGTCACCACCATCCCATTCAACATTCTCTGATACCTGACTGCCCTGGGGCCGATTCGACGAGTCGGCCCCAGCGTCTAATCTGACTCAATCGATCAAGGAGGGTTACATGAAGAAGCTTCCCCTGCGCGCCGCCATCGCGGCCGCCGTGTTCAGCGTGGCGATCGGCGTTTCGGCCAAGCCGCTGGTGGTCTGTACCGAAGCCAGCCCGGAAGGTTTCGACCCGGTGCTCTACACCACCGGCGTCACCGCCGACGCCGCGGCCGAAACCATGTTCAACCGCCTGGTGGACTTCAAGCCCGGCACCACCGAGATCCAGCCGGCCCTGGCCGAAAGCTGGGAGATCAGCGCCGACGGCCTGCAATACACCTTTCACCTGAGAAAAGGCGTCAAGTTCCACACCACCGACTACTTCAAGCCGACCCGCGAGCTGAACGCCGATGACGTGGTCTGGAGCTTCCAGCGACAACTGGACCCCAACCACCCTTGGCACAAGGCGTCCACCGTCGGCTTCCCTTATTTCGAGAGCATGGACTTCCAGAACCTGCTCAAAAGCGTCGACAAAGTCGACGACATGACCGTGCGCTTCACCCTCAGTCGGCCTGAAGCGCCGTTCCTGCCCGACCTGGCCATGGCCTTCACCTCGATCCACTCCGCCGAATACGCCGACCAGTTGCTCAAGGCCGGCAAGCTCGACGACCTCAACAGCAAGCCCGTCGGCACCGGACCGTTCATCTTCCAGCGCTATGCCAAGGACGCCCAGGTCCGCTTCAAGGCCAACCCGGAGTATTTCCGCGGCAAGCCACCGGCGGACACCCTGGTGCTGGCCATCACCATCGACAACAACACCCGCCTGCAGAAGCTCAAGGCCAACGAGTGCCAGGTCGCGTTGTACCCCAAGCCCGACGACGTGCCGAACATCAAGGCCGATCCGAACCTGAAGATCGATGAAATGGCCGCCCTGGCCACCGGCTACGTCGCGATCAACACCGAACAGAAATACCTGAGCGATGTCCGCGTACGCCAGGCCATCGAGCTGGCCCTGAACAAGCAGAACTATGTCGACACCCTGTACGGCAAGGGCAATGCCATCCCCGCGGTCAATCCCTACCCGTCGACCCTGCTGGGCTACAACACCCAGCTGAAGAATCCGGCCCAGGACCTGGACAAGGCCCGCGCCCTGCTCAAGGAAGCCGGTGTCCCCGACGGCACGGTCATCACCCTCTACACCCGCAACGGCGGCGGCCCGACCAACCCGAACCCGCAACTCGGCGCCCAACTGATGCAGGCCGACCTGGCGAAGATCGGTCTCAAGCTCGATATCCGCGTCATGGAGTGGGCCGAAATGCTCAAGCGGGCGAAAAAAGGCGAGCACGACATGGTCTCCGCCGGCTGGAGCGGCGACAACGGCGACCCGGATAACTTCCTGAGCCCGCTATTGAGTTGCGAAGCGGCGAAAAACGGCGAAAACTACAGCCGCTGGTGCAATCCGCAGTTCCAGGCGCTGATCGACCAGGCCCGTGCCAAGACTGACCCGGCCGAACGTGCCGCACTCTATGAGCGGGCCCTGGCGATCCTGCATAACCAGGTCCTGTGGGTGGACCATGCTCATCCCAAGATGTTTACCGCAATGCGCAAGAACGTAGAGGGCTACCACATGAGCCCGCTATCCCTGAACAACTTCGCCACCACCCAGGTGAAGTAGAACAATAAACGTTCGTCGGTACCCGACCCCGGGTACTGATGGACACGCCTAACCGGCTGAAGAGGTACACCACACGATGTTTAGTTTTATTGCCCGCCGACTGGGGTTATTGATCCCCACGTTTTTCGGCATCACGTTGCTGACTTTCGCGTTGATACGCATGATCCCGGGCGACCCCGTGGAAGTCATGATGGGCGAGCGCCGGGTTGACCCGGAAATGCATGCCCAGGCGATGGAACGCCTCGGTCTCAACAAGCCGCTTTATGTCCAATACATCGACTACGTCGGCAAGCTCGCCCATGGCGACCTCGGCGAGTCCCTGCGTACCCGCACCAGCGTGTGGACCGAGTTCACCACGCTGTTCCCCGCCACCCTGGAACTGTCCTCCGCCGCCCTGCTGTTCGCCGGCGTCCTGGGACTGCTCGCCGGGGTCATCGCCGCCCTCAAGCGAGGGTCCCTGTTCGACCACGGGGTGATGGGAATCTCCCTGGCCGGCTATTCGATGCCGATCTTCTGGTGGGGCCTGATCCTCATCATGTTCTTCTCGGTGGGCCTGGGCTGGACCCCGGTGTCCGGACGCATCGACCTGCTCTACGACATCGA
>JACXTT010004584.1_pt1 | contig 20478 bp, 14 predicted proteins | sample 9270951 | NCBI WGS metagenome assembly JACXTT01 (sample SAMN15532306, study PRJNA645909) | rock metagenome | isolation source: weathered quartz diorite | place: Puerto Rico | collected 2017-06-21
GTTAAGACAGCTAGCGCCACGTCAAAGGCTCCATCCCGGAATGGCAGCTGCTCGGCCACGCCGCGTACCACTGGGGCAGCCGATGACGAGCGTTGCCGGATCATAACCTGTGAGGGTTCAACTCCCACAACTGACATGAAGCTGGGTTCGTAGGCCCCGGCTCCAGCCCCTACGTTGATTAGCGTGCGGTGGCCGTCAAGTGTTTGGTGTATCCGGGCAACCCAACGTGTATCGGGCCTTCGTACGGACGCGTAGCCGTCGCCAATGTAATCATATCTCTCCGCTGCGCTCATTGCTTCTCACCTTGTCAACGTTCTCATCGCAGCGCTGACATCATCTCCCACGTATCGTGTTTAACGTTCCGGCTGAGGGACCGCAGCCCCATTATAGTCATTTGCATTTACTCAGAGCCGCTCGCGGGCCGCGGTCAGGTGGAACGGAAAGTTAGACTCCTTTGCCGTTGATCTCTACTCTTCGCCAAAATAGTCAGAATCAATGCGTTTAATCTCGTACGTTGAAGATTTGGTCACCCCAATGTTGAAATCAATCATCAGTTCCGCTAGTTGATTGCCATCAATCAGCACAATCTTCGGATCGATATGGGACGTATACTCTTCAGCTTCAGAGGAGAAGGTTCCAGTCGTAATAAAGACCCCTTTCTTTGCTCTCTTGCCGTGCAGAGCACCCACAAATTTCTGTATCTCCGGTCGCCCGACCGTACCATTCCAGCGTTTCGCCTGCAGATAAATCATGTCCAAGCCCAGACGGTCTTCATTAATGATCCCGTCTATACCTTCGTCTCCGCTACGACCTATCGCCTTTCCCGCATCACGCCGTGAACCGCCATAGCCCATGTTGACAAGCAACTCTACGACCAGCCGCTCAAAAAACTCAGGGGGTGCTTCTTTGACGCGCTTGAGCAGTTCGGTGGCCAATTCGTTGCGGATGCGTTGATACGCTGCCTCTAGGGTCTCCTCCGGGGTTGACTGCCCTTGCTCCTCCAAGGTCGCAAGAGGGAGTTCCGGGGTGGGTGTCTTTCGTCCGTAGCGGAATTCCACAAACTCCGGGAAGCGCTCCAGGTATTCTATGTCGATCCGTGAAGGATGTTCACTCAGAACCTGTTTTCCTCTCTCTGTGATTTGAAAATGGGCGCGACGGGTCGGTTTGAGCACGCCCGCTTGCTGCAGATACGATTTGGCCCAGGCCACGCGGTTATCAAAGATCGGCTGGCGACCGCTCGGTAAAAGTTCCGCTTTCTCTTCCGGACTCAATGTGAACTGATCGGCCAACGTTTCTCTTGCGTCCCGGATGGAATGCTCTTGTCCATCAGTAGCCAATTGTAGAAGGGGGAGCATAAGAGTCTGGAAATCAGGAATAGTCATACTGTTTCTCTGATGGTCTTATGGAAATTGCTAGCTCATCGGGCACAGGGTTTCCAATGAGCCAACCCAACTCCCACGCTTCCGACGCAAATGCCTTCGCTTCCTCAGGTGACACTGCATTCGTCTCTCCATGTGCGATGGAGTTGCGCCTTCGTCTGAGGTTGTGGAGGCGGTCCACGATGTTCCGCTCGACGCGTGCGTCAGATTGTAGGACACGGAGTGCTTGCACTACGCTCCCCATCTTTTTTCCGTGGTACGCGATCGTGTAGTAGGCGAGCGCTTTTTCGACACGACACCACCAACCAAGCACCAGCGCGACCGGATCCTCAACGGCGATCATTTCGACCATCTCCTCAAAGGTTGACGCAAGACGATGAGACATGCGGATACCTCCAAAGTTGCCGCCTAATTTAAATTAGACGACATTTAGCCTCTACTAATATATGGTCCCACCCATATGTAGATGTTTTCATCTATCTTCTGTAGATGGGCGTCCTTCTATCTACAGGCAGGGGGCGTGCACGGCATGGAGTAAGAAGCACCGTGAGGACGAAAATGGGAATACTGACAAATACCACGGGAAGCGAGACCGCTAAGATTGAGAACTCTCTTGCGACATCGCTTCCATTCGTGCGGCCCATTGCGTTTGGAGGCCGTTGAACAATATCTTCTTGAAAAAATAGTAATTAAGCGAAAGCGGGAGACTCCAGTCTATTACGACAGCCTCCCGATGCTTTCCTTCTGCTTATCCCTTCTGGACTGCTTCCATGAGCGGGGCCACAGTTTTCGCGTCAAAATAATCGCGCCACTGCATAATCTTTCCGTTCTTTAACTCGAACACGCCAAGCACGGGAAGCTCTAAGCGCGTGCTGCCTTTGGTCCACGTCTCCAGCCGTTCGTTCATCACCGTGTTGCCGGACGAGGTCGTGTGTTTGATGTCCATTTTGACGCTGGCGCGCCCCGGTCCCTCGATGAAGGGACCCAGGACTTGTCGCACGCCAGCGTGACCAGTCACAGGTTGCCAGGGAATGTTGTGGTAGACCACGTCTTCTGAGAGGTACGCCACCACCTTCCCCATATCTGCATCTTGTAACGACAGGCAAAACTCGGTCACGAGTTTTTCATTCTCGATACTCATACTTTTCTCCTTTGCTTCTTTAATCCTCTTCGAGGCGATACCACGTCCGAGCGGAGGGAGACAAGAGCCGTCATCACCCCTGTAGCGTTTCTGAATTAATCGCTTTGCAACTTTAAGAAGTCACTCGCAACACTTTTCGCATCTATAGGAAAATTCCCGGAACAATCTCTATAGGAACTCAGATATTCATGAAGGCGGTTTTGGCACAAGAGTTGCGCCTTTCGATGTGACCAAGCAGGTCTTGCACATGGCGTTCTGTTCTGTACTAACAATACGAGCAGATACGTGATGTTTTGCGTTGAAGTAAGGAGGACATACGCTATGGCGGAGAAACCCTCGTGGCTCCCTGCGCCTTTCCAGCAACTTTCCCAAGAAGTAGATCGCCTCTTTGATGAATTGATCCATCGCCCTTGGGGCGTGAGCCGGACGAGAGAGCCGGCCTGGTCGCCCCAGCTCGACCTGTACGAAGACGCCGCCATGTTTGTCCTCGAAGCGGACCTCCCTGGCGTGCAAGAGAAAGACATTACGGTGACTGTCGAGAACGGCGATCTTGTACTGCGAGGCCAACGCACGTTCGAGCGCATTTGTGAGGGCGACAATTTTCATTGTCGGGAGCGCCAATCAGGAGCCTTCACTCGACGCTTACGACTCCCAGGGTCCGTTGATCAGCACCGGATCCACGCTGAATTTCGTGACGGCGTCCTGCGCGTGACGCTTCCCAAAATCAAGCAAGAAAGGACGTCCCGGTCATGACAACATCGGCATCTGAGCGCCCAGACGCTACGACCCCTTTTCTGCAACCAACGACCGCGCCGGTAGAACTTACGGCTGAGGAGTTGCAGTTCCACGTTTCTCTGGGCATTGATTTTCAGACCACCGCGGAACTTGCTTCAGGACGTGACTTTATTGGCCAAGAACGCGCCCGTGCAGCGCTTGAACTTGGCTTAGGCGTCACGAGCGGCGGCTTTAATATCTTCGTGTCCGGACTCACAGGCGCCCATAAGCTTGACGCTTTACGGGACTGGGTGGCGCAGCAAGCTGCACAGGAACCAACCCCAGGAGACTGGGTCTACGTGCACAATTTTGCACGCCCAGACGAACCACGAGCAATCACTCTCGGCGCCAGCAAAGGATGCCGCCTTAAACATCTCATGAACGACTTGGTCAAGACGCTCAAGGAAGAACTCCCTAAAGCGTTTCGGCAAGAAGCCTTTGATAAAGAGAAGGCCGACCTCAAACAAAAATATATTGCCCAAGCTCAGGCTCTCAGCGCTGAGTTGGAAGCCTCGGCCCGAGCCAAAGGTTTGTCGATCCAGCCTGGCCCGGGCGGCAACATTTTGATGATTCCCGTTATCAATGGCCGTCCGCTCGAAAGTCCCGAAGAATTTGAACGCTTAACCCCGGAGCAGCGACAACAAATCGAAGCCAACCAACGGCAACTTGCTGAACAGGTGGCGGCGTTCTCCGCGAAGCAGCAGGAAATCCTGCGCGCTATGGCGGAAGACGTCCACCTTGTTGAGAAGCGGTTTGGCGACGTCCTCCTCACTCCGCTCTTAGCCAACATCAGTGGAGAGGCCGCCAGTGCGGAAGTCGATGAATACCTTAACGAAGTGAAAGAGAATATCATCGAGAACCTCGACGATTTCAAAGAACCAGAACGCCAAAGTCCGCAGCCCCCCTTCCTGCCGCCAATTTCGCCGCGTGAGCTGTTTCTCGAATACGATGTAAATGTTATTGTTGACAACTCTCACACCCAAGGCGCGCCAGTCCTCATCGAAGGTTCGCCTACCTATCCCAATCTCTTTGGAGCTATCGAACGCGTGGTGGACCGGGCGGGTCGCCTCGTCACCAATTTCACTCGTATCAAGTCTGGCTCGTTGCTGCGCGCGCACGGCGGCTATCTCATTTTCAATTTGGAAGACGCTCTCACAGAACCCGCAGTATGGAAAACTCTCAAGCGAACGCTGAAAAGCGGTCGCATTGAAATAGAAACCTACGAACCTTTTGCGATGTTTTCCACCTCCGGCCTCAAACCTGAGCCGGTGCAAATCCAGGTCAAAGTCGTCGTCGTCGGCAGCCCTATGTTGTATCACACGTTGTATGCATTGGATGAAGAGTTCCGTGAGGTGTTCAAAGTGCATGCCGATTTCCGCCACGCGATGGAACTTGACGCACGGCACTTATCCGCCTACGGCCAATGGGTGGCGCAGGTCTGTCGCCAGGACAATTTGCCGCATTTTACTCGTACAGGCGTCGAACGGTTGGTGGAATTCGGGGCGCGGCGCGTCGGAGATCGACAAAAAATTTCTGCTGCGGTTGCGGAAATTACCGATCTGGTGCGCGAGGCCGCCTATTGGGCGCGGAAAGAACGAAGCGACACCGTGTCGGCACAACACGTACAAAAAGCCATCGACCAGCGTGCGTTTCGCTCCAATCGCATCGAAGAAGAGATGCGTGACTTCATCACCGAAGGCGCCATTCTCGTTGACATCGATGGCCATAAGGTCGGACAAGTGAATGGATTGGCGGTGCTCCAGCTCGGCGATTATAGCTTCGGTCGTCCGTCCCGCATCACTGCGAGTGTTGGCATGGGGCAAGCCGGCATCGTGAATATCGAACGTGAAGCTCGCCTCAGCGGCTCGACTCATGACAAGGGACTCCTTATCCTCGCCGGTTATCTGCGCAACCGTTATGGACAAAAGCAACCACTCGCTTTGTCCGCTGGCTTATGTTTTGAGCAATCGTATTCTGGCGTCGATGGCGACAGCGCTTCTTCGACCGAGTTATATGCTCTGCTTTCTCGTCTGGCGAATCTCCCGATTCGTCAAGACTTGGCTGTCACCGGCTCGGTCAACCAGTGGGGCGAAGTACAAGCCATCGGCGGCGTGAATGAAAAGATTGAAGGGTTTTTCAATGTCTGTCGCACGAAAGGCCTAACGGGCCGCCAGGGAGTAATGATCCCAGCCTCGAATGTGCGGAACCTTGTGCTGCGCGCTGATGTACTCGAAGCTCTGTCTCAAGGACGATTTCACATTTACCCGATTCGCACCATCGATCAAGGGATCGAGCTTCTCACAGGAGTGCGGGCGGGCGCGGAAGATGAAGAAGGGACAGTCAATGGACTAGTAAGTCGCCGTCTTCGCGAACTAGCGACAGGCCTCAAAGCCTTTGGCGCTAGTGACGCCTCTGGCGCCAAGTCCCCCGCGTCCGCAAATGAGAAAGAGTAAAACGACTTAGGAGGTTACCATTGCCTGGACTGCAGTTGAGAGTCCCTTCTCCCCCGCGAGGAGAAGGTCAGGATGAGGGGAACGAAAAAGAGGGCTCCCGTTTGACGCCCCTCACCCTCGCCCCTGCGGGGCGAGGGAATTGCTCGGGAGCAGACGAGGAAAAGGTCTTACGTTGGAACTGGTGAGAGCAGCGGCGCCGCTCCACTCATGAGTTGCGTATTCGACCTATCACTTCTTTCTCGCAGTTTTTTTCCGTTGTCCCAGAAACTTCTGGGAAGTTTTTCGTCAATTCACTGGCCGTCTTCTATCTTTCCCGCCGGCAACCACATACGAAAAGTAGAACCCTGCCCGATCTCACTTTCCACGGCGATGGTCCCGTTGAGCAGGTGCAACAATCGTTTGACAATATATAGGCCTAGCCCTGATCCATCCTGTCGGCCGCGCGACGCATTCTCTACCTGTTGAAACGGTTCAAAGATGAGGGGGAAGGCTTCTGCCGGTATCCCGATCCCGGTATCGGTCACGCTAATCTCAACACCGCCATTACGATTCGTCGCCATCACCGTGATACTCCCGGTAGGAGTGAATTTCACCGCGTTCCCAAGAAGGTTTTTAAGCACGACCTTGAGTTTCCCGGGATCGGTGTAGAGAGGGGGAAGGGTTTCGTCCACGATCCCCTTGAACTGAAGTTTAGACTGTTCACCAGACTCTTGTATTTCCTCAATGATATCCGCAATGAATACAGGCACGCGCACCGTTTTCAGGTCCACGGGGAGCCGTCCGGCGTCCAGGCGGCTCAGGTCAAGCACGGTGGAGATGAGGTCCGAAAGTTCGTGTGCGTTTTTCTGCACCCGTTCCAACGGTCTTACCTCTTCTGCGGTCAAGGCGCCAAACGCTCCTTCGAGTAAGAGCTCGCTGTAACCAATAATGGCGTTGAGGGGGGTGCGCAGCTCATGAGCCATGCTAGCGAGAAATTCTGATTTGCTGCGACTGGCCGCCTCAGCGGCGTCTCTTGCCTGCTCTAGCGCAACCTCCATCTTTTTCCGTTGCCATCCAAAGAGGGCGATCACCCAGATGACAAGAACGCTCGCAGCTCGGTTGACTAGACTGTGCCATATCAGACTACCAGGAGGAGAGAAAAAAAATCCGAGTACGATAAGCCCCGTACAGATTGTCGCGAGTAGGAGAAGAAACCGGTGCTGTGACCCCCAGAGCGACCCAACCACAACAATCACATACGGTATCCCACTAACGACTCCTACTGGAGTTGCGAGGTCGAGGAGAAACGTAAGTATGCTAACAGCCACTAGGCTCCACAGTGTAAGTTGCGAACTCATGTGCCGGTTCCCTTTGTTGATGAACTCAATCCTTGCCCAAGCTAAACATGACATTATCCGTTGTTTGTGTAAACGGCGCATCAGTGAGTGTCATCTTATATAGGGCACACGCAAGCTCAGTAGAGGGAACTATAGAAACGCTACAGGAAGATGCGGGGTGGCAGATGAACAAGAAAGAACGGCTTGCGGTCCCCTCGCCCCTTGGGGAAGAAGGCCCGGATGAGAGACGGGGCCTGTTTACTCCGGCGCGGCAGCGCCGTTGTGTTCGACTGCCGACGAGAGCACCAGTTGCATATCCAACGGGCGGCCAACCAGCACCACATAATCTCGCGGACCAAGCGTCCAGTTTGGATCTGGCAGCTCGTCAGGGCGATTAAACCCACCTCGGCGCACGGCGACGACAGTCAACCGATAGCGAGTGCGGAGCTGGGCGTCGCGCAAGGTTTGACCGATGAGAAACGGAGGCACTGGCATCACCTCGACCGTATATTCGTGGGGCAGTCGCAGGTGCTCGAAGACTCCACCATTCACTCCATTTGCATACAGATTGAGACCAAGGTACTCGTGGCGCAAAATTTCTTGCTGGTAGAGATCAAGCACGTCTCCTCTGGAGATATATCCGCGCAAGACGCCGCCAGACGACACCACGGCTAAGTATTCCTGCTCGGTCCGAGTAAATTTTTCAAGGCACTGTGCTAAGGTTTCCTCCGGACTGACAACAGCTTGATTCTGTTGTGCGAGATCTTGCGCAATGACCAGCAATCTCAGCGCGTCTTCAGATTCGAGGAGGACTTTCACATCATGAATCGAAATGACGCCTCGCAACCGACGCTCGTGATTCACCACAAAGCAAAGAGGGAACAGGCTGGTCAAAAAGTGTTGCACAACCTCCGAAAATGGGGTGGACTCCTGTAAGCTCGGCGCTTCGTGGTGCATGATCTGCCCCACGGTAAACGCACGCATCAGGTTTTCTTCTCGCCGCCGCACATCAACGCCGCGACGGAGCAATTGTAAAGTGTAAATCGATTCTTCGCGGACCAATTTGGTCACCAGGGTGCTCGTCACACACCCCATCATCAAGGGAAGAATAATGTGATAGTCGTTCGTCAACTCGAACATCAATAGAAACGCGGTGATGGGACAATGGACAACACAGGCAAGAAAAGCGCTCATACCGACAAGGGCGTACCCGCCGCTCGGCCCAGTAACGCCAGGCAACACCGCATTGACGCCAAAACCAAAGAGCCCGCCGGTAATGGCCCCTAGATACAAGGCCGGCAGAAACAACCCGCCGGACCCCCCTGATGCAAGAGTAAGACTGGTCGCCCCCATCTTGACAGGGAGGAGCAGCAACAGCCACCGCCAGGAAATCCCACCCCGGAGGATTAAATCCATCGTCGCGTAACCGATGCCGAACACATTAGGCACAAATAACACCACAAAGCCTAACACCAATCCACCTAAGGCGGGCTTGAGCAGTGGAGATATTGTCAACTTTCCCGCCCAGGTTTCCAATCGGTCAAGCACGAACATGAACGCCAGCCCGCCGAGGCCGCACGCAACCCCTAAGAGCAAGTAGCACGGCAACTCCCACAGGCTCACGAGGGTATAGCCAGGCACGATAAACGCCGGATGATCGCCAAAATATGTACGACTCACAACCGTGGCGAGCACAGAGGATAGCATGACTGGAGCAAACGCCGGCATAGCAAAGTTGCCCATCACCACTTCCAGGGCAAAAAAAGCGCCCGCAATGGGCGCATTGAAAGCCGCAGCGATACCCCCGGCTACACCACACCCAGCGAGCACAGGCAGACGGTTTGGCGAGAGATGCAATACCTGGCCGAAGACCGACCCGAGCGAAGCCCCAATGTTCACCATCGGTCCTTCGCGCCCGACGGAGCCGCCTGTACCAATAGTTAAGGCCGAGGTCAGAGCTTTTACCAGGGTCGGCCAGGGAAGAAGTTTTCCACCGCCCAGCGTGACAGCTTCAATGACTTCAGGCACTCCATGAGCTTTAGCGCCGCGCCCAAGAAAGACAGCAACGCAGCCGACCAGAAATCCACCCAGCATTGGCGTAAGGAAGACACGATACCAGGGAAGATGTGGCAGGAGGTATAAAGGCAGGTCTGTCGACCCCAAGGCGCACCACTGAATAAGACTAATTAACTCAGAATAGAGAATCGCTCCACCGCCAGTGATGACGCCCACAGCGCAAGCCTGGATCACCAAAGCAAACGGCTGGATGCGCACCAACTGTCCGAGAAATCTTCGCCAGGCGACTTGCCCAAAAGGACGAGAATGCCGCCTTTCGCTCTCTAACAACGAGTCCATATCATACAATGTTGAGGAGAATTCACAGTCAGCGCCACTAACGCCGCTAGCGCGTCAGATTTCCACCGAGTCGAAGACAACTTGAGTTGATAGCCAAGCGTTACGGAGGTCACGCAAGGAGGATAGCAACCGCCTCTAAAAAGACAACCCGTCCTGAGAGCACAGGAGCCTATCAGTTTTGTGGTAATTTCCTCTCAGTTATAGGGACGAGGTCGCTTCCTCCCTACCCCATGACGTGCTTCTCTCTAAAAGCCAGAACTCTGGCAAGCGCCCTTAATCTCTCGATTTTGGTTTCCTGAAGGATTTGCTATAAAAGACTGACAAGGCGTCAGACTCAGGCGGAAAAATTGCATCACTGCGAGATCAAAGCATAAAAGGAGGAAGATATGTTCAAAATAGGGAAACTGTTTCATCTCACACACGTCGTGGACGACATCGACGCCGTGGACAAGTGGTACGATGACGTTTTCTCGGTCACTCGTTTCTATCACGGTTACGAGAAGCTGGCCGGACGCGTGGCTTCCCTCATCGCCATTGGCGACGTCGTTATGGAACCGATGATGCCGGCGAAGGTAGAGAACCTGCGCAATCCGTCGGTGAAGAAATTCCACGATCGGTTTGGTCAGCATTTCCATTCCATTGCTTGGTATATTGATGATGTGGAAGACATTTCTACTCGACTCGACCAAGAGCATCTGCGTCTCTACAACATCGTTGGGACCCAAGTCAAACCGCCGCATAACACGAGCGCGATTTGGACGCATCCCAAAGAAACGTCCGGCCAATTGGAGTTCGCCTTGAACGGGGATTTTACGAAAGATCCGCGGTTTGAACCAAACTGGTCAAATGCGCCCTGGCGCGAGCATCCACTTGGAATCGAGCGTGCCTCGCATATCGGCGTGGTGGTCCGAGATCTCCCGGCGGCAAAACGACTCTATTGCGACATCCTCGGCGGAACGCTGATGCATGAGGAGGAAATTGCAGGACGTAAACAGAGCGCCTTCGTAGCGGTCGGCGAAGATTCGGTCGTCGAATTGATACAGTCTCACTCTCCGGCAAGTCTCGAAGGCCAAGACCTGGAGAAAAACGGGGAAGGCATCCATTCTCTGATCTTTAAAACGAGCGACCTGGGTCGAGCACGAGACTTCCTGAAAGCTAAACATCATCAACCTGAATCGGACGGGCCGGACACAATCATTCTCGGACCAGATCAGGCGTTTGGGATGGTGATTGGTTTTACTCAGCGCACCTTGCCGAACGACCCACGCTAATACACTACTACAGTGAAAATGAGGAGTAAACGGTGGAGACGTCATTCCGGGCGAGCAACGCGAGACCCGGAATCCAGGAGGTATAACGGAAAGCAAGTTCTGAATTTCCCTGGATGCCCGCCCCACGCCTTCGCGGGGGCAGGCTCTGCGCGGGCATGACAAATCCCAACCCTTCAAAATCAGTATGGGTGTAGCGGTTTTCTGGAGGCTTATGACTCAGGGGGGCTGGTCAGCCCTCCCCTTACCTCCCTGCCGTTCTCATTGAAGGAGCTTTCTTCAGCCAGGAAGTCCCTTCAAAGTAGAGCACGACGGGAGCGGCAATATAGATCGACGAATACGTCCCAGTAATAAATCCAATAATAAGAGTGAAGGCAAACGGACGAATGACGTGCCCACCCAACGTGAAGAGCGCCAACAACACGAGGATCGCGGTCCCGGACGTGATGATGGTGCGGCTCAGGGTCTCGTTCACACTCCGATTGATAATGCTGGCAAGACTCTCGCGGCGAGACTTGCGCATGTTTTCGCGCACCCGATCCGACACAATGATGGTGTCATGCACGGAAAAGCCCACCACCGTCAGGATGGCGGCTAACACTGACAAGTCAAACGGCATCTGCGTCAACGTCAGCGCCCCGGTCACTACTAACACGTCGTGAATAAGCGCAATCACGGCGCCAATCCCAAAACGCAGTTCAAAGCGAAAGGCAATGTAGGTTCCCATCAACAACGTAGAAAAGGCGACAGCCAAGAATCCTTTACGACGTAAATCTCCGCTGACCTTACTCCCCACTGACTCGACGCGGAGCACCTCATACCCTTGCCCAAAGGTCGTAGTCAGGGCTTTTTGCACGGCGTCACTGACCTCGCTCAAATTTTGCTCCACCCGTTGTTTGAAGCGCAGCATGAAAATTTTGCTGTCACGCCCCACGTCTTGAATGGTGAGATCATCGAGATCCTGACCTGTGACCGCCTTTTGAATCTCCGCTGTGGTCGTCGCTTGTGTAAACCGCACCTCGATCATGGCGCCACCGACAAAATCGAGACCGTAGTTGAGCCCCCACGTGAGCATGAGCACGATGCTCGCAAGATTAATGATGAGAGAGAACACCACGAAGAAAAAGCGTTTCCCGACGAAATCAATGTTAATGTTATGCGGAATCAGTTCCATACACACGAATCCTTCTGGAAGAGTAACGTACTTGCGCTCCAGCAACAGATCAAGCACGTGAAAGAATGCAACAGCTCGGGCGAGGCTACGACTCAAACCGCAAAGCGTTGATGGGATCAAGACGGGAAGCTTTCAACGCAGGATACAAACCAAAGCCAATCCCGACCAACGCGCTGAAGCCCACGGACACCAGAACGATGTCTAACCGGACTAACGTCACCCAGCCAAACTGGAGCGCCAAGCGATATGCCGTTGTCACTCCCAGTCCGATGCCTATCAGTCCTCCCGCCAGAGACAGAGAGAGCGCTTCGATCAAAAATTGAGTGAGAATGTCGCGCGGTTTAGCGCCCACCGCCATACGCAGCCCAATTTCGCGAGTTCGCTCGGTCACGCTCACCAGCATGATGTTCATGATGCCGATGCCCCCCACGATAAGCGAAACGGTCGCGACGCTCGCCAACAAGGTAGTCAGAGTCTGCGTGCCTTCCTGCTGAGCGCTGGCTATCTCGCTGAGATTACGGATCGAGAAATCATCATCCGTTCCCGACTGAATGTGATGGCGATCACGCAACAAATCGGTAATTTGCGCTTGGGCGCGAGAGGTGGCGGCAGTTGACGCAGCACTCACCACAATGGACCCGGCAATATACTTTTGTAGACCACCCTGGATTTTCGCCTGAAACGTCGTGTGGGGCACAAAGATGGCGTCGTCATAGTCCTGCCCCATTGCCGATTGCCCCTTCTTGGTTAGCACTCCGACGATTTGGAACGGCATATTCTTGATGCGCACTATCTGCCCCACGGGATTAACATGGACGCCGTAGAGTTTGTCGACCACCGTTTGACCCAGCACGACTACTTTACTACCGCCATCAATATCGGACTGGCCAAAAACAGCGCCTTGGCCGATAGGCCAATGACGGATGTTAAAAAACTCTGACGTCGTTCCTGTAACACTTGTAGTCCAGTTCTGATCTTCACTCATGACTTGCACCGAGGTCCGCAGGGCAGGCGCAGCATAACGAACCGAAGGGATCTCGGTCTGGATCGCCTTGAGATCATCCCACGTTAGCGTCGGCAGGGTGCCAAAGCCGCCTTGCGCCCCGCCAGCAGTCGTCGAGCCAGGCAAAATCATCAGCAGGTTGGAGCCCATCGACGCAAAGGATTGTTCCACCTGCGCTTTCGCTCCCTCCCCGATCGCCACCATGGCGATGACCGCCGCAACTCCAATAATCACTCCTAGTGTCGTCAGAAACGAGCGGAGTTTATTGCGAAGCAGGGCAGTAATCGCCGCGCGTAGGGTTTCCATAAATGTCATCAGCTCGCCTCGTGCGTAGCAGTCTCAACCGTCCCATCGACAAGCGCTATTTGCGCCGTCCGTAAGGTATCCGATAGGACTTGCCCATCTTTTATCACCACTACACGAGCAGCATACGCGGCGATATCGGCGTCATGCGTCACTATGAGAACGGTCATCCCAGCACGCCACAGTTCCTGCAACAGCGCCATAATCTCAACACTCGTGTGGGAATCCAGGTTGCCGGTCGGCTCGTCCGCGAGGATCAGTTTGGGCCTTGAGACTAAAGCGCGGGCAACAGCGACACGTTGCTGTTGCCCACCGGACATTTGATTTGGATAATGCTGCAATCGATCTCCAAGGCCGACTCGACGCAACGCCTCCTCGGCGCGCTGCCGACGCTCGCGTGGCGGAACCCCAGCATACTGAAGGGGCAAGCCGACATTATCGAGCGCACTCGTGCGCGAAAGCAGATTAAAGCTCTGAAAGACGAACCCAACCATTTGATTACGAATTTCGGCGAGCTCATTACGGTTCAACTCCGACACATCGCGTCCATCAAGAAAATAGTGTCCAGACGTAGGTCGGTCTAAGCACCCGAGAATATTCATAAGAGTGGATTTCCCAGATCCCGAAGCGCCCATGATTGCAATAAATTCTCCGGCATTGATCGTGAGAGACACCTCCCTCAGCGCCTCCACCTCCACATCTCCCATATGGTAGACTTTTCCCACTTGCCGCAAGACGATCAGCCCACTGGCTAACTCCATGGATTTTCCTATTAAAACATGCGCCGGAAAGCGCCCGCCCCTCTCGGCGATAGACTCTGACCGGTTTGCGTGTCGCCGGAAGCGTCAGTTACTACCAGATCACCCTCGCGTAAATTGCCCTTCACCACCTCAGTGACCGTACCGTCAGAAATGCCGGTCGTCAGCGAAACCGGCTCAGGCGTTTCCTCACGCAGGACCCATACCATACGCCGATCTGGCCGGACAGGCTCCCGATTCTCTCCGGCGCCTTCGTGTTCTCTGCGCTTTCCGCGTTGTATGCGCGCCAGCAGCTCTGGCGATGGATGGAAACGCAACGCTGCGTTAGGGATACGAAGCACCTCATCCTTCTCCGCATAGATGAAGGTGACGTTCGCTGTCATCCCAGGTTTCAATTTTGACTCGGGATTTTCGACATCAATCACGGCGTCATACGTGACAACATTTTGGACATTTTGGGGAGCATTGCGAATTTGTCGTACGACACCGGTAAAATGCTCGCTAGGATAGGCGTCAACCGTGAAGGTCGCCTGCATGCCCGCTTGGAGTTTCCCCACATCCGCCTCCGCAACACTCGTATCCACCTGCATCTTAGCGAGATCTTCAGCAATCAAGAACAGAACCGGCGCTTGCAACGAAGCGGCCACAGTCTGTCCCACATCAACGCTCCGGGAGATCACGACTCCGTTCGTGGGCGAGATGATATCAGTGTAGGCCAAATTGATCTGTGCTTGATGCAGCGAGGCCTGCGCTTGCGCCACGCTGCCCTTGGCCGCCTCGACTTGGGCAACTGCCGCCTCAGCATTCGTCTGCGCCGTATCCTCATCCGCCTGCGCAATGAGGCGTCGTTCTGACAGATCCCTGGCGCGTCGATATTGACGCTCGGCGTCTACTGCTTGCGCTTGCACCTTTACCAGGTTGCCTTGCGCCGCCATGGCGTTCGCGCGCGCTTGTTCAACCGCCGCGTCAAAGAGTTGCGGATCAATCTTTGCAATGAGCTGTCCCTTTTTTACTGGCGAATTGAAATCGACAAAGAGCTGCTGAATACGCCCAGAGACTTGACTGCCGACCTGTACCGTCACTAATGCGGACAATGTCCCAGTGGCGGTGACTTTCGCTACAATGCGTCCGCTCTCCACACGAGCGGTTTCATAACGGTGCGGCGGAGTACGGCTCCCGCTCCACCAATAGGCATAAGCAAAACCTGCACAAGCAACAGCAAACGCAAGGAAGAGCCAAAGAGAAAGAGTGGAGCGAGCCCGTCCGGTGTTCATCTAAAAGGTCAATGCCCGGGAATAGCAATCATAGAGAACGGCCCCAGCCCAACTTTGATGGATTTGAGCGGATCATTCGTCGCCGTACTGAAGACGCCGATTACTGATCCCAATCCGTTCCCAAAGAGAGTGACGTACAATCGTTTTTCGGCCAAGGTTAAGAGCGTGCTGTCCGGTTCAGAATCCGTGCGGTTATCAGCCGAGACCGTTAAAGAACCTGCCGACGAAAAATCAAACGTGTTGAAAATGGAAATCGTGCTGCTCGCTGAATTCGAGACATACGCCTGTGCGCCATCTTTAGAGAGCATCACTTTCGTCGGCTGCGATCCTACCGTGACGGTCTTCACGACCTTCCTCGTTGCGGTATCCACAACGGACAGCGTGTCGCTGTTAAAATTGACAACATACAACTGAGATCCATCAGGAGAGAGCGCAAGCCCGTTTGGTCCTTGCCCAACGATAACGTTCTTCAGCTTTTTCCTCCTGTTCATATCAAGGAAGGAAATGGAATTATTTCCGTAATTCGTCACATATCCCTGAGTTCCGTCCGCAGAGAGGACGAGATATTGCGGTTTTTTTCCAACGCCGATGGTCTTCTTGAGCACGGTGTTTGTCGTCGTGTCAATAATGGAGATCGCTTTCTTCAAGCCATTCACTACATACGCCAAAGCGCCATCTGGAGACATGGTGATTCCGACCGGACCTTTCTTTTTCCCCAGCTTCAAGGTGGCAGTCACGGTGTTGGTGGCGGTGTTAATGACGGATACCGTGCTGTCTCCATAGTTTGCAACGTAGACCGTCTTGCCGTCTGGCGTAGCGGCAATGCCTCGAGGTTCACCGCCCACCCTAATTGTCGCTACCACTTCCTTTCCATCTGCCGCAAGCGTATCAATCACCGAAACCGAGTTACTCGATACATTGGTCACGTAGATCAATGGTCCGCCGGTGCACGTGTCATGCAGCTCGAAAAAACAAGGCAACGTGCATTTTTTGTCGTTGGCGGCGCAACGGGGGCGACAGGCGAGCGTTCCCCCGGGCAGTCCTAAAGATGCACACGTTTCTCCGTTCAGCGTGGCTCCGTCACATTCTTCTCCGCTGTCAAGCGAGCCGTTCCCACAGCCAGCCTGCGGGGTGAAGCATTGACAGCCCTCGTCCCATATATAATCCACTGTCACTTGCGTCGTTTGCTGCGTCGCCAGATCGCGCACAGTCACGTTTTCCAACTCGACCGCAGAACTGTTACGAGAGACTTGCGCCGTGGAAAGGTCGAACATGTCGAGGTATCCCGAGTTCGCCACTTTGACGACAGTCGTCGATGCAACAGAAGACTGTGTCACACCCGCGCTGTCTTGCACCTCGATGCTGAAGTTGTGGACTCCCGTCGTCAATTGGTTAAAGTCGGTCATAATGCCAAACCCGCTGGCCAGCGCCTGCGGCCTATTGGAAAATTCCTCCTGCACGTCGGGTCGTTCGACACAGCAAGGCAGATCGCTCTGGAAAATGTCGTCGAGGCGGTAACGTATATTGCTGATCGTTGCGTTGGGAGATCGCGTAAAAGTCCAGCCAGAAACAGGGCCAATTCCTCCACGAGTATTTGATGTCGCTGGAGGATTTTCGATCGTCACCGTAATAGGAGGTTTTGTCGGATCATCTGCCTCAACATCGTTATCTCCACTACCTTCTTCACCGCTGCCGCCAGCGGTCGGCTTTCCCACATTTTGTGAGGAGATCACGCCAAAACTTTGAGTGGTTGTCTGCCAGCCAAGCTGCAGATTGACTTGCTGAGCCGAACCCGTGTCGTTATCTGTAACCACAGCATTGGTCACAAGAACTGTCTTCTTATCGGTTGAAAGCGCGAGATTCGCGTTTTTATCTATGACGAGCTGACTCAAGGAGGTGAAACCGCCCGGTTTTGCTACAGAGAAAGGTTGGCTCTCCTGTTGAGGCGCACTGCCAGCGTCATCTTGAACCGTGATGACGACGAGGTGCGCCCCCTCGCTCAAATAGTTGACATTGAAAACAAGAGCATATCCGCTGAGACGCGCCTGCGGCATAGTTGGATATAAGCCGGCAACGTCCTCACGTACGGTGCAACAGAGCACCTCGCTCACATTCAGCCCGTTAATAATCGTCTGGCCGTCAATTGCGGCCTGCACCGTGACATGCGCATTTGGGATAGTAGAAAAGGTCCAACCAAAGAAGCCGGTTATTCCTGTGAGAGTTGGATTTTGCACCGGATTTTCCACGGCAAGGATAATATCGGCCTGCCCCTGTTCCGCCCAAGCTACTAACAACAGAGCCTGAAAAAAGAACAACAACGCTCGCTTCATAACTGCATACCACCTCTCGCCCGAAGGCATTTTTTCACCCACCTAGATAGCTGGTTCAAAAGAAGGGGGGAATACCAGCCAAAGGATACTAACACATCAGTGGGCAGAGTGTACTCTATCCTGCTTCTTCGCTATAGTGACGAGCAACTTGCAGATTGGTTGAAAGCGCCCAAGGCTTATTTTTCAACCAACCTGCGGGTTCTTCCGTCTTTACAGTGTGGGGTGAGAGTAAATACGTCCTATTCAGCAGCACTGCTATGGATCACGAAAGGTGAAGGTGGGTGGATGAACATTTTCTTCCAGATGGTTTGCCTCGTCCTCTGTACTGCAGCGTTTCTCCCTCCATTGTCCTTGGAAAGCAACGCGGCAGACTCCTCGTTTATTCAGACCGCCGAATTGCTCGCGAGTGATAAGACGACTGGGAATCGTTTCGGCACAAGCATAGCGATAAGCGGCGACACGATACTTTCAGGGACTCCAGACTTCAGTTTCGCTGGAACCTCCCAGGGAGCGGTGTATGTATTTGTCCAAGATTCCGCCACAGGAGTCTGGCAGGAGAAGCAAAAACTTGTCGCAAGCGACGCCGCCGCGGGGGATTTTTTCGGCTCCAGCGTCGCACTTTTTGGCGACACCGCGTTCATCAGCGCGCGAGAAAGTAAAACCCAAGGCAGCCTCTCCGGGGCTGTGTACGTGTTTACTCGAGATGCAAATGGGCAATGGCAACAACAACAAAAACTCACTTCTAGTGATGGCGCGGCTGGACGTCTCTTCGGCGCTAGTTTGACCCTCACGCAAAATTTCGCCGTCATAGGGGCTCCAGGCAACGCCTCTAATCTCGTTGGCGGCGCCTATGTGTTCGCGCCCGATCAGAATGGCCAATGGCAAGAAACGCAAAAATTGGTCGCCAGCGATAGCGCGGCAAGCGACAAATTTGGCTGCAGCGTGGCCACGCGCGACACCAGCATTCTTCTTATCGGGGCGTGTGCGAACAACACCAAAGGAACTGCAGCTGGCGCGGCGTACCTCTTCGTGCAGGACAATAACGGGAACTGGAAAGAACGGCAGAAATTAACCGCGGCGGATGGCGGGGCGGGACAAGCATTCGGGAGCGCCGTCTCCTTTATCGGTAACACCGTCTTCGTGGGCGCCACTTCCGCTACCGGGCTTAGCAATAATATTTCCGGAGCAGTGTATCAGTTTATAGCAAACGCTGATCCCCCAGCGATACCGACGCAGTGGAGGATTCCAGTGAAGGGCTTGATTGCGGATGACGGAGCAAACGGCGATCAATTTGGTTCGACCCTGACGGCGACTACAGACCGTCTCTTTATCGGAGCCCCCGGCGCTGGAGATAAAGGAACGGCTTCCGGCGCGGTCTACTTCTTTGCACAAACCGGGGGCGCCGGCGTCTGGACGCAAATGCAGAAATTTTCAGCGCGAGATGAGACTTCAGGAGACAAATTCGCAGAAACGCTAGCTTCGCAGGACGATCTTATCGTGGCAGGAGCCCCGTTTCACAGCACTCATGTAACAGCAGCTGACGGCACGGTCACAACGTACACTTTTGCCGGCGCGTTCTACGTATTTTCCTTGACCGCGCTTCCAGCCTCTTGTGAAAGCAAAACCGACTACGACAACGCGAAATGTTCGGGAACATTTTCGGTAACGTCGTTGAGCGATCTTGATGATTATGTCGCCCAAGATTTTGGCAGGACGGATAACAAAGGCAAGTACCAAAATTTGGATATTTCTGCAAGCCTGACCGACCCACATCTGGTCCTCCAGTCCCCATGCATCATTACGCTTGACAATCAAGTGAAACTTCAAGGAGATTTCATTGACATCGACGCCCGCGGAGGAATCGTAGCAACGAAGGGCTACCAAATGACTGGGAAAAAAGCGTGCGTACTCTCGGAAAATAATAATGCGGGGCTCGGCGACCATTCGGTTGCCGAGGTTGATGACCTGACTATCCAAGCCGCAAAAACCGCTATCATTGGCAAAGACGCCTCAGTAATGGTCAGCGGAGATCTCCTCATTAAATCAACAGGCACGCTCAAACAAAGTCAGGCGCTGGTTGACGCCGGGGCAATAGTGACGGCGGGTTCAATCCATCTCGAAGCGCCAGGCAAGGTGTCGTTTGGAACCGGAGCCACCGGGGCGGCTGACGGCGCTCTCATCCTTCTTTCAACGGGGACAACGAAGAGCAGCCAAGCATTCCTAGGAAACGGCTCACAAATAGAGACAACAGATCTCACACTCTCCGCTCCTAGTAGCGCCAAAATCGGGAAAGACTCCTCAGTTGAAGTTAACGGCCAACTCATCTTGGAAACGACGAGCACTGCTTCTTCAAGCAGCGTGGCGGTCGCAAAAGGCACGGACATCACCGTCGCCGGGAACGCCAATCTGACAAGCGGGGGCGGCGCGCAGATCAGTTCACAAGTAGTTCTGTCGGTAGACAACGAGCTACACATTCAAGCGGCTACTACGAAGAAATGCAAAATCAATAAGAAAGCGACCATCACCGCCGGAGTAACGTCGGGGAATTGCTTTTAAGAAGCCGCTTCAAGAGGCAACCACGTGCTTCGACAGAGCCTGTCCTGAGCCTGTCGAAGGACTCAGCACGAACGGATAATCCTCACTATTTCTTAGTTCCCCCTCCGTTCACCCTGAGCTTGTCGAAGCCTGCCCTGAGCCCAGTCGAAGGGGGCGGATGGAGGGTCTTTCAACAGCCTCTAACCCGTCTTCCTCCTGAAGCCGGCTGCACAATCTGTCGTACGAGCGTCTCCATCAAGCCTTGGCGGCGTCGGAACAGCTCGTACGAGAGCGAACTGCAGATTCCTTGCTCTCGACTTCTTTCCCTTTCGCCTTCCTAATTCCTTTTCAACCAAATCAGGGCGTCTCTCGTCAACTTTACGAATAGAGACGCCTCCGAAGACTCCGCAATTCC
>JACXTT010004585.1_pt1 | contig 20475 bp, 20 predicted proteins | sample 9270951 | NCBI WGS metagenome assembly JACXTT01 (sample SAMN15532306, study PRJNA645909) | rock metagenome | isolation source: weathered quartz diorite | place: Puerto Rico | collected 2017-06-21
GGAAATAGCTGCGCTTTTCAGTGTTATCCATGATCCTTCCGTGAGCGATGAGTTGTCCCTCAGCCGAGCCGGGTGACATTGGAACTTGTGTTCGCCAGTGGATGCCTGGAGTCACCAGGCACCCTGGGGCACACTAGGCCGGCCTGAATTTCGGCAATGCGATGTCCTCGGTCACGTGATCGAACACAACCTGGACTGGCATGTCGATACCAATCGCGTCCAATGGGCAGTCCACGATATTCGTGGTCATGCGCACGCCCTCCTCGAGCTCGACAATGGCGACGATGTACGGATCGTCGTTCACGAACTCCGGCGTGGTCGATCGATAGGCGATGGTGTACGAATAGACGGTCCCCCTGCCGGTACAGGTGTGCCAATCCAGTTCGGCACCCCAGCACGCCGTGCACGTGGCACGCGGGTAGTGCTGGACATGGCCGCATTGCCTGCACTTCTGGATCTTGAGTTCGTTCTGCCTGGCTGCCTGCCAGAACGCACGGGTATGCGGCTGCGGGATCGGTAGCGGCTTGCGATATTCATTGGCTGCCATGGGTCTTCCTTTTCAGTTTGCGAGGACGAGCGTGACTTCGTCTGACATGACGCCACCATTGCCGTGGACAACGCCGACTGTCGCGTCTTTGACCTGCCGGGCCTCGGCGCGCCCCATCAGTTGCCGCACGCCCTCCACGACGTGGGTCATGCCGCCTGCGGCGCCTGCCTGTCCGAAGGACAGTTGGCCGCCGTTGGTGTTGCACGGGAAATCGCCCGCAAATGTGAGGCCACGCTCCGCTACAAATGGCCCGCCGTGTCCCTTGGGGCAGAAACCAAGGTCCTCGATCGCCATCAGGACCGCGATCGTGTAGCAGTCATAGAGCTGGGCAACATCGACGCGTGCCGGAGAAACGCCAGCCATGGCGAAGGCCGCTTCGGCGGACTGCTTCGACCAGGATGTGGTGATGTCCTGGCGATGAGTGATCGAAAGATGGGACCCCGCCTCTCCTGCTCCCAATAGCCTGACCGGCGGATTCGGCCCACGGTTCGCCAGGGACTGCCGCGTTACCAGAACCGCGGAACCGCCCACGCAAGGCGAAACGATCTCCAGCAGGTGCAGCGGGTCGAAGATCATCTTTGAGTTCAGCACATCATCGATCGTGAGCGCGCTCTGATTGAAGAGCGCAAGCGGATTCGACAAGGCACTGGTGCGCTGATCCACGGCGATCTTTGCCAGCTGCTCCGGCTTCGTGCCGAATTCATGCATGTGCCGCCGCGCCACCATCGCGTAGCCGGCATTCGGAGGAGAAGCACCAAACGGAATTTCGAATTCGGTAACGGCTTCCGAGCGCAGCATGCCCTTGCGGTTGTTGTTCCGGTCTGCACTAGGCACTTCGACGGTCAGGCAGAGCACGCGATCGCACAGCCCTGCCTGGATCGCCGCTGCTGCGCGCCACACCATGCCGGCCGCCGATGCTCCACCCAGCTCCACCGTATCGAAGTACTTCAGCTTCAGGCCCAGATGCTCGGCCACGGCAGACGGCCAGAACATGCTGTATGCAGCCACCGGCGTGGTGACGAGCAGGCCGTCGATTTCACCGGGAGACACGCCCGCGTCCAGCGCCGTCCTGCGCGCGATTTCCGCGGTCAATCCCATGGGCGTCAGCCCGTCTGCGGTCTTCTGAGATTTGAATTCCGCATACCCTGTGATCGCCGCAACATTTCTTAGAGACATCGCTATCGTTCCTATCCTTGATGTGCGCCTTCGGTCAGCACAGCGTGGCCACACACGGCGCGGCGCTGATGCATGCGAGTGCCGATGTTTCGCACGCTACCCAGTGTCACCGTGCGATCCCGTGCCCTCACGTCTGGAAGCAGTCTAGCGACGCCCCCCACGGCTGTCCGTCGTCAAAACTGACGATTTGATGCCGGGTGCCGCGACAGGCCGGCAAACGTCGGCATCCAGCGGGAAACCTTCTTGTGCTGGTGTCTTCCATCCAACTTCCACTCCTTCATGTGGCAGTCATTGAAGGGATCGGGCCGGCAGGTCGCCGCGCGCGCCGTACGTTGAAGGCGAGCTGGTCGAGTGGATGAAGCGCAATCCTGCGCAGGCGAACTATGCATATAGCAACAGCACCTCGCAAGTGGCCGCAGCGTCCTTTGTCAAAAGCGCACATTTGCCTGCGAACGCGGTGCCATACAAGGGAGCAGCCGCTGCGATCACCGATGTGATCGGTGGCACAGTAGCGTTCACACTTGTTGATGTTGCCGCAGCCCGGCCCTACCTTGACTCAAGACGCGTGCGTGCGATCGCGGTCTCGTCGCTAAGGCGGTCGGCCTTGCTGCCTGATGTTCCCTCCATGTCTGAAGGGGCGTTCGCAGGCAAGGAAACCATCGCCTGGGCGGCATTCTTCGCGCCGGCCAGTACGCCGCACGCGATCATCCAGCGGCAAAGTGCCGCCATTGAGCATGCCCTGGCTTTGCCCAACATCAGAGAGGACTTTGCCCGCCTGGGGAGCGAGCCAGCATATATGCCTCCGCAGCAAGCCACGGAGTTCGTACGGGCTCAGCTGGAACTATGGACGGCGAAAATTCGTGACGCGGGCATCGAGCCGCAATAGCGGGTCCGGGCAGATCGCTGCCCTCGCCACCGTTGAGCTCTCGCCGACGTTGCTGAATCCGGACATGCACTGTCGGCCACTTCTTCGTGATGCCTGCAATCTGCCGTGTCCAAGCGGGTGCAGGAGTTTGGATCCCTGTTCGGCACGCCGCTGTTCAACAGATCCCTGCGCACGGGATTTGTAGGGCGCTTGCACGCCAGCCATCGGCCCGGCTTGCCCTATCAGGAGTCTGGCAGACTCGGCCGCTGAGGCGCTGGCCAATTCGATCCTGCGGCAAAAAGGGATGCCGATGGTCCGCTTCGGCCTTTCGCCTTTCGCCTTCCGACGAAGCGCTGGTTGTCTGGACGTGGATGGGCGAGGCCAGCACATGAGCCCCCGCCGCATCATCTTAGGCCCGCCAGACCTGTAGCAGATCCCACACCGGCTCCGGCCCTTCGGACTGTGGCAACGCCTGCGCCTCGATCAGCATCGCACCGGCCTGCGCCTGCAGCTTGTCCAGGCAGCGCGACAGCACGCGCGCCTCTTCCGCCGTCAGGCAGCCAGCCAGCCGCGTATTGAAGTCCCGCGCCTGTGCAAACGCGGCACGGTAGACGGCTTCGCCTTGCTCGGTCAGCGTGAAGGCTGCAGCGCGCCGGTCCTGGGTACGCGTTTCGCGGCGGACCAGGCCGCGTTCCACCAGCGCGTGGACGGCGCGGCTGGCCAGCACTTTGTCAAGGCCGGCGCTTTCGGCCAGTTCGGTCAGCCGGGTGCCTGGCTGCTCGCCAAGGAAGGAAATCATGCGCCATTCGCGCCGCGTGACGCCGGCCGTGGCGCGCAGGTGCAGCGCCGCGGCGCCCAGCGCGACGCGGTTCAGGTGGTAGACCCGGTAATTGATGAAATCCGCCAGCCGCTGCGGCCGCTGCAGGCGGTTGCCGCTGTTGTCGTGTGCCATGCCACACCTGCCAATTAGTTGACTTTGTCAATTATATCGACGGGTGTTAGCTTGCATCGACGCCGCTTGCCGGCGGACAACAAACTGGAGACATCGTGAGCCCTCGCACCTTCCTTCCCCGATTCGCCGCGTGCCTGCTGGCCGTTGCCGCGGCATGGTCCGCACCCGCCAGCGCGCAATCGGACCGTCCGCTGCGCATCCTGGTGGGCTACCCGGCCGGCGGCACTGCCGACCTCGCCGCACGCCTGGTCGGCGACAAGCTGCGCGAGACCCTGAACCAGACCGTGGTCATCGAGAACAAGCCCGGCGCCGGCGGGCGGCTGGTGATGGACTACGCGCGCACGCAGCCGGCCGACGGCAATACGCTGGTGGTGGCCAACTCGGCGGTGATGACCATTGCGCCGCTGGTCTACCGCAAGCTCAACTACGATATCCAGCGCGATTTCACGCCGGTGGCGCAGGCCGCCAACTTCCAGCTGGCGCTCGCCATCGGGCCGGCCAGCCCGGCGCGCACGCTGAAGGACTACGTGGCATGGCTCAAGGCCGGTCCGCAGAACAACTCCTACGCCTCGCCGGCGCTGGGCAGCATCCCGCATTTCTTCGGGCTGATGATCGGCAAGCAGGTTGGCATCGACATGCTGCACGTCCCCTTCAACGGCTCGGCGCCGCTGATGAGCGCGCTGGTAGGCGGGCAGGTGCCGGCTTCGGTCGACACCCTTGCTGACCTGACTGAAATGCACCGCGCCGGCAAGATCCGCGTGCTGGCGACTTCCGGCACCCAGCGCTCGGTGGCGCTGCCCGATGTGCCGACTTTCACCGAGCTTGGCTACAAGGGCATCGAAGGTGAAGGCCGCTACGGCCTGCTGGCACCCGCGGGCACGCCGCGCCCGGTGCTCGACAAGCTCAACGCCGCCATCGTCAAGGCCGTGCAGTCGCCGGACGTGCGCGAGAAGTTCCTCAAGCTGGGGCTGGAACCCGCAACCGGCCCGGCCGACGCGTTTGCCGGCGTGCTCAAGGCTGACGCCGGCAAGTGGGCGCCGGTGGTCAAGGCGTCCGGCTATACCGGCGACTGAAGCGCGGCAAACCGATCATGACGATCCGCAATACCCTCTTCATCATGTGCGACCAGCTGCGGCGCGACCACCTGGGTTGCTACGGGCATCCGGCGCTGCGCACGCGCAATATCGATGCGCTGGCCGCGCGCGGCGTGCGCTTCGACCGCGCCTTCGTCACTTCCGGGGTCTGCGGCCCCAGCCGCATGAGTTTCTATACCGGCCGCCATGTCAGCAGCCACGGCGCCACCTGGAACCGCGTGCCGCTGTCGGTCGGCGAAGTCACGCTGGGCGAATACCTGAAGAACAGCGGCCGCGCGCTGGCGCTGGCGGGCAAGACCCATGTGATGCCCGACAACGCCAACCTGAAGCGGCTGCACCTGGATGGCGGCAGCGAGCTGGAAACACTGCTGCGCAGCGGCCACTTCACCGAGGTCGACCGCCATGACGGCCACCACGCCGAGCCGCACAGCGCGTACGCCGACTGGCTGCGCCGGCAAGGCTACGACAGCGCGGATCCGTGGACCGACTACGTGATCAGTGCCGAGAACGAACGCGGCGAGATCGTCTCAGGCTGGCACATGCGCAACGCCGGCCTGCCCGCGCGCGTGGCCGAGCCGCATTCCGAGACCGCGTACACGGTGGACCAGGCGATGCAGTACATCGCCACGCGCGGCGATGATCCGTGGGTGCTGCACCTGTCGCTGGTCAAGCCGCACTGGCCCTACCTGGCGCCCGCGCCCTACCACGCCGCGTATTCGCTCGATGACTGCCTGCCGCTGCAGCGCCACGAGGCCGAGCTGGAAGACCCGCACCCGGTGCTGTCGGCCTACCGCACGCAGGAAGAATGCGCCAACTTCATGCGCCGGGAAGTGTCGGACACGGTGCGCCCCGCCTACCAGGGCCTGATCCAGCAGATCGACGACCGGCTCGGCCAGCTATGGGAACAGCTTGAACGCCTGGGCCGCTGGCAGGACACGCTGATCGTCTTCACCGCCGACCACGGCGATTTCCTGGGCGACCACTGGCTGGGCGAGAAGGAGCAGTTCTACGACACGGTGCAGAACATCCCGCTGATCGTCTACGATCCCTCGCCGCAGGCGGATGCCACGCGCGGCACCGCGCAGGCCAGCATGGTCAGCGCGGTCGACGTGGTGCCGACGGTGCTGGACGCACTGGGCCTGCCGCCGGCCGACCACCGCGTCGAGGGCCGCTCGTTGCTGGACCTGACGCGCGCGGGCGAGCGCGCCGATGCCGGCAGCTGGCGCGATTTCGTCGTATCCGAGCTGGACTATGCCTATCGCGGCGCTCGCGTGGCGCTGGGCCGCCATCCCGGCGAGTGCCGCGCCTGGATGGTGCGCGACGCGCGCTGGAAACTTGTGCACTGGCAAGGGTTCCGGCCACAGCTGTTCGACCTGCAGAACGATCCGCAGGAGTATTTCGACCTGGGCAGCGACCCCGGCCACGAAGCCGTGCGCAGCGCCATGCGCTTGCGGCTGCTGGAGTGGTTCTGCACGCTCAAGCCGCGCGTGACGGTGACCAACGAAGAGGTGGCGGCCAAGACCAATGTGTACAAGCAGGCGGGCGTGTTCTTTGGCGTGTGGTGACTACGCCCGGCGCCATCCGCGTTCCGGCGACGTGCCCCTGCCCGGATGGCGTATCCTTTGAAGCGAGGGATGGGGGGGCCGGTGTTCGGACCGGCAACCGGAGCGATCATGAAAAACACCTGGATCCTTGTGGCGGACGAATCCCTCGCCCGCATCTTTGCCTCGCACGCTTCAACCGCGCCAATGGCGCTGGTTGAGGAAATCACCGACGCGGCTGCGCATGGCGACCGCGCCGACCTGCGCCGCGATGCCTACGGCCGGCGCGGCCACGCCGCCGTACAGGGCGACGCCGGGCACCCCGGTGCCCACCAGGCCGGACCGTCCACCGTCACATCCTCGGCCGGCGAGGATGAACTGCACCAGGAAGCGCAGCTGTTTGCCCGCCGCGTGGCGGACTACCTTGCCGATGCGCGCAACAAGCAGCGCTTTGACTCCCTGGCGCTGATCGCGGCGCCGCGTTTCCTGGGCCTGCTGCGCAAAGCCCTTCCCGCCGGCGTCACGGACGTCATCACGAAGGAAATTGGCAAGGACTTCACCCACGTGGCCAACAACGACCTGCAACAACGGCTGGCCGACGAAAACATCATTCCCGCGCGCCGCGACGCGCGCGTCAATACCGGCCGGGACCGGTAGTGAAGCCACGCAGCCCCGCCGGTGCCAGGCCACTGGCGGCTGCGTCGGCGTCAGCGGGCCGTGCCCGAACCGCTGGCTGCACCGCTGCTGCCGCTGGATGTGCCGCTCGGGCTGGTCGTGCTGGTCGCGCCGGACGTGCCGGTAGAAGTGCTGGAGCCAGGAGTGCCATAGCCGCTGCGGCTGCGGTTCTGTTCCGTGACCGAACCCGAGCCGGACAGCGAGCCGGAGCCGGTGGTGCTGCCGGTGGCGGTGCAACCCGCCAGGATGCCGAGCGCGAGCAGGGCAGTGCCGATGCCTAGTGTTGTTTTCATGTCTTCCTCCATTTGGCAGGTTGGCGGCAAGCCTTGCTGCACGGCGCAGGCTGCCGGCGAGCGCGCTGGAACGCAGCTCTGCTGCGGAAGACGCAACTGACGTACCAGTGGGGCTACGCGGCGATCGGCAATGCAGGAAAGTGGCATGACTGCGGCCCGGCCGCAGTAAGAAGTGCGCGCCGCGGGTAAAAGTTACCGCGCCGGCGCAGTTCAGTATCGACTGAAGATGCCAGGCATCTGTCCTATCGCGTCAGTGTCCACTTGTAGGCATAGCGGTCCGGACGGAACAGCAGTTCGCCGCAGAACAACGGTGTGTCCTCGATGTCACGCGGCGTGCTGCGCAGGCGCAGCAGCGGTTCGCCCTCGGCAACACCGAGCCGGCGCGCCACGTCCGCAGGCGCGGCAACAGCGGTGGCTTCCATCGCCAGTTCCTTGAACCGGTATCCCAGCCGGCTTTCAAACAGCGCCATGGCGTCGTTGGTTTCCAGGTCTTCCTGCACCAGGCGGCGCATCAGTGGCTCAGGACCCATCAGGGTGAAATGCGCGATGGCCGCGTCGTCCCAGTACCGCACGGTGGCCACGCTCAGCACCTTCTCGCCAGGCTGCAGACGCAGCGCCGCCGCCACATGGGCCGGCGCGCGCACCAGGCGTACCGACACCAGCTTGCCATAGGCAAGCTGGCCACGGGCGCGCCCGGTTTCATAGAAGCCAGTCAGCGCGCCAAGGCTGGGCGTGTCTGACGGACGGGTCACGAAACTGCCCTTGCCGTTGACCTTCTCGATCAGACCGGCGTTGTGCAGCCCGGACAGGGCCTGGCGCACGGTGATCCGGCTGACCGCGAATTCCGTCACCAGCTCCGCCTCGGACGGAAGCTTGGCGCCCGGCCCCCATGTATTGCTGGCGATTCGCTGGCGAATCTCGTTCTCGATCTCTTTGAACCTGGGCAGCGCCACGTATGTTCCGCCTTGGCGGCGGCTCCGAACTGGGTGGAACCGGATTATACCTATCATAATAGGTTGTGGCGCGACCCTATTGACCTGTTATAACAGGTGATGGCAGTATCCGTCATCACCAGATGCGCGCCCCCTGAAGATCACCGCATGCTGGCAACTCAGGAGACACGTAAATTGAATACCAAGGCATCACAAGACACCGCCAGCGCGGCGGCGGAGTTCGACTACCTCGTGATCGGCGCGGGATCGGCGGGGTGCGCCGTGGCGGGGCGCCTGGCAGAAGACCCGAGTGCGACCGTGGCGCTGCTCGAGGCGGGGCCGCATGACCATCACTTCTCAATCTGGGCGCCGGTGGGCATCGCAGCGGTGGTGCCCAAGGCCGGCCCGCGCAACTACGCCTACTACACCCTGCCCCAACCGGGCCTGAACGGCCGCCGCTCGTACCAGCCGCGCGGGCGCGGCCTGGGCGGCAGTTCCTCGATCAACGGCATGGTCTATATCCGCGGCCATCGGCGCGACTACGACGACTGGGCCGCGCTGGGTTGCCGGGGCTGGGGCTTCGACGACGTCCTGCCCTACTTCCGCCGCAGCGAGCGCAATCCCCGCCTGGCCGGCCACGAACATCCGCTGCACGGCAACGACGGGCCGCTGCACGTGAGCGACTTGCGCTCGCCCAATCCGTTTGCGCAGCGCTTTGTCCAGGCAGCGATCCAAGCCGGCCTGCCTCACAACGACGACTTCAATGGCCACAGCCAGGAAGGCGTCGGCCTGTACCAGGTGACGCAGCGCAACGGCGAACGCTGGAACGCGGCGCGGGCCTACCTGCACAGCGGCAATGCCGCGGACACGGCAATGAATGGCGGCCGTCGCGGCCTGGCGGTGCTGACCGATACGCAAGCGCTGCGGATCGTGTTCGAAGGCAAGCGCGCTGTCGGCGTGGAAATCGTGCGCGGTGGGGCGGTGCAGATCCTGCGCGCACGGCGCCAGATCGTGGTCAGCAGCGGCGCCTTCAACTCGCCGCAGTTGCTGCTGGCGTCCGGCATCGGCCCGGCCGCGCAACTGCGCAGCTTCGGCATCGACGTGGTCCATGACCTCCCGGGCGTGGGCGAGAACCTGCAGGACCACCTCGACATCATCGTCAACAAACAGCTGCAATCGACCGAGCTGTTCGGCAAGACCGGCCGCGGCATGCTGCGGCTGGCGCGCGAAGTGATGCGCTACCGGCGCACCCGCACCGGCATGGTGTCGTCGAATATCGCCGAGGCCGGTGCCTTCCTGCGCAGCCGCCCCGAGCTGGACATCCCGGATGTGCAGCTGCACTTCGCCGTGGCGCTGCTCGGCAACCGCAACCTGGGCAAGCTCGGCCACGGCTACTCCTGCCACGCCTGCGTGCTGCGCCCGAAGAGCCGCGGCCATGTGCGCCTGCGCAGCACCGACATGCGCGAGACGCCGGTGATCGATCCGCGCTTCCTGTCGGCCGAGGAAGACATGGCCGGCATGGTCGAGGGCGTGCGGGCTATCCGCCGCATCTTTGCGCAGCCCGCGCTGGCGCAGCACGGCGGGCGCGAAGTCCTGACCGACGCCTTCGGCCCCGACAGCAGCAATGAAGCCGCCATCCGCGACTTCGTGCGCACGCACGCGGACACCGTCTACCACCCGGTCGGCACCTGCAAGATGGGCGTCGACAACATGGCGGTCGTCGACCCGGAGCTGCGCGTGCATGGCGTGGAGGGCCTGCGCGTCGCTGACGCATCGATCATGCCGACGCTGATCGGCGGCAATACCAACGCCCCCGCCATCATGATCGGCGAAAAGGCTGCGGACCTGATCAAGGCCTCGCACCGCTGAGCCGGCCATCCCCTGCATTGGCAACCACAACACCGAGGAGACACCCCATGCAAGCCACTGCCGCAGTCACCATCAGCCCGGAAGCCTACCGTGCACTGGACAATGAAGCCTTTCCCTTTACCGTGCGCCGCTGCACGCCGACAATCGGCGCCGACATCGAAGGCATCGATTTCCGCGAGCCGCTGGACGACGACACCTACGTGTCGCTGCGCCGCGCGCTGCTGAAGTACAAGGTGCTGTTCTTCCGCAAGCAGGCGATCACGCCGGCCCAGCACGTGGCCGCGGCGCGCCGCTTCGGCGAGCTGGAAGTGCATCCCATGCTCGCCAGCCACCCGGAGCTGCCCGAGCTGGTCGTGTTCGGCCGCGATGGCCAGACCCGCGGCCGCGAGAACCTGTACCACTCCGATGTGTCCTGGCGCGAGATCCCGTCTATGGGTTCGATGTTGCGCTGCCTGGAATGCCCGGAAGTCGGCGGCGACACCCTCTGGATCAACATGGCCGCCGCCTACGAGAACCTGCCGCAGGATGTGAAGGCCCGCATCGCCAACCTGAAGGCTGTGCATGACGCGATGCCGACCTTCGGCGCGTCGATGAGCGACGAGAAGTACGCGGAGATGCGCGCCAAGTATCCGCCGATGGTGCACCCGGTGGTACGCACCCACCCCGAAACCGGCGAGAAGATCCTGTTCGTCAACGAAGCCTTCACCACGCATTTCGCCAACTTCGTCAAGGAACAGCCCTATCGCTTCGGTTCCGATTACCGGCCCGCCGAACTGGACCTGCTGCAGTACCTGTACCGCCAGGCGGCCGCGCCGGAGTACCAGGTGCGCCTGCGCTGGCAGCCGGACACGATCGCGCTCTGGGACAACCGCTCCACGCAGCACTATGCGGTGCAGGACTACTTCCCGGCCGTGCGCCACATGAACCGCGCCACCATCATCGGCGACCGTCCGGTCTGACCGAACGCCAACCCATCCGAGGCAACCGGCATGCATATCGTCGACAAGTTCTATATCAATGGCAAGTGGGTGCAGCCCGCAGCGGGCGCGACCCAGGCCGACATCATCGACCCGGCCACCGAAGCGGTCGCCGGCAGGCTCGCCATGGGCACCGCGGCAGACGTGGACCAGGCCGTGGCCGCGGCGCGCGCGGCATTCCCGGCCTGGTCGGTGTCCACGCGTGAAACGCGCATCGACCTGCTCGAACGCATCATCGCCGCCTACCAGGCGCGCATGGGCGACCTGGCGCAGGCGGTGCGCCAGGAGATCGGTGCGCCGATCACGCTGGCCACCAACCTGCAGGCCGCGATCGGCCTGGCCCAGCTGCAGGCAACGCTGCAGGCGCTGCGCGACTTCGAGTTCGAAACCACGCGCGGCAAGAGCTACATCCTGCGCGAAGCCATCGGCGTGGCAGCGCTGATCACGCCGTGGAACTGGCCGCTGAACCAGATCGCGGCCAAGGTGGCGCCGGCGCTGGCGGCGGGTTGCACCGTGGTGCTCAAGCCCTCCGAGATCGCGCCGCTTGACGCCCGGATCTTTGCCGAGATCATGGATGCCGCGCAGACGCCGCCGGGTGTCTTCAACATGATCTATGGCGAGGGCCGCGCGGTGGGCGCCGCGCTGTCGTCGCATCCCGGCGTCGACATGGTCTCCATCACCGGCTCGACCCGCGCCGGCGTGGAAGTGGCCATCAGCGCCGCGCCCACGGTCAAGCGCGTGGCGCAAGAGCTGGGCGGCAAGTCGCCGATGATCATCCTGGACGATGCCGACCTGCAGGCAGCGGTGACCAGCGGCGTGGCGCAGTGCATGGTCAACACCGGACAGACCTGCATCGCGCCGACGCGCTTGCTGGTGCCGCGCTCGCGCTATGAGCAGGCCGTGCAGATCGCCGCCGCCGTCGCCAACGCGGTGAAGGTGGGTGACCCGTCCGACCCCGAAACCAAGATGGGCCCGATCTCCAACCGCGGCCAGTACGACAAGGTGCAGCGCCTGATCGGGGTGGGCATCGAGGAAGGCGCGCGCGTGGCCGCAGGCGGCCCCGGTCGCCCCGACGGGCTGGAACGCGGCTTCTATGCGCGCCCGACCATCTTCGCCGACGTGCGCAATGACATGACCATCGCGCGCGAAGAGATCTTCGGGCCGGTGATGTGCCTGCTGCCGTACGACACCGAAGAAGAGGCCGTGGCCATCGCCAATGACACCGAGTTCGGCCTGGCCGCCTACATCGCCTCGTCCGACCCGGCGCGCACGCGCAAGCTGGCCGCGCGCCTGCGCGCCGGCAGCGTGCGCATCAACGGCGCGATGATGGACATCACCGCACCGTTCGGCGGCTACAAGACGTCCGGCAACGGGCGCGAGTACGGCCCCGAGGGCATTGCCGAGTTCCTTGAAATCAAGACGGTGACGGGCTGAGCCTGCGCGCTCCTGCCTGCAGTCACCGGACCGCCCGGTCGTGCGGCGCCATGCTGCCGGCCGGGCGGTGTCGCCTGTAAGGCGCCTCGCTGCCGCGCTTGTCTGACATGCGCAGGCGGCGCCGTCCGACAGCAGCCACCTGCCGGCCAGCTATCTTCATAGCAGCGCCAGGCCTTTTGCCGGGGCGCCCGGCCATGTCGACCATCCCAGATTCCGCGGCTTCTTCGCTGCCCCCTGCCCCGCCCGTTCCGCAGCACGCCGACGGTAGCCCGCATGCTGGCGCCGACGCGCCTGGCACCGTGGCAGAAATGCCTGGCACTGTCGTGCCAGCCGACGCCGTCACCGCCTCGCTGCAGCGCGCCAGCATGGCGCTGGTGGTGCTGGCCACGCTCTTTTCGCTGTACGCCGTGCATATCGCACGCGACTTTCTCATTCCGGTGGTGCTCGCGATCGTTCTGGCCTACCTGCTGGACCCGCTGGTCTGCGCGTTGCAGCGGCTGGGCCTGCCGCGCGCGCTGGCAGGCACCGTGGTGCTGCTGGCCGTGCTGGGCGTCCTGCTCAGCGGCGCCTACCTGCTGCAAGGGCAGGTGGAATCGATCGTCAACAGCCTGCCCGAGACGGCCAGAAAGCTGTCGCGCTCGGTGGGCGCGCTGATGAGCGGCGACGATTCCATGTGGCAGAAGGTACGCCGCGCCGCCACCATCCTCAGCGGCACCGGCCAGCCCCCGCCCGCGCGCGGCACGCAGGTGGTGGTGGAGCAAACGCCCGCCCAGATCCACAACATGCTGCTGGCCGGATCGGTCAGCATCTTCACCATGGCCGGACAGGCGGTGGTGGTGGTCTTCCTGCTGTACTTCCTTTTGCTGGCCGGCGATACCTTCAAGCGCAAGTTCATCCAGATGGCCGGGACCACCATTTCCGAGAAGAAGATCAGCGTGCACATGCTGGACGAGGTCAACCGCTCTATCCGCCGCTATATGGGCATGCTGCTGGTGACTAATGCGGCCCTGGGCGCCTGTACCTGGCTGCTGCTGAAATGGCTGGGCGTGCACAACGCTGGCAGCTGGGCGATTGCGGCTGCGGCACTGCACCTGGTGCCCTACTTCGGTGCCATGGCGATCGCGGTCTGCCTGGGGGTGGTGACCCTCATGCAGTTTGGCACGCTCGGCATGGCGGCCGCGGCGGCGGTCGGATCGCTGCTGATCGCCACGCTGATCGGGTCAGTCGTCACCACCTGGATGACTGGCCGCATGGCGCGCATGAACGCGGTGGCCGTCTTTGTTGCACTGCTCCTGTTCACCTGGCTCTGGGGCGTGTGGGGCATGTTGCTCGCCATCCCGCTGATCACCATCGCCAAGGTGGTTGCCGATCACATTGAAGGACTCGAAGTGGTGGCAGAGTTCCTTGGCGAATAGCCATTACGCCGCCGCCCAACGGCACTATCGTTCCGCCGCTATACTGGAAAAGCGAATGCTGCACCACAGCATTCTTGCTACGCCGGGGATCGTGCGGAGGAAAACAATGATGTCTTTATGCGACCTGTGCGAGTCGCAGCTGGACCGGCCTGGCCACGTGCCGCCGCATCCCAGGCTGGTGATGTCGGCGACCTTGCGCACCGCCAGCGGCCAGAATGCGTTTGTGTACCGTTGCGGGCACTGCGGCCAGACACTGCTGCTGGCCTCGCCCGATGGCGAGGCGCCCGACCGCTGGACCCGCCTGGATGCCGACGGATGGGACTGAGCTGGATGGCCCGCCGGTTGACTTGCGCTTGCGCTTGCGCAAATCGACGGCTTGCGTGTGTGGACATAATCCTCCCAGCAGTTTCCCAACCGCAAGCCATGGCCAAGAAATTTCCCCTGCATCCCCGCCACCCCGAGCGCATCTGCTGGGGTTGCGACAAGTACTGCGCCGTAGACGACATGGGCTGCGGCAACGGCTCCAGCCGCACGCAGCACCCCATTGAACTGCTCGGCGACGACTGGCTGGAGTGTGGCGACTGGGGTATCGAGGCACCGTCCGCGGCCTCACCTGCCGGCCCGCCCAAGACTTCCACCTAGTCAGCCGGATTACAATCGTTGTCTCAGTCTTCCACAAGACGCCCGGCATCGCCGGCATCCACCGAGACAACCATGCTGAACGTCCAGGACTCCTCGCTGCTGCGGCAGCAGTGCTATATCGACGGCCGCTGGGTCGACGGCAAGCGCCGCATCGACGTCACCAACCCGGCCACCGGCGAGCGCGTGGGACAGGTCCCGCAACTGGGCGCCGATGAAACCCGCCAGGCCATCGAGGCCGCCAACCGCGCGCTGCCGGCCTGGCGCGCCCGCACCGCCAAGGAGCGCTCGGCGCTGCTGCGCAAATGGTTCGAACTGATCATGGCCAGCCAGGAAGACCTGGCGCGCATCATGACCGCCGAACAGGGCAAGCCGATCGCCGAAGCGCGTGGCGAAATCGCCTACGCGGCCTCATTTGTCGAATGGTTTGCCGAGGAAGGCAAGCGCGTCTATGGCGACACCATCCCGGCGCCGGTCAGCAACCAGCGCATAGTCGTGACCAAGGAGCCGGTGGGGGTATGCGCGGCCATCACGCCGTGGAACTTCCCCGCTGCCATGATCACGCGCAAGGCCGGCCCGGCCCTGGCAGTGGGTTGCACCATGGTGCTCAAGCCGGCGTCGCAAACCCCGCTGACAGCGCTGGCGCTGGTGGCCCTGGCCGAGCGCGCGGGCATTCCGGCCGGGGTGTTGTCGGTGGTGACCGGCTCGGCCGGCGCCATCGGCGGCGAGATGAGCAGCAACCCGCTGGTGCGCAAGCTCACCTTCACCGGGTCGACCGAGGTTGGCCGCGTGCTGATGGCCCAGACCGCGTCGACGATCAAGAAGGTGTCGATGGAGCTGGGCGGCAATGCGCCCTTTATCGTGTTCGACGATGCCGACCTGGACGCGGCGGTGGAAGGCGCGATCGTGTCCAAGTACCGCAATGCCGGCCAGACCTGCGTCTGCGCCAACCGCATCTACGTGCAGGCGGGTGTGTATGAGGCGTTTGCGCAGAAGCTGGTGGCGGCAGTGGCGGCCCTGAAGGTCGGCAACGGCATGGACGATGGCGTACGCATCGGCCCGCTGATCGACGACAAGGCCGTGGCCAAGGTGGAAGAGCATATCGCCGACGCGCTCGGCAAGGGCGCGCGCCTGCTGCAGGGCGGCCAGCGCCATGCGCTGGGGCATTCTTTCTTCCAGCCGACCGTGCTGGCCGACGTCGGCGCCGGCATGCTGGTCGCGCGCGAGGAAACCTTCGGCCCGCTGGCGCCGCTGTTCCGCTTCGAAACCGAGGACGACGTCGTCGCCATGGCCAATGACACCGAGTTCGGCCTGGCCAGCTACTTCTATGCCCGCGACCTGGGCCGGGTCTGGCGCGTCTCCGAGCGCCTGGAATACGGTATGGTGGGCGTCAATACCGGCCTGATCTCCAACGAGGTGGCGCCGTTCGGCGGCGTCAAGCAGTCTGGCGTGGGGCGCGAGGGCTCGCACTACGGCATCGAGGATTACCTGGTCATCAAGTACACCTGCATGGCCGGTATCTGACCTGGCAGCGCCTTAGAACCTCTTAGCACGCCGTGTCCGCGCACACGGCGCACCGGGGCTCGGGGCACCTCCGGCAGGTGTCGCGAAAGCACGCTATCCGGTCATGGACACGCTGCATCTGCTCCAGCTGGTAGCTGGCGCGCGCAGCGCTGTAACAGGTGCCGAACTCATACAAGGCGCCATCCGCGGCGCGAGACAGTCCTTCCAATGCCTGCGCCAGCGCCCGCCCTTCCACGCTGCGGTGGCGGCGCAGGCGCCAGGACAGGGCCTCCTGGCCCTGCGCAAGCAGGCTCTGCTCAAGGTAGCCAAGCTGCTCGGCAACGGCCTGCACGCCATGCAGCGCCGACAGGTAGGCACACACTACCGCGAGCCGCTGGTTCATCTCCCCGCCCCGGCCCAGCAGTTCGCGCGCACAGGTGCGCAAGGTATCCGCTTCGAACGATTTGCCTTCGTCGGCGGCTTCCTGCGCATAGGCGGCCAGCGGCAGCACCGTGACTGCCAGCCCTGGCGGCAGCACGCTGGTGAAACGGCTGGCGATGGCGTGCTGCAACGTGCTGTCCAGTTCGCAGCAGGTCGGCACAGCGGCATCGACATAGAATTCCAGCGCCGGCAGCCGCCCGTGGCCCATCGACACCACGGCACGCGCAGGCGGGTGCCCGGCCATCGCAAGCACCTCGAGTCCGGCCTCGACACAGCGCTGCTCATCGGGCTCTGCCCCCAGTGCCTGGACAATATCCTGCATCTGCAGCGTGCCCGTGATTTCCATGCGGGTTGCCCCGGGCAGGTGATCCCCCCTGCGGCCGGGGTCGGTCGCCATTCGCTTCCATTCGACTTGCGTCATCGCATTGCCCGTCATACGGCCTCCGATTTTGGTTCCACTACCCGCGCTGCGCGGCCATCACGATGGCCGCGTGCATGTTCTGCAGGGCATGCAGCGGTTCGGCGCCGGTCAGCGCGGCCAGCAGCATGCTGTCTTCCAGCCGGAAACGGCACAGCACAAGGTTGGAGCGCGCCAGCGCCACCATCTGCTGCGGCGTGAGCGCGGCCAGCACACGGCCCACGTCGCGCCCGATGCCGAGCCGGAACAGGGCCTCGGCCTCGTTCTCGCGCATCAGCCGCTGCACCAGCAGCAGGTAGGCGAGGTTCAGGTCCTTGATTTCCCGCAGGCTCTCGCTGACCGGGTCGCTGGCCGGCCCTTCACCCGCGGCGCCAGCATGTATGGCACGTTCCATTGCGTCCTCTCGCTTGCCGGGGTTAGTCATTCGACTGGCACAGCCTGGCCACCGGCCGTGCAGGGTGCAAGCCGGCGGGTATCGCGCGGGCCGCGCCGGGCACCTGCTCTTCGCTCGCAGGCCTGTGCGCGGAGATCATCGGGCGCTCGGCGATGGCCCGCAAGGCAGGCTTGTCGAGCAGCGAGATGGTGCGGTGCCTCACCCGGATCAGCCCGCAGTCCGCCAGCCGCGAGAACTGCCGGCTGACCGTTTCCAGCGTCAGGCCGACATAGCTGCCGATCTCCTCCCGGCTCATGCGCAGCACATACTCCGAGGACGAGAAGCCGCGCGCCGCAAAGCCTTCAGCCATCCACAGCAGGAAGGTCACCAGCCGCTCTTCGGCGGTCATCAGCGCCAGCATGGTCTGCAGCGCGCGCGAGCGCTGTGCCTGCCCGCCGAGCGCCAGGAACAGCTGGTTGGCAAGCGCCGGCATGCCGGCGGCGGCGCCGCGCAGCGCGTCCACGCCGAGCATGCACAGCTTGCTGTCTTCCAGCGCGGTGGCGTAAGACGCATAGTGCGGGTGCGCCAGGCTGTCCAGCCCGACCAGGTCCCCGGGGAAATGGAAGCCAACCACGTGCGTGCGGCCGTCTTCCGTGGTCACGTGGGTCTTGACCGTGCCGACGCGGATTGCATAGAGCGAGGTCACGGGGTCGCCCAGCAGGTACAGGCACTGGCCCTTGCGCAGGCGCACCGTGCGCTGGATGCCCTGGGCGCCGCGCCCGGCAGCCCCCGTACGCCTCCCAGGCAGAAGCGGGCCAGATGGCAACCTGCGCTGCACGGCATGCCGTCGCACGGCAGGTGGCATTCGTCTAACTGTGTCATTGGCGCCCCTGGATGGAAGACCTGAAAGCCCTTGTGCAACCATTCTATGGAGCCAGCTTCCCCGGACAATCCGCACATTCTGATTTGCCTTATGGAAGCTTCCGATCCTGACCCGCGCCCGGGGCGCCCCCTGCCGCACCGGGACGCCGGCCATTCGCCCTGCCAGGCTGCATGCAGGGGTATCCTTGTTGCAAGACCAGGACCGGATGCGCTGGCGGCCACGCTGGCAGGACGCCGTTCAGGACATGCCATGACAAGCCCCCCCGACGACCCGCAGCAACCTGCCGGAAGCGCACCTCGCCCCGACGCTGGCGAGCCATCGGGCGGGCGTTCGCACGACATCCGGGCCGACTTGCTGCCGGATGTGCCTTACCAGACCCTGGTGGACTCCGTGCAGGACTACGCCATCTTCACGCTTGACGTCGGCGGCCATGTCTCCAGCTGGAACAAGGGTGCGGCGCGCATCAAGGGCTATGCCCGCGAAGAGATCCTGGGCAAGCACTTCTCGCAGTTCTACACGCCGGATGCGATCGCCCGGAACTGGCCGCAAGCCGAGCTGAAGGCCGCGGCCGAACAGGGCCGGTTCGAGGACGAGGGGTGGCGCGTGCGCAAGGACGGCAGCCGCTTCTGGGCCAACGTCATCATCACCGCCCTGAAGGACGCCGAGGGCCGGCTGATCGGCTTCGCCAAGGTCACGCGGGACATGACCGAGCGGCGCCGTGCCGCCGAGGCCCTGCGCCAGAGCGAAGAGACCCTGCGGCTGCTGGTGGAGGGGGTCAAGGATTACGCCATTTTCATGCTCGATCCCGACGGCCATATCGTCAGCTGGAATTCCGGTGCTACTTATATCAAGGGCTACCGCCGCGACGAGATCATCGGCCGTCATTTCTCGGTGTTCTATCCGCACGAGGATGTCGCCGCCGGCAAGCCGTCACGGCACCTGGCGCTGGCGCGGCGGGTCGGGCGCGTGGAGGACGAAGGCTGGCGCGTGCGCAAGGATGGCTCGCTGTTCTGGGCCAATGTCACCCTGACAGCGGTTTACGACGAGTCACGCACGCTGCGCGGCTTTGCCAAGGTGACGCGGGACATGAGCGAGCGCCGCCGCCGCGAAGAGCTGGAACGCTCCAGCCAGCGCATGAATGAGTTCCTTGCCACGCTTTCGCACGAACTGCGCAATCCGCTGGCGCCGGTGCACAGCGCGCTGGCGGCGATGCGGCTGGCGCCGCAGGACGCGGCGCTGGCAAACCGGAGCCTGGCCATGATCGAGCGCCAGGTGACCCACCTGAGCCGGTTGGTGGACGACCTGCTCGACATCGGTCGCATCACCTCCGGCCGGATCCAGCTGCGCATGGAGCCGGTCGAGTTCAACGAGATCATCGCGCTGGGCGTCGAGGCCGCGCGGCCGGCATTGGATGCCAAGTCGCAGCGCGTCGACGTGCAGACCCATGCTGGCTCGATCCCGATGCAGGCCGACAAGACGCGGCTGGTGCAGGTCATGCAGAACCTGGTGCTCAATGCATCGAAGTTTTCGCCGCCCGGTTCGTCGGTGACGATCGCCACCACGATCCAGAACCGCACACTGCAGGTCCAGGTGATGGACCAGGGCCGCGGCATCGGGCCACACGCCATCGACGAGATCTTCAACCTGTTCATGCAGGAAAGCCGCCCGGGCGCCGACGTGCAGGGAGGGCTGGGTATCGGCCTGTCGCTGTGCCGGTCACTGGTCGAGCTGCACGGCGGCACCATTGCTGCCGCCAGTGCCGGGCCGGGACAAGGCAGCACCTTCACGCTGCGCCTGCCGTTGCCGGCCTCGCGCAAGGAAGACGCCCGCCCGGGCGCCGCACTGCCGGCCCAGGGTCCGGTTGCGCCCGAGCTGCAGGCGCAGCGCATCCTGCTGGTCGACGACAACCGCGACGCCGCCGACAGCCTGGCCATGCTGCTGGAAATGTGCGGCCACGAAGTGACCATTGCCTACGACGGCGCCGAAGCCCTGCATGTGGCTCCGCGCTGCCGCCCGCATATCGCGCTGATCGACCTGGCCATGCCCGGCATGGACGGCTTCGAGGTGGTGCGCGCCATGCGCGGCGTGGCCGGCACCGAGCTGACCCGCTTCGTGGCGCTGACCGGCTTCGGCCAGCCGGCGGACCGGCAGCACACCGAGGCAGCCGGCTTCGACGCGCACCTGGTCAAGCCGGTGGAGCTGGAAACGCTGTTCGGCACCATCGCCCGGCTGCGCCAGCCGGAGTGACCCGCTCCGGCACCGAACCCGACCTTCGCCAATCCCAAACCCGCGCCTGCCGGCACTGCGACACACTGACGGCCATTCCATCGCACCAGATCACAGAAAGGAGACAGCGATGCAAGGTTGGATCAGGCGTGCAGCCGCGGGGCTGATATTTGCATGCGGGGCCGCGGCCGCCGGTATTGCGCTGGCGGACTATCCCGACAA
>JACXTT010004586.1_pt1 | contig 20474 bp, 16 predicted proteins | sample 9270951 | NCBI WGS metagenome assembly JACXTT01 (sample SAMN15532306, study PRJNA645909) | rock metagenome | isolation source: weathered quartz diorite | place: Puerto Rico | collected 2017-06-21
AACATAGCCCATCCCCGCAACAGCGTTCACCCGGGCAGGGACGCGTGCACGCATCGCCGCGATAGATCCGTACACCACACTCTTGATCGTAAAGTGATGGACCAGGTCGGGCTTTTCAATTCGATACAGTCGTGACAGATGCGCTAACAGCCTTGCCTCCTGAAGGGGATTCAGGCTCTTGCGATTCATCGGCAAAGCTTGCCAACGAAAACCCTGCTCCTGCAGGCGGGCGCCATATTCGCCCGGCGGCGAAATCAATAGCACTTCATGTCCACGCGCCCGCAAGGCCTTGGCCAGAGACAGGCGAAAATTGAACAGATACCAATCACTGTTGGCAAAGAAAATTATTTTCATTGAGCCGCACTCAATGAGTAACTCATGGGCACGCCAGAATCTCGCATCAACTCCACAGCGCCACCCACGGATAAAACTGATACGGCAACCAGGCAAAAGCAGTTTGCGCAAAGAACAGCCAAACAAACTGGACTGCCGCGCTATAACCCACGACGGCATACACCCATTTTGCATTCAAACCATCGGGACGTCCCAATGCATTTGGAAGACGCGACAACACAAATAACTGTAATGGAATCCAGTACAAGGCCATTCTGTCCACAGCGGTGGATGATGGCGATGCGATGAGAATTCCAATAAAAGCCAAAGCACCCAATGACATCCAAGTCCAGAATGCACGATCCTCATTGGACATTTCAAAACGACGACGAAACATCAAGAACAATAGTGCTGGGACGGCATTCATGGCAACACGGATTGCAGCACCAGATGATTCGTACTGAGCCTGAATATAATTTTTCTGAAATCCGCTGACAGCGTCTTGCAAGAGCAATACATAGAATACAGATGTGAAGATGAGTACCAGAAAAACCGACAGCATCCTGTTTCTACTACCCGCCAGAACTGCCAGCGGCATTAAAACAATAGCCGTTTTGTGAAAAGTTCCCGCTAAAGTCACGAAGATTAAAAAACGAAAAATTTTTCTTTCAGACAATGAAACGAGACCTAGCATGACCAAACCAATTGCCACGCCTTGGCGTGTATAGCCCATGGCAACAACAATTACCAGATAGGGAATCGCAACAGTTAATGCCAACCAAGGTCGTGGTTGGGCACGACAAAAAACAATTAAGCCCCACGAAAAGAACGCAGCACTAATCGTGTCAGAAAAATAGAGCCCACCAAGTTCCATATTAGCGGCGACCCAATTGAGCGCACCATAGGCGATATCATCATTACCTCTGGCCCATATCTCTTGGAGCGATGTGCCTTTGGCAAACTCAATATGTCCCAGATAAGATTCCCAATCCCCGCCAACGTCATGCCGGAGACCAATCAGCAATACCAGCACCACAAATACCAAACGCCAAAGATTGGGCCACGATGTTGCCGGAATCAGAACAGGCTGCAGCTTGGTTACACTCATCAACGCGGGAAAAGCAAACAAAATCCAATAAGGCCACATTTTTAGCGTTCCTCGTTCTGTGCCTGCCACCAAGCCTGGAACATCAGGACCGACCACAGCTTGTAGCCAAAAGAAGCTGTCCCGGCAAGATGCTGCTGCCACACGTCACGAACCTGGTCGACATCAAAGAATCCATCACGGGATAGAGCTTCACGTGAAAGTAGTGCTTCCGCCCAATCACGAAGGTCCTGACGCAACCACTTGTCCAAGGGAATACCAAAGCCCATCTTGGGACGATCAATTAATGCTTGAGGAACGTGTCGATACAAAACGTTCCTCAACAATACTTTTCCCTGCCGACCGGAAATCTTCATCGACATCGGAAGATGCAGCGAAAACTCGACAACGCGATGATCTAGGAACGGCGCACGTGTTTCCAGCGACACAGCCATTGCTGCGCGGTCAACTTTGACAAGGATGTCGTCAGGCAGATATGTCAATGTATCCACCGCCATCATGCGAGCAGTCGGATCAGAAACAGTTGGCCACGATGTGCGATCAGAAATGATCGTTCTTGCAGCAGCAGAACCAGGAACAACAAGCTCTGCGTTGTTCCACTCAACCAGCAATGTCGCATACAAATCATCCAGACTTTGGACATGAGACAAACGTTGCCCCAGCTTGTGCAACTTGTTGCCCAGTTGCGCCATTTTGATGGCGGAGGTTAATGGCTGGGCCAAACGATCCCATTGCTCTACTGAGATGCCGGTCAGAAATCTGGCCAGATGCATTCGCAAAGAAAATGGCAGCCAGCGCAGGACCGCCCATACGCGTGACGCACTTGAATAACGGTTGTATCCACCGAACAACTCATCTCCACCGTCACCACTGAGCGCCACTGCGACTTTCTGCCGTGCCAGCGACATTACCAATGCCGTAGGAAGCTGAGAGCTGTCTGCGAATGGCTCGTCATACAGCGATGCCATGCGCGGCACCATGCCCAAAACATCCCTGCCACTCAAGCAGAGCTCTGTATGCTCGGTTCCAAGATGATGCGCAACAGCAGCAGCGTGCACCGATTCGTCAAACGCTTTTTCGTTAAACCCGATACAGAATGTTTTGACAGGCTGCGCCGACTGTTTTTGCATCAGCGCAACGATCATTGAAGAATCCACACCGCCCGAAAGCAATGCTCCCAGAGGGACATCCGCCAACATTTGACCGCGAACCGCCTGGTTCAATACTTGTTCGAGTCCATCTGCCGCATCACTCATCCCTGAAACCAGCAGAGATTTTTCGGCAGAGACTGCCATTTCCGAAAATGACCAGTAAGATTTCAGAACCGGATCTCGCTGGCCTTCATGAAAAGTCAGAACTGATGCTGGCAATAACTTGGAGATTCCCTGCCAGATCGAATATGGCGCCGGAATATAGTTATGCCGAAGCAGCAATGCCAATGCATCACGATTGACTTGCCGCTTGAAAGCCGGATGGACCGTTAAGGCCTTAAGCTCGGAACCGAATAGCAAGGTATCGCCTTGCCAGCCGTAATACAACGGCTTCTCACCCATGCGATCACGCGCCAGCTGCAATACGCGCTCGCGCCTGTCCCAGACAGCCATTGCAAACATGCCAACACTGGCTTGCAAGGCACGTTCAAGCCCCCAGGCCTCGATACAGGCCAGAAGAGTCTCCGTATCAGAATGGCCACGCCATGAAATTTCGCCTTCAGACAGCAACTGTTTGCGAAGATCAAGATGGTTATAAACCTCGCCGTTGAATACCAGCACATAGCGCCCACTTGCCGAATGCATGGGCTGATGGCCTGCAGGCGAAAGGTCAAGAATGGATAAACGACGATGGGCCAGAGCAATGCTACTGTCATGATCAACCCACACCCCCGAGTCATCCGGGCCACGATGCGCAATCTGATCAGCCATCGCGTTGGCGACACGATCAAAGTTCATGTCTGAAGCGCTTGCCGTCTTAAAACCTGTCAAGCCACACATCAGCGCGCACCCAACTGTCGCAGCATGGCCATCAGCCTTGGCGCCTGCACCTGCGAGCAATACTCATGCTCAACCCTAGCGCGACCTGCCGCCCCCATTCGCCTGCGCAGTGTCCCATCCGCAATCAAAGCCTCCAGGCTTTCAATCCACGCACGATCATTTTCTGCGAGGAATCCATTCTCGCCATGAGATACGATCTCAGCATTAACACCGACTGGCGATGCCACTACCGGCAAGCCACTAGCCATGTACTGAATCAATTTATAACCACATTTACCACGCTCCCAAGGCGTGTCTGGCAGAGGCATGATGCCAATATCGAGGGTTTGCAGCAGTGAAGCTTCGGTTTCCTCAGTCCAGGGCACGGCCTGGAATGGAGTATTGATGACTTGATCTGGACGCGCCCCGATCGCGATGCAGCGCAACGAATGCTTTCTTGACAGCACAGCCATTGCGTCATTAACGAATTGCAAATAATTGGCCGTGGATGGCGATCCTATCCAGCCGATAACAATTTCATCGTGCTTACGAGTGTCTCGCGATGCAGGAGGATATTGCACAAGGTCAACCACTGTAGGAACGCGCTCTACCCAGCGGCTCCCCGCCAGCCTCGCTCTTTCTCCAAGGTAATCATTACCAACAGTGACCAGATCTGCGCGTCGCATGAGCGCATCCAGCTTGGTTCCCAAAACTGTTCGTATCGCTACAGAAGCATGCTGGTCATAACGATGAAAAACAGCATCATCGTAATCCAGCCAGAGTGGCACGTCACGATACATACCCAGTTCAAATAGCGCGGGCAGCCAAGGCAGACTTTCTTTTTCTACCCACAGAACATCGAAAGCCTTAGCTCGATACAACCTTTCAAATCGATTCAGATAACCATAAATAATGGATTTCATGGCGTAGCGGTTTTCGTACAAACTGCGAACATAAACATCATCCAGCAGTTCACTGCATGTGACTTTCACACCCGCATTACCGAGATAAGGTAAATACTGCGCAATGCGCAACCGGCTACTGGCCCCGAGAGCCCCATATCGCGGAAGGGCAAGCACGCTCAGCAAGAAATATTCTCGATAGCAATCACGCCCATATAGGGCCGAAACTTAGCGCAACGACCGGCTGGCAGATCAAGAAGCACATACACTCCTAAAATCATCAGTAAATCTTTTTACTGAGAACTTCCGTAGCGCAATAGCCCTGCCTGCGCTGCCCATGGATTGCCGCAAATCCTCGCTTTGCGATAAGGCCAATATGGCATCGGCCATTGCGTCCACATCGCCAACAGGAGCCAGAAGCCCGGAAACACCGTCCTGAATAATTTCCTCTGGCCCACCACAACGCGAAGCGATAACGGGCCGTCCGCAAGCCGAAGCCTCCAGGCACGTAAAAGAAAATGACTCAGCCTCGGAAAAATTGAGAACAATATCTGCGCTTTTAATCTCTTTTTCTATGTCTTCAGTAAAATCACCAACTGAAACCACTTCATGCAGCCCCATTGTCAGGACTTGCTGCTGCAGAGCCAGTTTCAATTCAAGGTTTTTTTGCAAGCCCATATCCCCACCGAAGAAATATAGTCGCAACAATGGGTTCACTTTGTACGCGCGTGCGAATGCCTGCAATGCAAACTGGTGCCCCTTCCCCGCAATATAGTTTGCGAGATAAAGACATTTAACAGCTTCAGGGGGCGCAGATCGATTAATGACACCCAGATAGTCTCCCGGGGGCTTAAGCGCGCTATAAATCACCCGGATTTTGTTGCTTCGAGGCAACTGTGCCTTAACCGCTTGAGAAACCACCACGACTTTCTCGCTGGCGTTAAGCGCCAGAAATGACCAGGCGTGATTCAAAATACGATTTTGATGACGGGGCAGCAATCTGATCACTGTCAAGAGACGCCCGCTCCAACCTGTCATCTTTGTCATGGCTCCCAACAGGTTGTAATAGTCATTGACGATTAAAATGTCTACACGGTTTGCTGACAGCAATTTTCTTAGTCGGATTGTATTGATCCACAACATCGGCAAGTAGCGCAGGACTTTCGACCATGACCGTCCTAGTTCCAGCATGGGCATCTGGTGGCAAATGACCCCCTGCGATTCCACGACAGGCCTCAATGTGGAACGTTCCGGGATTAAAAATTCAATTTCATGGTCAGCGCGCAAAGCACTCGCTATCGCGAGAGAAGCTTTGAATGCTCCCGTGACATGAAGAGAATTTTCAATCAACAATATTTTAGGTCGTCCTGACATTTTCGAGTCGCGACTAGGCAGTGTTGCAAGTTGACTCAAGAATTTCACGCCACTGGGGAATGACAACAGCGGCATCGAGCTTCTTCATTGACACAGAACCGCTTATTGCCATTTCTCTCCGCAATTTTGCATCACCAAGCAATTTCTGCACTGTATTAGCCCATAGCTCAATATTTTCAGGAGACTCGCCCATTGGCATTAACACACCATAAGGGCCAACCTCTTCCCGCATCAATTTATAAGTTGAATCAGGGGCATCCGGAGACAATATTTCGCGGGGCCCAGTCGGGCAGTCCGCACTTATTACCGCAGTCCCCACTATCATTGCCTCACATAACGACAAAGGAAATCCTTCCCAAGCGGAAGGAAACAAAAAAAGATTTGCGCGTGTCACGTATTTGAAAGGATTAGATACATAACCCATAAAATAAACATCGAAACTATCTTCCACGCTCTGGCTGTGGTTCCATACTTGATATGTTTTTAATTCAAGAGCGCGCGCCTTCTCCAATAAGAAATTCCGCCACTCCCCATCGCCAAGCACGATCAATCGAACAGAAATTCCTCTACGTTTCAACACAGCTACTATTTCCAAGAGCATCCAGTGCCTTTTTTGTTCCGCTAATCGCCCGGATGTAATAAGTGTAGCTACGTTTTTAAAAATACCGGATTCAAGAAGAGTAAGCGGGGCTTGGGATTCCGCTATTATTCTTTCCACATCGAAATAATTTTTAACTGTAATTACTCTTTTTAGACCACAATCTACAACAAGCTCTTTTTTGATTCCGTCACTAACTGCCACTGTTAATTCAGCGCGGTTATAAATGACAGCTGGAATGATGTTAGTTCGAAACCATTTCCGAATTTTTGACTGCCCTTGATCGTGCAGAACGCTCCCGTGCACAACGAGAATCTTTTTCGCCGAAGAAAAAGAAAGCACATTGACCCAATTAGCTCCATCCATGTGACTGATCACAAGATCAAACCTGCGGAGCTGAACCAGTCTCCGCAAAGCAAGTGATCGCGCTATCAATCGACCGACGCTCCCAAGTCTCATCAGAACACTCTTGGCCTTGAGATCGTGCAAAGGAAGACCAGAATCATATATGCGTCGATCATGATTCCGATCAAATACTGCCTCCTCTACGCAGCAAAACTTATTGAATGCGATTGCATGATCATAAAAAACACGCTGTGCCCCTCCCTTGCCCATATTGGGGATAAGCAGTAACACACGCTTGTCGTTCATCTCGAAACCAACAGGCAATATGAAAAGGGCTCGAGCAACGCTCCAGGAACAGCATCTAGAGCATCAATCAAGATAATTTTTCTTTTGTGCATTTTTTGTAAACATCAAGATATGCGTGAACGCAGTGATCCATATCAAATTTATGCAATGCATCTTCGATATTCCCTCGCAGTCGTTCTCGCAATGGCTCGTCATCGTATATCCGCTTTAAAGTCATTTTCAGAGCTTTAACCATTGCCTCCGCAGAATCGATCTCGATGAGCAAGCCAGCGGGCCGACCAACATCTATATTCAACATCGCAGATATTGCGCCCACATTAGAAGCGATTACAGGTTTGCCGAGATAAAGATATTCAATAATCACCGTTGGCAAGCTTTCTGCGCTAAACATGGTCGGCAAACAACCGACATCAAAGCGCATGACATAGCGAAGTGGATCAGGCACTCCTCCCACAAAAACAATATTGCCCTCCTGCTTCATCGTACGAGCAGTTCGCAGGTATTCCCCATCCCCCACTAAAACGAGCCAGCTATTTGGAAGCTGAAGCTCTTGAAACGCTGCGATTAAAAGTTCCCATCCCTTTTCGCGAACGCCCCGGGACACCATTCCAACTACAAATGCATTTTCAGGGATATGCGCCAAAACAGCAGGCGCATCCAAGTGATTTTTCAATGGAGAGGCGACATACCCGTTATATATCTTTGATACACGCCTCTCAGAAACGAGGCGAGGCAATAATCTGCCCAATTGCTCTACTTGCTGATCCGTAATGCACACAATGTGCTGGACTGATCTTCCGATCTTTTCCAATGCAGAAGAAAAGCTCGCAATCATTCCTGCATCAATGCGGCCGCTTGCTTCATAAGTCTGGTAGTCCCCATGCATTGTAGTAATCCACGGGATAGCCATTTCAGGATCTTCTAATGCCTTGCTCGTAACGATATCACTGGAAAAAAGATGCGCATGGATAACGTCTGGAGTTTTTGCATACAGATAAGTCTTAAGTCGGCGGGCCTGGAGCCAACGAAGCAATGATCGATCAAGTCTTAACCTGAACAATATCCGATCCAGTTTGAGCACTAATCTCAAAAATTTAATATGGCCAATCTCCAATGCCACATCAGAAGCAATGTTCTGAATTAATGCATGGTCAATTTTATCGTCACGCAGAACATATAAAGTTACGTCCATCCCAGAACGACGCAACGCCACCGCCAGTCGGAGAACAAATGTTTCCGCTCCACCAGTTACTAGTGTTTCTGTAACCAATAAAATGCGCAATTAAAAACTCCTATTGCACTAGTACTTCACGCAAATAGAATCAGCACCATTAATATCCATAACTGAGACCTTCTATTCAGCATGGCCTTACCAAGCAATATCTTTTAAAAAACTTTTCCATCCCTCAAATTTTTTATATTTACCCGCTTTATAAAAGCCGAATGCCATCCAAATACGTTTCCAGCCTTTTGACATTTGAATAGCCTTGCGCGCTTCATTAATTTCACACTCAGCATTCAGTTTAAAAACGACTTCATGTATTGCACGCTCCCCAGGGAAGAAAGATTTAAAATAGCTTTCATGCTTCACGAGACGATCTTTCAGGACGCGCGCGCGAAACAACCTGTCATTTGACGCAACAACCGGATCGATTTTCCGGCTGTCCCTTGACCATTTCATTTTTTCGACCCGCCAGCTTTTTTCTCTCCGCGTGCTCGTTCTTTCCCATTCCGAAACATTGGATTGATGACGTCTGTAGTATTGCAAGACCTCAGGCAGGAATTTCCTGACGCCCAAGGCTATCCCCAGCGTATTAACCCACCCATCATGCCCATGAATTTCATGGGGAATGGGAAACAGCAATGGCTTGAGCTGGGCACGAAAGGCAAGGCAACATCCCAGCAACAACAGGTCGGTACTCCCTCCAGAAGATACCAACTGCCCAGCAGTAGTTCGCCCGGATGTATTGAGTACGGCATCAGTAATCTCGGCGTCATTTACAACGACCCAAGTCGACGCACTTTCCAGGAAGTACTGCCTTACACGTTTTATTTTTTCAGGGAACCAGACATCATCCTGGTCACTTAGAAAAATCAGGTCGCCAGAACAATATTCAATTGCACGGCCAAAATTCCTTGCATAATTTAATCGAACTTCATTTATGAAAATTCTTACAGGAAACCGGGAGCTTTCCGCGAAATCCCTTGCAATATCCAACGTGCCATCCGTAGAACCATCATCACAAATTACCAGTTCATCGGGCAGAATCGATTGAGCAGAAAAACTTTCCAGCTGCTCCCTGAGATAACGAGCTCCATTATAGGTAGCCATGGCAATTGATATTTTCATGCCGTGCCCTTAGAGGCCATCAAAGCAATAAATTCTGATTTTTCAGCAGTAACAAATGGGCGTTTGCATTGCAGGACTAACTGCATCAACCAGGGAAGCCTGGCTGGATATCGCTCTTCAGGTGGCAGGCCCCGCTTTATTCTCAAACTCTTCAAGAACATTGGCGTCATTACATCGTCTCGAGGCTTGCAAGAAATTCCCTGAAACCCAATCCTTGCAAGAACATCAACCAGCCCGTCAAAGCTAAAAAGAACCAAGTGCCTCGGAACTTCCAAACCCCGCCAATGCCGACCAAATATGCGCAAGCCATTGCTGTTTACATTAGGCGTTTCTATGTATAAAAGACCGCCGGGCTTGAGCAAACGGTAAATGGCGCGAAGAACTTTTACAGGCTCATGAACATGCTCAATGACATGACTAATAGTCACTGCGTCAAAGCATTCAGAGTCATTGTCAAATAAGTCGATTGTCCCGATCTTGACGTTGAAACCACGACGCAAGGCAGCTGCCTGAGGATCCAGGTCCAATCCCATCACCTCCCACCCTGCTTGCTGCGCAGCATTGAGAAAATCACCATTGCCGCAGCCAATATCCAACAACCGCCGTCCAGCTTCAGGCTTTGGCAGAAAACGGAACTGAACAGCAATTGCATGCCGCCAGCGTGGCAACAATAGAGCAATTGCTATACCTAGACGATTCGCAGGCTGGTACTTAGTTCCATGCTTATAGTTGATGTATCCATTGACTAAAGTCCGTCGAAAGCGACGAAACACATTCAAGCGCTCATAAGGCTCAGTATCCACGCCAGAAACATGCGTGTAGTACGTGACATAGGCCTTGCCAATACTTGATAACGAGGGGCGCGGATCAAGATATGCGTTTTGACAATGCGCACACTGAAAAAGCGACCAACAACCGGGAGCAACAAAGAATACGTTATCAACCAGATTATCTTGCAAAAGAATCCGATCTGAATGCCCGCATACAGGGCAAAAAGATACCTTCTCAAGTTCATTGGAAGCCCACGAATTTAGCCAAGGTTCACTTTGCACACCAATAGCTCCACCTACATGGTCCAGTGCATGCACTGATTCATTCTCAGGTTTGCCTTTTCCGCCCACTGAATTACCCGCTTATAAAATTACGGAGATTTATGGGAGCGCTTAACCAGGCCCATGCGACGGAACAAACCACCAGACCTGCGCCGCCAAGCCACCATTCAACACTTTCCGCTTCGAAATTTGACGCTACAAGTTGCCCAAAAAAAATCATGCTTCCCGGCAGCCAAAGAATCCGAAGCCCTGCTTTTAAACTGCCTGAGAGATACATCAACAGCAAGCAATCAGCCGTTGTACGCAAGCTAAAAGCAAATGCTGCACCAGGCAAACCAAAATATTGCATCGACAAAAATAGTATCGCCCAATAAGGCAGCACCTCTGCCAGATGGCACTTGGCTACCAAATCTGGACGGCCAGCAGCCTGAAGTTGTGCATAGGGAATAAACGCGAATCCATTTATCCAAAAGCCAAACAATAATATTTGACCGGAAAGCGCAGCCAATTCAGCAAACTTGGGACCGAGCCACAAGTGCAAGAACGGCTTCATGATGAACACACCGAACAACATGATCGGCGTCATGATAGTAACCATTGAACGCGTCGCAGTATCCGCAAGCATTTTCCTGTCTGTCGCATCTGCAGATGCCAAGCGCGGAAAAAGTGCGGAAGTCAATGCGTTAGGAAGAACAGTACTTGCGCTCGAAAGCTGGTATGGAACCGTGTAATAGGTAACTGTTTTGGCTCCCGAGACCACCCCTATAACAAAGCGATCTAGCGCAACCATTAACGGTCCAACTACAGAGGTTACAGTCACCCATCCGCCAAACCGCAATAACGCTTTTGCTTGAGCCATAGACACAACAAGTGGCTGCCCCTTTAACAAGTGAACACGGCAACGCCATGACAAAAAAAGCAAACCGATTATCCTGGTCAGGACAACAGCTGCCAGTAGCGATGCCAAATTAGGCCCCTGCAACCACGCAACAAACAGCGGCACCAGTTGCAGCGCTATCGCATTTGTCACAGAAAACAGATTGAGTTCAAGAAATTTTGAGCGTCCTTGCAATGCACCAGTTAGCACACCGGAGAGTGTTGCTACAGGGACACACACCACCAACCATATGATTGAGGCCTTCAGCTCAGGGTAAATATCAGCATCAACATGGATCTCACCACTAAAAAGAAAACTCGCAACAGGCCACAGAATAAGGCCACCCAAAACTCCTAAACCACTGTTCATGACCAATGCAGTCAGAAAGCTCTCTGCTCTTTGCGCTGCACTACCTTTTTCCAACTCAGCGATTCGCTGCGCCGTCGCTCTGCCCAAGCCCAAATCGAACAATCCGAAATAACCCAGTAATAGCCACGCAAGCGCCAATACGCCATAACGCGTATCGCCAACCATAGCGATGTATTTGGGGGTAATGACCAATGACAAACCCATTGGCAGCACTGCGCCAATCAGGTTGTACATCGTGTTCTTGCGGATACTCATGAGAACAACTTCAGATACACCGCTAAAAGAAGACTTTCCTCACAACAGTCGCGCTCTTGGGATCCATACACCGCACGCGCAGAGACATTCATTGTTTATTTGACGCAATGAATCCCAGATACCAAGGCATGGCTTCACGCAATCCGCTTTGGATCGTATGCGTCGGGGCATAGCCGAGATTTGTCTGGGCGCGACTGATATCCGCCAGGGAATGACGCACATCACCAGAACGGAAATCACGATGCACCGGTTTATCGTCGTAACGCCGTCCTTCTGCGGACAATCCGGAAGACAGCTCACTGAATAGCTGGTTGAGTGTCGTACGCTGCCCAACAGCCACGTTGTATACAGCGTCCTTGTATTGATCACCAGCCAACGCAGCCAGCAGGTTGATCTGCACGACATTGGCGATATAGCAGAAATCACGGCTGGTCTCGCCGTCGCCATTGATGAACACCGGCTCGCCTTTGATCATGCTGGCAATCCATTTCGGGATTACTGCGGCATAGGCGCCATTTGGGTCTTGCCGTTGGCCAAATACATTGAAGTAACGCAGGCCAATGGACTTGAATCCATAGCAGCGTGCAAACACATTGGCGTAGAGCTCATTAGCGTACTTGGTAATGGCGTATGGGCTGAGCGGATTGCCAATCCTGTCTTCTACTTTTGGCAGTCCCGGATGATCGCCGTAGGTAGAACTGCTGGCAGCGTAAGTAAAACTTTTTACATTGGCGTCGCGCGCAGCGACCAGCATGTTCAGAGAGCCGGTGCAGTTGGTTTCGTGCGTAGCCAGAGGATCCTGAAGTGACCGCGGAACCGATCCCAATGCAGCTTCATGCAAAACATATTGCACACCTGCACAGGCAGCATGACAGTCGTGGATCTTACGAATGTCGCCATTGATAAAGTGGAATCGCGACCATGCTTCTGAACCCACAGTCTGTTGCACTTCATCAAGATTGCGTTGATGCCCGGTTGCAAAGTTGTCCAGGCCAACAACGTCCTGCCCCAGCATCAATAAAGCTTCAACCAGATTTGAACCTATGAAACCCGCGGCGCCCGTGACCAGCCAGCGCGCCCGCGAAGCCTGTACCCGCTGCTTAATCCCGGACGGAAGCGCCGCGGTGAGTTGACTCATTACAGCCTCCCGTCAACAGCATCTTGAGGCAGCACATATTTCACGTCGTAGATCACCGACGCCGCCTTGCCAAGCGCGCGAATACCATCTGCGCCCATCTCGATAAATTGGCGATGCCCCACTGCAAGGATGATGGCGTCATAGCTGCCTGCTTGCGGTGCAGCCACTGGAGTGATGCCATATTCGTGTTGCGCTTCTGCGCCATTGACCCATGGATCGAAAATATCAACCTGGGCACGGTATTCGCTAAGTGCCTTATGGATATCCACCACGCGCGTATTGCGTACGTCCGGGCAGTTTTCCTTGAACGAAAGGCCCATGATGAGTATTCGTGCGCGAACAGGATTGATGCCCTTGCACGTCATCAGGCGAATCACTTCTTGCGCAACGAATTTACCCATGCCATCGTTGATGCGACGCCCGGCAAGAATCACTTCAGGGTGATAACCGATTTCCTGCGCCTTGTGCGTGAGGTAATAAGGATCTACACCAATACAATGACCGCCCACCAGGCCCGGCCTGAATGGCAGGAAATTCCATTTGGTGCCTGCGGCTTCCAGTACTTCCTGGGTGTCGATGCCCAGCTTGTTGAAGATCAGCGCCAGCTCATTGATCAGCGCAATGTTCACATCACGCTGCGTGTTCTCGATCACCTTGGCAGCTTCAGCCACCTTGATGCTGCTGGCCTTGTGCGTGCCTGCAGTAACGATCTCCTTGTAGAGTTGGTCGACACGCTCGGCAGCTTCGGGCGTAGAGCCACTCGTGACCTTCTTGATGGTTGGCAATCGATGCTGTTTATCACCCGGGTTAATGCGCTCCGGGCTATAGCCGCAGAAAAAATCCTGGTTGAATTTCAGACCCGAGAGCCGCTCCAGTACCGGCACGCAGACTTCTTCGGTAGCACCCGGATACACGGTGGACTCATAGATCACCAAGGCGCCACGGGACATGGCCTTGCCAACGGTTTCGCTGGCCTTGATCAGGGGCGTGAGGTCAGGCCTGTTGGCCGTATCCACCGGGGTCGGCACCGTCACGATGAAAATATCGCAATGCTGCAAATCGGATGGCGATGCTGAAAAACTCAGGAACTTCGCCTCCCGCAATTCTGCGGGGCTTACTTCGAGCGTGGCGTCATTGCCCGCTGACAGGGCTTCGATACGCGGGGCACTGATATCAAAACCAAGCACTGCACGTTTCTTGCCGAACTCCACAGCGAGCGGCAAGCCAACATAACCCAGTCCTATGACTGCAACACAAGGATGATTCATGCGTATTTCGTTAAGAATTTTTATAAGAATACAGATCAAACCCACCAAGCGGTGACACTATCAGCTTATCGCCTCAGTGATCAGTCCCGTTGAGAGGTTCGATGGCCGAGGGCAGCTTGTCCCCCACCCCGACCATAGGCCGCACAATCAAAAAACGTGGCGCACGGAAGTGCACCAGACGACGGTACAGAACGACGTAGCTCACTGCAAACAGCACCGAGAACATCATCAGCACGCCCGTATTCTTATGAAACACAACCGCAGGCACCGCACACATGATGGCCAGCATCCACAGATACAGCGAAGTAATGGAATTGCGCATCAAGCGGTGATACGGGTCGCGTGACACCCCATAAAGCTTGATCAGTCGCCGGTAAATCAGCTGGTGCATGTGCAAGGCATCCGGCAGACCGATGTTTGCCAAGCCCTGCGTACTGCGTCGATACATGGAGAACAAGGTCTCCCAGACCGGGTAAACCAGCAGCAGCAGCGGCGCCCAGGGAGATACGCTGGGATTGCGCTGAACCAGCATCATCGAGAGTTCGGCCACCAGGAAGCCGAGCAGGTATGCACCCGCATCGCCCATGAAGATGCGGCCAAACGGGAAATTCCAGAACAGGAACCCAACCACCGCCGCAGCCGAAAGCAGCGACAGACGCATGATCAGCTCATCCCCCACATTGGCCGCAATCAGGGCCAGGGATGCCAGCACCACGATGATGTAGAAGCCGCTCAGGCCGTTGTAGCCGTCGATTATGTTGGTTGCGTGCGCAATACCCGCAGCAGCGACCATGGTTGCGATCAGCGCAAATACGGAAGAAGACAGCAGCAGGCTATCAACCCAGGGCAGGCTCAGGCGCTGCAGGCCAGCCCCCAACAGCCACCAGCCAAGGGCCGCGGCGGTCATGGTCATGATAAGACGGGTACGGATACCCGCCTTGCGGGTGACATCCTCGAGCAGGCCAATCCCAAAAGCCGGGATCACGCAAAGGAGGAGACGAACCGTTAAGTCTATGTATTGGTTGGTTATCCAGGCCACGAGCAGGAAGCTGGTGTACAAGGCCACAAAAATGGGTACGCCGCCTAAACGGGGTACCCAGTTTGTGTGAAATTTTTGTACACCTACCAGATCGTCACCACCAAACCGATGTATATGCGCTAACCGGATTGTGAGCCAACCGGCCCAAAAACTGGTTAGGGCTGCAAATAGGCTTATGGCCCAGAGCACAGTATTTCTGCCCAATCGCGAAGCATGTGAAAGTCCTTTTTCCCGCGAACAACATTGCAGCAGAAACGGCAAACAGCTGTGCGAATTATCCTACACGATTATGGCATTTCGTCAATTTCTTTTACTTCGGGGGGGAGCAGGTCTTCACGCGACACGCCCAGGGCAACGGCCAAACCGGTCGAAACGTAGATTGATGAGTAAGTAGCAACAATCACGCCTACGATCATCGAGACCGAGAAGCTGTGCACGCTGGCGCCGCCGAGCAGGAACAGCGCGGTACACACCAGCAAGGTCGTGACGTGGGTAATGACCGAACGCAGCAGCGTCTGGTTGACCGACAGGTTCACCACATCGTAGATCGTGCCCTTGCGCTGGTTGATCAGGTTTTCACGAACGCGATCGAAGATAACGATGGTTTCGTTATTGGAGTAACCGATCAGGGCCAGGATTGCCGCCAGCGTGGTGAGGTCGAACTCCACCCAGAAAATCGAGAGGAACCCGAGCACCATGATCGCGTCATGAATCAGCGCGGCAATCGCGCCGATCGCAAACTTCCACTCGAAGCGGAACATGATGTACAGCGCAATGCCGATAAAGGCGAACAGCATTGCAAGGCTGCCGTTGACCGTGAGCTCATCACCCACCTGCGGGCCGACAAACTCGATGCGACGCAGCTGCACACCCTTCTGCTCAGCGCCCAAGGCATCGAGCACATGCGCACTGATTTCGGATGACGTTGCCTTGTCTTCCGGCGCCAGGCGGATCAGCACATCCTGCGTACCACCAAAATACTGCACCGTCGGCTTGTGGTAACCGCCGGCACTCAAATCCTGGCGAACCGAATCTAGTTCCACACCCTTTGGATACACCACTTCAACCAGCACACCACCGGTGAAGTCGATACCAAAGTTGAGGCCACGGAACACCAGCAGCAGGATCACGCCGATGCTCAGCAGTGACGAAACCATCAGGCCCGTCTTGCGCTGGGCCATGAAATTGATATTGGGGACTTTAGCGAAAATTCTCATGGTTCTATCTCTTCCGCCTTACCAGATTGGGAGGTCTTTCAGCTTGCGCTTGGCAAACACGAGGTAAGCCAATGAACGCGAGCCGACGATGGCGGTGAACTGCGAAGTCAAGATGCCGAGCGCGAGCGTGATGGCGAAGCCCTTCACAGGGCCTGCACCCATCGCGAACAGCACCACGGTACCAATCAGCACGGTAACGTTGGCGTCGGCGATGGTGAGGAAAGCACGGTCGTAACCGGCTTCAATCGACGCATGCGGCGTTTGCCCGTCTCGCAATTCTTCACGGATACGCTCGTAGATCAGCACGTTGGCGTCGACTGCGATACCCATCGTCAACACCATGGCGGCGATGCCTGGCATGGTCAGCGTTGCGGCCATGATCGACATGCCCGCGACGATCAGCACGATGTTCAGCACCAGTGCCGCGATGGCGAACGCGCCAAACACGCGGTAGTAGAAAATCATGAATACCATCACCATCGCCAGGCCCAGCACGGCAGCCTGGAAACCGCGACGGATGTTGTCGGCACCGAGGCTCGGGCCGATGGTGCGAACTTCCACGATATCGACCGGTGCAGCCAGTGCACCCGCGCGCAGCAGGATCGCCAGATCATGGGCTTCCTTGCTCTGCAGGCCGGTGGTCTGGAAGCGCTTGCCGAACACGCCACGGATGGTGGCGATCGAAATGATCTCTTCGACGTCACGATGCTCGCGCATCGGCTCGCCCTTGGCGTTGTAGTTGGTGACGACCTGGCGTTCCTTGAACAGGACCGCCATCGGCTTGCCAACGTTCTTCTCGGTGAAGTCGAACATCTTCTTGGCGCCGGAGCCATCCAGCGTCACCGACACCGCAGGGCTGCCGTCCTGGTCAACCGTCGAAGCGGCATCGACCAGCTGCGAACCCGCAGCGATCACGTCGGTCTTCAACAGCACCGGGCGATGACCATCGCGGGTGTAGAACAGCTCGGCATCCGGAGGCAGGATGCCACTGGCCGCCGCTGCATTTGCGTCACTCTCATCAACCGCGCGGTATTCCAGCGTTGCCGTCGCACCAAGCAGCGACTCAACCTGCGTCGCATCGGTAACGCCTGGCAGTTCCACCACGATGCGGCTCTGGCCCTGGCGCTGTACCAACGGTTCGGCAACACCGAGCTGGTTCACACGATTACGCAAGGTGGTGAGGTTCTGCTTCACCGCGAAATCGACGATGCGCTTGGCTTCGATATCCGACATCTTGGCTTCAAGCGTCAGCGGAGAAGCCGGCGGAACGTTCAGCACCAGCTCCGAATACTCCTTGGATAGTGCCGACTTGGCGGCGCTGAGCTTGTCGGCGTCCGCAAAATCCAGCTGGACCGCATCGCTGGTCTGGTGACGGCCGATGTAGCGGATGTCCTTCTTGCGCAGGAACGCAGGCAGCTCGGTCAGGTAGCGTTCGACCGACTTCTTCTTCACGTCGCTGATATCCACTTCCAGCAGGAAGTGCACACCGCCACGCAAGTCCAGACCCAGCGTCATCGGCTTGGCGCCAATCGAATGCAGCCATTCAGGCGTCTTGGAAGCAAACGTCAGCGCCACGACGTAGTCATTACCCAATGCACGCTTGAGTGCGTCTGCGGCGGTGCGCTGCGACGATTCGTCGTTGAAGCTGATCAGCCACTGCTGATTCGCCAGATCGCTGCGCTTGGCCTGCACGCTTGCGGCGACCAGCGTCTTGCTAACCTCGTTGCCAAAATCATTGGGGAGCGGATCGCCCGACTGCGTCGCGATCTGCACCGCAGGGTCTTCGCCATAAAGATTCGGTGCGGCATAAAGCCCACCCAGGATCATGACGACAATCAGAACAACGTACTTCCAGGTTGCGTAGGGCTGCATGGCTTACCGGTCTGCTTCGCGCGGCCCGATGGCCGCGGGATTACGTATTGAAATTAGAGAGCCTTCAAGGTGCCTTTGGGCAGGACGCTGCTGATTGCGCCCTTCTGCACTTTGATGACGACGTTGTCGGCGATTTCAACCGAGACATAGGCTTCGCCGATGCTGGAAATCTTGCCGGCCAGGCCACCCGTGGTCAGCACTTCGTCACCCTTGGCCAGGGCGCCGAGCATCTGCTTGGTTTCCTTGGCACGCTTCATCTGCGGACGGATCAACATGAAGTAGAACAGGATGATCAGCACCACCAGCGGCAGGAACTGGAACAGAGGGCTGGGCTGCTGTGCGGCAGACTGGGCATACGCCGGGCTAAGAATAAAATCCAACACTTGTGACTCCGTTTACCGCGTAGTGCGGGTCAAAAAAATGAGCGCCGGATTATGCCACATGCCCTGCAACACCCATGGGTACTAAATCCTGCAGTTCAGAATGAGAATTTCGAATTGTTACAAATTATTTACTTATAAAAAATAATATTAACTTTATTTAACTTCATGAATTCACCCGCCTCACCCAGCAAGCGGGTGGGAAAACATGGGTGGGCCGGGCACCAAATCGCTGTGGTAATCTGCGCGCCCATTTTTCCCCCGAACGCTCAACGAATCATGGCCACTTATAAAGCCCCCCTGCGTGAAATCGAATTTGTCCTCAATGACGTGCTCAAGGTTGAGCAACTCTCGAAACTGCCGGGCTTTGAAGATGCCACCCCCGACACCCTGCTGGGTCTGGTCGAAGAAGCCGCCAAGCTGGTCGAAGGCCAGATCGCTCCGCTGAATGCCAGTGGCGATGCGCAGGGCTGCAAGATTTCCAACGGCAAGGTCACCGTGCCGGATGGCCTCGCAGAAGCCTACAAGCTGTACTGGCAGGCTGGCTGGGTCTCGCTGTGCAACCCCACCGAGTACAACGGCCAGGGCCTGCCCTTCACGCTTTCAAAGGTCGTCGACGAAGTGCTGTGCTCCGGCAACGTCGCTTTCGCGCTCTACCCCGGCCTGACGATGGGCTGCTTTGAAGCCATCCACGCCACCGCCAGCGAAGAAATCAAGAACACCTACCTGCCCAAGCTCGGCAACGGCGAGTGGACCGGCACCATGTGCATCACCGAACCACACGCCGGTTCGGACGTTGGCGCCGCCAAGACCAAGGCCACGCCGAATGGCGATGGCAGCTACTCCATTGAAGGCGGCAAGATCTTCATCACCTCGGGCGAACACGAGATGGCGGAGAACATCATCCACTTCGTACTCGCACGCCTGCCGGATTCACCTCCGGGCGTGAAAGGTCTCTCGACCTTCGTCGTCCCCAAGTACATGGTCAACGCCGACGGCACGCTCGGCGCACGCAACAAGCTGATGGCCTCCGCCATCGAACACAAGATGGGCATCAACGCCTCTTGCACCTGCGTCATGCAGTTCGATGGTGCACAGGGCTGGATGGTCGGCGCGCCGAACACCGGCATCCAGAACATGTTCGTGATGATGAACCTCGCGCGCATCCTGGTCGGCCTGCAGGGCCTCGGCCAGTGCGAACTCGCCACGCAGAACGCCATCCGCTATGCGCAAGAGCGCAAGCAGGGCAAGGCATTCAACGGCAAGGAACAGATCATCGAGCACGCAGACGTCCGTCGCATGCTGCTGCAGATGAAGGCCACCACCGAAGGCGCCCGCGTTCTTGCCTACGAAACCGGCATGTATGTCGACATCGCCAAGAACCATCCGGACGCAGCCGTGCGCGAAGAAGCGCAGGACTGGGTCGACCTCAACACCCCGCTGACCAAATCCTGGTGCACCGACTCCGCCGTTGAAATGGGCAGCCTCGCCATCCAGGTTTACGGTGGCCACGGCTTCATCAAGGAGCATGGCGTCGAGCAGATCGTGCGCGACTCCAAGATCCTCTGCCTGTACGAAGGCACCAACGGCATCCAGGCCATGGACCTCGTGCGCCGCAAGCTGATGATGAATGGGGGCCGCCTGCCACAGCGCTTCTTCGCCAAGGTGCGTGAAGCCATCAAGGGCGCAAGCGCTGATTTTGATTTCATCGCCAAGCCGCTGGC
>JACXTT010004587.1_pt1 | contig 20471 bp, 14 predicted proteins | sample 9270951 | NCBI WGS metagenome assembly JACXTT01 (sample SAMN15532306, study PRJNA645909) | rock metagenome | isolation source: weathered quartz diorite | place: Puerto Rico | collected 2017-06-21
ACGATGCGATACCCGCCACGGCGAAACTCATCCAGGTCCATGTCTCCCAGCGGGGCCATCGCCCCTTTGCTTTCAATCATCAGCAACCTCCGCGATCCTGCCGTGCGCCATGGCAGCGGTCAAATTCGAAGCGCCTACGTCACCGTGATATTATTGTAACAGCGACCAGAAAAGAGCTGATTTCAATCGTTTGGGATTGAGTGAGATCGCCGTTTACGAAAAACTTACCAATAAATGAATGGGGGGCACCGTTATGGCAAACCGATTCTTCATTCCTATTGCGTTGATTCTCACGCCGATCCTTGCGTCTTGCGCTGTTGGAGGAAATGGCCCGCGCGGGATAAATCCGGTTCTAAACGCAACAGATGTCCAAACCAGTGCCGATAATACCTCGCTAATCCTCAATGCGCTGGCGAGGGACAACGCTGTCGACATATCGCAACCGGGAAACTGGTACGCCGTCGCGGAAAGCGGGTTCAATTACGTCGACGACCAATGCAGGACCTATTTCGACAATCTTTTTTTTCTCAATCGTGATCGGGAGCTGGTGAAGTCGTCGATTAGCGCAGTCGGGCAGACCACAAGCGCTATATTGGGGGTCACCCAGGCCTCTTCAGTCACTCTTGCAATAGTGGCTCAAGCCTTTGGGCTAGGGGTGGCCGGCACCGATTTGATTGCTGGGAGCTTCTTATATCAGCTCCCGCCTTCAACGACATATGGCTTCGTCAGGCAGATGCAGGAAGCTTATCGTGACGGAATCGCACTGAAACGAGCGGCATTGAACACGCCTTCGGCGGCGTATCACGCCATTCAAGGGTACATCGATTTATGCCTGCCACCAACGATAGAGGCCAAGCTCGTCGAACACGTAAGTACTGCCCAGCTCACGCCAGACGTTCGACACGCTGGGTCAGACGTTTCCCTTTCCGTCAGCTCCAAGAACAAGTTCGTTCCTACCAAGTTCGTTCCTTCGGTTGTTGTTCCGCCAGCGCGGGCGCGATTTGTTGCACCGCTTCCGTCGCCAAGCACTCGTCTGCCGAAGCCCGAGCCGCCGCCGCCGAATCCGGAAGCTATTAACAGCTTTGAGAAGAGACTTCCCATCGAAAAGGTGAAACAGATTCAGGCAGCCTTATGCCAAGCGTCGACGGGTCATCTCGACGATTCAACGCGTCAAGCGGTTGTCGCTTTCTTTTCCGGTGCCGGACAAGACCGTTCGGATATCGTCACCAAGGGAATTTCGCCCCGTGACATGAGTTTGCTAGATAATGCCATCCAAGAAGTCAGAGATTGCAAGAAACAAGGTTTCGAGAATGCCAAATCCGTCGGCAAATCGTTCTTAGGGTCACAGTAGGTCCGCGGGTGTTGAGGACAAACCCGCAAGCGCGAAATTGCTTGATGGATTTTCACCAAGGAGGAACCAATGGCGGTCATGCTTTCGACTCGCACCTTGCTAGATGCTCCCGATGGGGATTCGAAAGGTGTCATTGCTAAAGCTGGGACGAAAGTCGACATTCTTGATGAGAAGACTCCCTGGATACAGGTCAGATTGTTGGGTATCGCAAATAACCCGGTCGACGTCGGCTGGGTCAGTAAGTTGGCGGTCGATCCAAGCAAGGACACCATCGTTGTTGGCCCATTGGACAAGTTGATGTTTGCCGACGAGTGCGCGAGTCAAGCCATTATTTGGGACGCAACCGCGCATTACATCATGTCCGTCGCCGAAGCACGCACGCGCATAACCGATGGGCCGGCTCCCAATGGCATCGATATTGGACCATTTGCGCTTTCTCCAAGCGAATGGGCCTGCTACAGCGCTCTGCCCGAATTTCAGCTTAATTTTCTTCCCGGCGACATAAATGATTGGCGTCTTCAATGCGCGCTTTTTTCGGTGATGACAGTTAGTTGTCAGCAGAAGCTGGCACCTTTGCTCGGGGATCAGCCTACGGCGACGCAGCTGTATTTTGCGCAAATCTTAGGTACGAAAGCCGCGAGCGACGGAATTCGCAATCCTAACAAGAACATCACTGACTTGATTGCCGCTGTTTCTCCGGAGGATTTTAAGAGTGAGGGATTGGAACCAGATCGGATAGTGACTCGCTATTCGTCCCTGCTTAAAGACGTCAATGCTCAGACGGCGCTCGAGAACATCGACGGGGCGCTGCAAAAAGCTTTGGATTCGACCAGGCTGTTTATCCTGCGAGTGGGAGGCGACATTCTTGATACCTCATCCGCGCCGGCGGGGCCCATAAGTGAGCCAGACAGTTTAGCCTCGCTTACCCATCCGCAATTCATCGAGTTTGTTGCGAAGGGCGCCCGCGATGCTATGAAAACAACTCATGTGCCCGCCTCCGTAACGGTGGCGCAAGCCATCGTAGAGACCGGGTGGGGCAGACACACGATCGGTGACGCAAAGAACCTCTTTGGCATCAAGGGGGAAGGACCTGCCGGCTCGGAGACCAGGCCGACGCGTGAAGTCATCCACGGTCAATCGGTAACGATGCCACAACCTTTCCGCAAGTACAACAGCTTCGCAGAATCAATACTAGATCATGCAAATTTTTTCGTGGTGAACAAGCGTTACGCTAAAGCCCTGAGTGTAGCGAACGATCCGAATTCGGACAACGTTTCACGAGCGAATAATTTCGCCGTCGAAATTCAAAGAGCGGGCTATGCTACCGATCCCAATTACGCGGCAACATTGATCGGAATCATGAAAAGGTTTGATCTCTATCGGTTTGATTCTGGAGCGTAGGAGCTTCAACCATTGATCGAATAGGACGGCTAGGCTAGCCGAACTTCTATGGCGATCGCTTGCTGGAGTTGCGTACCAAATTTGTCCCTGATCTGATTAAGGAATTCTGAGAAGTCAGTGACGGCAAAGATGGTTTAGGTGTGTGCACCTGCTCATAGGAACGGGGCGCATTTCTATCTCCAGATTTTTGTCCCATTTGGCTCTGCCGGTTTTCATTTCGATTTCGAGATCGAATAATCGGTGTTCGACATCCGGGTCACCGCCGCATTGTTTGTCATGCTTTTCATAAACGCCAATCTTTCCAATGCGGTCATCGCTGTCGTCGCGCAAGACGAGCGTCGAACATCTTCGCGCTTTAGGCGTCAACAAACGATGCTGCTCGATGATTCGTTCGGCGCGATCGAACACGTCTTGCGCTGCTGCGGGAGAGGCCACTATCGCAAAGATGAGAACCAGGGCATACAAAGTACCAATTTTCACGGATCACTCTCCAAGTACGGATCGATCGAACCCGCTACGTTCCGGCGCTGCGACCAGGAGTAGCGCCAGCAATGGCGGAAAATATACGGCCAGAAATCATTTTCTGTCGTCAACGTTTCCGCGGCTGTTCATTCGGCCGGCATGGGGTGGTGGGCGCGACAGGGATTGAACCTGTGACCCCTACGATGTCAACGTAGTGCTCTCCCGCTGAGCTACGCGCCCTTAAAGCACCTCCCCCTCAAATGGAGAAAGCCTCTTAAACCAAGGGGCTGAAACACGCTCCCAGCAACACCTTCAGCTAACGAAGGTATGGGCAGGCGTGTCTTGCTTTGAACCAATTCGCAAACGGCGATTGCCGAGGCATATATAGAGACATGTCCAGCGGCGCAAGCGGGGAAGACACGCCATCCTCCCATCATTCCGCCCGCCCGGATTTCGTGGCGGGCAGGCCCTGAATCACTTGCAGCAAATCGCGGTGAATGATCTCATTACCTGCGCAAACCGACCCATTGGCCAGCATGGCAGAGCCGCCATCTGCATCCGTCACGAAGCCTCCCGCCTCCTTAACCATGATGATTCCGGCGGCAATGTCCCAAGCTTGCAAATTCCGCTCCCAAAAACCGTCATAGCTGCCAGAGGCAACAAAGCAAAGATCGAGGGCAGCGGCCCCAAGGCGGCGGAGATTGCTGACCCTTGCCATAACGGCGGCGAATTCGGCCATGAATTGCGGATGGGTCTTGGCCTTGCCGATGTGCGGAATACCACAGCCGACTAAGGCGCCGGCCAGATCGCGCCGCGCCGCGACACGAAGCCGCCGGTTGTTGAGAAACGCGCCTTGACCTTTCTCGGCGACATAAATGTCGCCGGTCGCTGGATTATGGACGAGCCCGGCGACGATCTGATTTTCGCGCGCAAGGGCGATCGAGATTGCGAAGATGGGCAGGCCATGCAGGAAATTTGTCGTCCCGTCGAGCGGATCGATGAACCAAGTATGACTCTTATCCGTGCCGCCGATCGTTCCGCTTTCCTCCAGCACAAAGCCGTACCCGGGCCGGGCTTTGCTCAAAACGTCGACGAGAATTTTTTCGGCCTTACGGTCCGCGGCAGAGACGAAATCTCCGGGCCCCTTCACCGAGACCTGAAGATTTTCCAACTCTCCGAAGTCGCGTTTCAAGCCGCGCCCGGCTTTAAGTGCCGCTGCAACCATGACATTCATCAGCGCCGATGTTATCATGATATTGCCACGGCCCCCGTCTCACCCGGCTACTGCCTCGTTGAGCATTCCGCCCGTCCTTCACAATTGGCGGTAATGAATAAAATATTCAACAACATCTGACACCAAACGGCCAAATTTTTAACCCCCGAAGTTTTCCGAATCCGCTAAACTCCGGCTCACCGCCATCGGCGCAAATTGGCGCCATCTGGCCGCTTAAAGCGCGGGATTTTTGGGTCCCCGACCGGAGATTTTAATGAGAGCCGGCCGAAACATTATCCAATATCATTGCCCCAGGCCCGCACCAGTCTCGGCCTTAATGTCGAAGGCTGCCGCAAAAAGCGCGCGCGTATAGGCGCTTTGCGGCTTGCCAAGTAGTTCGAGCGCGGGGCCCGATTCGACGACCTTGCCCTCGCGCATGACGATGATTTCGGAGGCCAGCGCGCGCACCACCTTAAGATCATGGCTGATGAACATGTAAGCAAGGCGCCGCCACTTTTGCAAATCGCGCAACAGATCGACGATCTGTGCTTGCACCGACATATCGAGCGCCGAGGTCGGTTCATCGAGCACAATAAATTTGGGTTCGAGAACGATGGCGCGCGCAACTGCGATGCGCTGCCTCTGGCCGCCGGAAAATTCATGAGGATAGCGGTCCATCGCTTCCGGGTCGAGGCCGGTGTCTTCGAGAGCTTGGGCAACGATCGCCCGCCGGCGTTCTACGGAAAGGCCCTTATTTTGCACGCGAAGACCTTCCGCAACGATTTCGACTATAGGCAGGCGCGGCGAGAGAGAGCCATAGGGATCTTGAAATACGATCTGCATGTCGCGCCTAAGAGGGCGCATCGCCTTAAAATTCAGTGCGTCGATGCGCCGCCCGAGATAGACGATCGCGCCTTTCGAGCGAATGAGGCGAAGCAGGGCAAGGCCGAGCGTTGTTTTGCCCGAGCCCGATTCGCCGACGACGCCGACGGTCTCGCCTTCCCGAACGCAGATCGAGACCCCGTCGACGGCTTTGACATATCCAACTGTGCGGCGAAAAAAACCGCGTTTTACCGGAAACCAAACGCGGACATCTTTGGCCTCCAGTATGGTCTTGGCGGCAAGGTCGATTGCTGGCGCGCTCCCCTTGGGCTCGGCTTCGATCAGCGCCTTGGTATAGGGATGACGGGGGGCGGCAAAAATCTCCGCGACCGGGCCCATTTCGACGATCTTGCCTTTCTGCATCACCGCGACATCGCCGGCGATCTTGCGCACAATGCCGAGGTCGTGGGTGATAAAGAGCATCGCCATATGGTGGTGGGCCTGAAGCCGCTTCAAGAGCTCCAAGATTTGCGCTTGCACCGTGACATCGAGCGCGGTTGTCGGCTCGTCGGCAATGAAAAGATCCGGCCTGTTCGCAAGCGCCATGGCGATCATCACGCGCTGGCGCTGGCCGCCGGAGAGCTGATGCGGGAAGGCGGAAAGCCGCTCGCCGGGATTAGGAATACCGACTTCTTGCAAGAGCTCAATGATGCGCGCTCTGATTTTTTCGCTTCCGCGCGCACTGTGGAGTTCCAATATTTCGCCGATCTGGCGCTCAATCGTATGCAGAGGATTTAGCGAGGTCATCGGCTCTTGAAACACCATGGTGATCCCCGCGCCGCGAATGTCACGCAACCGCGCCTCAGAGCAAGTCACCATATCCTCGCCCTTGAAAAGCACGTTTCCTTGAACCACAGCGGCGCGCGATAGCAGACGCACAATCGAAAGGGCAGTAACCGATTTGCCGGAGCCCGATTCGCCGACCAGCCCAAGGGTGCAGCCCCGTGCGAGCGTAAAGGAGACGCCGCTGACGGCGGGCGTTTCGGCACCGCCCTGACGGAAGCGGACGTTGAGATTGCGGACTTCAAGGAGAGGAGCTTCAGTCACAAACTATTCCGCAAGGCCAAGATTCTTGCCGTCAATGATAGGAGCAAAACGACGCTACGGAAGTGCCTTCCTCGGGTCGACTGAATCACGCACGGCCTCGCCAATAAAGACGAGCAGCGAGAGCATCAGCGCAATGACGACAAAACCGGTGATGCCAAGCCAAGGCGCGGCCAAGTTGGACTTGCCCTGCAACAAAAGCTCGCCAAGCGACGGAGAACCTGGCGGCAAGCCAAAGCCCAAAAAATCGAGCGCGGTTAGAGTCGTGATAGATCCGTTCAGCACGAAGGGCAGAAAGGTCAAGGTCGCAACCGTCGCATTGGGGAGCACATGGCGCAGGATGATACGCATATTGGAAAGCCCCAAGGCGCGCGCGGCGTTGACATATTCGAAGTTGCGGGTGCGCAGACATTCGGCGCGCACGACGTGAACGAGCCGCACCCAGGAAAACAACAAAAGTACGCCCAAGAGCACGAAGAAACCCGGTACGATGATCGAGGAGATGATGATCAAAAGATAAAGCTCGGGAAGCGAGGACCATATTTCGATGACGCGCTGGAAGATCAGGTCTGTCCAGCCGCCAAAATAGCCCTGCACTGCGCCAGCGGTAATGCCAATGATTGAGGATATGCCTGCAAGCGTCAGCCCGAACAGAATCGAAATGCGGAAGCCATAAAGCAGCCTCGCCAGAACATCGCGACCTTGATCGTCGGTACCAAGCCAATTCCACTCAATGTCGCGGCATGTGCCATTTGGCATTTTGTCGTAGCGCAGGACAGCGGCGCGGCATTGCGATTGAGAAAGCATCCAGGTCGGGGGCGAAGGCGCTGGCACGGGCAATTGGCGGTTGATCGTTTTGTAGGAGTAGCGGATCGGTGGCCGAATCATAAATCCGTGCTCGCCGATTTCCTTTGCGATCACGGCATCACGGTAATCGGTCTGTGCGAGAAAGCCGCCGAATTTTTCTTCCGGATAATCGTGCAGGATCGGAAACAAAATCTCGCCTCTGTAAAGAACGAGGAGCGGTCTGTCGTTGGCGATGAATTCGGAGAAAAGCGAAACCGTAAAAAGGAAGAGGAATATCCAAAAGGACCAATAGCCGCGCTTGTTGGCCCTGAAATTGGCAAAGCGGCGCTGGTTGATCGGGCTCAACTGAAACCGGCGGTGGGGCGGGTGCGCCGGGATGAGGGCCGATGGGGCGCTCCCATTTGGGAAGGACGCGCGCATGGCTAAACCTCCCGCGTCTCAAAATCGATGCGCGGATCGATCCACATATAGGTCAGGTCAGAAAGCAAGTTCACAACGAGGCCGAGCAGCGCGAAAATATAAAGATCGGCGAACACAACCGGATAGTCGCGGTTGACAATCGATTCGAAAGACAAAAGGCCAAGCCCATCGAGCGAAAAAATGGTTTCGATCAACAGAGAAGCGCCGAAAAATGCGGCGACAAAAGCGCCCGGAAAGCCCGCAACGACAATCATCATGGCGTTGCGGAACACATGGCCGTAGAGCACACGTTGCTCACTCAGCCCCTTCATCCGCGCAGTTTGAACATATTGCTTGGCGATCTCGTCAAGGAACGAGTTTTTGGTAAGGAAAGTGGAAGTCGCAAAGGCGCCAAGAGTCATTGAAACAACCGGCAAAGTGATATGCCAGAAATAATCTTGGATCTTGCCTGTAAGAGAGAACGCCGCCCAATTCTCGGAGGTTAAGCCGCGAAGAGGAAAAATCTGCCAGAACGAGCCACCGCAAAAAAGGACGATGAGCAGAATTGCGAAGAGAAAACTTGGGATCGCATAACCCGTGATCACAACCGCCGACGACCACACATCGAAACGCGAGCCGTCGCTGACCGCTTTTTTGATACCAAGCGGAATTGAGATCGCATAGGAAAGTAGCGTCATCCAAAGGCCAAGCGAGACGGATACAGGCAGTTTCTCCTTGATGAGCTGCAAGACCGGCACGTCGCGAAAATAGGACCGGCCAAAGTCAAAAGTCGCGTAATTCTTGAGCATGATGAAAAAGCGCTCATAGGTCGGCTTATCGAAACCGAATTGCTTTTCGAGCTCGGCGATAAATTTTGGATCGAGCCCCTGCGCGCCGCGGTATTTGGACGAAAGATCGGCGCCGCCGGTGTTGCCGATTTCGCCGCCGCCGCCGCCAAAGCGCGAAGTCGCTCCCGCTTCGACGCCTTGCAATTGCGCCAGAATGCGTTCGACCGGACCGCCTGGCGCGAATTGGACGATGACAAAGTTGATGACCAAGATTCCAAAGAGCGTCGGAACCATGAACAGAATGCGGCGGGCGATATAGGCAAGCATAAGGCGCTCTTCAGCGGCCGGAAAGATGTAGCCGCTTGGCTTTTTCCTGGTCGTACCACCACGTTGACACGACGCCTATGTCATATCTCGGTCCGCGTTCAGGACGGCCAAAAAGATCCCAATAGGCGACCCAATGATTGGGCTTGTTCCACATTGGAACCCAGTAGTGCCCGGACCGCAGGATACGATCGATCGCACGGCAGATGAAAGTTAGCTCTTCCCTTGTCGATGCGACCAGAGCCTTTTCGATCAAAACGTCGACGGCCTTGTTGGCGATTCCAGAAACATTGCGCGAGCCGGGAAGATTCGCAGCTTCCGAGCCAAAAGACGAGCGCATGCCTTCTCCGGGCGTGAGGCCAAGGCCGAAGCGCGACGTCACGACGTCGTAATCGAAGTCATCGAGGCGCCGCTTATATTGGGCCGCATCGACCATGCGGTAGCGCGCCTCTATGCCGAGCAGTTTTAGATTCGTGATGAAAGGCGCGGTATGCGGCTGAAGCGCATTGTCGAAATCCAGAAATTCGATCTCGAAAGGCGTGCCGTCAGGAAGGGCCAGAACGGTTCCCACTCGTTTGCAGCCTGCATCGTCGAGCAGCTTTGCTGCCTGCCGCAGCCGCTCGCGGTCCTGGCCCGAACCATCGGATACGGGCGGGACATAGACCTCGCCGAACACCGTGGGATCAAGGTCGGCACGGAACGGTTCAAGCAGCGCGAGCTCCTCGGGCGCGGGGGTGCCTTGCGCGGCCATCGGGGAATTTTGAAAGAACGACGTGGTGCGCACATAGGCGCCAAACATAATATTGGCGTTAGTCCATTCGAAATCGAAGACAAGACCAATGGCGTGCCGGATTCTTACGTTCTTGAACTTGTCGCGCCTAATGTTCAAAAACCAGCCTTGGGTTCCCATCGGCGATTCATCAGGCAGGGTGGCGCGTATGACACGGCCATCCTTGACGGCGGTGAAATCATAGCCGGTTGCCCAGTCCCTCGAGGTAAATTCTTCGCGAAAGGTGAAGACGCCCGCCTTAAAAGCCTCGAAAGCGACCTTGCGGTCACCAAAATATTCAAATCTTATGCGATCGAAATTCGCCTGGCCAATATTGACGGGAAGATTCCTGCCCCAATAATCGGGCACGCGATCAAAAGCGATATAATGGCCGGTATCAAAATTGCCGACCTTATAGACGCCTGACCCGAGCGGGGGCTCAAGCGTCGTCTCGTCGAAAGGATGACTCTTGTAGTAGTCGGCGGAAAAAATCGGCTGGCCCGCAACGATCAATGCTGCTTCCCGGCTGTGCTGCGGTTTTAGGCGCACAAGGAGGATGTCGTCCGCCTCCGCTTCTGCGGCATCGAGATCGCGAAGCGGCTGGCGGATCGAAGGATGGCCCTTCGTCTTCAGAATATTTAGAGAAAAAGCGACATCGCGCGCGGTCAAGGGCGAGCCGTCGTGAAATCGCGCTTCCTTTCGCAGCAAAAAGCGGTAGCTGTTCTTATCGTCCGATATTTTCACCGCGCGCGCGACAAGGCCATAAAGCGAATCAGGCTCATCGCCGCTCCCGGCCATCAGCGAATCGAAAATAAGCCCCATACCGGCGGCCCCATCGCCCTTCAATATGAAGATATTCAGGGTGTTGAAGGTCGTAAAATTCTGATTGCCCGAGGTCGAACTGGTTTGCAGGGAAATCTCGCCGCCCTTGGGCGCATCGGGATTAACGTAAGGAAAATGGGCGAAATCGGCTGGCAGGGCGAGATCACCGAAGATCGATATGCCATGAGTCTCGGTCTCCGCCGCGGCTGCCCGTGCCGAAACCCCGGAAAAGCGCCGCAGGACGAGGCCCGCAAGGCCAAATTTGAGCGCCGCACGGCGGGTCAGCACTACGGGCAATCGTTGAAGAAAACGCGCGGTCAAAATTTTCCTCTCACACATTGTGGCAATCAGAAGGTTTGCCCCAGCTTCTAACCTTTTGAGTCTCGCATGTAGGCGCCAGTGATGGCGGCAATCTTTCCGGGATCATTCGTAGAGCGGGCTTAACCAGCGCAACTTGGAAAGCTCCGGCTTGCAGATGGAACGAGCGCCGGCAAACGTACAGCGGCACGGCCGCAATATAAGCAAAAAAATGCGAATAGAAGAACCCAGTGCCTGCACAAACAGCTATCGAATCGTTCATTTTTTCGGCAGTAGCTCGGAATTCTCCGGGAAGCGTCGCAATTAGCCGATAATGTCGCGCACGTTGCAGGATCGGTCTCGCCCGCAAAGGCTATTTTCGTTCCTTCGGCATAGGCCTTGGGATTGGCGAGGAATAAGCCGGGATCGGCACAGGTCCAGGCGCCGCCCTTGCGGCGATCTAAACTCCGGGCACTGCTGTAGTCCTGGCGCTTGCTGCCACGCGCAGGGCGCCCTGCATAGGTGCCCCGCGCCTTTCACGAGGAACTCAAGGACTGGTGGGGACTGCCCCAAATAGGGTTCTGGTATTGATAGCCTGAGTGGTGATAGGCACGGCCTGAATGCCCGTCATCACGCTGGTCGCCGTTAAGGCAACGAGACTGACATAGCTCAAGAATTTGCCGGATTCGATGGAAGCGGCATTGGCTATGAAGAGAATGTCATCGTTGCGCATCTGAAACCTTGTCGCCAGGAAATAACCGCCGGGATCTCGGAAGCTAATCCAGAAAATGACGGGAACGAGAGGCCCGTCGAATTTTGTCATGTCGGCGCCGAGCAGCTGCGCGACTTCGCGCGGCTCCTGGCGGTAAACGAATACCGAGCCGGGATCGCCGAACGTCTCGCCCACACCGCCAGCCTTGCCGACAGCTTCCGCAAGGTTGAGCCGCCACGCATCGAAAGGAATTTCCGTTTGCGAGGCTCCGGCGGTGTTAATGCCCAATGCACCAAAGGCCATGAATTTCTGCTGCTCCTGGTAGACATAGATGCGATCGCCTGGGAGCACAAAGATGTTGTTTTTGGGCTCCATGACGAGATTTTCAAAGGGTACCGTGGCGCGCTTTCCGCCCCGCTCCAGCATGACCCAGCTCGCATAGCCTGGCCCGTTGATTCCCCCCGCGCGCGTGATGGCGTCAAGCACCCGGTCTTGGGCGCCGCTTGCCGGAACCGCGAAGCGAAGCGGCGTAGTCACCGATCCGATCACGCTGATCAAGGAGGTGCGCTGTTGCTCCAAGGACACGATGACCTGAGGTTCGATCGCCCGGTTCTTGATCTTTTCGATAATATCGTTTTGGATCTGAACATTGTTACGGCCGGCGGCCTTGATTAATCCGGCGTAGGGAACGGTGATATTCCCGTTATTATCGACGATTTGCGGCGGAAAAGTTATAAAATTGCCAGGCCTTGCACCGGCTTCGAGCGGGATAAACAAGCCTCCGGGCGCAGCTTCAAAAACTGTGATATCGATGACGTCGCCGATACCAAAAGTGATATTTTGCGGCGGGCGCCGGTCCGTGAATGCCCCCGCGAGGCCTTTTGGCTCATGTGCCGCGACAACGTCGATGGTCGCAGGCGTAAGCTTAACCAGCTCATAGGGAACGGTCTCGGACACTCCGGAGTGAATGTCCCAAGATTCCGGACCGGGACCAGCGAAAAATGCGCAACCGCCGACCCCCAGCAGAGACAGGGCCAAAATCGAGATCGAGCCGCGTCGCAAGTCAAACATGAAATTTCCCCTGCAGGTCTTCTATTCCACAGCCAAAGGAAAATAGCAGCTCATTCAAGGAAAGCGGAGCCGTTTTCTCCATGGCGGCGCAGTATCATTCAAACTGTTACAAAATTGGCACAGCTTTCTGCGGGTGTACGCAAAGAAGCAACGCCCAGAACAGCGGAGCGAACGACGGCGTTAATATTATGATAACCAAACGCAGGAATTGCGTCTCAATTGTGGTCGAAGTGAAAAACACGGCCGGCGCCCGCAAATTCTGTGTGTTTAGAAAATTCGCATTGCTTCTGATAAGTTTGCGCAATAACCCTCAAGACTCTCACTCAAACTGTCCGCACTTCTGTGTCAAGTCGAAAAGATGGCTACCGGCAATACATTGGAAACAGCGGCGGAGATTGATGGCGAAAGGAATAAGCGCGCTGCGGCTCTTGTTTCGGCGCTCGGACAAAGGTCCATCGTCCTCATCGGCCTAATGGGATCTGGCAAAACGTCGACCGGCCGGCGCCTCGCGCAAGAGCTAGGCCTCGAATTTGTCGATTCCGATGTGGAGATCGAAGCGGCCGCCGGCATGTCGATCAGCGAAATCTTCACGCGGCACGGGGAGGGTTTCTTCCGCGACGGAGAGCGCCGCGTTGTGGCCCGTCTCTTGAGCAAGGGGCCGCGTGTGCTCGCGACCGGCGGCGGCGCGTTCATGAACGCAGAGACGCGGTCGAACATAGCCTTATCTGGGATATCGGTCTGGCTCAAGGCAGATCTCGACGTGCTTTGGCAGCGCGTCCGCAAGCGCTCCCATCGGCCGCTGTTGCAGAACGACCACCCAGAGCAAACCCTTCGCGCGCTCGTGGAGCAGCGTTATCCGGTCTATGCGCTGGCCGATGTCACGATCGTCTCGCGCGAGGGGCCCCAAGACGCCGCGGTCGAGGAGATTATAGCGGGCCTCGAATCGCTGCTTGGGCTCTTGCCGGCGCCGCATCCGGGAGTGCAGCAGGGGGAGAGTCGTTTCCAACGGTTGGCAGAGCCTACGGAAATCCGTGTCGAACTTGGGTCACGCAGCTATCCGATTTTGATTGGTCCGGGTCTCATCGCGGAGGCAGGCAATCATATTCGCCGGCTCGCACCGGGGGTAAGCTGCGCGATCGTCACCGACGAAAATGTCGCGCGGCTGCATTTGGCTGCCCTTATAACCGCGCTCGATGAGGCCTCGATCCGCCACGCGAATGTAATTGTGGCCGCTGGCGAAAAGTCCAAATCGTTCGAAGTCTATGCCGAAGTATGCAATGCTTTGATTGCCGCAAGGCTCGAACGCGGGGATGTCGTCATCGCGCTTGGCGGCGGCGTTATTGGCGATCTTGCCGGATTTGCCGCAGCGACGGTGCGGCGCGGAATGCGCCTTGTACAAATGCCGACGACGCTGCTCGCAGAAGTCGATTCCTCGGTCGGCGGCAAGACCGGCATCAATTCGGTTCACGGCAAGAATCTGGTCGGCGCTTTCCATCAGCCCTCGCTGGTCATCGCCGATACCGCCACGCTCGAAACGCTGCCGGCGCGCGAATTTCGCGCGGGCTATGCGGAAGTCGTCAAATATGGCCTTCTTGGCGACGCGGCGTTCTTCACTTGGCTTGAAGCCAATTGGCAGGGAGTCTTCGCGGGCGGAGCTCCCCGCCTCCATGCGATCGCGACAAGCTGCAAAGCGAAAGCCGCCATCGTCGGGCGCGACGAATTTGAGGCAGGCGAAAGGGCGCTTCTCAATCTCGGCCACACTTTTGGTCATGCGCTCGAACGCCTCACTGCCTACGATACCGAAAGGCTGGTGCATGGTGAGGCGGTCGCGATCGGCATGGCTTGCGCGTTCCGTATTTCGCAGCGCCGCAGCCTCTGCACTGTGGAAGACGCCGCGCGGGTCGAAGCCCATTTGCGGGCGGTTGGTCTTCCGGTGCGAATGACCGCGATTCCCGGCTTCGATGCGACAGCTGAGTCCATTCTCGACGCCATGTACCAGGACAAAAAGGTCGTCCATGGCGCGCTTACCTTCGTGCTCGCCCGAGCGATCGGCGATTGTTTCGTTGTCAAAGCGGTTGAGCCAAGCGAGATACGCGCCTTTTTGCAAGACGAGCTAAATACACGACATAATTTCACATGACGTGCGGGCAGGACAGCAATTTGCTGAAATCATAGACGCGATGGAGTCCAAAAGTTTGGGGCGGGAGACGGCAGGAACCAGGTTTGCCTTTCCCTCTTACCGCTTTGGGAAGGGGGACCACCTTTTTCGAACCTGCAAAAATGTCATCCAAGGTGTAGGCTCCGCTTACGTTGGGCCGCTGCAAGACTGGTCAGCATCCAGGCGAAATGCAGGACGGGCGGGGGGATCGCCATTTGCTGGTGCCGGCTTCGTTCGCCGGACGGTGCGCTTATCCAGCAATCGAGGCACTCAACCTTGGGAGGGGGTTATTACACGGAGAAAATTTCCATACGGCGTGAAAGCCTTCACCGCTTTGCTGTTTGCCTTTAGTGCCGCGGCTTGTTCCCCTGCGCAGCCCCCGCAGGAAACGAAAGCTCGTGATCCTGGTGTGCGCGATGACGGAACCCCCGGAGCCGGTAAATCATATCCCGGCTTGCCGGATTCCTATTCAAAACTATTCGCTTCGGGTCTAGACGAATTCAAAAAAGGTGACACCGTCGCCGACGATGGGCTTGGACCGAGAATGAACTTGGACAGCTGCGTGGGCTGTCACGCGTTTCCCGCGCCTGGAGGATCGAGCCCACCGGTTAATCCGCAATTTTTGCTTTGGCAGAAGAGCTTAGACCATAACACCAATAAACTGCCTTCCTTCATCACCGAGAACGGACCGACTCGCGAAGCAAGATTTAAGAAGATAAGATACGCGGAGGATCCGAAGAACGCCGGACCCGACGGCGGTGTCCACGATTTATTCACCATTGCGGGAATGAAGGGCGCCGAGGGCTACAAGTTAGAACAGCCGGAGTTCGAGGAGGAGTGGCGCCACAACAATGTGATCTTCCGGATTCCGACCCCTGTCTTTGGCGGCGGCCTGATCGAGCAGATACCTGACACGGCAATAATCGATAATCTCAATAAGGAGGCCGACCGGGACCGGAAGAAAGCTATGGGAATCGGCAGCAAATTGAACATTGTGATGTCTGGTAATACGCGCACGGGACAGCCAAATAAAACCGGCAACGACGGCACGATTGCACGCTTTGGATGGAAGGCACAAAATAAGTCGCTGCTTATTTTTTCGGGCGAGGCATATAACGTCGAGATGGGCATCTCAAACGAACTCTTCCAGACCGAGCGTGAGGAGAAGGAGAAATGCCAGTTCAAGCCAACGCCCAATGACGCAACCGATCCCGCTAAGAAGGATCTGGATATTTTGAGTGATATCGAAAAATTTGCAAGCTACATGCGGTTGCTGACACCGCCAGAGCCTTCTAGCGACACCCCGGGAGGGTCGGCCTCTATCATAAGAGGAACGACACTTTTTAGCCAGACGGGGTGCGCCCTTTGCCACGCTCCGGTGCTTAAGACAGGCAAATCCACGATCCCGCAACTGAGCGAAAAAGTGGCGAATCTCTATTCGGATCTTGCAGTTCACCACATGGGTCCGAGGCTCGATGACGGCGTGGCGCAGGGCCAAGCAGAACACGACGAATTCCGTACCGCCCCCCTCTGGGGTCTCGGCAAGCGCATTTTTTTCCTGCACGACGGCCGAACGTCCGATTTGGTGAAGGCTATTGAAGAGCACCGTAGTGGGCCCAATGCGGACACCGTTGCATCCGAAGCCAATTCCGTCGTTGACCGATATGACAATCTTTCTGAGACCGACAAGCAAGACCTTCTGAATTTCCTTCGCTCCCTCTGAGTCATGCAGAGACCCGGATGTCCGAGTTCGAGCAAGTTGACGTTTAGAAGAAAAGTCATCTTGCGCTAGCTCCGCGCTCGGCGCGCAGTCCTGCTAGGGCAATAACTCTTGCCGTATCACAGCGCTCCGGCGGCGTCTCAACTCCGGGGTACGTGGATTGTCACGCGCGACGACGCGCGACGCCAGGTTGACGGCCGGATCCGGGCGAACAGGCGCGGCGGCGCACCATTGAGCGCGGCAGCAAATCCTTCGGATCGCTCGCCTACTGGCATCTGGTGCTCAGAATATACATCAGCCCTTGACGGCTTCCCTGATGTTCACATGGCGCTTGCTGCCGCCGCGTTTGGCTGGCTATCCGCCGGTTCGGTTTGGGGCGCCGGCGCGTTCCCGGCTCATGATGGCCTGCGCCACGAGTCACCGATCGTTGGTCGTTTTCGCGAGCCAGCTGCGAAAAAGCCGATCTTACATTTTGGTGGATTTTTTCGGCGCCGTGCGGCGTTGCGCGCAGGATCGCCGCCCGATTCAATCGGACCAAAATTTTGGCCGCTTTTACTTCGTCGAAGGGCGCCCGCCGTCTCGCGCCTTGTAAGGTTTTGGGCAGGAACCGGACAAAATGTTTTCACGTGAAACATTTTTGGAATCAATCTAAACAACGTTTCATGTAATGGCGGCACCGCCACCAGCACCGGGGTTGCTCCGCCCACGAGGGGGCGCGCTTCGCTCTACCGCACCATTTTCCCGCAGATGACGCTCTTTCGGCCCGAGGACGAGGGCGCCCAGTTTCGCTTCGCCTTCGAGGCCGAGATGGCGCGGCTAAAAGGGGCTTGAATGCCCGCGCTGGGGGGAAGACGCTTCGGATTCCGGGGCGGCGTTTCTGAAGCACGCCAAAAGCGCTGCGCGTTTGGAGGGGTGCGCGGGCGGCTGCCGGGGCAAGCGGATCAGCGGACGTCCCCTGAACAGGGGGCGCGGGGGAAGCGATTTTGTGGCAATCCAGGCGCGGAATGTAAGATTTGTCACAGTTTTCGTTAAGGAAAGTATGCCATTTTGAATAAAGCAGGCCCGCGCAAGCCGCGGCTGCGATCATAAAATTTTAGAGGCGAAGATTTTTCAGGCGAAGAAAATCCGAATCCGACACCCGTATCCGGGCGCTTTGGCCGGAGCGTCTTCGCGAACATCGTTAGAGAAGGCAAATCTATGATCCGTTCATCGCGCCGGGAAAGCAGGACAAAGGCAATGGCCGAGGTGCTGGCAATGATTGCTAATGTGCGACCGTTCGCGCCGCATCGGGCGCGCGCTCTCCTCGATGCAGAGGAATCGCTGTTCGAAAGCGCCACTGAATTTTGCGCGGCATTGGAAAAATATGCTGCCCGCGCGGCGCAAATCAAGAAATTTAACCATTAGGGTTTATGGTTGCGTCCCCCTCATCCGGCACTTTGCGCCACCTTGTAACTTGGACCGAGCCGAATCGGCTATGATCGCCGGTGCGGTGGCGGACGCAGGATCGAGGCCACGTTGGGCGGCCGAGCCCGTGGAGAAGCTTGGGTCTGCGTCCGCCGTTCCATTGAAGACGCGGCCGTTCTGCCCGGACAACGCTGCCGTCAGCAGATCGCCATTGACAAAATGGACAGTCGCTTCTCCCGCAAGGGAAGCGCGATTTTTTCCTGACATTCGCGCGTTGAAGCTAAGAATCGGCCGCGCGACGAATGGAAAGCCCTGGCCGGAGCCACAAATCAGCCTGACGCGCTCTCACATATTCGGATAGTTTGGCCCGCCGCCGCCTTCGGGCGGAACCCAAATGATGTTTTGCGCCGGGTCCTTGATGTCGCAGGTCTTGCAATGCACGCAGTTCTGAGCGTTGATGACAAAATGGGGACCGCTCTTTTCCGCTTCGTTGTCGTAGACCACCTCATAGACCCCGGCGGGACAATAGAGCCTCGCGGGCTCGCCATATATTGGCAGGTTCTGCACAACTGGAATTGAAGCTTCTTTCAAATGCAGATGGCAGGGCTGGTCCTCGTCGTGATTGGTATTTGACACATAGACCGAAGAGAGCCTGTCGAAGGTGAGCTTGCCATCGGGCTTTGGATAAGTAATAGGGGTGACTTCCGAGAGCGGCTTTAGGCACGCAAAATCGGCTTTGCCGTGGGGCATGGTCCCGAAGGGCGAAAAGCGAAAAATTTCGTTCGCCCACATATCGAGTCCACCCAAAAAAAAGCCTTGAAGCGTGCCATATTTCGACCAGAGCGGTTTGACGTTGCGTACTTTATAAAGATCGTAGCCGATCGCTGAAGCACGCCAGGCATTTTCGTAATCGATCAGCTCGTCATGGGCGCGGCCCCCGTTGAGCGCCGCAGCGGCGTTCTCCGCCGCAAGCATGCCGGAAAGGATAGCATTATGCGTGCCTTTGATCCGTGGGACATTGAGAAAGCCTGCCGCACAGCCAATAAGCGCGCCGCCCGGAAAAACAAGTTTTGGCACCGATTGGAAGCCGCCTTCGGTGATCGCACGGGCGCCAAAGGAAAGCCGCTCCGCGCCTTCGAATAGGGGCGCGACGGAGGGATGGGTCTTAAAGCGCTGCAATTCGTCAAAGGGCGAAAGCGTGGGGTTCGTGTAGTTGAGGTGAACGACGAAACCAGCCGCAACGAGCCCGTCCTCGAAATGGTAAAGAAAGGAGCCGCCACCGGTTTCATTATCGAGCGGCCAGCCGAACGAATGTTGGACGAGTCCCGGCCGGTGCAAGGAGGGATCGACTCGCCAGAGCTCTTTGAGACCGATACCGAATTTTTGCGGCTCGCAATTTTGGTCGAGGCCGAATTTGGCGAAGAGCTCCTTGGTGAGCGAGCCGCGCGCGCCCTCGGCGATGAGCGTATATTTGCCGAACAGCTCGATCCCGCGGGTAAAACCGCTTTTGAGGCTGCCGTCGCGGGCGATTCCCATATCTCCGGTCGCGACACCCATAACCTCGCCTTTGGCGCCAAAACGAATCTCAGCGCCCGCAAAACCTGGAAAAATATCGACGCCCAAGGCCTCCGCCTTGCGGCCCAAAAAGCGAACGACATTGCCAAGCGAGCCAATATAATTGCCGTGGTTGCTCATGAGCCGCGGCATGATGAAATTTGGTAGCCGGAATGCGCGCTTTTCTGAAAGCATGTAGAAGCGGTCGGCCGCGACTTCTGTTGTGAGCGGCCGCTCCCTATCCTCGCGCCAATCGGGGATAAGCGCGTCGAGACCGCAAGGATCGATGACCGCGCCTGATAAAATATGCGAACCGAGCTCGGCGCCTTTTTCGATGACGACGACGGAATGTTTTGGGTTGAGCTGCTTGAGGCGGATGGCCGCCGCAAGACCTGCAGGGCCGGCACCCACGATCACCACATCGAAATCCATGCTTTCGCGTGGCGGCAATTTGACTTCGGCTTCACTCACGGTAGGTTTCATCCTTATTTTCGGCGGTAATATAAAACGATTCAGCCATGGATGAAAGTTTGGCGGCGCTTCTTTCCTGGTATCTGGAGATGGGGGTCGATATCGCCGTTGACGATGCCCCCCATGACCGGTTTACCGAAGCAGGCAGCGCGGCGCCAGCGCGTCCGCGGGGGCCCACCGCCGCAACGCCAGGGCAAGGGATCGGGCCAGGCCCGCGTGTTTTGGCGGAACTGGCTGCTGCCATGCCCGCAAGCGCCATCGAAGCAAGCGCCCGGGATTCGGCTGCGGCCGCGCAGAATCTTGATGATCTGCGCGAACGCCTCGCGCGCTTCGAAGGTTGCGGCCTGAAGGCGGTGGCGACGCAGCTTGTCTTTGGCGACGGCAATCCGGCCGCAAAAATCATGTTGATTGGGGAGGCCCCCGGTGCAGACGAGGACCGCCAGGGCGTACCCTTTGTCGGCCGCGCCGGCCGGCTGCTCGACAAAATGCTTGGTGCGATCGGACTTGACCGGACAAAAGTCTATATCGCCAATATCGTGCCCTGGCGGCCGCCTGGAAATCGCACGCCGACGCCTATAGAAACAGCGGCCTGTCTGCCCTTTACCCGCCGGCAGATCGAGCTTGTCGATCCGGAAATTCTCGTGTGCCTTGGAGCCGCATCGGCACAGACGCTGCTCGGCGGCAAGGACGGCATCATGCGCATGCGGGGGCGTTGGCTTGCCTATCCGGCCGCCCGGAAAGAAATTCGGGCGCTCGCCATGCTCCATCCGGCCTATCTCCTGCGCCAGCCGTCGCAAAAAAAGCTCGCCTGGCACGACCTGC
>JACXTT010004588.1_pt1 | contig 20470 bp, 11 predicted proteins | sample 9270951 | NCBI WGS metagenome assembly JACXTT01 (sample SAMN15532306, study PRJNA645909) | rock metagenome | isolation source: weathered quartz diorite | place: Puerto Rico | collected 2017-06-21
CCGCAAGCACCTGGCGGCGTCGTTCAAGCTCCGCGAGGGGCTGATCGGCCAGTGCGCGCACGAGAAGTCGCGCATCCTGCTGACCAACGTACCGCGCGACTATGTGCAGATCTCGTCGGGGCTGGGCGAGGCGGCGCCGCTGAACATCATCGTGCTGCCGGCGCTGTTCGAAGGCGACGTGAAGGCGGTGATCGAGCTGGCCACCTTCGGCGAGTTCAACGAGACCCAGCAGGCGTTCCTCGACCAGCTGATGGAATCGATCGGCATCGTTCTGTCGACCATCGCCGCCAACATGCGCACCGAGGGCCTGCTGAAGCAGTCGCAGCTGCTGACCAGCGAACTGCAGGCGCAGCAGGAAGAGCTGACCAAGACCAACGACCGGCTGGAGCAGCAGGCCGCGTCGCTGCGCCAATCCGAGGAGTTGCTGCGCACCAAGCAGGACGAGCTGCAGCAGACCAACGCGGAGCTGGAAGACAAGGCGCAACTGCTGTCCGACCAGAACACTCAGGTCGAGGCCAAGAACCGCGAGGTGGAACAGGCCAAGTTCGCGCTGGAGGAAAAGGCCGAGCAGCTCGCGCTGACCTCGAAGTACAAGTCGGAGTTCCTGGCGAACATGAGCCACGAGCTGCGCACGCCGCTGAACTCGCTGCTGATCCTGTCGAAGCTGCTGAGCGACAACGCCCACGGCAATCTCAGCGACAAGCAGGTGCAGTTCGCCCGCAACATCCACGACGCGGGCACCGACCTGCTGGTGCTGATCAACGACATCCTCGACCTGACCAAGATCGAGTCCGGCACCGTGACGCTGGACGTCAGCGAGATGAGCTTCGCCAGCCTGCGCGACCAGGTGGACCGGACGTTCAACCAGATCGCCGCCGACAAGAAGCTCGACTTCAGCGTCGAGATCGACCCGGCCCTGCCGCGCTCGATGTACACCGACGACAAGCGTCTGCAGCAGATCATCAAGAACCTGCTCTCCAACGCCTTCAAGTTCACCGAGAAGGGCCACGTGAAGTTGCGGGTCGAGCGCGCCGACGGCGGCTGGCACTCCACCAACGACCACCTGAACCGCGCCGGCCAGGTGCTGGCCTATTCGGTGGAAGACAGCGGCATCGGCATCCCCGAGGACAAGCAGCGGATCATCTTCGAGTCCTTCCAGCAGGCCGACGGATCGATCAGCCGCAAGTACGGCGGCACGGGCCTTGGCCTGTCGATCAGCCGCGAGATTTCGCGCCTGCTGGGCGGTGAGCTGAAGGTGACCTCGACGCCCGGCAAGGGCTCGACGTTCACGCTCTACCTGCCGCTGAACTTCAGCCCGCAGCCGCAGACCCTGCCCACCGGGCGGATCGCCAACCCGATGCCGCTGCCGCGGCTGGCGCTGGCGTCCAGCCTTTCCGACGAGACCGCCGAGCCGGTGGCCGACGACCGCGACGAGGTCGCGCCCGGCGACGACGTGGTGCTGATCGTCGAGGACGATCCGCGCTTCGCCTCGATCCTGCTGGCCCTGGTGCGGGAGTCCGGCTTCAAGGGCGTGGTGACCGGCGAAGGCGGCGCCGTGCCCTCGCTCGCCCGGCGGTTCTCGCCGGACGCCATCATGCTGGACATCGGCCTGCCGGACATGGACGGCCTGGCCCTGCTCGACCTGCTCAAGCGGACGGCCGACACACGCCACATCCCGGTGCATGTGATCTCCGCCGACGATCAGCGGGGCCTGGGCCTGTCGATGGGCGCCTTCGGGTTCACCCACAAGCCGGTGGAGCGGGAGCTGGTGGTCTCGACGCTGAAGGGCGTGAAGACCTTCGTGGAGAAGTCCGACCGCAAGGTCGCCCTGGTGGGCGCGGAGGGCGAGACCGCCGAGTTGCTGCGCCAGTGCTTCGCGTCCGTGACCCTGTTCGGCGGCCTTTCCGGCGTGCTGAAGGCGGGCGCGGCGGACCGGCCCGACGTGGTCATCGTGGAGGTCTCCGCGGTGGCGCCGACGAAGCTGGTGACCGACCTCAAGAAGGCGGCGAGCCCGCCGATGGTCGTGGCCTACGCGCCTGACATCATGGCCCCCGACGACGACCGGCGCCTGCGCCTGGGCGTGTTCGGCGGCCTGCTGCGCGTGGCCCGCACGCCCGACCAGTTGGTCGAGCAGACCAGCCTGCTGCTCCACCAGCCGATCGCGCAGCTCTCGGAGGCGGCCAAATCGAAGCTGACCCGCAACGGTCAGGAGGACGCGCTGCTGACCGGCCGCAAGATCGTGGTGATCGACGACGACATCCGCAACATCTTCTCGCTGGCGAGCGCGCTGGAGGACTACGGCGTCGAGCTCTCCTACGCGGAGAGCGGCCGCGCCGGCCTCGACCTGCTGGCGGCCCAGCCGGAGGTCGACGTGGTGCTGGTCGACATCATGATGCCCGACATGGACGGCTACGAGACGATCCGCGAAATCCGCAGCCACGCGAAGTTCCAGGACCTGCCCGTGGTCGCGGTGACCGCCAAGGCCATGAAGGGCGACCGGCAGAAGTGCATCCAGGCCGGCGCCTCCGACTATGTCTCCAAGCCGGTCGACATCGATCACCTGATCTCGGTGTTGCGGGTCTCGGTGCAGCGGACGGACGCGGCGCGGGCGGCCAGCGACACCCTCGCGGTCCGGACGCCGCAGGCCGGCTAGGATGACGACGCTGTGCAAGGTCCCGGACGCGGCCAGGCCTCGATGCCGATGAACCCCCTCGCCCCGCCGCCGCGCGCCAAGGTGCTGATCGTCGACGACGATGAGCGCAACGCGTTCGCGGCGCGTCAGGCCCTGGAGGACCTGGGGGTCGACCTGATCGTCGCCCGCTCGGGGCCCGACGCCCTGCGGATGATCCTGAACGACGACTTCGCGGTCATCCTGCTCGATCTGCACATGCCCGGCATGGACGGCTACGAGACCGCCGCCCTGATCCGCAGCCGACGCCGGACCCACCGCACGCCCATCGTGTTCCTCACCGCGATCTTCCGCGACGAGGCGCACGTCTTCCAGGCCTATGAGGCGGGCGCCGTGGACGTGGTCTTCAAGCCGGTGGATCCGTTCATCCTGCGCGCCAAGGTCGCTGTCCTGGTCGACATCTATCAGAAGACCGAGGAGGCGCATCAGCTGGCGGCCCACCGCCAATGGCTGCTGGAAGAGAACGCCCGCATCCAGGCCGAGAAGGCGCAGGCGGAGATGGCGCTGCGCCGCACGGAGGCCCATCAGCGGGCGATCCTGCAGTCCCTGCCGATCGTCTTCCACGCGCGCGCCGCCGAACCGCCGTTCGCGCCGATCTTCGTGAGCGACAGCGTCGAGGCGATCACCGGCTTCTCACCGGACGCCTTCCTGGCGGAGGCGGAGTTCGGCGCCTCGCGCATCCATCCGGACGATGTGGCGCATGTGGTCGAGGCCGTCTCGGCCGCCACGCGGACGGGATCCTACGCCTGCGAATTCCGCTGGCGTTGCGCCAACGGCGAGTACCGCTACCTCAGCGACCAGGGCGTCCTCGCCCCCGCCGACGAGAACGGCGAGCGCCAGATCTTCGGCGTCATCCTGGACTCCACCGAACGCCACCACCTGGAGGACCAGCTCGCCCAGGCGCGCAAGATGGAGGCGGTGGGCCAGCTGACCGGCGGCGTCGCCCACGACTTCAACAACCTGCTGACCATCGTGCTCGGCAATGTGGACATCATGGGCCGGCGCGCCGAGGACGACGCCAAGCGGACGTCGCGCATCGACGCCATCCGCCAGGCGGCCGAGCGCGGGCGCGACCTGACGCACAAGCTCCTGGCCTTCTCCCGCAACCAGAAACTCAGCCCGCGCGTGGTCGACGTCGGCGAGCTGGTCGGCAACTTCGCGCCGCTGATCCGCCAGGCGCTGGGCGAGGCCGTCTCCCTGACGCTCGACCTGTCACCCGAGCCGCTGTGTGCGCGCGTGGATGTCACCCAGCTCGAGACGGCGCTGCTGAACCTGTCGGTGAACGCGCGCGACGCCATGCCGGGCGGCGGCACGCTGACGCTCTCGACCTACGCCGCCCCGTTGACGGCGGGCGACCCGGCGGCGCGCGACGGGGTGGTCATCGCGGTCAGCGACACCGGGACGGGGATGTCGCCGGAGGTGCGCGACCGGATCTTCGAGCCCTTCTTCACCACCAAGGGCATCGGCCTGGGGTCCGGCCTCGGCCTCTCGCAGATCTACGGCTTCATGGAGCAATCGAACGGCGAGGTGCGGCTCGAGACCGCGCTTGGGAAGGGATCGCGGTTCGAACTGCTGCTGCCCCTGTCGCGCGACGAGACCGAGCGGCCACAGCCCTCCGCCGAGCCCGACACGGCGCGGGGCGGCGACGAATGCATTCTGGTGGTGGAGGACGACCTGTCCGTCCTGACCCTGACCGTCGATCTGCTGAAGGGCCTGGGCTACCAGGTCATCACCGCGCAGAACGGCGCCGACGCGCTGGCGATCCTGCGGGGCGGGGCGGCGGTGGACCTGATGTTCTCCGACGTGCTGATGCCGGGCGGGATGAGCGGCTTCGAGCTGGCGCGCGCGGTGGAAGCGGAACGACCCGACGTGCGGCTGCTGCTGACCTCGGGCTTCATCGGCGACCGGCGGCAACTGGAGGACGGGGCCTATCCGATCCTGGACAAGCCCTATTCGGTGCCGGCCTTGGCGGCGCGGCTCAGGGCTCTGCTGGAGGACGATGGGCCCGGCAGGTCGCAGCGGGCGCGGCGCAAGGGCAAGGCCTCGGCAGCCCGCGCCTGATGGGGATCGGGCCTGATGGGGATCGGGCGGCGCCCTACGCCAGGACGTGGGGCAGCCAGATCGCCGCGCCGCTGAGCGCCACGGACCACACCGCGAGGCGCGCGATCAGGCGCTGGCGGTTGGGGGAATGCCTGGTGGCCCGCAGGTTCGTCGGGCGGCGCTTGCTGATCTTCGTCACGATGTGGCCTCCCTCAAATCGACATACGAACGCATGCGTCGTTCGGACGCGGGACAGCGGAAATAGGAGCCTTGGGGCCCCACCGCAATGCACAGGAACGCATAGACGTTATGCAGTTTAGCCGAGCCCTCTGAATCAGAGGTGTACGAGGGCCTCGTAGGCGGCGTGGGCGGCGGTCTGGGCGGCCTTCAGGCGGGTCTTGAGCTGGCGGAAATCCCGCGCGTGGCCGGCGCGGGCGAGGAGCGCGCGGAAGGCCGGCGGCTCGGCGGCCGGATCGGCGCCGTCGTCCAGGGCGACCTTCAGAAGCTGGGTCAGGTCCTGCTGCAGACGCCAGGCGTCGCGCAGGGCGGCGAGCGGCCTGGCCGGGGCGAGGTCCGCGAAGGCGTCCAGCGCCTGGGCGGTGTTGGGATGCAGCGGGCCGCCTGGCTTTCCGGCTTTCGGGGCGGCATGGGCGAGCTGCAGGAACTGGGCGGCGAACTCGATGTCGACCAGGCCGCCGGGGCAGAGCTTCAGGTCCCAGTCGCCTTTCGGCGGGCGCTCGGCGGCCATCAGGTCGCGCATGTCGATCACGTCCGCGGCGGTCCTGGCGCGGTCGCGGGGGCGGCGCAGGGCGGCCTCGATGGCGGCCTGGGCGGCGGCGGCGAAGGCCGGGCTGGAGGCCCAGGCGACGCGGGCGCGGGTGAGCGCCAGATACTCCCAGGTCTCCGCCTCGCCGGCGTAGTAGTCCTCGAAGGCCGCCTGGCTGACGGCCACCGGGCCCTTGGTGCCGGACGGGCGCAGCTGCATGTCGACCTCGTAGAGGCCGCCCTCCCCGGTCTGGCTGGATAGCGCCGCGATCAGGCGCTGGGTGAAGCGACCGTAGAACACCGTGGCGTCCCAGCCCTTGATCGCCGAGGCGGCGGCCGGATCGGCGGCGCGGTAGAGGGTCATCAGGTCGAGGTCGGAGCCGGCGCTCATCTCGCGCGAGCCGCATTTGCCGAGCGCGACCACGGCCACGTCGCCGGCGAAGGCGCCGCCCACCCGCTCGGTCTCGGCGAGCGCGGCGGGGCCCAGCGCATCGAGGCAGAGGTCGGCGAGGTCGGCGAAGGCCTGGCCGGCGACCACCGCGCTGGCCGTGCCGCTCATCACCTGGACGCCGACCCGGAAGGCCTGCTCGCGGTGGACGATGCGCACGGCGTCCATGGCCGCCTCGAAGGCGCCCTCCTCGTGGGCGCGGACGGCCTGGGCCACGGCTCGCTGCATGACCGCGCGGTCCTCGGCGAGGTCGACCACCTGGAAGAAGTCGCCGTCGATCATGGCGTCGATGGCGGCCGGGCGGCGCGCCAGCGTGGCGGCCAGGCGCGGCGCGAAGGCCATCACCTGGACGATCAGCTCGAACAGCGCGGGGTTGGCGAGGAACAGCGACTGGAGCTGCACGCCCGACGACAGGCGCGAGAAGAAGTCGGAGAAGCGGTGGAAGGCGGCGTCGGGGGAGCCGGTGGCCTGGGCGGCCTCCAGCAGGCGCGGGGCGACGCGGGTGAACAGTTCGCGGCCGCGCTCGGTGGCTGTGGCCGGGATGTGGCCGTGGTGCCAGGCGCGGATGGTCTTGGCGACCGCCGGCGGATTGGAGAAGCCCATGCGCTTGAGCGTCGCCAGGGTCTCGGGGTCGTCGTCGACGCCGGTGAAGACGAGGCTGCCGAAGCGCGAGGAGAGCGGCTCCTCCTCCGGGAAGAGCTCGGCGTAGCGGGCGTTGACGGCCTTGAGCGTGCGCGTGATGGCGGCGTCGAAGCTCTGCAGGCGGTCGAAGCCGGCGAGGGCGGCGATGCGGCGGCGATCGGCGTCGGCTTCCGGCAGGCGGTGGGTCTGTTCGTCGGCCAGCATCTGCACCCGGTGCTCGATGCCGCGCAGGAGCTTGTAGTCTTCCGTGAGTTGGGCGGCGGTGGCCGGCGCGACGTGGCCGGCCTCGGCCAGGGCGGCCAGCGCATCGAGGGTGCGGTTGGAGCGCAGGCTCGGGTTGCGGCCGCCGAGGATCAGCTGCTGGGTCTGGACGTAGAACTCGATCTCGCGGATGCCGCCGCGGCCGAGCTTGAGGTCGACGCCCTTGGCCGACATGCGCTCGTCGACCTTGTGGGCGTGGATCTGGCGCTTGATGGAATGGATGTCGGCGATGGCGGCGAAGTCGAGGTTCTTGCGCCAGACGAAGGCCTGCAGTTCGGCGAGGAAGGCCTCCGCGGCGGGGAGGTCGCCGGCGCAGGGCCGGGCCTTGATGAAGGCCGCGCGCTCCCAGTTCTGACCGACGCTCTCGTAGTAGTCGAGGGCCGCCGGGATCGGCACGGCGGGCTGGGTCGACGACGGGTCGGGGCGCAGGCGCAGGTCGATGCGGAAGACGTAGCCGTCGGCGGTGCGGGCCTGCATCAGGTCGGCGACCCGCTGGGTGAGGCGCACGGCGAAGGCCTCGGGCTCGACGCCGGGCGCCAGCGGCAGGGCGTCGGGATCGAAGAAGACGCTGACGTCGATGTCGCTGGAGTAGTTGAGCTCGAAGGCGCCCTGCTTGCCCATGGCGATGCAGAACCAGCCGGGGACGGGGCCGTGTGCGCCGTCACCCACGTGGGTGATGCGGCCGGCGTCCAGCTCGGCGCGGGCGGCGATGGCGAGGGCGGCGACCACCGCGGCGTCGGCGAAGCGGGTGAGCGCGCCGGTCACCTGGTCCAGGTCCCAGACGCCGCCCAGATCGCAGAGCGCGGTGAGCAGGTGCAGCTCGGCCTTCAGCTCGCGCAGGCGCGCGCCGCCGGGTTCTGTGTCGAGGGCGGCAGCCTCGGCGGCGCCCGCGAGGATGGCGGCCAGGCGATCGTCGGGTTCGCCGGCCAGCAGGTCATCGAGCCTCTGGGGGTCGCGGCGCGCCAGGCTGGCCAGGTAGGGCGAGGCGGCGAAGACCGGGGCCAGGGCGGGCCAGGCGGCCTCCAGGCGCGGCGTCCAGACGGCGTCGGCGATGACGCCACGCAGGCGCTCGGCGGCCTTGGCGTCGAGCACGGGGCCACAGGGGCGCATCTGATCGGCAAGGCTCATTACGCCCAGGGCTCGCCCCTTCGGCGCGGTGGGTCAAGCCCAGCGGCCTGTATCAGAGGATGAAGTCGGTGCTCACCAGGGTGGTGACGGCGTTGAGGTTGATGGTGAAATCGGCAATGCCGTCGCCGTTGGTGTCGCCCATCACCGCCACGCCGCCGGAGATCGGCGCGAAGCGCAGCTCGCCGGCCACGTTGTGGAAGGCTGTCGAGCCAATGAACGTGAAGGCCTGGTCGCCGCCCAGGGTGATGTTGGCGTCGAGGCCGGAGAGGTCGATCTTGTCGCCGGTGGTGTGGCTGAAGTCGGTGATGGTGTCGACGCCCAGGCCGGCGCCGCCGGGGACAGGGCCGTCGGCGTAAACGAAGTGGTCGGCGTTGGAGCCGCCGGTCAGGGTGTCGTCGCCGGCCCCGCCGATCAGAGTGTCGGTCCCGGACGCGCCCGCCAGGCTGTCGGCGCCGTCGAGGCCGGTCAGGATGTTGGGCGAGTTCGATCCGGTGAGCGTGTCGGCGAACAGCGAGCCGGTGAGGTTCTCGAACTGGCTGATGGTGTCGACGCCCGCGCCGCCGGTGGTCTGGGCGCTGGTGGTGGCCAGGTTGACGGTGACGCCGCCGGTGGCGTGGACGTAGGTCAGGGTGTCGATCCCGGCGCCGCCGACCAGGACGTTGTTGCCGCCGTCGCCCTCGATCACGTCGTCGAAGGCCGAGCCGGTGAGGTTCTCGATATTGGTCAGGACGTCGCCCTGCGCGTCGCCGCCGGAGTAGGTGGCGGTGGCCAGCGACAGGTTCACGCCCGCGCCGGAGGCCGCGTAGCTGGCGGTGTCGGTCCCGCCGCCGCCGTCGATGGTGTCGGCTCCGCCCATCCCGGCCAGGACGTTGTTGCCCGAGTTGCCCAGGATGATGTTGGCGCCTGAGTTGCCGGTGGCGTTGATCGCCCCGGTCCCGATCAGGGTGATGTTCTCGACGTTGGCTTCGAGGGTGTGGGTCACCGAGGCCAGGACCAGTTCGGTTCCCTCGCCGGGGTTCTCGACGACCTGATCGCCGCTGTTGTCCACGGAGTAGGTGTCGTCGCCGATCCCGCCCACCAGGGTGTCGGCGCCCGCGCCGCCCACGAGGCTGTCGGCGCCGTCGAGGCCGACGATCAGGTTGCCGCTGCTCGATCCGGTGAGCGTGTCGTTGAAGGCCGAGCCCGTGAGGTTCTCGAACTGGCTGATGGTGTCGATGCCGGCGCCGCCGGTCGTCTGGGCGGTGGTGATCGCCAGGCTGACGTTCACCGCCGCCGTGGCGTGGGCGTAGCTCAGCATGTCGACGCCCGCGCCGCCCACCAGGACGTTGGGGCCGGAGTCGCCTTCGATCGTGTCGTTGAAGGCCGAGCCCGTGAGGTTCTCGATGTTGGTGAGCACGTCGCCGTCGGCGTCGCCGCCGGAATAGGTCGAGGTGGCGAGCGACAGGTTCACGGCCGAGGGCGAGGCGGCGTAGCTGGCGGTGTCGAGGCCGTCGCCGCCGTTCAGCGTGTCGGCCCCGCCCATGCCGGCCAGGACGTTGTTGGCGGCGTTGCCGAGGATGATGTTGGCCCCGGAGTTGCCCGTGCCGTTGACCGCGCCGGTCCCGACCAGGGTCAGGTTCTCAACGTTGGCTTCCAGGGTGTGATTGGCCGAGGCCAGGACCAGGTCGGTCCCCTCGCCCGGGTTCTCGACGATCACGTCGCCGGTGCTGTCCACCGAATAAGTGTCGTCGCCCAGGCCGCCGATCATGGTGTCGGCCCCGGCCCCGCCGACCAGGCTGTCGTTCCCGTCGAGGCCGACCAGGGTGTTGGAGCCGCTGGAGCCGGTGAGGGTGTCGGCGAAGAGGGTGCCGGTCAGGCCCTCGAACTGGCTGAGGGTGTCGACCCCGGCGCCGCCGGTGTTCTGGGCGGTGGAGAGCGCCAGGCTGACGGTGACCGCGGCCGTGGCGTGGGCGTAGGTGACCATGTCGACGCCGGCGCCGCCGACCAGGACGTTATTGCCGCCATCGCCCTCGAGCACGTCGTCGAAGGCCGAGCCGGTGAGGTTCTCGATGCCGCTGAGCACGTCGCCCTGGGCGTCGCCGCCGCTCGCCGTCCCGGCGGCCAGCGAGATGTTCACGGCGCTGGGCGAGGCCGCGTAGGTCGCGGTGTCGAGCCCGCCGCCGCCGTTGATCGTGTCGGCGCCGCCGAGGCCGGCCAGGATGTTGTTTCCGGTGTTGCCGGTGATGACGTTGGCCAGCGCATTGCCGGTCCCGCTGTTGGCGGCCGTCCCGGTCAGGGTGAGGTTCTCGACGTTGGCCTGCAGGGTGAAGCTGACGGAGGACAGCACCAGGTCCGTGCCTTCGCCCGAATTTTCGACGGTGAGGTCGCCGGAATTGTCCACCGAGTAGGTGTCGTCGCCGGCCCCGCCGACCATGGTGTCGGCCCCGCCGCCGCCGTTCAGGCTGTCGTCGCCGCCGAAGGCGAACATCAGATTGCCGGTGCTGCTGCCGACCAGGGTGTTGGTGGTGTCATTGCCCAGGATCACCTGGACGGTGGCCGAGACGTCGTTGTTCTCGTTGAACTCGGTGACCTGGCCCAGGTCGTCGGCGACCACGCCCAGGAAGTAGGTCCCCGGCGTCAGGTTGGTCGGGAGCGAGAAGCCGAAGCTTTCGCTGTCGCTGCCCAGCGAGGCGATGACGGGCGTGGCGCCGCTGCCCACCCGGATGTCGGCGCTGGTGATGGTGGCGTCAGTGGAGAGGTAGAGCGCGGTGGTGGAGGCGTCGGAGGCGATCGCGCCGGTGTTGCCCACCGTGAAGCTGGCCGTCGTGGGGCTGACGCTCACACCGCTGACCACGAGGTCGGCGCGCGGGGTCACGGTCCAGCCCAGGACGTCCATGACGGTCATGTCGGCGGGCGAGACGACGTTGATCACCCCGGACGAGGAGAAGGCCAGAAAGGCGTCGTGGCCGGCGCTGGCCGCCCAGTCGCCGAAGTCGCCGTTGGTCAGGGTGTTGAAGTTGTCGAGGTTGGTGGCGCCGTTGTCGGCGGAGAAGTAGCCGACCGTCGTGCCGCTGAAGGTGCGCGCGCCCAGGCCGGTGAAGTGGAACAGGTCCAGCGGCTCGAAGCTGTTGGCCTGGCCGCCGAGGGTCATGCCGTCCAGGGTCTGGCGGCCCATGATCTCGCTGATCTCGTGGATCGCGGTGGCGAAGAAGTCGAACTTCGCCGTGGTGATCGCGTCGCTCTGCACGAAGTCGAAGATGCCGTTGACGCTGGAGAAGCCCACGAAGCCGTCGACGCCGGAGCCGGTGGCGATGCCCAGCACGCGGGCCTCGGCCTGGGTCAGCCAGTAGACGCCGTTGGTGGGGTCCGTGGCCGGCAGGGAGGCCACCGAGCTCTGATCGGCTGCGGAGGTGACGTTGGCGCCCAGGGCCGCGGTGATCGCGCCATAGGTGGTCGGCTGCAGGAACGAGACGCTCTCGCCAAGGGCGCCGGCCCCCAGCGATTGGCCGTTCACCTCGCCCCAGCCGACCTGGATGGTGACCGTGGTCGGGTTCGAGAAGTTGTTCTGGAAGAAGTTCACGACCTGGGTCATGGCCGCGGCGAAGCCCACCGGCGCATTGGCCACGCTGGAGTCGTAGATCACGTTGAGGATCACGAGATCGGCCTTTTGGTGGTCACGCCCACTGAACCACTCCCCTGGAATCGGACACTAGTCGCCGAACACCGCTACGCAACCAGCTTCACCGTACAAACGAACGCGCGCCGGAGGGCCCGGCGGTCATTTCCTGCACGGCGACTGGCGCGGAATCGATCTTCCGCCCCCTCAGATGAGTGCGACTTGTGCAAGCACCGGGCCAGCCGGGCCCAGGCGACGGTTTGCGGTTGCCGTCGAGGGCGGCGCGCGGCGGACTGGCCTCAGACGTGGTTTGCAGAGGGACATTGTGATGATCGAAGACCGCTCCGAGCGTACCGAGCGTACCGTGATGGGTCGCCGCGCGCTGCTGCGCGGCGCGGCGTTCATGGCCGCCGCGGCCCCTATCCTGGGCGAGGCCGAGCTGGCCCACGCCAAGCTCGCCTCCCAGATGCTGGGCGTGCTGCCGCCCGACGCGGTGATCATCAACGCCAACGAGAACCCGCTGGGGCCGTGCAAGGCGGCCTGCGAGGCGATCACCAAGATCCTGCCGCTGGGCGGGCGCTATGACCGGATGGGCGAGCTGAACGCGCTCACCGAGGAATACGCGGCCCTGCACGGCCTGAAGCCGGAGAACATCGCCTTCTACGCCGGCTCGTCGGAGCCGCTGCACTACACGACGCTGGCGTTTACCGGCCCGGGCAAGGGCCTGGTGATGGCCGACCCATCCTACGAGTCGGCCGCCATGGCCGCGGGCATCTCGAAGGCGCCGGTGAAGAAGGTGGGGCTGACGTCGACCTATGCGCATGACGTCAAGGCGATGGTCGCCGCCGATCCGAACGCGGGCCTGATCTACATCGTCAACCCGAACAACCCGACGGGCACCACCACGGCGCGGGCCGACATCCTGTGGGCGCTGGAGAACAAGCCGAAGGGTTCGATCCTGCTGGTGGACGAGGCCTACATCCACCTGTCGGACGAGCAGAGCGTGGTGGACCAGGTGGCGGCCGGCAAGGAGCTGGTGGTGCTGCGCACCTTCTCCAAGATCTACGGCATGGCCGGCATCCGCTGCGGCGTGGCGATCGCCCGGCCGGACCTCCTGGAAAAGCTGACGCCCTACTATCAGAACGCCATGCCGGTGACGGCGCTGGTGGCCGCGCGCGCCTCGATCGCCGACAAGGACCTGATCCCGACCCGAAAGAAGTGGATCGCCGACAGCCGCGTCCAGACCCTCGAGTGGCTGAAGGCCAACGGCTACAAGCCGATCGGGGTGTCGCAGTCCAACTGCTTCATGATCGACACCGGCCGCCCGGCCCAGACGGTCATCGCCGGCATGCAGAAAGAGAAGGTCTACATCGGCCGCATCTGGCCGGTGTGGCCCAACGCCGTGCGCATCTCGGTGGGTTCGCCGGAGGACATGGCCAAGTTCCGCACCGCCTTCAAGACCGTGATGGACACGCCGATGAAGACCGCGCGCGCCGGCAAGGCGCTGGAGATCAACGGCGGGAAGTTCCTGTCCTAGAGGGTTCCCCCCTGCCCTCTCCCTGGCTCGGCTGGGGAGAGGGGCTTTCCCTTCCTCCGCTCCGCCTTGCCCCGCGAAAGCGGGGACCTTTTTGGCAGGGCCGTCAGGCCGGCCGCGGCAGGACGAGGGCGACGCGCAGGCCCGGGCCCATCTCGCCGACCTTGCCGGGGCCTTCGGCCAGTTCGAGGCGCCCGCCATGGGCCTCGGCGACGGCGCTGACCAGAGAGAGGCCGAGGCCAGCGCCGGGCTGGCTGCGACTGTTTTCCAGGCGCACGAAGCGCTCGATGACCCGGTCGCGGTCGTCCTCGGGCACGCCGGGGCCGGTGTCGGTGACGGAGTACTCCACCTCGCCCGAGGAGCGGCGGCGCGCGCGCAGCATGATCGCGCCCCCGGACGGCGTGTACTTCACCGCGTTGTCGAGGATGTTGGCGAGCGCCTGGGCCAGGAACTCACGGTTGCCGCGCACCATCAGGTCCTTGGTCAGCTCCGAGGAGAAGTCGATCTCCTTGTCCTCGCAGAGCGGCTCGTAGAGCTCGGCGATGTCGGCAGCCAGCTCGGCGGCGTCGAACAGCACCGGGTCGGGCGCGGTCCCGGCGGCCTGCAGGCGGGCGATGGAGAGCACCGCGCCGAAGGTCTTCAGCACCCCGTCGGTGTCTTCCAGGGCCTGGGCCAGCGCCTGGGTCGGATCGCCCTTGCCGGCCTCCACGTCGAGAGAGGCGGCCTCGAGGCGGGCGCGCAGGCGGGTGAGCGGCGAGCGCAGGTCGTGGGCGATGGCGTCGCCGGCGTGCTTGTGGCCGGCCATGGAGCGCTCCAGGCGGTCGAGCATCTCGTTGACGCCCGCCGAGAGCTCGTCGAACTCGTCGCGGGCGCCGCGCACCTTGGCCCGCGCGCCCAGGTCGCCGTTGCGCACCGCGTCGACCACCTCGGTGAGGCTGACCATGGAGCGGGTGACGTTGCGGCTCATCAGCACCCCGCCGGCCAGGCCCAGCAGTATCACCAGGGCGCCCGCGCCCCAGAGCGCGCGGACCACCTGGACCACATAGGCCTCGTCCTCGGAGATGTCGGCGCCGACGAACAGGATCTGGCCGCCGGAGAGCTGTTCCTGGAAGCCGCGGGCCGGGTGCTTGACCGTGTGACCCTGGGCGTCGACGTCGGTGACCGAGAAGCTGGTGCGGGCCGGGGCGCCGGTGAACTTCTCCACCGGGCTCTCCTCGATGGAGCCGGAGATGCGTTTGTGGTTCTGGTCCATCAAGAGGTAGAGGAACGGCCGCTCGCTGGCGGCGCGCTCGATCAGCGACTGGTTGACGGCGTCGACGCCGGCCCGGTCGTAGGCGGCCACCAGGGAGTACATCTCCCGCGTGATCTCCTGGTCGGTGCGCCGCGTCGCCTCGCCGGCGGTGGCCACATAGATGTAGGCGAGCAACCCCATGGACGCGCTGGAGAACAGCGCCAGGAACAGCACCGTCAGGCGAAACGGCGTCGTGCGAAAGATGCGCGGCAGGCGCACGTCAAGCGTCCCGCGACGCTGGCCGAGCGTGCGCCCGCCGCAGGCGTCCTAGGGGATGTCCACGAACCACACGAACCACACAAACGCGCTCGAACGCGTCGACGGGGTTGGCGGCGACATCTCGTTCGTGTGGTTCGTGTGGTTCGTGGTTCGACATATTGCGGCTTCGCCGCTGCCTAGGCATCCAGGCGGTAGCCCGCCCCGCGCACGGTCTGCAGCATGGGCCGGTCGAAGCCCTTGTCGATCTTCGAGCGCAGGCGCGAGATGTGCACGTCGATGACGTTGGTCTGCGGGTCGAAGTGGTACTCCCAGACCTTCTCCAGCAGCATGGTGCGGGTCACCGACTGGCCGGCGTGGCGCATCATGAATTCCAGGAGCTGGAACTCGCGCGGCTGCAGGTCGATCTCCTTGCCCTGGCGGTGCACGGTGCGGCCGATCAGGTCCATCTCCAGCTCGCCGACCTTGAGCAGGGTCTGCACGGAGCCGGTCTCGCGGCGGCGCGAGAGGGCCTCGACGCGGGCGATCAGCTCGGCGAAGGCGTAGGGCTTGACCAGATAGTCATCGCCGCCGGCCTGCAGGCCCGCCACGCGGTCGCCGACCTCGCCGAGCGCGGAGAGGAACAGGACCGGGGTCTGGTCGCCCTCCCGCCTAAGGGTCTCGATGAGCTGCACGCCGTTCATCTTGGGCATCATGCGGTCGACGATCATCACGTCGAATTCGCCGTCGCGCGCGGCGGAGAGGCCCTCCTCGCCGTCGGCGGCCTTGGTGCAGGCGTGGCCGGTCTCGGTCAGCCCCCGCTCCATGGCTTCGGCCGCTTCGAGGTCGTCTTCGACGATCAGGATCCGCATCGTGTCTCTTCGCCCCCGCGACGTTCGCTCAGTTCGCGATCTTGATGGGCAGGAAGGTGGTGCGGCCGGCCCGGAAGACGCCCAGCAGGACGTTGGCGCGGCCGGCCTTCTTGGCCACGTCGACGGCGGTGGCGACGTCGGCGGCGCTCATCACCGGCTTGCCGCCGGCCTGAACGATCACGTCGCCGCGGCGCAGGCCCTTCTGGCCGGCGTCGGAAGTCGCCTCGATGCTCTCCACCAGCACACCGTGGATGTCGGCCGGCGCGTTCAGGCGGCGGCGCGTGGCCTCGTCGAGCGGACCCAGCGCCATGCCGAGCACGGACGGATGCGGCGCGGCCGGGGCGGCCGGACCGCCGGGGGTCCCGCCGTTGACGCTGTTGTCGTTGGACGCCAGGTCTTTCTCGGAGGGCCGGATGCCCGAGCGGATGTCGATCGGGCGATGCTTGCCGTCGCGGATCACGTCGAGCTTCAGCGAGTCGCCCGGCTTGGCCTTGGCCACTTCGCGGGTGAGCTCGGTGGAGGTCTTGACGCTGGCGCCGTTGACCGAGACGACCACGTCGCCGGGCAGCAGGCCGGCGCGGGCCGAGGGGCCGCCGGGCACCAGGTCGGAAACGATGGCGCCCTTCTGCGAGCCCAGGCCCTGGGCCTCGGCCATTTCCGGGGTGAAGTTCTGGATGGTCGCGCCGATGTAGCCGCGCTGGATCTTGCCGCCGGAGATCAGTTGCTTGGTCACCGCGTCGGCGACCTCGGCGGGAATGGCGAAGCCGATGCCGACCGAGCCGCCGGACGGCGAGAAGATCGAGGTGTTCACCCCGATCACCCGGCCGTAGATGTCGAAGGTCGGGCCGCCGGAGTTGCCGCGGTTGATGGGCGCGTCGATCTGGATGTAGTCGACGAAGGTGTCGCCGATGTCGCGGCCGTAGGCCGAGACGATGCCGGCCGTGGCGGTGCCGCCCAGGCCGAAGGGGTTGCCCACCGCGATCACCCAGTCGCCGACCCGCGGCTTGGCCGAGTTCTCGAAGTTCACGAACGGGAAGTTGGTGCGGCCGCCCTTGACCTTGATCACCGCCAGGTCCGCGCCCTCGTCGCGGCCGACCACGACGGCGTCGAGCTCGGTCTCGTCCTTCATGACCACCTTGATGGTCTCGGCGTTCTCGACGACGTGGTTGTTGGTGACGATGTAGCCGTCGGCCGAGATGAAGAAGCCGGAGCCGGCCGACTGCTGGGTGGGCAGCTTGGGCTGGCCCTTCTCGGTGCGGCCGCCCTGCGGCGGGCCGCCGCCCTCGTCGTCGTCGCCGCCGCCGCCCTGGCCGCCGCGGCCGCCGTCGAACGGGAAGTTCTCGAAACCGGGGATGCGGCGCAGCGCGCTGGCGTCCACCCGGCTGGTGACGTTGATCGAGACCACGGCCGGCGAGACCTTGTCGAAGATGTCGGCGAACGACATCGGCGCGCCGGGCGGCGGGGCGAAGACCGGAGCGGTGGAGGCGTGGATCAGGCGCGCGCCATCGGCGTGGGCGGCCGGAAGCCGCATGCCTGCGCCGGCGACGGCGGCGGCCATGACACCCGCGCCCGCCACGGCGCCCAGGAGATAACCGGTCTTCTTCGAGGTCATAATGCCTTCTGTTCCCTCTGCACGACGCCGAACGATACGCCGCACATCTTAAAACCTAGGTTCGATGCACGAGGACGCAAGCGCCCTCAAGTTACGGATAGGTCACCCTGCACGCGGCATTCCGACCGATTTCAGGCGCCATCATGTCAGGTGATATCGGTTTGCGACAGGCGTCTCACGCGATCGGCCTCCTCGGGGGATAGGTCTTCAGCCCCCGATCGGTTGCGCAGGCGGCCGAACAGCAGGCCTGCCCCCAGAATGACCACCGCGAAGGGGCCGCCCCAGAGCGCCAGGTTCACCCAGGAGAAGGCCGGGGTCATCAGCACGAACTCGCCGTAGCGGTCGGTGAGGTAGCGCTTGATCTCAGCGTCCGTGCGCCCGGCGCGGACCTGCTCGCGGACCACCTGGCGCAGGTCGTGGGCCAGTTCCGCCTCGGAGTCGTCGATGGACTCGTTCTGGCAGACCAGGCAGCGGACGTCGGCGAAGAGCGCCCGGGCGCGAGCCTCCTGGGCCGGATCGGGCAGCCGGTCGGCCGGGTCAGCGGCCGCGGCGAGGCAGAGCACTCCGGCCAGGGCGGCGAGGATGCTCCGAAGCTTCACGCGGGCTGTTCCTTGGGCGGCTGTTCCTTGCCCGGCTGGGCCTTGGCGCGCTGAGCAACACCCAATCGCAGGCGGCGATCGGAGAGCGAAATGACCCCGCCCAGGGCCATGATGATGGGCCCAAGGAAGATCAGCGTGGCCCAGGGGTTCCAGTAGGCGCGGACCAGCCAGACCGGCGGCGCCTCGGGATGGGCGATGGCGGAGCGCCGCTCGCCCAGCACCATGTAGAGGTGGGAGAAGCCGCGGTAGCAGATGGCGACCTCGGACGTGGTCTGGCCGCCGGCCGGGTAGAAGCGGCGCTCCGGCTCACCGGTGCAGACGGGCTGGCCGTCCTTGGTGGCGCGGATCACGGCGCGCTCGGCGTCGTAGTTGGGACCGTCGGCGTCGCCGACGGTTTCCAGCACCAGATGGTAGCCGGCCACATCGACCGCCCCGCCGATCGGCAGCGTCTCAGCCGCCTCGCCGCGCCAGCCCAGCTCCATGCACGCGCCCAGCACGAAGACGCCGAGGCCCAGGTGAGCCAGCGTCATGCCCCAGGCGCCACGCGGCAGGCCGGTGAGCCGGCGCAGGCTGTCGGCGGCGGGGACGCGGAAGGCGCGCGTGCGCTCAACGAGCTCGGCGACGGCGCCGGCCACCAGCCAGGCGCCCACGGTGAGGCCGAGCGCGCCCAGCGCCTTCTTGGGGCTGATGAGGGCGTAGATGATCACGCCGAACACGCCGGCGGCGAGGGCGGCGACCCACAGGCGCTGCAGCACGCCGAAGGCGTCGCCGCGCTTCCAGGCCAGCAGCGGGCCGGCCGGGAGCAGGATCGCCAGCGCCGCCATCAGCGGCACGAAGGTCAGGTTGAAGTAGGGCGGGCCCACCGAGATCGCCTCGCCGGTCAGCGCCTCGCGGATCAACGGGAAGAGGGTGCCGAGCATCACCGTCGCCGTGGCCGCGGCCAGCAGGATATTGTTGAGCACCAGCGCGCTCTCGCGGCTGATCGGGGCGAAGACGCCGCCGGGGGCGAGCTTGGGCGCGCGCCAGGCGAAGAGCGCGAAGCCGAGGCCGGTGGTCAGGCCCAGGATGATCAGCAGCAGCACGCCGCGCTTGGGGTCGACGGCGAAGGCGTGGACGCTGGTCAGCACGCCCGAGCGCACCAGGAAAGCGCCCAGCATGGAGAAGGAGAAGGCGCCCAGCGCCAGGAACAGGCTCCAGCCGGAGAGCGCGCCACGCTTCTCGGTGACGATGGCCGAGTGCAGCAGGGCCGTGGCCATCAGCCAGGGCATGAAGGAGGCGTTCTCCACCGGGTCCCAGAACCACCAGCCGCCCCAGCCCAACTCGTAGTAGGCCCAGAAGGCGCCCAGCATGATGCCGATGGTTAGCAGGCTCCAGGCGGTGAGCGCCCAGGGCCTGACCCAGCGCGCCCAGGCGGCGTCGACCCGGCCCTCGATCAGGGCGGCGACGGCCAGCGAGAAGACCACGCTCATGCCGACGTAGCCCGAGTAGAGGAACGGCGGATGGATCGCCAGCGCCGGGTCCTGCAGCAGCGGGTTCAGCGAGCGGCCCTCCACCGGGATCTGGTCGGCGACCAGGCGGTTCAGCGGATTGGAGGCGAAGACGGTGTAGGCCAGGAAGACCGTGCCGAGGCCGCCTTGGGTGGCGACCATCAGCGCCTTCAGCCCCTTGGGCAGGCCACGGCCCAGCGTGGCGGCGACGGCGCCGTAGCCGGTGAGCGCCAGGCACCAAAGCAGCATGGAGCCCTCGTGGCTGCCCCAGGCGCCGGCCACCTTGTAGAGCAGCGGCTTTGCGGTGTGCGAGTTGGCGGCCACGTTAGCCACCGAGAAGTCGGACGTCAGGAAGGCGTGGATCAGGCAGCCGAAGGCCAGGGCCACGCCGGCGAAGCTGGCCAGCGCCGCGCCCTCGCCGGCGGCGGCCAGGACGCTGGAGCGCTTCACGCGGGCCATCACCGACAGGCCAAGCTGGGCCGCGGCGAAGGCCAGGGCGAGGATCAGCGCATAGGAGCCGAGCTCGGCGATCATCATGGGGTTTGGGCCGAAGGTTGCGCCTTGGCGTAGTCCGGCGTCGAGCCGTCGCCGCGCCACTCGCCCTGAGCCTTCAGCGCCTTGGCGAGGTCCGGCGGCATGTACTTCTCGTCGTGCTTCGCCAGCACCTGCTTGGCCTCGAAGACGCCGTCATTGCGGAACGCGCCCACGGCGACGATCCCCTGCCCTTCGCGGAACAGATCGGGCAGGTCGCCCTGGAAGCTCACCTGATCCTGGGCGGTGCGGTCGGCGACCACGAACTCGACGCGGCCATCAGAGTGCTTCTTGACGCTGCCCATGCGGACCATGCCGCCGAGCTGGACCGAGCGGCCGGGCGGCGGCGCGGCCTTGGCGGCCTGCGACGGGGTGTAGAAGAACGAGATGGAGTCGCGCAGGCCCCAGAGCGTCAGGCCGACGGCGAGCGCCAGGACCGGCGCGATGGCGGCGATCAGGGTGAGGCGGCGACGCGCCTTGGGAGACTTCGGCAACCAGCTCATTTCATCGGCTCTGCGGCAGCGGCCTTGGACAGTTGATCGAGGATATCGGGCTTGTTGGCGTAGCGGGTCGAGGCGTCCCGAAGCGCCGCCTCGCGCTTGGCGGTGTCGCCCAGGACGGCGTAGGCGCGGACCAGGCGGACCCAGCCCTGCGGATCATCGGGCGCCTTCGAAAGGCGTTCGGCAAGCCCCGCGACCATGCCGCGCACGGCGGTGAGCTGGTCGCCGGTGAGCGCCGGCGCGGGCGGCGGCGCGCCCTGGGCTTCGGCGATGGCGGCCTG
>JACXTT010004589.1_pt1 | contig 20467 bp, 8 predicted proteins | sample 9270951 | NCBI WGS metagenome assembly JACXTT01 (sample SAMN15532306, study PRJNA645909) | rock metagenome | isolation source: weathered quartz diorite | place: Puerto Rico | collected 2017-06-21
CCAGCGTCGAGCGCCGCTTGCTTCACCCAGTTGCGGATCGCCTGCGCCGAGGGCTCGAACTGGCGGGCCAACTCTTCCGGCGTCCGCCCCTTATGGACCAGTTCGACGATCCGCTGCCGGAACTCCGGCGAGTACGGCGGATGGCTCTTCGGCATCGTGGACCTTCCTTTCCGCCCCAACGATGGGGTGTCCACGAAACCGGGTCAACTCCACTTGGTAGATGGCCTCGTGGCTGATACGCATCGCCTCATCGTCGGGGAAGTGGTGCGGGAGGCGCCGAGCAATCTGCTCGGGACTCCAGGCCCGAGCCCACCGCCGCGGCTGCCGCCGCCCGTGCCGGCGTCCCTTCCACGTCACCACGGGCCTCGGAACCGTAGCGCCGCTTGGCGCGATGATCGCATCGGCCAACCGCTCTTGCACGTACCGTTGCAGCTCGGTATTGATCGCGAGCTTCGCCGGCTTGGGGCGGCGCGTGGCGCGATCCGCATGCCACTGGGCCGTCGTCGCCCGGTACTCCAAGCCACCGGACCGTGTGGCGGCGTTGCGGCGCAGCTCCCGCGAGATCGTCGACGGCGCCCGCGTCAGCCGGCGGGCGATTTCGCGCACTCCATGCCCTTGAACACGCGAGAGCGCGATCTGCTCCCGCTCGGGGAACGACAGATACCGCCCAGACAGCGGCGGAGCCGAAGGCATAAGGTGCGACGCTGCCATGCCGCCTGCCTCCCGAAACCACCGTGTCCCGACTGCTGGCGACACCCCGGCGGCGACCGCCGCGTCCTCACTCGAGTGTCCGGTCGCAATGGCCGCCCAGAACCGGCGCTGCTCCTCATGCCGCCGAACCGAGGGCCGGCCTGGCGAGCGTAGTTTCGCTCGCCCGGCCCGTTCCGAACGCCTTCTTCGTGTCGTCATCGCAACCCCTTTTGCGGTGTTGCGACGACCGGTTGAACTTAGGCTGCACGCCCCGATCGCTGTGATGCACCAGCGGCTCCGCCGCGATTATGGGGCGATCGTAGAGGGCCTGCTCCAGCGCGTCGAGCGCCAAGTCGCTGCGCAGCGAGGTGGACGCCCGCCAGCCAACGATCCGACGCGAGAACACGTCGATGACGAACGCCACATACACGAATCCGCGCCACGTGGCCACGTACGTCAGGTCGCCGACCCACAGCTGGTTCGGCCGCATGGCTTTGAACTGCCGCGTCACCAGATCCGGCGGTCGCGCCGCCGCGGGCTCCGGGATCGTCGTCACGGTGAACTTCCGCCCACGCACCACCCCGGCGAGGCCCAGGCGTCGCATCAGGCGAGCCACCGTACAGCGGGCGACGGTCTGCCCTTCGCGCCAAAGCTGTTTCCACACTTTGCGGACGCCGTACACCTCGCGGTTCTCCCGCCACACGCGATAGATCTGCTCGCACAGTGTCTCGTCCCGCCGCGCTCGCCCTGGCCGCCGGTGGGGATCGCGCTCCCGGGCCTTGAGCTCGTAGTACAGCGACGGGGCGATCGGCAGGACCGCGCAGATCGGCTCGACCCCGAACTTCTCCCGGTGCTTGTCGATGAAGTGGCTCGTCACGGCCTTGAGCAGGCGAATCGACACGCGCGTGTAGAGCTGCGTCGTCGTCAGCCGCGCGTGGCCGAGGATCTCCTGGATCACCCGCGCGTCGGCGCCGTGCTCCAGCATCCCCGTCGCCATCGTGTGGCGTAGCAGGTGACACGCCCCGCGCTTGGCGATCCCCGCCGCGACCAGGTAGTCGCGGGTCAGGCGCGAGAGGTTGTTGGGATGAAAGGGCCGGCCCCGCCGTGTGAGGAACACCGTGCCCTCGTCGGGCTCGGCGACAAACTCCGGCCGGGCCTCGTCGAGGTACTTCTCCAGCCAGGCGATCGCCCGCTCGCCGATGGGGACCACGCGATCCTTCTGGCCCTTGCCCTCACGGACGACCACGACGCCGCGGGCGAGATCGAGATCGTAGAGCCGCAGCCGGATCAGCTCCATCCGCCGCAGCCCCATCGAGTAGCCCGTCTCCAGCAGCGCACGGTTGCGCAGCCCGATCGTCGTCGTGGGCTCGGCGTGCGCGAGCCGTCATAAGACGTAATCACGATCGTACGGTGAATTCACCTTGGGGCGGTCAAGTTGCCTAGGATCGCCGCGGTGATTCCAAACCAGACGACTGCTGCTATTCCTGGCGAAACCGCACCGAGAAGGCTCCGGCGAATTTCCCGCCTGAGATCCATGATGCGAGGATCGCCAAAGGTCTCTTTAGACTCTCTTTAGACTTCTAGACGAAGTCGACGGGCGTATCCCGCATGAATGGCCAAAGGAGAGCTTTCTTCATCAACTGCTCCTGGTAGATCCTTCCGCTCGAGCGTCGTGCTGGGGCGCGCGCTGGCTTATCCGGAGCCGCCCGACCGGCGACCCTAGAGGCGCCGTCGGGTAATCGCCCGAAGGCTAGCGCGAAGCGAACTTGCAGCGGCTACTGTGGACTCATGCTGGAGCGCCTCTCGAAGGGCCCTGCTGATGTCTGAAGAGTTTCTCCGGTTCGCCAAGCCGCCTAGCGTGTTGGCTGCTGCACAGCGAACCCGGTAATCGCGCTCTCTGAGCAAAGCGACAAGCTTCGTTACAGCGTCGTCACGGCCAACCTCGTGTAGCGCCGCATAGTAGCCCACCCTGGCGATGGCGCTTTTCTCACGCGCTGCCAGCCGCTCCATTCGCGAAGCCTCGCCCCTGCCACCAACCGCCGCCATCGCGGGCCCAAGATAGCTGCGCACCAACGGCGAGCGGTCATGAACAGATCGCCGTAACGCGCGCAGCGTCCTCGGGTCGCCGATTACACCCAAAGCCTCGATGACTTCAACCCGCACCAGTTCATCACGATCAGCGAGTCGCCGAATCAGATCGATCGGCGCCTTACCCCTGTTTCGGAGGCGCCGGCCAATCTCACGGGCAGCATCCATGCGAGCCGCCGCTGCCGAGCTATTCAACTGCTGCATCAGCAATGGCAAGCCGCTGGCGCGTCCTGAGGTCCGGGAAGACAGTTTCATCACGTTCTCCATGGGTGGTGCTCACAAACAACCGACTTCGCATCTGGCGTCCGGAAGTATGTGGTCCAGCTCCAGGAAGCCCCCCTCAAGACTAGCGGTCCTTGCGCCCAGACAGGTTGATCGGGTCGGGCGCCGTCAGTTCCAGCGGCGGTGCCAGCTCAAACAAATTGAGCCCGCTGAATTTGTTTGGCCCCCCGCGCTCCTTGTTAATGTTTCTCTTCTTTCGATACTTGTCCTCCGCGATGTAGCGCCTTCGTTCCTCCCACGGAATCGACTTATCTCTAGCCCGCCGAGAAATCTCTTCGTCAGAAATATTCTCTAGGCCAGTTTCCCGTTGCCTTCGACCCATGAGGCTTTGGAGCGACTCAATCGCGGTCTCGGCAAACTGTTGAGCACCCTCCACAGCGTCTCTAACTGCCTGTTGGCCCTGAGGGCTTGCTAGCCACAATGCGACTATGGCCACCCCACCGATCACCACCGGCGCGGCGATGGCGATATTCCCTGTTGGGTCACGGAAGCTTATTGGGTTATTGCCGACGTACGCATAGAGATTCGGATCGCCACCGGCGAACCCGAGCGGATCCTCGCTGATAAACCGCTGCAGCCCGGGGTGGTAGTACCGTGCCCGGTAGTAGTATAGGCCAGCTAGACCATCATTCTCCCGTCCGGTGAACTGGAACGGATTCGGGGACGCCGGGCTCGTCGCGCTCACCGCCCCGAACGCATCATACGTGTAGGCGGTGACGGTGTTGCTCGAGATGTCGGTGACGGCGAGCGTGCTTCCCAACCCGTCGGCCGTGAGGAAGAAGGTGCCGTCAGGGTTGGTGAGCCCGAGCGTCTCGTCGATCGAGAGCGAGCGAAGATAGCTCGTCGCGCGCTGAGCATCGAACTGCTGCACGAGGTCGAGGCCATCGTACAGGAACTGGGTCGCTGCCCCGTTCACGGTCTTGGCCGCGCGGCGTCCGAAGGCGTACGTGAAGCTGGCGACCGTTCCGGACTGCTCCAGGCCGATCAACCGATCGCGCGCATCCCAGGTGAAGGCCGTGGTCCCGCTGGGATCCGTGAACGTCGTGAGATTGCCGTTTGGATCGAAGGTCATCTGGCTGGACCCAAACGCGAGCTGGCGATTGGCCGGGTCGTAGGACGCGCTCGGGATCGCGGTGCGCAGAAGCGTGCGCGCAAAGCTGCCGCCGATACGGGAGCGATTGCCCGCCGGGTCATATTGATAGGTCAGGTTGCCAAGATTTCCCGCCGCACTCGCGTAGATCAGCGCGGTGAGCCGCGAGGCATCGTCGTACTGATATTGCGTGCTGACCCCATTGGGAAGGGTCAGGAGGGTGCGACGACCCGCGTCGTCGTACGCAACGGTGGCGGTCTGGGTGTCGCGAATGATTTGCGTCAGCCGCGAATTGGCGTCATAGCCGTAGGTCGTCGGCGCGACGCCGGGGGTCGTGAGCTGGGTCCGACGGCCGATGGCGTCGTAGGCATAGCTCACGCTCCCGAGGGTCGTACTCTGGGCCAGGAGCCGATCAAGAAGGTCATAGGTGTTGGTCAGCGTTCCGCCGATGGAATCATCCACCCGGACGAGACGGCCGGCGGCGTCATACCGGTTCGTCGTCCCGGAGCCATCGGCGTAGCTCGAGGTCGTCAGGCGGTTCAGCGCATCGTAGGCAAAGGTGCTGACCTGGCCTTTGCGGTCCGTGCGCTGCGTCAGGTTCCCGGCGGGATCGTAGGCGAACGACTCGCTCGCGCCCAGAGGATCGATGCGCGTGGCCACGCGGTCCATCGCATCGTACGTGTACGTGGTCGGGGGGTTGGGGCGAGCGTCCGTGACGTTCAGCAGATTCCCATTTCCGTCGTAGGTGAAATTCGTGAGGCCACCCAAGGCGTCGGTGAGGGTCTTGAGGTGATTCAGCGGATCGTAGGCGAACGTGGTGGCACGCCCTCCTGGGTCGGTCCGGCGGGTGAGCCGGCTGACCGCGTCGTAGTCGAAACGCATGGTGTTGCCCAGCGGATCGGCGGTCGTCGCGAGGTTGCCGACCCCATCGTAGGTGACGGTGGTGACGTGGCCCAGGGGATCGGTGATCGTGAGGGGCTGGCCGGCGGTGTTGTAGGTCAGCGTGGTGTTCTTGCCACGCGGATCCGTGACGGTGCTGAGATTGCCCAGCGCATCGTACGCAAACTGCGTCGGTGGCGTGATCGGGTTCGTCATCGAGGTGACCTGGTTGAAGGTCGGGTCATACGTGAAGCTGCGCTGGACCCCGGCTGGATCGGTCGTCGTGGCCACGTTGCCATGGGCGTCGTAGGTGAACAGGGTCGTACGACCGAGCGGATCGGTGGTGCTCAGCAGCAGGTTCGATCCGTTGGCGTAGCCGTAGCTCGTGGTTTGCCCAAGCGCGTCGGTCTGGGAGAGGGTGTTGCCCCGCGCGTCGAAGCGATACGTCGTCGCGTTGCCACGCGAATCGGTCACGGTGGTCTGCGTGACCAGCGTTCCGTCCAGCCCATAGCTGAACTGCCACACGCCCCCGTCGGCCTGGGTCTGTTGGCTGACTCGTCCGTTGGTGTCGTAGGTGTTCGTCAGGAAGGTAATGTTCCGGGGATCCGTGATCGTGAGGATTCGATTACTCGCGTCGTAGGTGTAGCTCGTCTGGCCGCCCGCCGGGTCGATCACCGTGCTGAGCCGCCCTTGAGGATCGTAGAAGTATTGCACCACCCGCCCGATCGGGTCGGTGATCGTGCTGACCCGCCCGGCCGTGTCGTAGGCGAGAGTCAGCAGGCGTCCGGCCGGCTCCGTGATCTGCGTGATCCGGTTCTGCTGGAAGACGCCCTCGCGCGTGAGGGTGACCGTGTTGCCATTCCGGTCCGTGATCGCCGCGAGGCCGGCCAGATTAGCGAAGCCCAGGATGCGGTCGAAGCGCTGCACCGTGCCGTCCTTGAACCGAATCTGGAAGATGAAGTCCCCCGGCAACTGCGTGAGCACGGCGCCGAGTAGGGCCGGCTCGGTGGTATTCCGCCACTGGCCCGCGCCCGCCGGCGCGAAGACCGCGCTGCTCTGGTCCGGATAGGTCAACACCATGCTGGTGCCCTGCCCGAGCAGCGTCGTCTCGTAGGGATCGAGCGCCCAGCCCCGCCCGAGGATACCGACCACCGGGTTCTCGCTCCGATAGAAGCGCTGGATCGTCAGCGGAACCCGCGCGGGCAGCACCAGATCGGTCTTCTGGACGGTGAAGCGCCCGGTTGGCAGATCGACGGGCTCGCCGCCGGTGGCGCGATTGGCCTGACGGCTGCGCACCTGGTCGGAGAGTGAAACCCGCTGCGCCGTGCCGTGCCAGGCAAAGCGCGGCAGGCCGAAGCCCGGATCGCTCACGATCTGGCTGCCATCGGCGCTCACGGTGCCCGTGCCCCAGGTGGCCCAGCCGCCCACCGCCAGATCGAAGAAGTAGAGATCGGCTACCGCCCCGGGCGGTGCCTGCTGCACGTTGGGGAAGCTGATCGGCAGCGGCTGCGACGGGACCGAGTTGCCGGGCTGGATGCTGAACAGCATCGGGATCGTCACACCCGGTGGGAACGGCATCGGGCTCCGGTCCACCGGTACGGGCGTGATGGTGATCTGCCTGACCGGAAGGCCGTCCGGGCCCGTGATCTTCGTGTTCACCGGAATCGTGACCACCAGGCCGGGGATCAGCGGGGTGGTGGCCTGGACCTCTTGCGCCGTTTCGCCGCTGCCGTCGGTCTTGAGCGGCAACGTGATCGGATGCGCGGTATCCAGCGCGGGTAAGTAGAGGATGAACGGCACCCGCGAGGGCCCCGATGAGGCGACGTTGATCTGAACCTCCACCAGCGGATATTGCACCGTCGGCCCCGAGGCGGTACTGCCGTCGACCCGGAGCATGGCGGGCCCCGGCGTCAGCGGGTGGGCCGGCGATCCCTGGAGCACGAAGTTGCCGGCGGCGTCGGTCGGCGCGAAGGCACTCTGCAGGGTGACCTGCACGCCCGGGATCGGCTTCGGCACCGCTTCGGCGGTGAGCACGCGGCCGGTGACCGCCAGGGTATTCGCGGCGAGAACCTGGAGCGACACCGACGCGCTCCGCGTCTGCGAGCGCCCGTCGACGTCCGCCTGACCGGTCACCGTGAAGCTGTACGTGCCCGGCGGGACGGTATTCGCAACGGTGAAAGCCAGGAAGCTACTGCTGCCCGGGGCGACCAACTGCGGGGAGAAGCCAGCCGTGATGCCGCTCGGTCCCGACGACACGCTGAGGCTCACCAGGCCCGCGAAGCTCCCCGAGCCCGAGGCGGCGATCCACGCCGCGCCCTGATCGCCGGCGATCACGCTGACACTCGCCGGAGATGCCGGGGCCGCGGTCAACTGGAAATCGCCCGTCAGGGTGACCGTGAAGCTCACGCTCGCACTGCCTCGCGAGTTGGTGACGATCAGCGGACCCGTGGCGGCGCCGACGGGGACCGTCGTGGTGACTTGCGTCGGCGTGATCGTCCGGATCACGGCGGCCAGACCGTTGACGCTTACCGTGGTCGTTCCGGGCTCGAAGTTGATGCCGGTGATCGTCACGTAGGTCCCGATGGGCCCACTGCTCGGCGACACCGTCGTGATCCCCGGCTTGAAGCTCACCGAGAAGGTGCGCGTCGCCGGCGTCGGGTCCTCGTTGCCGGCCAGGTCGCGCGCTTTCACCGCGAAGGTGTGGCCGGTCTCGGTGAGCGCCGGAAAGCTCACCGTCGTGGTCGGCGCGAAGGCGCTCCACGCCCCGCCGTCGAGTTGGTACGCGTAGACCAGGCTGCCCACCGGCGTCAGGTTGTCGGAGCCCGAGAACGTAAACGTCGCGCTGCCGACCAGGATCTCCCCGCTGGGGCCGGTGACGATCTGGGTGTCCGGGGGCGTGTTGTCGACCAGGACGACCAGGGGGGCGCTGGCGTGATTGCCCGCCGCATCGGCCGCCGTGGCGACGAAGTTGTGGGCGCCGTCGGCGACGGTCGTCGTGGTCCAGGTCGTGGTCGCGGTCACACTCGGTGCCGGCGGCGGGAGCGTCGGCGCGAGCGTCGTGCTGAACGCCTGGCCGTCGAGGGTGAGCACGAGGCTCGCCACGCCGCTGCCGCTGTCCGTCGCTTGGGCCTGGACCGTCACCGTCTGGCGCACGTACGCATTCGCGGCGGGCTGCACGAAGGACACCGTCGGTGGGGTGGTGTCCGGCACCGCCTTCTCGAGTGCGCCGCGATCGAAGAGCGCGGTGGTGGCCCCGGTGGCATTCATGGGGCGCGGGGCTCCGGCGAAGTCCACCGTCAGCAGCGGATTGAAGGCGGTCGAGAGCCCGAGCGTCCGGGGGTCCATCCCGGAGTCGACGTCCGGTGAGCCCGTGGCCAGGGTGAAGTCGTCGTCGGCCGTGTTGGCCACGCCGTCGGCCCCGACCACGTGCGTATAGACATTTGCGGCGACGTCGCACCCGGGGCTGGCGCTGACGCCGGGCCCTTCACTCCCTGTCGGGGTGAGGTTGGCGGCATCGGTCCCGTCGAGGGCGGGGCCGTTGATCTCGCCCAGCCGGTTCCCGCAGATCAGATTGTTGAGCAGGTGGATGCCGACCGGATCCGGCGAGGTCGAGCTCTCCCGCACCACGCCGTAGCGGCCGCCCGTCGAGCCGGCGGCGGTCCCGTTGCTGGTGATCGCGTTGTTGACGAGCCACGTCACGTGGCTGCGGCTGACGTTCACGCCGGACCACGCGTTACCGTGAATCGTGTTGCCGATCACGTAGTGGGGGCCACCGGTCGAGTCGAGCGTGGTGAAGCCGTTGCGGCCGTTGCCGTAGATCAGGCTGTTCAGGACCAGCGTGTCAGGGTTGCCGCTGTTGATCGTGATGCCGCCGTTGCACTCGCTCGAGCCGTTCCCGAAGATCCGCAGCCGCTCCAGGTGAATGGCCTGGTTCTGGTTATTGCCGCCCAGCATGGAGACGGCCTGGCCGCCCGCACCCGTGATCGTGAGCCCGCGCAGGGTGATGAACTTCGACTGCTGGAACTTGACGCCGTAGCCGTTGGTGCACTGGGTGATCGCGCCCTGCAGCACGACGCTGCCCACCGCCGCCGCCGGATCGGCCTGGATGACGATCCGATCCGACTCGCTCGTGCTCGTGCTGTTCTTGCCGGTGATCGAGACCTGCTCGTGATAGGTGCCGGCCTGAAGCTGGATGGTGTCGGCGGCGAGCGCGGCGGTCACCGCCGCCTGGATCGTGGTGTAACACGGGGCGTGACCGCCGCACGTGGGATCGCTCGGGTTCACATAGCGGGTGATCCCCTGCGCCCGAGCGACCGCGGGCATCGCGAGCGCGACCACGACCGCCAGTACGAAGACCGTCCCGAAGGCGAGTCGTCTGGTGCTCATCACTTCCCGTTCACTGCGCCGACGGCGGGCAGCTTGTAGGGGGCGTTGCGGATCCGATCCATCTCCGCGCGGTTGAGCGGGCGCGCGCCGTCGACCGTCGTTACCTGCAGCGGCGTGCCGTCTTCGGCGACGATCCGGTCCCAGCGGTAGTCGGCGGGCTGGCGGAATTCCAGGAGCTTGGGATGCTCCCGGCTCGTGTACATCCCGAGCCCGAGCGCCCGCGAATTGCCGTGACACGACTCGCACGTGCGCGCCTGCGTCACCACCGTGTGGGGCACGATCGGGTTGTGGGCGAAGCCGAGCTTCTTGAAGTCGTACTCGGTCTGGCCGGCCGGGTTCACGTAGGTGAAGAGCGGCTGCGCCCGTGGGACGAACGGCACGAGCTTGCCCCGCCAGTTGAGCCCGAGCACCGGCTCCGGGTCGGCGAACCTCACGCCGGCGGTCAGCCGGAACCAGCCTTGCTTGGCGTGCCGCTGGTCGAGCGAATCGAAGGCGACGTCGACCGGGTTCTTGTACGCCGTGTAGTCCATCCGGATGTGGCAGCCGTAGCAGGTCGGCGCCCACGCCGTGTGGCAGGTAAAGCACTCGGTCTTGGCCAGGTGGGCGGCGTCGTGGCCGGTCGGCTGGCGCGCCAGGGTCGCGAGCTGCGGAACGGTATGCACCGCGCCCGTGAGCTTGCTGACCAGGGTCACCAGGCCGGTGGGGTTCTTACCGCTCGGGACGAAAACGTTCCGGAGCTTGCGCCCCTGGGCGGTCACGCCCGTGGCGAGCTTGTCGGGCGTGCCGTGACAAGTCTCGCAGCGCAGCTCCACTTCGTAGTGGCGCTTTCGATAGACCTGCCCGTCGCCGTGCACTTCGCGCTCGGTGTGGCAGTCGATGCACGCCATCCCTCGGGTGAAGTGCACGTCCGGCGTCTGGCGGGTGTAGGCGTGGCCGTGGAGCAAATCCTGATCGTAGGTGAAGGTCTCGCGGCCGCCCGGGGGCGCTTCCATCATCCCGCGGAAGTTCATCGCGGCGCGCGAGCCGCCGTTGTGACAGGTCGCGCACTGGGTCACGGGGATCTGCTTCGTGAGCTGATGGCGCAGCGGGCGGCCGGCCTTTTCGGGATTCATCGCCGCGTCCTTCGACTGCGACTTGCCGTCTTCGGCGTACGGCATGTGACACGCGGCGCAGCCGGTCGCGCGGAAGTTGCCGCGCACGGCCTTGGCGGGCGTCCAGAGATGGCAGGACGTGCACTCCTTCCGAAGGAGATCGAAGAAGACGTCCCCCGACTCCTTGAACGTCGGGATGGGCTCGAGCCCTGCGACGGCGCCCTTCGGAAGCGGGTGGCCCGCGGCCAGGGGCAGCCCGGGGCTCGTCGCCACCGGCGCCATCGAGAACTTCACCTGTTCCTTCGTCGGCTGCAGGCCGTTCGGAAACAGCGTGCCGCTCTGCGTCCCCGAGCGATGCGCCATGATCGACGACTTCACCTTCGCGGCGATCGCCTGGTGGCACGTGCCGCAGGTCTGGTCGACCACGCGGAGGTCGCTCGGGTTGGGCAGCATCCCCGCGTGCGCGCACGTCGCGTCCGCCGCGGTCGGATCACCGCGGTGACAGGTCGTGCACGTCAGCGTCTTCTTCGGGTGGGCGTCGTCGATGCCGCGGTGGCAGACCGAGCACTGGTCGGCGCGTGTCGACGCTGGCGAGGGTACCTCGGCCGACACGAAGGCCGAGACCGCGAGCAGGAACGAGATGACCAGCCCCGCGAAGACGACGCAGCATCGGATTCCTCGTCGCACGCTTGGCCTCACCGTCTCATCGATGGATAAAGACGGAGATGTCGCGTGTGCTGGGATTCGCCGTGACGATGTCGGGTTTTCCATCAGCGTTGACGTCCGCGACCGCCACGGCGGAAGGACCTCCAGGCGCGGCGAAACGCAACTGCGCCTGGAAGGTCCCATTTCCGTTCCCGAGGAGAATGGACAATCCTTTCGAGCTGCTGGTGATGATGTCGATGATCCCGTCGGCGTTCACGTCGGCCAAGGCGAGGCCGCTCAGTCGGGACCCGGCGGCGAAGCGCTGCTGCGCCTGGAAGGTTCCGTCGCCGTGGCCGAGGAGCACCGACACATCGTTCGCGGAGAAATCGCCGGAGGCGCCGTTGGCCGTGATGAGGTCGAGCTTGCCGTCTCTGTTCACATCGGCGACGGCGATGGCGAGCGGGAACTCGCCCGTCGCGATGCGTACCTGGGGCTGGAACGTCCCATCCCCGTTGCCGAGGAGGATCGAGATGTCGTTGGATCGGAAGTTGGCCACGACCAGATCGAGCTTGCCATCGCCATTGAGATCGGCGACGACGACGGAGCGAGGCTCGTTCCCGACCGTGATCCGCTGCTGGGCCTGGAAGGTCCCGTCACCATTTCCGAACAGAATCGAGATGTCGCCGCTGTTCGTGTTGGCCGTGATCACGTCGGGGATGCCGTCGCCGTTCAGATCGGCCACCGTCACGCCCTGGGGGGTGCTGCCCACGGCGAATCGCAGCTGCGGCTGGAAGGTGCCGTCCCCGTTGCCGAGCAGCACGGAGACGTCGTTGCTGGTCGCGTTGGCCGTGACCACGTCGCGTTTGCCATCCCGGTTGAGATCGGCCACCACGAGCGCGCGCGGGGCCGTACCGACCGGGAAGCGCTGCTCGGGCTGGAACGAGCCGTCGCTGGTACCGAGCAGCACCGACACCGAGGCCAGATTGGTATTCGCCACGATGGCGTCCCGGCGACCATCGCCATTCACATCCGCCAGCACCACGGCTTGAGGATTTTGACCCGTGAGGAAATGCTGCTCGAGCTCGAAGGTCCCGTCACCGCGGCCAAGGAGCACCAGCACGTCACTCCCTCCGAGCAGGATCAAATCCTGAGTGCCGTTGCCGTCGACGTCGGCCGCGGTCACCGCGTCCCCGCCGTGAGCGATACCAACTTGAGGTTGAAACGTCCCGTCGCCGTTGCCCAAGAGGATCGAGAAGCCGTTATTCGTCACGGCCACGATGTCCGTATGGTTGTCGCGGTTGAAATCAGCCACCGTGAGGGCGACCGGGAAGTTGCCGACCGGGAAGCGCTGCTCGGGCTGGAAGGTCCCGTTCCCGTTGCTGAGCAGCACCGAGACGTCATTGGAGGACGCGTTCACGGTGATGATGTCGACCCGTCCGTCCCCATTCAGATCGGCCACTTTCACGTCGAACGGACTGTCGCCGACCGTGATGCGCTGCTCGGGCTGGAAGGTCCCGTCACCGTTGCCGAGCAGCACCGAGACGGTGTTCTCGTTGCTATTGGCCACGATCAGATCGGGCTTGCCGTCACCGTTCACGTCGGCCACCGCGATCGCAACGGGGAACGGGCCGACCGCAAAGGCCAGATCGGCCCGGAAGGTCCCATTGCCGTTGCCGAGGAGGACGGAGACCGTATCCGTGAAGGAGTTGACGATGACGAGGTCCGGAACCCCATCGAGATTCACGTCCGCGACCGCCATCGCGAGCGGCGAGTTGAACGTGCTACCCGTCACCCGCCGCTCGGCCTGGAACGTCCCATCGCCGTTGCCGAGCAATACCGACACATCACCGGTCGGACAGCAGTTGTTGGCGGTCACGATGTCGGGAATCCCATCGCCGTTCACGTCGCGGACGACGACGGCCACCGGCGAAGCTCCTACGGCGTAGCGCTGCTGCCCCCGGAAAGTCCCATCTCCGTTGCTGAGCAGAACTGAGACGTCGTTGGAGAACACGTTGGCCACGACGAGGTCGACGGCGCCGTCCCCGTCGAGGTCAGCGGTCGCGACCGACGTCGCGCCGTCGCCGGCTGCGAACAGCAGGCCGGGGTACAGGGGACCCGGCGGCGCGATCACGACGAGATCTCCGACATTCGTCGTACCGCCCGCGGCCGGCGCGGCTGGCGAGGACGTCCCCCGGAACGTTCGGCCTCCGACCAGCGCGCGGCCCGATGCGACGATCGGTCCTCGAATCGTGGGAACGCCCGGGATGCTGAACGCGCCCGACGCCTGGCTCTGAGCGCTGAATTGCTCGAAGACCGTGACGGTGGCGCCCGGGACGACCTGGCCGTCCTGAAAAACGACTCGACCCACGACTGTGGTACCGGGATCCGGCACCACGGTGACCGTTCGTGTCGCGGTACCCGTGCGGCCGAGGTTGTCCGTCCCGGCGCCCTGAATGGTGAGAAGAGTCAGACCGGTGGGTACGGTGACGCCGCGCTGGTACGGTCCGGGGTCTATGATTGGCGTATCGGCAACCCCATTGATGGTCCACACGAACTGCGTGACCTGGATGTTGTCCGTCGCCTGCGCGGCGGCCGTGAGCTGAGTCCCTTCGATTGCCGTCGTGCCCGCGGGAGGCGCCGTGATCACCACGGTCGGCGGCGGATCCGGCAGCACGGTGACCGTCCTCGAGGCCGTCGTCGACTGCCCGGCATCGTCGGTCGCCGTGGCCAGAATCGACAGCGACGTGATGTCGAGCGGCACGGTGATGATTCGCTGGTACGGGGGATTGACCAGCGGCGGTTGTGCGACCCCGTTGACGGTCCACACGACCTGGGCGACCCGGACATTGTCCGCGGCTTGTGCCTGAAGAGTCAGCTGAGTGGCTTCCATCGCGGTCGCGCCGGCAGCCGGTGACGTGATCGCGATCGTGGGGGCGGAGTCCGTAACGCGGAACGGAACGGTGACCGTGCCGGTGGCGGTCTCAATCGTGATCGCCGTGTCGCCCGGGCTGGCTCCCGTCCCGACGACGACGTCCAGCAGGATTTGATCGACCCCCGTGCGCACGTTGGAGAGCGTGATCCCGGGCGCACCGACCGACACGCTCGCGCCGGCCAGATTGACGCCGGTAATCGTCAAGGCGACGGTCGTGCCCCGATCGCCGGAATCCGCCGACGCGGAGTTGACGACGGCGGTCTGCGGCACCCCGGTCTCCCGGGTGACCTGGAGGACGTTGCCCACCGCGTCATAGTGGTAGGTCGCCGCTTGGCCGTTCGGGAGGATCACGCGGACCAAACGGTTCAGCTCGTCGTAGAGGTACACGATGTCGGCGAGCGCACGGCCTGGAGCGCCGAACAGGACCACGAGACTCGCCAGGACGACCGCCGAGACAAGGCGCCGGTGCACAGGGATCAAGGCAAACTGCACACGAGACGGTGCTGGTCCCCTTGTCCGATCGACCTCATGCGCCAATGTCTCGATGCCTCGTGCTGGACGTCCGCAGGGCCACTCGAGCCGTATCGAAGAAGGGGCGGGACCGCAATGTACATTTCGCCGAATCGCATGTACTTTGCCCGATCCGAGCTGGTAAGGCTTTTGCTAGAATTCGAGCTCTCATGGGGAGTGCGGGCGCCCCATCCATCCTCGTGGTCGACGACGACCCCGGAGTGCGGGACGCCCTGCACGTGATCCTTGACGGCGAATACGAAGTGATCGACGCCGCTGACGGCGATGAGGCTCTCGCGGTCCTCGCCTCGAGGAAGATCGACCTCATACTGCTCGACCTCGTCATGGAGCATGCCGATGGCTTCGCCGTGCTCGAGCGCCGCGGGGACGAGCACCGGAATGTGCCGATCGTCGTTCTGTCGGCACTCAACAACGCCTGGACCGCCTCGGCCGCCGCGCGACTGGGGGCGGTCGACTACGTGACGAAGCCCTTCGATGAAGACCACTTATGCGCGCTCGTCCGCGACACGCTGGGCAGCCCGGCGCGGGCACCGGCCGGCGCCCGCGTCCCACGTGCTCGAGATGTGCTCTTGGTCGGTGTCGGCCTCGGCGTGTACGCCAGCCTAGTGGTGCTGCTCGGCGAGCCATGTCGGGTCACACGCGCGCAAACAATCGGCGACGCGCTCAGCTCATCCGGATCGCCCTTGGTGGGGGTACTCGTGATCGAGCCCGCTTCGCTCGGCTTGCAGGGCACGACGATACTGCCTCGGCTACGGCGACGCTTCTCCAACGCCGAGCTGGTCCTGATCGACGCCGATGGCGGCCCTTTCTCCGGCGTGCGCGTCACCGAGCTTCTGGCCGAGATACGCAGCTGCGTGGCGTCGAGCCGATCCGGCAGCCACCGCTACAGCGCGCGCGTGGGATCGATGCTCGATCACCTCGGGACGCATTACGTCGAAGCCTCGGTGCGGCGGCTTGCCCGCGCGATCGGCGCCTCACCCAGTCACCTGTCGGCCTCCTTCCGAGAGGAGGTCGGCCTTCCCCTCAAGGAATACATGACGGAGCTCCGCATCGCGGCGGCGAAATGGCTCTTCCTCGAAGCCGGCCAAAAGCTCGACGCCGTCGCGCAGCAGGTCGGTCTCCACGACGGCTCTCACCTTTCGAAGCTCTTCGTGCGCCACACCGGAAGACGGCCCGGCGCGTATCGGAAGAGCGTTGATTCCGGCGACACGCTTCACCCGGAGACGCGATCGGCCGAGGACTAGACGTCCTGCGCTCGTCTCACGACTGCTGCACCCCGACGCGTCTGTTCCGACAGCCGCTTGCATGCCGAAGCCGCCTTTGCGTGGGGCATGATCTTGTGCCTTCCACTTACTCGTCCGAGTGCGCTCACGCCGCGCGCCGCCGGTATTCGTGATGCAGTCCACCGACGCGGGGCACCTTCACCACTCTCCCTGGCTCGGCAACTGCCCCACTGCGAGGCTCGGGTGCGTCTTTAGTCAGCGATCAGTGTGTCCGCGCCCCGTTGGAGTAGTCGACGTCCTTCGACAGGATCTAGCGACGATGCCGTTCGCCGATCACGACGACGTGGTCAAGGCATTCTCGGCGAATCGAGCCAATGACCCGCTCGGCATACGCGTTTCGCCACGGTGAGCGGGGCGCCATCACCGCTTCTCGGATGCCCGACGCCTTGGCCTGACGCGAAAATCGTTCTCCATACACTTGGTCTCGGTCCCGAATTAGGTACCGGGGCCCCTCCTCCAGCGAGCACGCCTCGAGCAGTTGGCGGGCCGTCCATTCCGCCCGTCGGATGCTCCGGGACATTGAAAATGCACAGCCGGCGCCGGCTGTGCGTCAGCATCACGAGCACGAACACGACCCGAAAGGTCGCGGTCGGCACCGCGACGAAATCCTAACGCGATTAAGCTTCTAGACAGTCATCCTGCGCGATGAATTTGCATTCTGCGGACTGATCCAAGCCGATTACTATTCGACGACGCTTGAAAAAGCCGGCAGGATCGTCAATAGCGAGAAATTCTCAGCGCTCCTGGATATCGCCGGCTCGGTCGATACCCTCCGCCGATCGTTTTGAGGGCCGATGGCTGAATAGGTTACGAGTCCGGGCCAAAGTCGGATGAGTGGACGTAGTCGATGGCGGAGACCGATATCGGCCGCGAACCGCCCTGAATGATCCGCGGTTGCCTCCTCCTTGCCCATCAGGAGCCCTCGCGAGACAATACGGCGCGATGCCATCGCCTCACCCTGCTCGTGCTCGCCGCGGGCGCGGGCGACCGAAGCGCTCCCGCGACGAACTCGCCTTTGAGGTTCTTTGGTCCTACGCGAACTGGTTGGCCCTCCATCAGTGGCTCCATCTGTGGGCCCGCCTGTTTCCTCCCGAACGGACCGAACAGGCACTGACCTTGTGGCTCAGCCCCATCCCGCCGTGGGCGTGTCGGATGGGTCTCGGACGCTTTGTACGCAGGGTCTACGCGGATCGTCCCTCTCACATGGTTCGCGATCTACTGTGCAGACGGTTTCGCCGCACACCCGTCCAGATCCGCGGGCTCCTCAGACGCGCGCGCCGACTCTACCCGGGACTCTTCGAGATGATCTATCACTCGAGCCTCTTGGCGTGGCGCCTGCGAGAGGCGCGCCGCATGCGCATTCGCGCACGCCGCAGCGCGTCGGCGGCGGAGCGCCTCGCCGCGGCCTTCCCACACATCGATCGCGAGTGGCGGCAACGGACCGGATCCTACTTCCGAGCCGCTGGGGGCGGAGGTCGGAGTATCCACGTGCCCGGCCTCCCACTGCTCTCGGACGATAAGGAGGTCGACGCGCCGCGCTTCATCGTGGCCTTGCGGTATGCCGAAGACTGCCTCCGTCGCCGGCGCGCTGCGTGATCACGCCCACTAATTCAAACTTCTAGGGCCGTCCCCTCCCCTCCCAAGTAGCTACAGTCCAAGCGTTTTTCGTCCTGTTCCTCTGTCCGACCTCTCGGCCGATAGGCCTCGTTTTGCCAACTGCCTGGGACTCTCGCCTCCAGGAGGAGTTGAGCCCAGTCACCCATGGCCAGCCGCGCTGCTCACGCGTCCGAAGGACCACAGCCGCGTCGGAAGCGCCGCTCCGCCAGAAGTGCGGGCGCGGTCTTCTCATCCAGGTCAGCCCAGGCGGTCGATCCTCACCTCGTCCCGCTGCTGGACTTACTCGCGGAGCTGATCGCGGTCCAGGTCTGGAGGCAGGCCAGGCCGGAGCGACGCGAGGCGAACGGGTCCGATCGTGACGTTACGCCGTCTAGTCAGGAACCTTCGGCGGGCCAGCGCCACACCGCGGAAAACTCCAGTCCGATTCCCACATTCCCACGAGATTCCCGCGCCCATTCCCACCGAATTCCCACGCGCGGACCGCGCAAGAAACAATCGTGATCCGCCACGGAGGTTGACGATGGATCCGATCGACCACCGGATTCTCGAGCTGTGTCGCGACGCCCTTCGTCCCTTGAAGCCCTTACGCACCGAGGTGGCGACGGGAAGCTTGTACCGTCACGCCAACCGTCTGATCGAGCTCGGGCATCTCCGGAAGCAACGTGGACTCTATCAGACGACCTCTACCGGTCTGCGGTTGTTGGTGGAGGCGCTCAGTCAGCGCCCCTTCGATGCGCTCGAGCGTCTCTATCGGCCGCTCACCCTCGTGCCGACTGCGGTGCACCGCGCCGTGATCACGCTGATCCTCGCGGCGATCGTGGCCCGCCAACACGCCTCCCGCGCTGATCGGCATCCGTTCTTCGTGATCTTCGGCGCCACGCTCCGCTGGAAGACCAGCCTGGCGCTCTTCATCTGCCACATGCTGGGGTTGGATCCGGCGAGCCTCATCGTCGATTGCGCCGCCGAAGCGGGCAAGTCGCTCTGGGTGCGCCGCGGCGCGGCCGGCACGCTGGTCTTCAAACGCTCGCTGTTGGACGCCCCCTTCCTCTGTTTGGACGAGGCCCTGAGTGCCGACGCCTCGGTCCGAGGCGCGATCGGGATCTTCCTCACGGGCCGCTTGGCGATGCCGGTCGAGAACGAGCAGGTCACCGTCCGGCCCGTCCCCTTGTTGCTCCTCAACCCACGCATCCGGAACACCCTGGAAGATCGCATCGGCCTGTCCAGCCCGCAGATCCGGCGGGCGATTGTGGCCAATGTCGACGCGGTCGCCATGCCGGACCTCGCCACCATGGGCGAGCACGCGCTCGCCGCTGCGCAGGCGGCGCGGCCTCTGCGCCTCGGCGCGCCCCGTGTGGACTGCCGACCGTATCATCGCGCCATCGTCGAGCTGACCCGCGCCACGATCCGACCCGAAGCCCACGATCGGGTCGATGTCGAAGTCGTCCTGAATCTCTGTGCCGGGATGACGGCGTTCGTGCCGGAGCCGGCGGAAGCGATCGCCGAAGTGGGCTACGCGCTGGGTCTCGTCGCGGAAACGATGGGGTGGATGGCGTCCCGGTGGATCGACGCGGTCGCCGGCTTCACGCTTGACGCCCGCCCGGCGCGCTGCGACTCATCGGAGGCTCTCGCGATCCCTGCTCCCGTCCACGCCCAGGCGAACGAGCCGGAGGACCGGGAGGCCGAGCGGATCCGCCCGCTATCACTTGAAGTGCCACGGCCAGCCGCAAGGCCTGCGGTCCCGGACCTCAAGCTCAGCGATGCACTCCGGGCTCGGCTGATCTGGTTCGCGGTGGACACGAGGCAGTCTCTTGAATCGGGGCTGACCCTCTTACTCAACTTTTATCTCCAGTGGCGGCGGAATAAGGCGACGTTGTGGACCTTGCACACGATCCTTCAGCTCGCTGAACAGCTCGAGATCACGGAGGTCGAGGTCGAGGCCCTGCACGGATACCTCCAAGCGCGGACGGCGCTGGCCCGGCACAACTGCACCTTTGAGGATGTGCCCCAAGCCCTCCGTGTCCTCGAGTTGCTGGCCGAGTTGCCGGAGTCGTGGGATTGGGCCCAGGCCCGGTTGGCGGTGCAAGGCGTGGCCAGTTTTGTGAGGGCCGGCATCTCGGCTGATCAGGTCGACGCCATCCTCCAACATCATGACCGGCTCATCGAGTTGGGGCTCGACGAGGCCATCGCCGAAACGATCGCCGAAGCGCTGTCGGACGACCGCGTCACCGCAGACCAGCGTGGCGCAGTGCTCCGAGAAATGGCTGCAATCGCCGGCGAGCGGCTCGATCGCGACGGTCTTGAGCGCGAACGGCAGGCACTCCAGAACGACGTCACCGCCCTCACGGCGGAGCGCGCTCGTCTGTCGCGGGTCGGTAAGGGTCTCAAGACGCTCGTCCGGCGCCGCGACCAGGAGGTGCAGGCAGCTCAGCAGCGGAAGCTGGTCATCGATGCAGAAGCGGCAACCGCGACTGCAGAGCTGGGGGCGCTTCGGGCGTTCCGAGCGCTGGTTCAGCGAAAGCCGGGCGCCGTCGAGACATTCTGCGTCGATCTTGAGCGCCTCGTTCGGTGGCTGCGCTCGGGGGGCCGTCCCGACCCTGCGCAGACGACGCAGCTGATGACCACCTGGCTGCAAACCCTCGCGACCTATCTCTCCGAGTTGGTGGCCGAGGCGCGGGTCACGCAACCCGGGCCCTAATCGTGGTTCACGACGCGAAGGCGAAGTTGCGCTGCGCCTGCTGGTCAGCTGGATTCAGTCGGAGTTCTGACTGCGCCGACTCAGCACGCGCTTGATGCGTCTCGACTCGCGGGAGACGCGAGACGATTGCCGCCCACGCCTCGGCAACCCTACACTAGCCATGGGCTCGTGAAAGGAGAAACCGGAAACCGATGACGGCCATCACGCGATGCGCGACCTACGAACGGTTCAGTACCGACATGCAGCACCCGGCGTCGA
>JACXTT010004590.1_pt1 | contig 20466 bp, 11 predicted proteins | sample 9270951 | NCBI WGS metagenome assembly JACXTT01 (sample SAMN15532306, study PRJNA645909) | rock metagenome | isolation source: weathered quartz diorite | place: Puerto Rico | collected 2017-06-21
GCCCGGACCGGTCGCGGGCGGCGCACGGATCTTGCGCGCCCGGCTGCTGGCGCGGCTGGGGCGCGAGGACGAGGCTCGCGCGCTGCTGCGGGCGATGGCCGCGGAAAGCGCGTCAGCGGGCGATGCGCGCGAGGCGCTCGCCGCGCTGGGCGAGCCGGAGCCGGTGATGAAATGGCGGCTGCCCGACGCGGAAATCGAGCGCGCGCTGGCCCGCCCGCGCGGGACCGCGGAATTGCCGAGCGAATATTTGCTCGACTGGAGCGCCGACTATTACTACCCCGACCTCTCCCGCCGCTCGCTCTACCACAGCCTCACCCGCGTGCTGAGCAGCGCGGGAGTCGAGAAGGAATCGAAATTCACCCCGCCCGGCGGAGCGCGCCTGCTCCGGCTCGCGGTGCGCAAGCCCGACGGACGGGTGCTCGAGCCGGGCGCGCCCGAAGGGGGCGACTGGCTGCTGCCCGACCTCGAGGTCGGCGACACGGTCGAGGCCGAGTACCTCGAGACCGGCTCGGTCGGCGAGGGACTCGGCGCGCTGAAGGCCGGCGCCGCCGACAACCGCCGCGTCTTCCTCTTCAACTCGATGGGCACGCGCACCCGCCGCTCCGAGCAGTACCTCGCCGGCCCGGGGATCGCGAAGTGCGAGGTGCCCACCGGCGGCGGCATCGCCGACCTCGCAGACGCCAAGCCCGGACGCCATTACCGGACCGAGGATCCGCCGCGCTGGCCCGACGAGCGCAACCGCCCGCCCGATCGCCTGTTCCTGCCCTGGGCCGGCGTCAACTGCGGCAACCGCAAAGACGACGCGCTCCGGTTCTGGAGCGGCATCCTCTCTTGGCGCACCCGCTCGTCCGCCGAACTGCGCGCCTTCGCCGACCGGCTCGCCCGCGGCGCGGGAAGCGAGGACGAGAAGCTGGAGCGGCTGTTCTCCGCGCTGCGGCGCGAGGTGCGCGGCGAATGGATCGGCCGCTTCGAGGACCCCTCGTTCATCCTCAACAACCGTCAGGGCAACCGGCTGCTAGTCGCCCGCGCGGTGCTGCAGTTGTGGAAGATTCCCCACGAATACTGGCTGGCCGGCGACATCGAGGATTTCGAGGCCGCGGAGGCGACGCCCAATCCCGGCCTTTATGGCGGCATCCAGCTCATCCGCGTGCGCTGGCGGGGCGAGCAGCGCTTCATCTCGCTGGGCAGCGAGTACGGCGCGCCCGACTTGCTGCCGCCCTCCGGCGCGCTGGCGCCCGCGGTGGTCGTCAACGCGGCGGGGGCCGCCCGATTCGACGCGCTGCCCGACCTGGCCCCGGGCGAGAACCGGGTCGAGGAGCGGCTTGAATTCTCCACCGACGGCAGCGCCGCGATGCGCGGCAGCCTCACCTTCTCGCCCTATGCCGCCGCCCGCGTCCGCGGCCATCTCGCGGAAATCCCCTCCGACAAGCGCGGTCCGGTCTACGAGAAATACGTGCAGGGGCTGGTGCCCGGGCTCGAGGAGGCGGTGGTTTCGCTGTCCGGGCTCGACGACCCGCTGGGCGCGCTCGCGCTGCGCTACAGCGGGCGGCTGCGCGGCGCCCACAGCGCCGGCGGCGGCCTGCAATTGCCGCAGCCCGCGCCGGAGTCGGGGTTGAGCGAGCTGGGCGAGCGCGAAAGCCGGCGGCTGCCGTTGTGGCTCTCGGCGGGCGCCGACGCCGAGCGGGTGCAGGTGACGATGGTGCCGCCGCCCGGCTGGAAGATCGAGCCGGCCGACCCGCTCAAACTCGACATCGACGGGCTCGACTACCGGCTCGCTTTCGTCAGCGAGCCGGGCGGCGCGCTGCGTTACGACCGGGCGACGCGGGTCAAGCGGTTGCGGCTGCCCGCCGAGAAATACCCCGATTGGGCGCAGACGCTGCGCAAGACCAAGCTGGCGGAGCAGCAGCGGCCGCTGATGATCCCGGCGCGCTGACGCGCCGGGCGCCCGTCGCCGCGGCCGGCGCTTGCTTCACCCCGCTGCGCTCAGCTTCGCGAGAACCGCCTTCATGTCGTCCCACAGCTGCCGCCCGGCCTCGGATTTCAGGGTGTCGCCGCCCTGGCGCAGGATGTAGGACGGGTGGTAGGTCGGCATCACCGGAACGCCCTCGAGCGGAAACCACTGTCCGCGGCGCCGGGTGATGCGGACATCCTTCTCGCCGGTGAGCCCCTCCACCGCGGTGGCGCCCAGCGCGACGATCACCCGCGGCTTGATCGCGGCGATCTGCTTGAAAAGAAAGGGGCGGCAGGTCGCCATCTCGTCGAGCGCCGGCTTGCGATTGTCGGGCGGCCTGCACTTAACGACGTTCGCGATGTAAACCTCTTCCCGCCGGAAGCCCATTGCGACGATGATCTTGGTCAGCAACTGTCCGGCGCGCCCCACGAACGGCTCGCCCTGCGCGTCCTCGTCGGCGCCGGGCCCCTCCCCCACGAAGAGCAGCGTCGCCGCGGGGTTTCCCGTCCCGAAGACGAGCTTCGTCCGCCCCTCGCACAGCCGGCAGAGCCGGCAGTCGCCGATCGTCTCGCGGATCGCGAGCAATTCGGGGGAGCCGCAGCCGGGGGAATTTCGATGCTCGATGCTCGATGCTCGATGCTCGTCGTTCTGCCGCCGCGCTTTCCCTGGTTCAGGGCCGACGGACGGGGTCGCCGCAGGGGTCGCGGCCGGCGCGGCCGACGGAACGGCGGAGACGCGCTTGCGGGTCGCGGGCAGCGCCTTCACGCCCGCCGCGCGCAGGGCGAGCAGGGCCTCTTTCCGCGGGTCGCTCACCGCGTCTCCGCGCCGGTGAAGAATTCACTCGCGAGCTCGTCGAGCAATTGCCCGGCGAGCACGGACTTGTCGGCGGTCGAGAAGGCGAGGCTGCGCCCGCCGCGGTAGATCAGCATCCCGGCGTTGGTGGGACGGCCGAAGCTCTCGTCCACCGCGTTGGCGAAGATGGCGTCGAGCTTTTTTTTCTGCAATTTCTCGAGGCCGGAGACGTCGATCTCCTCGCGGTTCTCGGCCGCGAAACCGCACACCACCTGACCCTTCCGTTTTTTCGCGGAGAGGGTGGCGATCAAATCGGGGTTCTCGACCAGCTCGACCGCGCGCGCCGAGGCCTTCTTGTGCAGTTTGCGCGGCGCACTCTGCGCGGGACGGAAGTCCGAGACCGCGGCGGTCATCAGGGTCAGCGAGGCGGCGGGGAATTCCCGCTCCAGCGCCTCGAGCATCTCCAGCGCGCTCTCGACCCGCAGCGCGCGCACGCCGGGGGGCGGCGCGAGCAGGGTCGGGCCGGTCACCAGCGTCACCTCGGCGCCGCGCACCATCGCCTCGCGGGCGAGCGCGTAGCCCATCTGCCCGGTGGAGCGGTTGGAGAGGTGGCGCACCGCGTCGATCGCCTCCCAGGTCGGGCCGGCGCTGATCAGCACCTTGCGCCCCGACCACTGCGGCCGGGTGCGCATCGCGCGCAGCGCCTCGGCGGCGACCAGCGCGGGATCGGCGAGGCGGCCGGGGCCGACCTCCCCGCACGCGAGGTCGCCAACCTCCGGCTCGATCACCTTCCAGCCGCGCGCGCGCAGAGTGTTGAGGTTGGCCTGCGTCGCCGGGTGGGCCCACATCCGCTGGTTCATGGCCGGGCAGAGGATCTGCGGGCCGGCGTAGGCGAGCGCCGCGGTGGTGACGAGATCGTTCGCCATCCCGGCCGCCAGCCGCGCGAGCAAATCCGCGGTGGCGGGCGCGACCAGCAGCAGGTCGGCGTCGCGGCCGATGCCGATGTGCGAGATCTCGCTGGGGACCGCGGGGTCGAATTCCTCGACGAAGACGCGGTTGCCGCTGAGCGCCTCGAAGGTCAGCGCGCCCACGAAGCGGGTGGCGTTGGGGGTCATCGCCACGGTGATCGCGCAGCCCGCCTCGCGCAGCCGGCGGACGATCTCCGCCGCCTTGTAGGCCGCGATGCCGCCCGACACCGCGAGCAGCACCCGGTTGCGCTCGGCGGCGGGCGTCGTCACCTGGAAATTATGACCCACCTCACGACCGACCGTCGGCTGCTCCCGCGCCGGACCGTTCGGCTATAGTCACCGCGTGAGACGATTGTTGTCCGCGGCGCTGATGCTGGCCGCGTTGCGCCCCGGGGGCGTTGCGGCGGGCGAGCGGCCGGGGCGGGAGCCGGCCCCGTCCCCCGGCGGGGCGGAGCGCGGCGACGATGATGAGTCGGAAGCCGAGGCCGATGCGGACGCGGGGGAGGAAGGCGAGGATTGGGAACGGCCGGGCGAAATGGGGATGCCGAACCGTTGGCTGTTCGGCCCCCCGCCGAAAGTCGCAGCGTTCGGCGCGGATGACCATCCGGAACTTGCGCGCCTCGACCCGTCCGGCGCGACGGACGCCCCTGCGGGCGGGCGGCTTCGCGGCGCGCTGGAACTCTCGGTTTCCCCGTCGTCATTGTCCGGGCCGCCGCGCCGGCTCGCGCGACCGGGCGCGGGCGGCATCTCCTCGTTCGGCGGCCAGGAGTCGTTCTCCGCCGGCGTTTCGCTCGCCGGGCCGCTGTCGCCCGGCCGGCTCGCATTTTCATTTTCGCTCCGTCCCGAATGGCGGCGGCGGCGCGAACGGCTGGTTCTCTCGGCCGAGGACCAGGCGTTCGACCTGGCGTCCGCGGAAAACGCGAACCGCGACCTCGCGCTGGGCTGGCGCCGGGACGCCCGCTTTTCCCTGCAGTTCGCGTGGACGCCCCGGCCCGGGCGATCGCTCCGCGCGCGGCTGTTCGGGGCGCCCGCGGCGCAGTCCGGGACGATCCGCGCGCCGGGCCGCCGTCTCTCTCCGGAAAACGACTGGGGCGCCCCGGCGGACGCCGGCACCGGGCTCCCGCCGCTTTCCGGCGCGCAGGGCGGCCGGCGCATGGACGATTTCGGGGCCGCGCTCGACTACCGCGGCGCGTTCTCGCCCCGCGCCGGCTGGGAGGCCCGCGCGGCCTGGCACCGGGCGCGCAGCGTCGAGACGCCGGACGCGGGCGCGGAGCACACCCTGTTCATCGACCTCCGCCGCCCCCAGCTCGACCAATACCGCGCGATGAATGGCCTGCTCCCGCTCACCACCCCGGCGCAATACCGCTTCGGCGGGCTGGGCTGGTACGACGGCGGCAGCGAGGCGCGCACGCTGGCGGCGCGGCTCGCCTTCACGCGCGAATTCGGGGCGACGGGCGGCCGCCACCGTCTGAAATACGGTCTCGACTATGCCGACCGGCGCGTGCGCGAGAACGCGTTGAACTCGGGACCCCGCGGCGACGGGGGCCGCCTGGCCTCGATCTACACCTCGTTTTTCGACTGGAGCCGGGGGGTCGCCCGGCTGCGCGCCGGCGCCTACGCCGAAATGAGCTGCGCCTACCCGGACCCCGGGGCGGGCGGTTTCGCCGCCGCCTGTCCGAACACGATCTACTCGCTGGTGCGCGCGCCGCTCAATCCGCTGCAGCCCCTGGCGGCGAGAAAAACCTGGAGCGCGTTCGCGCAAGACGAGTGGACGCTCGGACGGCTGCGCCTTGCGCTCGGGCTGCGCGTGATCCGGACCCAGGTGGAGCAGCACGGCGACTACTCCCTGGCCGGGGCGCTGACCGGCGAGCCGCTGATCGGGCCCGACGGGAATCCCGTGGGCACTCGCGATCCCGACAACCCCTTCGAGTCCGCCGGCGGTGAGCCCGATCGCCCCGCCCCGGAGGGGGGCTACGCCCCGATTTACGCCGCGGGACCGGGGCGTTTCGTGGGCGGCGGCGCCCGGTTCCGCGCGGAGCTCTCCCCGCGCCTCGCGGCGAGCTGGGATCTCGACGCCGACGGCGAGTCGCGGCTGGTCATCGGGGCCGCGCGCCTGTACGACGAAATCCCCGACGAGCTGGCCCACCGCGCCTTCAGCAGCGAATTCGGGATCGCCCGGGCGGGCTTCAACCATCCCGATTTCACCGAGCAGCTCCCGGGCGCGACCACCTACGGCGGTTTGCTCCACAAGGCCGCGCCGGGCACCCGGCTCGGCTACGCGGACCACTTCCGGGCCGGGTGGCGCGCGCGCACGGAGGGCGGGCTGTCATTCTCGCTGGAAGCGCGTTACCGGCGCCAGGGACGAGTTCTCGCGGAAACCCAGACGAGCGCGATGGAAGAGATCGCGAATTTTTATTATGACTCGCTGATCCGCCTCCGACAGTGCCGGAACTGCGCCGGCTCGTCGCTGTTCCCCGATTACCCGCCGGTGACCTCGCCCGCCGCCCGCGGCTTCCTCTCGCCCACGCTCGCCAACCCCGGCGACAACACGCCGGCGGGCCGGTTCGGGTCTCCGGCGCGGCGCGACGCCTCGCTCTCGGCGACGATCGGACGCGACCCCGGGCCGGCCGGCGGCCTGAGCTGGCGCATCGCGGGCAGGATCGCGCGGGCGCGCGGGAACTACGCCGGCGTCATGGTGCAGACCAACGGGTCCGGCGAGGAGAAATTCACGTCGCTGTTCGACTACCCGCTCTCCCCGCTCACCCGCTCCCAGTACGCTTACGGGCCGCTCGACCCCGACGAGCCGTCCGCCCTCGCGCTGAGCGCGGGCTGGCGCGGTCGCGACATCCCCGGCCTGAGCACCGAGCTGGCGTGGCGCTGGCGGCAAGGCTCGCTGCGCACCCCGGTCCTGCGCAGCCCGTTTTCCGCGTACGGGGGCACATTGCCCGGGATCACGCCCGACTATTTCCGGTTCAACCGCCAGTATCCGGGGTACACCGACCTGCTGGTGCTGCGCGGATACACGCCCGTCGAGCGGGGCGCGTGGGGCCGCAACCCCTCCGCGCAAACCCTCGACGCCTCGCTCGCTTGGCGCAGGCCGCTGGGGCGCGGTGCGCTGGCGATACGCCTCTCGGTCGTCAACCTGCTCAACCGAACGGGCCCGCTGAGCTACGAGGACGCGCTGGAGCCGGAAGCCGGCTACCCCGACCCGGTGTCAAGCGGCCCTTCGGGCGAGCTGCGCGGCGCTCCGCCGACCGGCGCGGGGGCGCAGCGCGGGCCCGCCGCCAATCCCGTCTTCGGCCTGCCGGCCACGGTGCAACTGCCCCGCCGGGTGACGCTGGGGCTGGAGTGGAGTTTCTGAATCTTGGGCGAAAAACGAACGCGGGGGCCGAAGCCCCCGCGTCAAGTCCGCCCGGAAGCCCCGGACGCCGCGGCTAGAAGCTCCACTTCGCGCCGAGGCGGATGGTGCGGGGTGTGTGCGCCTCCTGAGGCAAGCCGTAGAACGGATTGAGCACGCCGGCGGTCGACTCGACATCGTCATCGAACTTGTTGACATGCGTCTCGTTGAAGAGGTTCGACACCAGGATGGAAAAGTCCAAGTTGCTCTTGCCGAGGTTCAATTTGTAGCCCAGCTTGACATCCCAGATCGCGTCGCCGGGGTTGCGTCCGAGGTAGCCGCGCGCGACCGGGGTGTAACTCTTCAGGACATAAGTGTCCGCGAAGCCGTCCGCGGGCCGGATGTCGAAAATGTAGTACTGCGGGTTCAAGCCCGGGATTTCTCCCGCGTTCTGGTAAACCGGATGAGCCAGCTGCGGCGTGCGGGGCTGGCCGGACTGCCACTTGAAAGTGACCGCGCCGGAGAGGTTCTTGATGAAGATGTCGCTGTAGCCGATGTTGACCTTCAGCGAATGCGGGGTGTCCGTGTTCAACAGCCCGTTGGTGTACTGGGTGTGAAGCAGCGGCGAATCCGGAAAATCGAACAGCGAAGTGATGTTGGGATCCGACTGGCCGTTGTCGTTGCGGTAGAGGCCCTCGTAATTGCCCAACACCTTGGAGATGCGGTAGCTCGCCTGCAGCGAGAGGTGCTCCCCTTCCGCGGGAATCTTGGTCAACGTGATGGAAAGCGCCTTGTATTTGCTTTCAGGACGGCCGAAGGTGACGGCGTGGGGAAGCCCGGTGACCGAATCCCTGAAGCTGGCCGGGGCGTTTTCGCCGATGTTGGCGAGCACGTATTCTCCGAAAGGCGCGCTGCCGGCGCCGGGGAACAGTTCGGTCTGGCCGGGCGCGCAATTCATGCAGTAATATCTGTATGCGCCCAAGTAGCCGTTGTAATAGTAGTTCTGGATCGCCTCGACCGTGGCGGCCTGGGTGTCCTCCAAGATCCTGCCTTGCTTCCGGAAATTCGCCTTGATGTCCACGGTATATCCCGGATTGACCGAGAACTGGTAGCCGAGGGCGAAGTCGTCTTTGTAGGGCAGCCGGGTTCCGGGCGCCACGCGCGTGGGCTGGGAGCCGGTGACGCGCGCGCTGGTGGTCTGGCGGCTGAGGTCCGGGAAGTCGTACGGAAGCCAGGACACTCCGAATTCGTTGCCGAACGAGCGGACCGCGAGGTCGTTGGGCACTCGCTCATAGAGACGGGCATAGTTCGCGTAAAGCTTGCTCTTGCCGTCGCCGAGAATATCCCACGACAGGCCGATTCGCGGCGACAGCTCCCCGCGGAACTGGTACGAGGTGCCGACATAAACGCCGGGGCCGGCGAGATAGCAGGACGGCGAGAAGTCGTTGTTCGCCGCGCAATCCGCGTTGCGGCTGCCGACCGGGTTGCCCTGGGGATCCACCAGCGGCCTTCCGGTGCGCGAGCTCCTCAGGGTGTAGCTGCTGGGGTTCGAGATTTTGTCGCGGGTCCAGCGCAGCCCGAGGTTGAGGGTGACGTTCTTGATCGTCCACTTGTCCTGCAGGAACAGGTTCATTTCCTGGTTGCGGGTGTCCGGAGTGGGCGGGTTGAAATTCCCGCGATACGCGCGGTACCGCTGGTTCGAGCCGGCGCACGCCGCCTGGATGGTGGTCGAGTTGGGATAGATCGAGAAGCAGCGAACCGTGATCTGCGTGCCGGTGCGGAGCACCGCGTAGCCGTCGGGGTTCCCGCCGTTCAAGAACACCTCGGGCTTGGGGCCGGTGTACTCGATGTCTTCGCGGTACTTCAGATCGGCGTAGTCGGCGCCCCACTTCAGCTCGTGGGATCCCGCGAAATTGAAGTTGTGGGTCACCTTCAGCGTGTAATTGAGGTTGTCGTCGTTGCTGCCGCCCTGGTGAAAGCCCACGCCGCCGAAGGTGTAGATGGAGGGCGACACGATCGGACTGTAACCGCCCCGGGTTTGCGCGTTGTAGATGTCGACGCGGCGCTGGTCCGAGTAGCGCAGCGCGTTCATGGCGGAGGGCTTTTCAATGACCTGGCTGCGGTGATAGGCCACGGAGGCCTCGACGTTCAACCAGCTCGAAAATGAGCCGAAGTATTTCACCGCCGCGGAATAGTCGCGCACATTGAGGGAGCCCAAGGCCCCGTCGTAGGCCGAGGTGGGCCTGACCCCGGTTGCGCTGGCGGGATAGATCGGGATGCCCGCGTCGGTGGAAGGATCCACCCGGCGGCCGATTGCACGGAGCTTCCCGTTCATCGACTGCGGGGAGCCGAAGATCGTCAAGTCGAAACGGTGGCGCGCGTCGCTGCTCGCGTTCCAGGTGAGGTGCAACGCGTAGTTGTCGACCCGGTTGCGCCCGTAATCGTACTCCGCGTTTGCGAACGGCGCGACGATCTTGTCCTTGGCGAGATCCGAATCGGAAATCGAGAATTTCTCGAAGTCCTGGCGCCAAACCGGATTGTAGCCCACGAAAAAGAAGAGCCGGTCCTTCACGATGGGTCCGCCGAGTTCCAGCGCCATGTCAAGCGTGGTTTCGCCCAGGGTGTTGAAAAATCCGCCGGGTCGGTCGAACGAAACCCGCCCGCCGTCGAGGGACCGCGGCGTGTAGTAGGCGGAGACCCCGCCGTGCCAATCGTTGGAGCCGGAGCGCACGGTGGCGCTGATGACGCCGCCCAGGGCGCCGCCGTATTCCGCCTCGAAGCCGCCCTCGCGGATGTCGAGGTTCTCGAGGAATTGCGTGGTGAGGCCGGTGCCGGTCGCGCCGCGCACCACGTCGTAGGTGCCGATTGCGCCGTAGCCGGAGCTGGTGATGTTGACACCGCCGACGAAATACTGGTTTTCCAGGCCGCTGGCGCCGCTGATCGAGTAGTTGCCGCCACCGACGCCCGAACCTTTGATGGCGCCCGGCGCGAAGTCGAATGCCGCGGTCAGGCTGTGGTCCTGGGCGAAGACCTGCACCGCCTCGGTCAGATTCACCCGGGTGGTGGCGGTGGTGGAGTGAGTGTCGACATTGTTGCCGGCCTTGACGATCACCGTCTCGCTGCCTTCGGAGAGCTTGAAGGTCTGGCCGGAGATCTGCTGCGCGACGATCGCGACGCCGTTCTGCACCTGGGTGCTGTAGCCGTCCATGGTGACGGTGACTTCGTAAGCGCCGGGGACGAGGAACGGGATGTTGTAATTCCCCGCGCTGTCGGTCTCGGAGGCCTTGGCCCCCTGCGGCCCTTTCGCCCGCACGATCGCGCCCGGCAGGGCCTTCCCGCTCGAATCGAGCACCCGGCCGCGGAGGCTGCCGGTGTCGAGGGTGCTCTGTGCGCGCAGCATGACGCTCCCGCAGGCGAGCAGAACCAGTGCGAGACGCGCGATCACGGAGGGATACTTGTGGTGCATGGAGTGTTTCCTCGAACGGACGGGGCGCCCCGCTGTGGAGGCGCCCCGCATTTTACCGATTTTCCCGGGTTCGATCAGGGGGTCGTTTCGTCACTTACTTCGGCGATTCTCCGAAGCAGTTGCTGGCGGTGGTGGTGTAGAAGAACGAGCCCGCGGCGCCCAGATCCACGGCGTTGGTCCAAGTCGTGCCCGCGCCGGTGTTGCGGCTGGTCCAGGTGCCGGGGTTGGGGGTCGCCGCGCTGTAGTTCGTGTAGGAGGTCGCGCCCGTGGCCGTCGGCCAAGTGAAGGTGATGTTGGGGGCCGCCTTGCCGAGCGTCTGGTTGCCCATGGTGGGCGGGCTGCTCGCGGAGCAGGCGGTGCAGGTGTTGGGCAAGTGGATGTTCGACACCGTGATGTCGTCGAGGTAGAAGCCGGTGAAATTCGCCGCGTCATCGCTCGAGCTGCGCAGCCGGAACCGGATGGTGTCGTTGTTGGCGAAACCGGCGATGGCGTGCGTCCGCTGCGCGTAGGGGGTGGAGGTGGCGGGGTTGGTGGGGCCGGGGCCGGTGTAGCCCGACGGACCGGTGGCGGGGTAGCCGCAGGCGTTGATCGGCGGATTGAGGGTCTGAGTCAGGGCACCCCAGTCGGTGGCGGGCGCGGGGTTCGGAGCGGTGGTCCACGGCCCGTTGTTCTGGGAATATTCGACAAAGACGCCGTCCCACTGATATTCCTGGTTGTAGCGCATCCAGTAGGCGAGGTTGACCGTGCCGGCGCCGGTGGTCAGGACCGGGCTGCGGATCTCCGCGCAGGTCTTGTCGGAGTAGGTGTCGGTCGCGGTGGGGCCAGCCGTCCGGTAGCCGAAGGTGCCGGTGTGGCTGACGCCCGCGTCCGTGGCGGTGCTGACATAGCGCCAGACTTTCGCGTTGGCGGTGTTGGGGTTGAAAGGCTCCGCGGGGGTGGCGGTGCTGGCCGGATTCATCTGCATGAAAGAGGTGCCGTCGCCCGCGCCGTCCGACCAAGTGCCCGTGGCGGCCTGCAACCCGGCGCCGTAAGCGGTGCCCGGAACGACCGTACTGTTGGCTTCCTCGTTGCCGCCGCCGCATTCGCCGCCGTTGACGGTGGTGTTGTCCTCGGCGCGCACAACATAGTAATAAGTCGTGCCGCCGGTGGGGACGCCGCCGTCGGAGTAGGAGCTCGGGCCGGGCGCGCAGGTCGCGATCCGGTTGGCGACCGCCGGGGTGAAGTTGGGGGTGGTGCCGCGGAAGATGTTGTAGCGAATCGTCGGGGCGAGCGGACAGTTCGAGGAACCCGCAGCCCAGTTGACCGTCACGCCGCATGCGGCGGTGTTGTTGCTGGTGGCCACCGTGGCGCCGTTGAAGGTCGGTTTCAAGGTGCAGTTGCCGGTGGCGACCGCTTCGACGCAGCCGCTGTAGGTTGTGCCCTGGCACTTGCCGCCGGCGTCGGCCGCCGCAACCACGCGGTACGCGTAGCGAACCCCGCCCTGCACGGCCGTGTCGGTGAAGGTGGTGGTGGCGCCGCTCACGGAGCCGACCGGCGCGTAGTAACCGGGCGCGGCGCAGGAACCGACCGCCCGTTCAATCGCGTAGGAGCCGGGCGCGGGAGCGATTCCGGTCCAAGTCACCGCGATCTGGTTGGCGGCGGGGGTTGTCGCCGTGCCGATGGTCGGGGCGGTGGCGGGACGAGCGGCGCAGGTCGTCGCGGGACACTGGCCCGCCCCCGAGCCGGCGGGGAATCGGGTGGAGGCGATCTGGGTGTTCCAAGTTGAAGTGCCCGCGGTGGTGTAGTACTCGCCGACGTGCCAGATGATGCAGTCGTCGGACGGATCCACGCTGGTGCTGCTGTAGTCGCCCCAGCGGCCGCGACCCGGGGTTCCCAGCAACGCGTTCATGTTCTTGGTGCCGGTGACGATGATCGTCTCGGGCCCGGTCATGGTGTTCAGCGGGTCGCCGGCCGCCCGGCTGGTGTAACGAACCGACTGGTTGTCGGAGTTGGCGGTTTTTCCGCTGACGTTGTAGCTCATGATCATGTTGCCGGCGGTGTCCATGGCGACCCCGCCCATCCAGCGGTCGCGGCCGTTCGCCACGTCGCCGATGGTGCCCTGCTGATAGAGGCACGGATAGCCGCCGGTGCTGCCGGCGGGGCACTGCGCGTCCGGCCGGCCGGACATGCGGAATTCATACCAGCGAACACCGCTGTAGATGCCCGCGGGGCCGGGTTCCACGGAGTGGGTGAAAACCAGGCTTTCGTGGTCGACGGCATTGCGGTAGGCGAGCCGGAACATGGCCCGCCCGGAAAGCGACTGAAGGCGAACCGTGGTGCCGGGCTGGAAGACGCAGTTGCCGTTGGTGATGGCGGCGTTCGCCGCCGCGACGGGGCCGTAGCACGCGTCGCTGTAATTGGCGATCGGAAGGGTGGCCTGAACGGTGCGCGCGGTGTTGGCCGGGGTGGTCCAGTCGACCTTGTAGCGCCAGATCACCGCTCCGGTGCCGTGCGGGTTGACGAAAATCCCGGGCGCGCCGGTGGGGGGCGGGGCGAAGCCGTCGATGTCCGCCGGCATCTGGCCGTATTCGTTGGCGTCGACAATGTACTGCATCGTGGCGGCGGCGCCAGTCAGCATTTTCGCCCGGTCCATGGCCGCGAACATGCCGCCATTGAAGGTGCCCGCACTGTCGAACAGATGCGCGGCCATGTAATACCCGTCCGACCAAACGCCGAAGTGGGGATAGTCGCCCAGATAAGCCCCGGCGGTGATGGGGAACTCGTAGCGGTTGTAGGTGCCGAGCGCGTCGGTGGTGGTCGAGACCGCGACGCACTGGGAACCTGGGTAGGCAACCGTGAACTGGCTGATGAACCAGCGCTGGGCGAGCTTGTCCCACAGGACGACCGGATCGCCGTCGTTGTTGGTCTGGCACGCGCCGCCGAAACCGGCCCACAAGGTGTTGATGTTCGCGATCGGCCTGGCGAGGGCTGCGGTGCTGGCGACGCGGTTCAAGGTGTAAATTGCGAGGCTGGTGTTGACGGTCTCGACGAACTGGTTGCCGTTGAGGCCGCCCACCGAGCCGTTGGGATCGGGCGGCGTGCCGGCCGCGCCGCCCCCGCCGTTGGTACCCATGCCGGCGAAATTGAAGCCGGTCGCCGGCGGATTGGGGCTCACGCCGATGCCGAGCTTGCTGAAAGGCACCTGCATCACCGGATCGGGCTGCGCGGAGCGATGGACGAAGCGCGCGGGGATGTCGTTTTCTCGTTCATCCTCCTCGGCTGAAGGGCGCGCCACCCACGGACCCGCGCGGTCGATCATCTCCCCGAGGGGCAGGGAGACATCGTGGTAGGCCTCCTGCACCTGATACACGGTCTGGCCGAGCGCGTTCTTGTGCGTCGAGATCAGGCTGCTGTAGTCACGGGCGCTCGGGTCGACCGGCGCGCCGCCCGCCATGCGGGCAGGGCCGCCCTGGTTTTTGCTGTTGGCCTGCGGGGCCGACTTCTTGTCCTTGTCGGAGGCCGCGGAGGCGGCGGGTTTCGCCTTGCCGCCTTTTTTCTTGGCGGCTTGCGGCGCGGCGGCGGAGTCGGTGCCGGCGAACGCCGACAAGGCGCCGAACAGCGCGAGAAGGGAGAGGACTTTGCGCATGGTGGAAAATCTCCTGCGGATGCGGCGCATCCGCGTCCATCCGAAAATATGGATTGCCATCGAGCTGTTATTTTAGCCGAAAACAGCATGATTGCAAGTCCGTGATTTCCCGTAGAACAGGACACAACTTCCCGAAATAAATAAAATTACATAAATGTAATTAAACTGTGGTTTACAACGCCCGGATGGGCAGGACGATGGTCTGCAGCCCGTCGAATTGCAGGCGGCGCTGGATCGCGAAGGCAGTCTCGTTGTGGAGCAGCCGGTGGTACCATTTTTCGCGCTGGAAGATCAGCTTGCCGGTGAAGAAGATCGCGCGGGGGAATTCCTTGCCCACCTCGCGGCACAAATCCTCGACCGCCTGCACCGCCTCGGTGCCGAGGTCCATCCGGTAGTCGGCCTTCAGTCCGTGCTCGCGACACCAAGCGACGTAGCGCTCGAGCTGGGCGCGGGTGTCGTTCTCGAGCTTCTTGATCTCCTCGCCGCCCTTGAAATTGCCGGAGTCGACCACGCCCACGGAGATGAAGATGAAATTCTTGAAGTAGTTGGGAAAGAGCTTCTGGATGCTGAGGAGCTGGTGGAGGCCGAAGCCGGAGAATTGCGAGACGGTCAGCACCGCCGTCTGCGCGCTCTTCACCATCGGCTTCTCGTCCGCGACATGACCGGGCGGCAGCGGGGCGGTCAGGATTTCGTCGAGCCGCTTGAGGTCTGCGTTGACCCGGTTGTAGTGGCGGCGCACCAAGGCCGAGAAGGTGATGACGGCGCCGGTGACCACCAGCGTGACCCAGGCGCCGGCGAAGAATTTCTCGACCACGGTGACGGTCAGGATGGTCGCACACATCACCAGGCCCAGCCCGTGGATCCCGAGCAGCCGCTTCCACTTCGGCTCGCTCTTGCGCACTTCGATCCAGTGCTTCGACATGCCGAGTTCGGTCAGCGAGAAGGTGATGAAGACGTTGACCGCGTACATCGTCACCAGCATCGTGATGTCGCCCCGGGTGTAGATCAGGGTCGCGATCGCGGCGAGGCCCATCAGGTAGATGCCGTTGTTGGTGACCAGCCGGTCGCTGAGCTGCGCGAAGCGGTGCGGCATCCAAGAGTCGACCGCCATGTTGGCGAGCACGCGAGGACCGTCGAGAAAGCCCGTCTGCGCCGCGACGAACAGCAGCATCGCGGCGGCGACGAGCGTGAGGATCACCAGCCCCTGGCCGACCGGGACGCCGCCGACATGCCAGGCGAGGAACAATTTCTCGAGCAGCACCGCGTTCAGCGTCTTGCCTTCGACCGGACGGGCGTCCACCAGCAGGTAGCCGAAGAGGATGCCGCCAGCGGTGATGGCCAGCGAAATCGCCATCAAGAGCATCGTCCGGCGTCCCGTCTTCACGCGGGGCTCGCGCAGCATCGAGACGCCGTTGGAGACCGCCTCGATGCCGGTGTAGGTGCCGCCGCCCATCGAGTAGGCGCGCATGAGGACCGCAAAAACGCCGAACAGGCCCACCTCCGGCGCGCCGAGGCTGGCGCGAAGGTCGGTCGCAGCGTCGTGAAAGATCACCGGCATCTGCGGGACGCGACTGATGAAGGCGTAGCCGATCATCACCGCATGAGTGACGAGGAACAGCATGAAGATCGGCGTCAGGAAGGTCACCGATTCCTTCACCCCGCGCAGGTTGAGGATCACCAGGAACAGCAGGATCGCGACCTCCGTCCCCAGCTTCCACGAGACGGCGCCGGGGGGCAGGAACGACCAGATGGCGTCGCAACCGCCCGCGACCGAAACCGAGATGGTCAGGACGTAATCGACGAGCAGCGCGCAGCCCGAGACGAGCCCGACCTTCGGCCCCAGCAATTTGGTGGCGACCAGATAGCCGCCGCCGCCGCCGGGGAAGTGCTGGATGAGGTTCGAGTAGGCGATCGAGATGACCATCACGGTCACCGCGGTCATCAGGACGAGGAAAAGCGCGAGATGGGTGTGGCCGCCCAGCGCCCGATAGGCCTCGTCCGGACCGTACGCGGACGAGGAAAGGCCGTCCGCGCCCAGCCCCACCCAGGCGAGGAAGGCGATGAGCGAAACGTGGTGGAAAACATGGGGGTCGGTGACGTCGCGCGGCGCCCCGAGGATGAGGTTGCGGAGTTTCTTCAGCATGCCGGAGGGGCGTTGCCGCCGCCTCGCACAAGCTCCTGCGCCGGGGGAGATCCGGGCCGCGTTATTTAAACGAAAACCGCACGGCACCGCAAATCAATTCAGTTAAGCGCCGGTTTTCCGGCGCAACCGCGCCGGACGATTCAGGTTACCGGCGGTTTTCCGCGCCCGCCGCGCGGCAGGCCCGCGCCAAGGCGAGGAATTCGTCCGCCTTGAGCGAGGCGCCGCCCACGAGGAAGCCGTCGCAGCGCGCCCCCGCGATGAGCGCGGCGATCGTCGCCGGGCTCACCGAGCCGCCGTAGAGGACCGGGATCGCCCCCGCGCGCAGGCCCGCGAGGCGCGCGCGGATGAAGTCGTGCATCGCCGCCGCCTGCTCGGTCGTCGCGACCAGGCCGGTGCCGATCGCCCAGACCGGTTCGTAGGCGATCAGCAGCGGCCCGGCCGGCAGACCCTCGAGCGCGCTCGCGAGCTGGCCGTCCACCACCGCCTCGGCCCGTCCCGCCTCGCGCTCCGCGAGCGTCTCCCCCACGCAGAGCACCGGCGTCAGGCTTCGCGCGAGGACGAACTCCAATTTCTTGCGCAGGAGCGGCTCCCCCTCCCCGAGCAAATGGCGCCGCTCGCTGTGGCCGACCAGCACGAAGCGGACCGAGAATTCCTCGATCTGCTGGAAGCCGATCTCGCCGGTGAAGGCGCCCTTCTCGGCCGGGTACAAATCCTGGACGCCCAGCGCGATCCCCCCGGCGAGCGTCCCCGCGACCCCTTCCAGCGCGGTGAAGGGGGGGAAGACCGCGACCTCGAGCCCCGCCCCGGCCGCCGGCCCGAGCGCCGCGGCCAATTCGCGCGCACCGGCGGCGCCCAAATTCATCTTCCAGTTGGCGAGGAGGAATTTCATGTCGTGGAGTGTGCGGGGGTTGGCGAGAATACGGGCCGCCGCTCGTTCGCGCACGCCCGCGACTCGAGATTCGGGATTCGAGATTCGGGATTCGCCCCAGCGTGTGCAGACGAGAAAGCAGCCGCAAAGCGGAGGAATTCCAACGCTGGGTGCGGGATTCCGGGACCGGCTCCCAACTCCCGAATCTCGAATCCCGAATCTCCAATCTCGATTTCATGCATCCGACAACGCCTCGATGCCCGGTAGCGTCCCCTCGGAAAGCAACTCCAGGGACGCCCCGCCGCCGGTCGAGAGGTGGGACATCTTCCCGGCGAGACCCGAGCCGTTGACCGCGGCGACCGAATCGCCGCCGCCCACGATCGTGACCCCGTCCACCGCGGCCATCGCCTCGGCGACGGCGGTAGTTCCCTCGGCGAAGAGCGGGTTCTCGAAGACGCCCATCGGGCCGTTCCACAGCACGGTCTTCGCCGGCGCAATCGCCGCGGCATAGTCGGCGCGGGTTTTGGGGCCGATGTCGAGCGCCATCAGGTCGTCGGGAATCGCCGCGCCCTTGACCGGCTCGAAGAAGGCGGCGTCGAACTGCTGCGCCGCCAGGTGATCGACCGGCAGGTGGACCGGCTTGCCGGCCGCCGCCATCCGCTTGAGGAACTGTTCGCACCAGCCGACCTTGTCGGCGTCGAGCAGCGATCTCCCGATCGGAATTCCCTTCGCTTTCAGGAAGGTGTAGGCCATGCCGCCGCCGATGATCACCTCGTCGACCTTGGGCCCCAATTTTTCGAGCACCGGGATCTTGTCGGCGACCTTCGAGCCGCCGAGGACGAGAACGAACGGACGCGCGGGATTCTCGAGCCCGTCCTTCAAGAATTTGATCTCCCTTTCGAGGAGCAGCCCCGCGACGCCGCCGCCCAGCACCGCAGGCACGCCGGTGATCGAGGCGTGAGTCCGATGCGAGGCGCCGAAGGCGTCGTTGACGTAGAGCTCGGCCGCTTTCGCCAGCGCGGTCGAGTAGCCCGGCTCGCGCGTCTCCTCGCCGGGATGGAAGCGGAGATTCTCCAAGAGCAGCAGGTCGCCGGGCCGCAATTCGCCGGCCATTTTTTCGACCGCCTCGCCCACGCAGTCGGGCGCGAACGCGACCCGGCCGTTTTTCCACCGCTTGCCGAGGTGGTCGGCCACCGGCTTGAGCGAATACTTCGCCTCCGGCGTCCCCTTCGGGCGGCCGAGGTGCGAGGCGACCACCAGCTTCGCCCCGGCCTCCGCGAGCGCCTCGAGCGTGGGCAGGGCGGCGGTGATGCGCGTGTCATCGCCGATCTTCCCGCCCTTGAGCGGCACGTTGAAATCGACCCGCACGAAGACGCGTTTTTCCGAAGGATTGAAATCGCGGATCGTTTTCTTGGTCATGGGCGGGGGAATTTTAGCGGCGGGGGCGCGACCACCCCGCGCCGCGGAAAGCGGGCAGAATGGCGGGATGATGACGGCGACCCTCGAAATCCGCCCCCTCACCCCCGCCCGCTGGGACGACTTCGCCGCGCTTTTCGGGCCGCGCGGCGCGTGCGGCGGCTGCTGGTGCATGTTCTGGCTCGTCAAGCGGCCGGCCTTCCGTGCCGGGGTCGCGGGGGGCGGCAAAGGAAACAAGGCCGCGTTCAAAAAACGGGTGGCGAAGGGGCCGCCGCCGGGCCTGATCGCCTACGACGGGAAGCGCCCGGTCGGCTGGATCGCGGTGGCGCCCCGCGAGAATTACCTCCGCCTCGCCGGCTCCCGCATCCTCAAGCCGGTGGACGCGCAGCCGGTCTGGTCGGCCCCCTGCTTCTTCGTCGCCCCGACCCACCGCGAGCGGGGCGTCTCGGTCGCGCTCCTGGAAGCCGCCGCCGCCTTCGTCAAAAAACGGGGCGGCGGGATCCTCGAGGGCTATCCCGTCGCCACGGCCAGGAAGCAGCCCGCCCCGTTCGTCTACGTCGGCTTGAAGGGCGCCTTCGACCGGGCCGGCTTCACGGTCGCCGCCCGCCGCTCGAAGTCCCGCCCGGTCATGCGCCGGAACCTGAAATAATCGCCGCGATGATCTGCCTCGTGGTCACCTACAAGCTGAAGGAGGGCGCCCCGCAGCGCGCCATCGAGCTCTTCCGAAAGCTCGCCGCCGAATCGCGCAAGGAGCCGGGCTGCCGGAGCTACCTCGTCCACACCGACCCCGAGGACGAGCGGACGATCATGCTCTACGAGCAGTACGACGACGGCGCCGCACTTGCCCGCCATCGCTCGAGCCCCCACTACAAGACCATCGCCGATGAGACCCTCCCCCCGCTCGTCGAGGGGAAGGAGCTGAAGATCTACCACCGGAATTATTGAATTCCCGGCCGGAGCCATGATGGACTGGTTTCTCCCCCGTTTTTCAGGACGCTACGAGGCGGCGACGGAACCCGCGGCGCTGCTCGCGCGCTTCCGGGAGCGCGCGGCGCGCGGGCTGTTGTCGAACGCGAACCACCGGCGCGACCGCTACCGGACGGAGCCCGCGCCCGGCGGCGGCCTGCGCTGCGAGGCGGCGAGCTTCGCCACCGCGATCAATGTCGGGCTCAATCGCATCGAGCTGCGACCGGCGGGGGAGCGGGCGATCGACTACGAAGTCCGCTATCCCGTCTGGACCGCGTTCGCGGCCGGGATGGGGGGATTGCTCGGGGTTCTGCTCGCTGCGAGCTGGTTCCTGTTCGACATCGGCGGCCGGCTCGACCGCCACGACCCGCTCGTCGGTCCGCAATTCATCTCCCCCGGGCGGGCGAAGCTGATCTTCTGGGGCCTGACCGGCTTCTGGGGCCTGCTGTGGCCCTGGCTCCTCGCGGCCTTTCACAAACCCTTCGCACGCCGCGCCCTGCTGCGCGTCCTGCGCGCGCTGGACGGCTGAGCCAAGCACGCGGTTTGGCGCCGGTTCCCGCATCCGGCAATGTCGCGGCGGGAGCGCCCGGGTCGGGGCGACGGGCCGGCGCTCCGCTCGAGCAATCCGCTCTCAATTCGCCGGGACGCCGACCTCGGGACCGAAATGGACCGCGGGATTTTCTTTCGCTTCCTTGGCGCAGTCGGCGCAGCAAAAGCGGACCTTGCGGCCGTTCATGACCGCCGTGGCCGCCTGCTTGTCGTCGATCTCGTCGCCGCTGAGCGGGCAGGTCTTGCGGCCGTCGCCCTTCAATTTCGCCTCGTGCGCGTCATGCGCGGCGGGCGCCTCGTGGCCGCACATCGCGCCCGCCTGCGGGGCCGCGGCCGGGCCCGGCGCCGAGCCGTCGCGCGGGTGATCCGCGCAGCCCCCCTCGGC
>JACXTT010004591.1_pt1 | contig 20466 bp, 21 predicted proteins | sample 9270951 | NCBI WGS metagenome assembly JACXTT01 (sample SAMN15532306, study PRJNA645909) | rock metagenome | isolation source: weathered quartz diorite | place: Puerto Rico | collected 2017-06-21
CGGAGTTTCCTGGAATTTACCACGTAGTACACATAGTGACTCGTTCCCGTGTCATCGGTGATGGAAACGGAACCGCGACCCGTCGTACCGGAGGGAGCTTGCGCCGTCCCGGAAATGACGACAGACGAAGAGGTCGATCCCGTAATTAGCACGTCGCCGGTGCCTGTGATATTCCCGCCGCTCCATGTGGTGACGCCGGCCTTGGAGTTACCGAGGAAGCCGGTGGCACCCAGGTCGTGGGTTTGGAGAACGAATGTTCCGGAAGGCACACTGGCAAAGGCAGACGTGTCCTGTTTTTCGCCAGAACCGGCGCTCGTGTTGAACCCTTCGTCTTCCACCATGTAGAAATGGCTGTCGTCGCTGAGCGTAATACGGTACTTGGCGACGTTGTTGGGGCCGAACGTGAACGTCAGTTCGCCACTGCCATCTGAGTTGACAAAATAAGTACCGGTCGCCTGGTTGTTCAGACCAGCTGTGAAATTCTCGATGAAGTCGTCAGTGATGGCAGTCAGATTCCCGTTGCCGTCAGAAGTGAACACGCCTCCTTCGACAAAGAGGAAGGCATTGATGTTGTCTGGCGTCCCGACTCCGCGGAGCGTAAAGGCATACTGGCCCTTCAGACTGGCTTTGGTGAAGCCACCGTTCCCGCCTCCGCCCCCGCCGCCGTTGCTGCTGCTTCCCGATCCGCATGCAGTGGCCAAGAGAAGAATGGCTGTCGCCACCAATACCAGGGCCGCTCGCGCGGCACACTCCGACTTGCCAGAAAACGGGTTCATAAGAAACTCCTGCCCTTCCGTGAGATGCTCTAACCCGGATTCTAGAGTAAAGTTTTTGTTAAAACCGATTGGAAGGCAGGTACCGGGGTCACCCTTCGGTCACTTCGGCCGCGCGGCGCGGGACCGGGGCAGGTGGGGGGTGTTTGCGCACATCCTTCAGCCAGACCACCACACGGTAGAGCAACAGCACGCCCAGCACAAAAGCGTATTGCAGAGGCTTGCGGAGATCCGCTTTCACCAGCCAGATGTAGTGCACAACGGCGGCGATCCCAGTGATATAGATCAAACGGTGCAGCCGTTGCCAGTTCTTTCCGCCCAGGCGCCGGATCCAGCCCTGGGTCGAGGTCAGCGCCAGCGGAATCAGCAAAACGAAAGCGGTGAAGCCGGCGGTAATGAACGGACGCTTATAGACGTCCTTGATCATTTCGTGCACATTGAAAAACTTGTCGAGCCAGAGGTAGGTCGTGAAATGCAGGCATCCGTAGAAGAACGCAAACAGCCCGATCATTCTTCGGACACCGATCAGCCAGTACTGCTTCGTCAGCTTGCGGAGCGGAGTGATGGAGAGAGTGGTCAGGATCAGGATCAGCGTCCAATCGCCGGTCGAGTGCGTGATGACTTCGACCGGGTTGGCTCCCAGGCCCTCATGAAAGGCCTTCCAGGCGAGGCGTTCGAGGGGGACGAGCGCGGCGAGGAAGATCAAAATCTTGGTGATTCGCAATCGAGTCATAAGTGCAATTGCAGAAGTTAGAAGTCAGATTGCAGAAGCTAAACCGTCAGGTCAAATGCCGGTCCCAAATTGGGTTCACTTCCGCAATCTTACTTCTGCCTTCTGCAATGCCTTTCTAGAAGTTCTTCTTCAGGTCCATTCCCGAGTAGAGGCTCGCCACCTGGTCGTATCCGTTGAACATGAGCGTGGGCCGTTTCAGAAATTCACCCAGTCGGCGCTCTGTGGCCTGGCTCCAGCGCGGATGATCCACGTGTGGATTCACGTTCGAGTAAAAACCGTACTCGCTCGCAGCGGCCTCCTGCCAGGTATTGAGGGGCTGCTCGTCCGTGAATCGGATGCGCACAATCGACTTCGCGCTCTTGAACCCGTACTTCCATGGAATCACGATGCGCAGTGGCGCGCCGTCCTGGTTGGGCAGCACTTCTCCGTACATGCCGAAACAAAGGAGCGCCAGCGGGTGCATGGCTTCGTCCATGCGCAGGCCCTCTACGTACGGCCACTTCAGAACAGGAACGCGTTGACCCGGCATCTGCTTGGGATCGTGGAGCGTGGTGAACTCGACGAACTTTGCCTTGCCCAGGGGCTCGGCGCGCTTGATGAGTTCGCTCAACGAGAACCCTACCCACGGAACAACGATGGACCAGCCCTCGACGCAGCGATGCCGGTAGATGCGCTCTTCCGCAGCGGACATCTTCATGATCGCGTCCACATCGAGCTGCTGCTTTTTCTTGACCATGCCGTCGATGGTGACCGTCCACGGGCGCGTTTTGAAATCCTTCGCCAGGCCCGCGGGCTCGTACTTGTCGGTGGAGAATTCGTAGAAGTTGTTGTAGTTCGTGACGTCTTTGTAGGGCGTCTGTTTCTCGGTGGTGCTGAACGGGCTCTTCTGCAGGCCGTCGATCTTGGCATTCGCTGCGGCGACCATCGAGGGTGCGCCGACTTCCCGCAATCCCACTCCAGCGACCGCGGCAGCCCCAGCGAGCGCCGCGCCGGTGATGAACTGCCGGCGGTTTAAATAGAGGCTCCTGGCAGTGATCTCGGAAGACAGAATATCGGATGGTTTCTTAATAAGCATTCCCAACCCCACTATAGGATACGCGCAGCAGGCGGGCGTGGATTTGCCACCTGCCTAAGCTATGAGACTCAGACAGGGCAGGAAAGTTGCACGGCGGCTGAGAGGACGTTAGTTTGTCCCAACGCGCAAAACCTCTCGCACCTTCCGGGCCAGGTTTTGCAGGGTAAAAGGCTTTTGCAGGAATGCAATACCGGGGCCAAGCGTGCCCTGGTGAAGGATGGTGTCTTCGGTGTAGCCGGAAAGATAGAGCACGCCCAGGTTAGGACGTAGCTGAAGGAGACGTTTGGCCAACTCCCGTCCACCCATCCCAGGCATGACGACATCCGTGATCAAGATATCGATGCGATCCGGGAAACCGTGGGCCACCCGCATGCCGTTCTCTCCATTTTCGGCTTCCAGAACTTTGTAGCCGCGCGCTGCCAAAGTCTCGCGGACCAGCTCGCGCACCGATTCCTCGTCCTCGACCAGCAAGACAGTTTCGCAGCCGCCTTTTTCGTTCTCCTGCGCTTTGGCGGGACTCATTTCTTCCGGCGAGTCTTCCACGCGCGGCAGGTAGATATAGAACGTAGTGCCCTCGCCCGGCTCGCTCTGGGTGAAAACGTATCCCCCGCTTTGCTTCACGATGCCGTACACGGTGGAGAGGCCCAGGCCCGTTCCTTTCCCTTTTTCCTTAGTTGTAAAAAACGGTTCGAAGATGCGGGATTGCGTTTCTTTGTCCATGCCGTGACCGGTGTCGCTCACCGAGAGCACAACGTAGCCGCCGGGCGGAATGAAACGGTGCTCCCGGAAATTTTGCCGTACGGTGACGTCGGAACTCTGCACCGTAATTTTGCCGCCTTCCGGCATGGCGTCCTTCGCGTTGACTACGAGGTTCATGATGACCTGTTCGAGCTGTCCGGCATCGGCGCGGGTCCTTCCGGCGTCCGGAGAGAGTCGAGTGACCAGCCCGATATCCTCGCCAATCAGCGGACGCAATAAACGCTCCATGTCGCTGATTACGGTGTTGACGTCCACCACCTTCAATTCCAGCAGTTGCTTACGGCTGAAGGCCAGCAACTGGCGGGTCAGCGTGGCGGCGCGATCTGCTGCCTGCTGGATGGACTGTACCTTCTGGTGCATGGTGGTGCCGGGCTTCAGTTCCTCCAGCAGCACTTCCGTGTAACCGTTAATCACCATCAAGAGGTTGTTGAAGTCGTGGGCCACTCCTCCGGCCAACCGCCCCACTGCTTCCATTTTCTGGGCCTGGCGGAATTGCTCCTCGAGTTGCCGCCGGTCGGTGATGTCCTCTGCGATGATCTCCAGTTCCTCTGACGGCTGGTCGGTTCCGCTGACGGGACGGCCGCTCAAGCGCACGACGATCACGTGGCCGTCTTTGCATTTCCACTGCACTTCCACTCCGTTCAGGCTTCCCGTGCGGCGGTAGTCTTCGATCAGCCGGTCGAGTTCCTGCGCATTGAAAAAAACATCTTGTCTCGAATCCAGCCGCAGGAGTTCTTCCACTGAGCCGTAACCCAGCATCGAGATCAGAGCGGGATTCACATCCAGAAACCTGCCGCCGACAGTGCAGCGGTAAATCCCATAGGCCGCACTCAGGATGAGAGACCGATAGCGCGCTTCCGAACGCCGGAGCGCCTCTTCGTAGCGCTTGTGTTCGATGGCGGTGGCAATCTGCTGCGAAACGAATTTCAGAATGTCGCGATCCCGTTCGCCAAAGCGCACATTTTCACTGTAGCTCTGCACCACGAGGGCGCCGATGCAGCCGCTGCTCCCTTTCAACGGAACGCCCAGCCAGTCGAGTGATGGAGCACCGATCAGTTCGGTCTCGCCCCGGCGCACAAGGTCCTCGAAGACGTCCGGTGTCGCCAGGAGCGGCTCGCCGGTTCGGATCACGTACTCGGTCAGGCCGCGTCCCAACCGCTTTGACGCCGGGGCGGGGTCCTGTTCATCCACGAAATAGGGGAAGCTTAAGAGTTGTGTCTCGGGATCAAAGAGCGCGATATAGAAGTTTCGCGCATACATCAACTGCCCGACAATCACGTGAATGGCGGCAAAGAACTGCTGGAGATCCTCCGCTGCGTGGGCGCGTGCGGCAATGGCATACAGCGCCGAGTTCAGTTCCTCGGCCCGCTTCTGCTCTGTAATGTCCCGATACGATGCGTAGGTCGCAACTCTTTCACCGTTGACGATCACGGGGGAAACGGAGAGCAACACGTCCACCAGCGATCCATCTTTCCGCTGACGACGAGTTTCGAGCGAGAGCTTCTTTTCTTTTCGAACGCTGTCGTTGATCCAGGCGGTTTCCGAAGAGCGATCGGGCGGCACAATCAAGAAGTCGATTGCTTTCCCACTCGCTTCCTCGGGAGCGAAGCCAAACAGACGGGTGAACTCCTCGTTGATGCGCGTGATGCGCAATTCCAGGTCGAGAATGCTGATTCCTTCCGGTGCGTTTTCGACGATCTGTTCGAGGTGCGCTTTTTCGATATCCAGTCTGTGCGCCGGCGAATCGCCATTGGAAGGGGCGTCGGGAATCTGGGCAAGAACCGGCGGGGAACCGCGCTTGCGAGCTTCGCGCAGGGCTTTGGCCCGCACCACTTCGGTCGAAGCGGCTGACGGGGTGACCTTCTCCCCCATACGAATTCCTTCCCGATTGCACCGGCAGTAGTGCGATGGTACCTACCTCCACGGGCAGCAGAAAGTTACCCCGGTAATTGGAAGCCTTGCGATGGGGCGGAATTACGACTTGGTCAAAAGGCAGTGGCTAGCACTTCGCAGACCCGGCGGAGCGTTTCTCTCTGGTCCTCGGTCATGATCAGGAATTCGAACCCGCAGCGCAGTCCTTCGCTGTAGCGCACGACCGCGCGCACTTTTAGAAAGTAGGGTGGAACTGGGATGGGAAACTCCATGGAAACAACTTCACCGACTTTCAATTCCCCACTCAGGGTCGCGCCGACTCCGTCCTGTCCCATTTCGCTGGTGCGGCCCCACAACGCGGTGGTGGTTCCGTCGCGGAACACCGACATCTGAATGCGCGCATCCATGCGGTGGCGGGCGAAACGCCGCTGGCGGCTCGAAGCGGGCGATGTCCCCTGGCTTTCGTTGCTCAATCCAATCCTTCCATGTCTGCCCGCGGGGAAGTGGGACAGGGAACTCAGTTTCCGTGCAGAGGATATCCGGCTTCCAGCGGCAGCTTGCCGCCTATCTTGACCACTTTGACTGCCCCAGTAATGGAATAAACATCCACCAAGCCGATCGCGCCTGGCATCGATTCCACCTTGCGAATCGCGTCCTCGTCGCTACTGGCGACGATAATGGCTGGATGATCGGCGCGGCTATGATTGGCGGAGGCGATCAAATCGTTGATCGCCTCGGGAGTCAAGCCGTAGACTTTCTCCTCCACGATTTTCAGGTCCGTCGAACCGGGCGCGCGCATGATCAGAGTGACAGGCTTGCCATCCGGCCAACGGTGTTGCTGACCCTTGCAGACTTTCACGATGTCAGCCATGGTCAGATCCGGCAAGGAATTATTCTTGTTTGAGATCAGAGCCAGATCCTTGGCCTGCGCCGTGGCCATAAGCGCTCCCAGCACGAGTAGGAGAGCCCGAGCGCGTCGCGACGACATTCCGCCTGCCAGGCTAAAACCGGTCATCCTTGAGATTGTGCTTCAGAAGGGACGCGACTCTCAACGGCTGAAAGGCCATGTACCATCGAAGCAAACAAAGATCGATAGCAAAATCTCACGTGACGGCAGAGCCTAGCCAGTGAAAATGCACTCGCACCTGGACTGCGCGAAGGCTCTCAGCTCCCAAAAATCGCAGGCTTTAGTGTCTGCGGCTTACATCTTCAGGCTGCTTTCAATGGAACTTCTCGGGAAGCTCTCCGTACCCTAGAATGTTGCACTTCAGGAGGTGGTCTCGTGTTCTGCAACCACTGCGGCACAGCGGTTCAGGCTGACTACAATGTTTGCCCGCGCTGCGGCAAGCCTGTGCAATCTACCCCGCTCGCACCCTCGCGATTGGAAGGGCGCTTGCGGACTCTCGGCATTCTCTGGATGGTGGTCGGCGGCCTGACCTTGATTCCCGCCCTCATCCTGGTGTTCCTCAGCAGTGTCGTGCATGTCGTGATTCCGTTCGAGGATTCGCTTGCCCGCGACCTCGGCCCGCTGGTGATGATGGTTGCCGGCGCCAGCCTTTTTATCGTGGGCGCTGGCGGGTTGCTCGTGGGTTGGGGCCTGATGCACCACGAGTCCTGGGCCAGGATCGCGGCCATTGTGGTCGGAGTTCTGGCGCTCTTCCATCCTCCGCTAGGCACGGCCCTCGGAATCTATACTCTTTGGGTCTTGCTGTCCCAAAATGCCGGTTTTGAGTATGAACGCCTGGCGCGGATGGCCTAGGATGCCGAGTTCTCAGTTCTCAATTCTCAGAAGAATCACATCGCTCTCGGAGAAAGCCGTGAATTGGGGACTGAGAACTAGTCGTAAAAGTGCGTAAAGGCGCGTGACAGGCGCGTTACGGGCATCTAAGATTTAAAGGTTGCGCAAGAGCACACTGACCCTAATGTCTTACCGCTCGAATGCCGCTGAAGCCTGGGATGAGTCTCCCGCGCCCCCGCCGCGGCCCGAGATTCCGATTGATCTGCTGCCGCCCGAGAGTCTGACCCGACCTTTGTGGAAGTCCCTATTCATCAACCTGCGCGACACGTTCGCGCCCGAGAAACTGCCGCCGTTGCAGCTTACTTCGCGGCCCGTCAATGTCGGCTTGCTTCTCGGCGACCGACTGCGGCTGCCCTGGCTTCGCACCGTGTTCACGAACATCGGTGACGTCATTTCACCTGAAATCCTTGCGCCCCTAGAGCTCGAATCGAGTCCGGTGGACGTCGGCGAGCTCATCACCGACCAACTCAGTCACTTCTGGTTCAGTTCGCTGCTGCGCAATCTTGCAGACAGGCTGGTGCCGGAGAAGTTACCGATCCTCGAACTCACAGCCAAGCCCATCGCCAACATCATGCCCGCGACCTGGATATTGCTGCCAGCGTGGTCCGAAGTCATCAGCACGCCCAAGGTGTTCTATCCGGACAGGCCGAAGCCTGTCGAAGCCGTGCGCCCAGAGGCGTTGAAGCCCGCAGCACCGCTGGAGGTGCTGGAGGTCCGCGCCTCAAAACCTACCGAAGCCTCACTGCTGCGCGATTTGCGCCGCTCGCGCATCCGCCAGCGGGTCTGGATCACCCTGGCCACAGCGCAGGCGGTCTACTTAGTTGTGATGATGTTCTGGCCGCACTAACTTCGGAGCCACGCAAGCAAACAAGAAAATGCCGCAGGCACGGCTGAAGTGCGCATAACATTCGTGCGCTTCGCCGTACCTACGGCCACGGGCGACGATATTCTGGTTCTCGCCCTTTCTCAGAACTTAATTACAATGCCCGCTGAGTAGCGGAAATTGTTCTGGTTCGTTCCACCCGCCCGGGTTTGCAGATAGTCGATCTGCCCTAGACGAATGGCGAAAATACGAGCCATGTCGAGATCCAATCCGCCGCCAACCGCCCAAGCGGCATCCGTTTCAGACCCGCTTGTTCCGGACGCGTCGGCCGAGATATGCGCCCCTCCGCCCAGTGCGTGAACGAAGGGAGTGAGGTGAGTCGGGTTGGGCAAACGCAGCACTGGTCCGAACATAAAGGTATGGACCTTGGTGTGGATCGGTATGCCCGCAAATTCCGGGCTCCCGTAGGCGCCGCTGAAGTCGGCGGTCAAGCCGAGGTAGCGGTTGAAATACCCGCTCAGCGATGCGTTCCAGCCATTGAGATTGAAGTTGTCAAGGCCGCCCTGATCGATGCCGCTATTGGCGCGGAAGTACTGAAATCCGCCGAACACTTCCGCTCGGGGCGCATCCGCTGCCAAAGCCTGACAGGACAACAACGCTGCCAACAACACAACTCCTGCCACACGGTACATATCCACTCCTCCTCATATCTGTCCTCCACCCTGCAAGGGTGGGGAAGGAATTTATATCCAATGGAACGGTTGCTCCGCGATTAGATGCAGACAAAATGTCTTGAGGTCGCCCAAGCGAGGGTTCCAGCGTACAAATCCGGTTACTATTGTCGTAGTCCCATCCAGCCCTCAGCAATAACCATTGAGTTACCGGGGTTGTGGGGGTCGTACTTTACTGAAGTGGGCAGGCCCAGGCGGCAGGAATGCAGGTTAATCCACTGGCGCAGATAGGTGACGTCCTGGGAAGCCTCATACGAAACACCCGCCACATCGTACTGGTAGATCAACATGGTGGAGGCGTGTTGCGCGTCCGCAGCGATCTCCTGCACATCAATGACCGTGCCATCGGTGATCCGGCCAACCTCGTTGAGCCACCCACGACGTTCGCGCTCCACATCATCCGGAGTTTTGGGCTTGCGCCTGAGCAGCGCATAGCCGACAACCGCCAAGCCGAGCGCGCCCATGGCGAACGTGTAGGTACCGAGCGGAATCATGGCCACCGAACCTGTTCCTTGGGATCAATTTCAGGATAAGCGGAAACTGTCCGCCCGCCAAGGGCAGGAGACAAAACAGAAGCTCTTCTGCCATCAAGCCAAAGCCGGCAAACGGCATTTTGAAACCCGGGGCTCCTAGGCAAATTTAACAACAATGTGACATTCTCTTGACAACTCCGCGCCCGCGCTTCCCCTACATTGTCATGACTTGCTGGCCATGCGCCGCGCTCGTTCCTGGACCGGCGGCATCTCTCCAGGGATGTCCATAGGGTTCAGGGGCGTCAGATCACTCCAAGCATGATTGGCGCGGCGCATGCTGGCGTCACCGACCGAACGCGGCCGCACCGGCGTGAAGTCGCGGGGGACTACAAGGGGCTAGCGCTGCCGTTGTGTTCCGTTCGGATAAGAAAGGCTGGGGATTCCCAGCCTTTTTTGTTTGCGGGATGGAAGTCTTTCAGGTGCGCCGCCGGTAGTAAATGTTGAACTCGAACCCTGGATTCGGGGGAAAGATTTCCGCGATCTTGCGCAACCTCTCCGCCAGCGGCGTCGGCGCCAACAGCGGGTAATCGCGTTCCCGCAGATCGTAGTAGTCCACGTCGAGGCAGAGCGAGAGCAGGTAGATCGAAATCGCATCGGCGAAGGTCGCGGTCAAATATTCGTTCTTGTATTTCTCGGCTTCGGGTCCAGTTGCGGCGAGTTTGCGCGACTCCCACGCATCGAGCGAGGTCTCGCCCCGCACTCCGGATTCGACCTGCTGCCACACCATGTCGGCAAAGGCCTGCGAAACGCCTGCGCGTTCCACCAGCGCGTGCCCAACATTGATATAGAACTCAAAAGCGACCGAGAATTTGTCGTCCATCAGCCGGGTCGAAATAAAAACGCATTGCGAGTCGCCGAGATTCAGGTTGCGGTGGCAGACCGCGTTGTCGCTCAGGGCCACGTCGTAGCGGTCGGCAATCAGGGTTTCATCGCCCTGACTGACGGTCAGGGGCACGAAGTAGTACGCCTTGCGCGAGACCGCTGCCGCGGCGGCCACGGGCACGGCGGCGATGATGCGATCCAGATCCGCTTCCGAAATCGTGACTTCGCCCGAACGCGCGTAGCAGATTCCATTGGCGGCCTGCGAGACAGGCGCAGTCCGAACAATGTCCGCGGGGCTGCGGGTGATCGCCGAGACGGCTTGCGACATGGGTTCATTGTAGCGCACCGCCGCTTGGGCCCTACTGCAAAGGGCCGGGGCAATCGTGTAGCCTAGAAGCATGCCGAGAACGACTTCGGGGCGCCCACGGTGGATCGGAATCCCAGTGCGTGTGGTGCTGATGACCGCGCTGTTTACTCTGCTGACCTTCGCCGTCAGCCTGCTGCTGAGTATTCTCGGGACGGTGGTGTACTCGCAGGTTGTGCACGTCGCCCCCAACATGCCTTTTGCCTACCGCCACATCGCCTTTCCGATCGCCATCAGCGCGGGCGCGATCACCCTGGCGCTTTCGCTGGTGATGGAAATAAGACACTATCGGCAGAGAAAGGTCCTGGCCGGAATTGAACGGGCAAGCTGAGATGACAACGCCGAGAATTGCCATTCCTATCCCTCATTCCGGCGACCGCGAATACGCTGAGCGAGCGCTCCCGCAATATGAAGAAGCGGTCCGGTTGGCCGGCGGAGAACCGGTCCGCATCGAACTCGAGCAGACGCCCGCCCAAGTAATGAAGCAGATCGAGCGCTGCGATGCCGTGCTCTTGCCAGGCAGCCGCGCCGACGTTGATCCGCAGAAATATGACGCGGAGCGTCACCAGAAAACTAATCCCGCCGACCCCAAGCGCGACACTGTGGACGAGTTGCTTCTGCAGGACGCTTATAACATGCACAAGCCCATTCTTGGGATCTGCTACGGCCTGCAAGCTCTGAATGTCTATCGCTCGGGAACGCTGGTGCAGGACATCGAATCATCGATCAGCCACAGCGCGGGGCGGGCGGTAGCGAAGGCTCATACCGTCGAAGTCGCACCGGACTCACAGTTGGCGGCCATCGTCGGCGTCGACAAGAAACAGAGCGCGATCCCAGTGAATTCCTCTCATCACCAGTCGGCCGATATCGTCGGAGACGGACTGCGTGTGGTAGCCCGCTCCCCGCTCGACGGCGTGATCGAAGCCCTCGAGGGAACCCTGCCCGCTCATTTCGTTCTGGCCGTGCAGTGGCATCCGGAGCGGTCGGTGAAAGAGTCAAAGGAACTGGCGGAGTCGGCCAGGAAAATCTTCGAGGCTTTCATTGAGGCGGCGCGGGCGAAGCATGCGGAGTTGGCGGGGGAGTTTGAGTCGGCGAGGAGCGAATAAGCGGGTGCCGGCTTTCCTGTTGCGCCGCGTCGCGGCTGGGGCTTGGCACTTAGCTAGGAGCCAGCAGCGATCCTGAGCAGCACGGTCACGCTCGCAATCGCCGCGTTGTCCGTCCCCATCCCCTCGGGCGTTTTCGCTTTGATCCCAACGCAATCCGCGGGAATCCCGCACAACTTCGACACCTGCTGGCGAATCGACTCCGCGTGCGAACCAATCTTCGGCGCCGCTAGGATCAGCGTGGAATCGAGATTGACCAACTCATATCCCGCAGCGGCAACTCGTTTCATTGCCTCACGCAGAAACACGGCCGAGTCGGCCCCCTTCCACTGCGGGTCGGAAGGTGGGAACAACGACCCGATGTCGGGCCCGGCAATTGCGCCTAGCAGCGCGTCGGTCAGCGCGTGCAGCAAAACGTCGCCATCGGAATGGCCGCCCAAACCTCTGTTGTAGGGGACGGTGATCCCGCCAATCCTGAGTGGAATACCGGCCTTGAACTCGTGCGAGTCCCAGCCGTAGCCGATGCGGATTTCAGGTTTCATGATTGGAAGTGGTTAGTGATTAGTGGTTGGTGGTTAGTCAGTGCAGTCCGAGTCTGATCGCTAACCATCAACCACTAACCACTGCTGTTCAAATAAAATTCCGCCAGCTCCATATCCGCTGGCGTCGTGATTTTCAGATTCTGCGGCGACCCCATCACCACTGCTACGGGGTGTCCGGCACGCTCGATCAACGAGGCTTCGTCGGTGCCCAGAAATCCGTCGGCGGCCGCTTCATCGAAGGCTTTCTTCAGAATATGATAGCGGAAGCCCTGCGGAGTCTGCGCCATGACAATGCTCGCGCGCGGAATCGTCGCCTTGATGACCGCGCCTTCCGCGGTGCGTTCCACCTGCTTGACGGTGTCCATGGCGGGCACACCCGCGATCGCGGCGCCATGCTTTCGCGTTGCCTCAATGACGTCACCAATGATCTGCTGATTGACGAACGGCCTCACTCCGTCGTGGACGAGAACAAGGTCCTCCGCATCAGCTGCCAGCACCGCCAGGGCATTGGCCACAGAATTCTGACGGTGTTCTCCGCCTTCTACGATGTTGATTCTTTTATTCAGAATTTCCGGAAACTGCTTTTCCAACTGAATACGAAAGCCCGCAATCTCGCTCTTCCGCAGCGCGACGGTGATCTCGTACACCTCCGGACAGGCCGCAAACTTGCGCAGGGTATGCACCAGAATCGGAACACCACCCAGTTCCTTGAACTGTTTGGAGGGCGATTTTCTCTTGGCCTTCGCGGCCGCAGGCGGGGCCATGCGCGTGCCCAGTCCGGCCGCCGGAACAATGACAAACACCTTCATAGCGGGCGTTCAGTATAAGAGCGGGTCCAGGAAAGTTTCAAATGAACGCAGAAACAGGAGGATAGGCTTCGCGAACTCTGCGGACCCTTCGCGCGCTTTGCCGTCAGAATCTCTTAACCGCAAAGGCCGCAAAGCGATGTCGCTAAGATCGCAAAGCAGGGGTGATGGGCCGCCACTGGTCATTGTTCGCTATTCATTCGGCCGCTCGGCCAAGAGGGGCGAGGGCTTCTTCCCCGGATCCGACGAGGGGCCGTTCGTTCCCGTGGCGGATGATACCGGAGCCGGGATGGGTATCCCGGGCTTCGAGTCGTGCCGGGACGTGGCGCGCTCATCCCATTTGCCGAAGATCATCTTGCCGGCGGTGGTCTGCAACACCGACGTCACGGCGATGTCCACGGTTTTGCCAATCATCTTGCGCGCATTGTCAACGACGACCATTGTGCCATCGTCGAGGTAGGCCACGCCCTGGTTGTACTCTTTTCCTTCTTTCAGGATGAACACACGCATCGCTTCGCCAGGCAGTACGATCGGCTTGAGTGAATTGGCCAGTTCGTTGATGTTCAGCACGGCCACACCCTGCAGTTGCGCGACCTTGTTCAGGTTGAAGTCGTTGGTGATGATCTTGCCTTCATACACCTTGGCTAGTTCGATCAGCTTCATATCGACTTCGCGGACGGTCGGAAAGTCGTCTTCCACGATCTGGATTTGCAACGAAGCGGTTTTCTGCAGGCGTTGCAGGATGTCAAGCCCGCGGCGTCCGCGATTGCGCTTGAGCGAGTCGGCCGAGTCCGCAACCAGTTGCAGTTCGCGCAACACGAACTGCGGGATCACAATCGTGCCGTCGAGAAAGCCCGTCTCAGCGATGTCGGCGATGCGGCCATCAATGATGACGCTGGTGTCGAGAATCTTATAGCTCTTCTTTCCGGTTTTCTCACCGCCGAAGATTCCACCTAACGCCGCCAGATTGAGGAGGTCTCCCTTGTTGGCGCCCACCGCCAGGCCCACGTACGCCATGATGAGCATCACGAGGATTTGCAGGAAACTCTGCGTCGGGCTCGAAGGGATGCTGTTGCGGATGACCAAAGCAAAAAGATAGGCGCCGACGATACCGAGGGTGCTACCGATCGCCGCCCCGATCAGGCGCTTCAGGCTCATGGCCCTCAAACGCCACTCGAAAATGACGATGGCTCCGCCGATGATGGCCCCAACCGCAGCGTCCAGATTTGAGGGCAAGCCAAACGGTTGAATGCGGTAGCAGGTAAAGCCGACAAACAGGACAAATAGGAGACGAATGAGTACCACGTCCACGGATCGACCTCTCCCGGGCAAAGCGCCGCCAAAAGCGATCCCTTTCCCGCGCCAGCGATCGCCGGGGGGAAAATGAGAAAAGAAGCCCCGCCGCCAGCGTTTCATTGCGGGGCGGTATGAGAAATGAAAACAGGACCCCGCTTCCGGCCTAAAGCCGGATTTCCGCTAAAACTATCGGCAGCAGTATATACCCGGGGGCGGCAGTTGGCATTTAGCAATTGGCAGTTGGCCCGGTCGCTCCGGATCATCAGCGCGGCAGTCGGGATGGCCGCTCGGCAACCAAGCGGTACGATCTGGAAGGCCGGCACAACAAAAGCCAAGGGCTAAGTGCCAATTGCCAAATGCCAGCCTTCACATCCCGTCATAATTCGGCCCGCCGCCACCTTCCGGTGGAACCCAGGTGATGATCTGGTAGGGGTCCTGAATGTCGCAGGTCTTGCAGTGCACACAGTTGGCGGCGTTCAGGCTGATGCGCTTGCCATGTGGCGCGGCCAGGTCGTCCAGCATTTCGTACACATTCGCGGGACAGAAATTCTGGCACGGGCTGCCAAACTCTTTCACGCATCGCTCATTGCAGATGTTGGTGTCGTGGATGACCAGATGCGCCGGCTGATCTTCTTCGTGTTTGGTGCCGGAGTGATACAGGTCGGTGAGCTTGTCGAAGGTTAGCTTGCCGTCGCCCTTCGCGGGACCCAGCACGTTGGCCCGGGATCCGCCGTCGGGCGGCAACTCCGACAACCTCTTCATGCGCTCGTGTCCCGGATGCGCCGGCACGCGGTTACGCAGGCCGCCGTCGAAGATTTCCTGCAGCCCGGCATTGAACATCCCTGCGAGCATGCCCTTCTCGAATCCCTGATGGAAGTTACGGACCGGCCAGAGTTCGTCTTTGATCCAGCTGGTTTCCACGCGGCGTGTCAGTTTGCCCAGAACAGCTGCCGATGAATCGTCTTTCACGAGTGCTTCGAAAGCAGTTTCCGCCGCCAGCATGCCGCTCTTGATCGCCAGGTGAATGCCCTTCAAGCGCGCTGAATTCAGGAATCCCGCCGAATCGCCAACGATCATCCAACCGTCTCCGCCGAGCGGCGGCAGGGACCACCATCCGCCATAAGGCAGCGACTTCGCCCCATAGCGGATCATCTTCCCGCCCCGGAGCAACTCCGCAATAAACGGATGCCGCTTAAACGTCTGCAGGACGTGCTGCGGATCCAGTCGAGGGTCTTCGTAATCCAGACCGGTTACGAAGCCGAGCGAGACGATGTTGTCCTTCGAGCCGTAAATCCAGGCGCCACCGTAGTCTTTCGTCGTCAGCGGATAGCCCATTGTGTAAATAACTTCGCCTGCTTTGATCCTGCCCGAAGGCACTTCCCACAGTTCTTTTACGCCGACGCCGTAGGTTTGCGGGTTACGGTCCTTCATGAGGTCGAATTTCTGGACGAGCTGCTTGGCCAGCGAACCCCGCGTACCTTCCGCCAGCACCACGACCTTCGCCTTCACGTCGTAGCCCGGCTCGAAATTCGATTTCGGCTGGTTTTGTTTGTCCACGCCTTTGTCGTCGGTGCGCACGCCGACGACACGATCGTCTTCGTAGAGCAGCTCCGACCCGGCAAACCCGGTAAAGATCGTGATGCCGGCCGCCTCGACTTTTCCGGCGAGCCATTTCACAAACTTGTTGATTGAAATCACGTAGTTGCCGTGATCTCGCATCGGCGGAGGCGTAAGCGGAAGTTTGTAATGCTTTTCTTTCGTCAGGAAGTAGACGCCTTCCTGATGAACCTGAGCGTCGAGCGGCGCCTCGCTCTCAAATCCCGGCAGCAACTCCTTCATCGATCGGGGATCAAGTAGCGCTCCGGACAGGCAGTGCTGCCCGACTTCGCGAGCCTTCTCGAGCAGGTAGATATTCTCTTTTGAGAGCGCCGCTTCGGGACGCCGTGCGTTGTGATCGTCGATTAGTTGCGACAGCCGCAGCGCACACGCCATACCGGCGGGTCCGCCGCCGACAATCACGACGTCGGCCGGCATTTCGGGATTGGCGATGGTGGGGAGAGGTTTGCGGAAGATCAGCATTTAGCACGTGGCCTTTGGCAGTTGGCGTGAAGCTTCGCCTCGCGAGGCTGCGGATGAATCGCAACTCCGCAGGAAACTCTTCATGATAAATGGAAACTGCGCGGCGCTGTGAGGCGTGGAAACTTTCCTCGATCCTGCGGTGTCTGCAGATTTATGAGGCCCAGTTGGACGATGCGACAGTTGCTTGCCACTCTACGCGGGCTTGTCCTGATGGTCGCGGCGTTCTGGGCACTGGTACTCCTGCAACTGGCGCCCGCTCTGGTTCGTGGTGGCCTTACTGGAGTGCGCGACCAGATCGTGCGTGTCGCTACCGCAGGAGTACCTCCGGAACATTGGGACCTCGCCATCTCGCGCATGTACATGGCTCTCGGCACGACTTTCGCGATCGGCCTCATCCTGTTCCTGGCGCAACGCTACCTGGGACGCAAGCTGGCCTCGCAGCGTAACATTGCGGGCCGCGCTTGAAACAAGCTACCCGGTAGCTTCAATTGGGTTAGGGCTGCGCAGCCCTCACGCCCTACCCCGCGCCATTTTCACGGCCACGAAGATCACCGTGCAGATCGCGAAGTCAACGACCAATCCCCAGTCTTCCTTGAAGAGCCCATGCCGCGCCACCATTGGCAGATGTGGCGCGAGCACGTAGTAAATAGCATTCCCGGCGAGTACTGCGATCAGCGCATCGAGAAAATTCGTGACCGTTTGGCTCTTTGCCAAGCCGACCTCCGCTCCTGCTAACATCCCCTGAGATGCTGGAACCGTCCACTGCCGTTCAGTACGTCAAAGGTATTGGCCCGCGCCTCGCCGAAGTACTCGCGGCCAAGGGCGTCAACACGGTGGACGATCTGTTGCACTACCTGCCCTTCCGCTACGAAGACCGTCTCAACCCGCGCTCGGTGGCCGAACTTCGCGCCGGCGAGATGGCGACGATCATCGCCGAAGTCCGCAACTCCGGTCTGTTCCGCACCCGCCGTATGCCGATCTTCCAGCTCACAGTCGGGCAGGGACGCAACCGCCTCAAGTGCCTCTGGTTCAACGCCGCCTATCTTCAGAACCGTTTCCAGGCCGGACAGATGGTCGCTCTCTACGGCAAAGTCGAACAGGATCGCGACGGCGAACTACAGATCATCCAGCCGCAGTTCGAAATCCTGGGCGACATCTACGAAGAAGGCGGCGCTGACGACGCCGAAAAGAAAGCGGCTGCCTCGCTCGAAATCGGCCGTATTGTCCCGATCTACGAATCCACAGGCCAGGGCAAGCTTACGCCGCGCTGGTTCCGGCGGATTATCCGCACGGCGCTCGACAATCTCGGACCCGACTCTCCCGATCCCATTCCCGCTGGCGTCCGCGCTCATCTTAGCCTGATCTCGCCACGGGAAGCGCTCCGGAAAGTTCACTGGCCCGACGCCGGCGAAAGCTTTCCTGATCTCCAGTCCTGGCGTACGCCCGCCCACATCCGCCTGATTTTCGATGAACTTTTCTTCGTCGAACTTGGCCTCGAACTCAAACGGCGCGAGCAGCGAGCTCGCACCGGCGTCGCGTTCCAGATCGGAGCCGGGGTCCGCGAAGCCATAAAAAAGATACTCCCCTTCCACCCGACCGCGGCGCAGAAGCGCGTGCTCAAGGAAATCGCCACCGATATGCAGACGTCCTTCCCTATGCGCCGGCTCCTGCAGGGCGACGTCGGGTCGGGCAAGACCATCGTCGCCTTCGAAGCGGCCATTATCGCCGTCGAAAACGGATACCAGGTCGCGCTCATGGCACCGACGGAAATCCTGGCGCAGCAGCATTACTTCTCTGCCCGACAAATCCTCGAAAAGGCCGGATACCGCATTGTGCTCCTCACCGGTTCGCTGGAGCAGGATCGCAAACGGTCTGTCCGGCGCCACATTGCGCAGGGCAACGCCCAGCTCGTGATCGGAACACATGCCCTTATCCAGGAAGGGGTGGAGTTTGAAAACCTCGGGCTCGTCATCGTGGACGAGCAGCACCGCTTCGGCGTGATGCAGCGTCTGAAGCTGATGCAGAAATCCGATGAGGGTTCGAAAGTGGCCGAGCCGGACGTTTTGGTGATGACGGCAACTCCGATTCCGCGGACTCTGGCGCTCACTCTGTACGGCGATCTCGACATTTCCGTGCTCGACGAACTTCCGCCGGGACGGACACCGGTAGTAACGCGCGCGGTGGCCGACGAGCGCGCATCTGAAGTCTGGGATTTCGTGCGCAAGCAGATCTCCGGCGGGCACCAGGCCTACGTTGTCTATCCCGTAATCGAGGAGAACGAAGAGCGCGAACTGAAAGCTGCCCAGCAGATGTTCCGGCAGTTGCGCAACCAGATCTTTCCCAGTCTGCATGTCGGACTGCTTCATGGCCGTCTCGACCCCGACGAGAAAGAGCACATTATGCGGGAGTTCCAGCGCGGCGAAATCAATGTGCTGGTCGCGACGACCGTGATTGAAGTCGGCGTCGATGTGCCCAATGCTGCCGTCATGGTCATCGAGCACGCCGACCGCTTTGGCCTGGCGCAACTGCATCAACTCCGCGGACGCATTGGACGCGGCGCAGCCAAGTCCTACTGCATCCTGATGCACGGCGAAAAAGTTTCCGAAGAAGGGCAGCGCCGCCTCGACGCCATGGTCCGAACCAACGACGGTTTTCAGATCGCCGAACTCGATCTCGAACTGCGCGGCCCCGGAGAATTCTTCGGCACCAAACAAGCTGGCATCCCCAGTTTTCGCGTTGCGAACATCATCCGCGACCGGCAACTCCTCGAAGCCGCCAGACGCGAGGCAGCTTTTGTACTCTCGGGACCCAGCCAGGAGATTTCACAGGAAGAAATTGACCGCGCGCTGAAGCACATGCGGACCCGCCGTGCGCTCAGTTACGGACTGGTAGAAGTCGGGTAGGCCTTCGGGGTGTTCCGCGGCGGCTCGGTGCCGTCCCTTCGGGACTCGGTCTTGATCTCGCGCGTACCCGGCACCTACGTGCGGGGCTTTCGTATTGCGCCGCTTCGCGGCTGGGCACCGCGCCCGCCCCGTCTCTACAAGAGGCTGCGGACTTGCGCTAACAGCTTCGCTCCCGCCTCGCCCGCATCGTCTTTAGAGAACGCTTCCCCCAGGTCGAGGACCTTCGCCCCTGGACAACAGCGCGCGAAGATTTCAACGGCTGTCTTGCCGCACGCGGACAGCCGCGCATTTGCCAGGATCAGCTGCGGCGCTCGCACCTTCATAAGGACCTGTGCGTCTACAAGATTGCCTGCTGTAACTGCCCGCAGGCCGTCTTTCCGCAAAAGCTCAGCCAGATACGCCAGCACGTCGGGCGATTCATCCACGCACAGAACCGCCGGCAGGGAACGATCGGCTTGCGGCTGCGCCGCCGGCCTTCTTGACTGGAGAGCGGCCAGGATTGCCTCGCCCTCGGTCTCGTAAATCTCGAAGACCTTCCGCAGATTGGTCATCGCGAGCACCTTGCGCATCATCTCGGGGGGCTGACAAATCTTCACGTCGCCTCCCGCCGCCCGCGCCGCCGACATCAAGCGCACGATCGTTCCCAAGCCGCTGCTGTCGATGAACTGAACATCCGCCATTTGGAGAACAACATTGGGTTGTTGCGGAAGCTCCTGCTTGACGATGTCGTGCAGAGCCTGCGCCTCCACTCCGGCGATAATTCGACCGGCGCATTGCAGGACCAGCACGTTCCCCACCCATCGTGGCTTAAGTTGCAGATTCATATTTCTTGAGAGCGGCGCGATCTCGCAGCCTTCGGAAAGCAGCACCGGCTCGGCATTATAGCCCGGCCACCTTGTTGCGATTCCGACCGCTACGTCGCACCGGCTCCCGAGGTGACGGTTCTGCTATGATCGCCGCAGTGCCGGGACAACCGGCGGACACTCAGCCTTCATCAGGAGTCGCCATCATGGAAGCATCGGCCCTACCCCTGGGCGCCCGCCGCAATGAAGACATCGCGCTCGACCTTATGAAATTCGTCGCTATGACCACCGGCTACGGCAAGACCAGCGGCACCGGAGTGGGATTTCAGGGCGGGGGCGCGGCGTCCAAGCCCGAGGAATACGCCGACCACCTCCTCGAGCTCTACGGGAAGTGCCTGAAGGCGGTCGCCGCAAAGTAAACCGTCAGCGCCCTAGTTTCGCTTGAGTGCCGGCGGCTGAGTGCTGCCTTCGGTAACCTCTTGCTTCTCAACCTCTTCGTTGACAATCGCGGCGCTGCTACGCTATCCTGAAGCTCTTTGGAAGTCCTGCGGTTGCCCGCCTGAACGCCCTCGCGCCTTCTGCGTGGAATGATTGGGCACTCAGCGGTCTTCATTGCGTTCTTTAATTCTGGGAGATTTCTGATGTCAACCT